>JAAUYE010211104.1_pt1 | contig 18451 bp, 23 predicted proteins | sample 7278081 | NCBI WGS metagenome assembly JAAUYE01 (sample SAMN14350131, study PRJNA611818) | marine sediment metagenome | isolation source: surface marine sediment (0.6m) | place: French Polynesia: Moorea | collected 2018-08
GATCGTGGACGGAGTAGGAAGTACTGGTTGCCCAGACACCTTGGTACTCCGGGAAGGCTGCGAGGTTGACCACGAGCGTACCGTCAAGGTACATACTCTCAGTCCGGAGAACAGAGACATTCAAGATGTCGTTGCTGTTCATATCCAAGTCAGCCGTCATGGTATTCGGCGTCTCCCCATCGCGAGACAGGAAGTTGGTGAACGCACTACGCAATGCATCGAAGTTCGCATTCAACGTAGTGATGTTGTTGTTCGCCGCCGTGATCGTAGTGATTGTCGGTAGCTTTGCCATTAGAAAGCTCTTCCCCCAAAGCGTGGATGATAGGTTACGTTAGACGCCGTCGAGCTCGTGATCGAACGCTGGGCTGGCTTAGTAGCCTTATCCACTGCGTTGGCTAGAGCATCCTTAAGGTCGTCGTGCGGTGGATTGTGGGACACCAGTTCCTCCTCAAGAAGCTGGGTGTTCCCTCCGCGATAGTGGTAGATCTGCCTGTTCTCGTACCGGGGCAGGAGGATAGCGTTGATCCTCTCTTTCTTGTTCCCGTCATTGCGAGTAGGCTTGACCTCCTCAACTCTGATCGACAGACCCCATGGTGCGAAGTACTCTTCCTTGAGCTGCCTTACGATAGCCTGCTGTGCCGCTGTGGTTTCAGCAACCAGCTTCCGGAAGTCCCACTTGTTTACCATCTCACGGATCAGCTCAAAGTATTCCTTGATGCTATCCGTCTGGATCCGACCAATGTCGAGGACATAATAGTTGTTATCCGGGTCCACACCGATTACCACTAGGGCGGTGTAGTCCGAGGTTTTCTTCATCGAGTAGTTGAAGTCGATTGCCGCAATCAGGTTAAGCTTCCTACCTTGATAGTACCAGTTCCCTGAGTTCTGAGACAGGAACTTCTTATCGAAGTACTGGAAGTCATTCCAATCTAGAGGCCGGTTGTCTGGGTCGTTCGGGTCGTTGTAGTACTGCGCCCTGAACTGCATCTGATCCAGATACTGGCCTTTCTTTTTGGCGTAGATGTTCCGGTCAAAGCCGAACCACTTACCGTCCTTGCGTGCACTCCTTGGCCAGAGGAATTCGCCGGAACCATCTCCGACATCCTCAAATTCTTTCTGGTGTACCTCGTAGATGGGCTCTTCTCCCATCGGTGAACCTTCTTCATCGTACAGCTCAAGCTTCATGCCGAGCATGTCACCATACAAATCCTTGGGATGGTACCGGGTACCTACCACCCACTCCCGGGCATCTGCACCTTCGATGGATGACAAGAATGAGTATTGCGTACGTACCTTACGACGGCCTTCCTCAGTGTACGCGGTGTCGTTCGTGACGACGTCATCAAGGACTGCGATGTCGCAATGCATTCCAACGATGTTAGTAGTGAGGCCAGCGCAGAATATCGAAGGGTCGCGGATATTCTCCTTTGCTCGGAGAGGGTGATCGAGTTCGATCTCCGTAGCATTCCACTTCTTCCTATGCCCCTCGTCGGGGTTGATGTGTTCTGGCCAGTACCGTTGGTAGATCTTAGACGTGAAGATCCCCTTCATGAAGCCCAGCTGTTTCTCCGCTAGGTTACTAGTAGAGGAGACATACAGAACTCTCAGAGTGGGATTACGTGTAAGTTCCCATACAACACGGTAGGCCACGTAGCGTGACTTTCCGTGGTCACGAGGGAATAGTAGTAGCTGATGAGATTTCGCATCTTGCCGGGTCCACCATTTGATTACTTCTTGATGGCACCCTCCCATGTGTTCACCGGGTGAGACAAGGCGGATGAAGAACTCCAGATCCGCCTCAGCTCGTGCCTTAATGTCTTGATGTTTCACTTACGGAATGTCGACGTAGGTACTGTCGAGAAATGCGTTAAGGGTTGCGATGTCAGCGGCATTGAAGCCGTTGTCTACGATGTCGTCCGCCTCTTGCCCCACTAGGGCGTTGATGATCCATGAGCGGATCAGGGCGGCGATAGTCTCTCTCCAAGTAGGCATTAGCAAAGCCTCCTTCTAATTCGAGCCTCGAGCACAGCCACCAGCATCTCTCGAGTGATCGGTTGTTGTCTATGGAACAGGTCGTCTATTGATCCTGTATCCGGCACGTACTTGTCCAAGAACTCATGCATTAGATCGTTCTTGGCACCATCTCCTTCTAGTTGAAGGAACACTGATGACACTACTGGTCTAGCTGTTAGCCTTTGTAGCCATGTCATTACATGTAGTCGGAAAGTCTCTTAACATCCTCCAGTATACCATCCCGCGCCTTCTGTGTAGACTTGTTTACCGCCTCTTTTGTTTTCGGGTTACGTTTATCTTTCCAAGGTTCCTCAATGAGGTACTTCGCTGCTGTGAAAGACGAACGACCGCCTTTAGCTTCCTCGAGTACCGCTTTAAAGGCCTCCGATTTCCTCTTAACGTCACAGATCATCCTCCATTCAGCGAGCACGTCAGACATCCATGGGGCGTCTGCGATCATCTTCCAGTGAGCGTAGTCACCGAACACCAGCTCTGCGAACTCAAACTCAGTGGGATCGTTAGGTACGAACTCCAAGAACAACTCCCGCATGGGGATCAATGCTCCCGGTTGCTTCCCAATGGAGGCCACTGGGGTGTCGGAAGCCATGCAGGTTTCGCGAAAAAGAGCCCGGGTACGTCTTTGTCCCGAGCTTGTGTATAGATCCTTATGTTCGATGAGTGGCACTGGTTATACCTCCTATGCTTCTATTGTCCCATATTTTTACAGAAATGTCAAGAACTTTCTTCAATCGGGGACAACTTTTTTGGGTAGAGGGGACAGAATATGGTTGACTATGTGCACAATGTATGTTACCCTATACACTATGTATACACATAGGAGAGACAAAAGAGAGTAGAAGAGTACTACACATAGTGCACTTAGTGTACTCTTAGTCCGGCGTAAACCCTCCCGGGTAGGCCCTTTGTGCACAGCGGAAAACAGTGGAGAAATTCTCGAGCTCTCATTCTAGAATACAGAGGACCCCCCGACCCCCTTGTGCCCCTTGTGCCACACTGTGATCTTTTGGCCACCCCCATCGGAATACTGTGTGACTTTGTGATCACACACTGTGCTCATCGTGCAACACTGTAACCCATTGGCAACACTACCTTCCTTCCTTTGTGATCACACTGAAATTCCCTTGACACTCATTTGTGATCACACAGTACACCTTAGGTTGCATCTCACTCGCCTCTAGGTGGACATCGCGCGCGGGATCTATTTCTCTTCGCGTGCCCGTATGGAAACACACTGTTTCCACATTGATACCTAATAAACTTCCATAGCCGTTCCCATCTGTCTGTCACGTCGAAAGACAGCGGATTGCCCACGCGGTAACGGGCACGGCTTGCCATAGCCGTTAGGGTAGCGTGTGGAAGTCACGCCTTTGCCGTCCACTGGCACATACTGAGGTGCGAGAGCACTTCGGGCGTCTTTGACTTGTCGGTGAGGGAAGCGGTTCCTCCGATAAGAACAGTCCGCGTAAGGCCTGAAATAAGGGTGCGCGGCAAGTCCAAGGCCATAACCTTGTCTGATGTAGCTGGACGTTCCCTTGTCCTGCTGGTGCCATGCTGACCCATGCCTAGCTTGCTTATCGTCTTGTCTCTCACACAAGGTTGTGGTCCCTGTGACCCATAGTTCCCAATGCAAGTGGCCTCAGAAAGTCAAACGCATGGGAACAAACCGGACCAACCCTGTCGTTCACAGACGTTCGGCAGGGCCTTGGTCTGGTCACACAGTGCACTTGCGGGTGTGCTGTGCAGCCAGACTAAGGAGGTTCCAATGGCTAAATTCACATATGCAATGACTGACAAGGCTATCGTTGATGGTATCGCAGACGTTGGCAAGCGGAGCAAGAGCATTCGTGCTGACATGCACAAGCTTGCTGTCTCGATCCTGAACAACTGGGCCAAGTCAGGCGCAGCCAATGTGGCAGCACAACGTGCAGGTGAGTTCCTCGCCAACGCTGACCCTGCGTTCTCGCAGAAGATCGTCAACTGGTTCTCGGCTCATGCCGGGTTCGAGTATGACAGTGGCGACGAGGTGTTCACGTACACAAAGACTACGCTGTCCACCGCTGAGTTCCAAGCTGCCAAGGGTGAGACCATGTTTGATCTGACCCCTGACAAGAAGGCTCAGCCAGCCGTGAACCTTCGCGCAATGCTTCTCAAGGACATCAAGACTGCCAAGAAGCGTCGTGTTGAAGGTGTACGTGACGGTGTTGACGAAATCGACACTGAACTGCTGACCCAAGTCGAGGCTCTGCTGGAAGCCTAAGTCCAGCTCATGAACCACGCATAGAAGGATGAAGATCATGCCAGAAGTGTATGAAATTGTTAGCATTTATGTTGTGATAGTCGCTGGATGTGCGTGGTTCGCCACCATACTAGCGGGGTTGAAGTGATGTTCAAGGTGTACTTCAACAGTGTCAAGGTGCATGGACCTGTGACCGCAGGCCATCGTTTGTTCTTTGGATTTGCCATAGGCATAGGCTATCACTGGCTTGTGCCTAGGTGGTGGTGGGAAATGTACAAAGTGAGGAGATCCAATGCCATACAACAGAGCACTGCTAGCGAAGCTAGACAAACAGAACGTGGAACGCAGTCATGCCATGAAGATGAAGGCTGCACAAGATAAGCGACCTGACCGCAAGTACTACGTGGTCAACGTCAAGACTGACATGATGTCGACTGAGCCTGTCACAATGGACGAGTTCGTTGGCTTCATGGGACCACGTGCTACACGTGGGCACTACCGACAATTCGAATTGCATGAGGTGCACTGATGTTTCCTGTAACCATACGCATCTGCGACAGTGAGTTCAATGATATACTCGAGACGTTCGAGAGTTTTACGAGTGCTGTCTCCTACTGGTACGGTTACATGAAGGGTAAGTATCCTAACCGTGATGTGTATCTGTCGATAGAGGAGAGAGACTAATGAGATACCGTGTTATGACTGAGTGGTTTAGCACCGATGGTGCACACATGAACAGCGAGGATGAGTGTGACGAGCGTGACCTCGTGGTTCTCATCAATCGTAAACGTAAGTCTGTCGCCTATCTTGGTGGCACACTGTCTCAGTTCTATGTGATGCCGAGCATTGGCAACCAAGCGATGGTGTTCGAGACCGGACGTGCCAAGGAATGAACTGGGTCACGTTCATATTCTTCCTGTGCCCTGACGTAGCCAGTGCTACGGAGGCGGCACGTCACCTGTCCCTTGACCCTATGCTCATGCCTGATGAGTGTCGATGGACACGAGAAAGAGCAGGCACCGTCGATCAGGTGGTGTCTGACTTTGCCTTGCCTGATGGTCGTGTTGTCATCATCGGGAAGGTACGAATGGCTGATGGTTCGAGTGGATACTCGGCTGGTCTAGCCCCTGAAATCTACTGAAACTTACATGAAGTATGGAGTGTAACACAATGAAACTGTTGAGTAAATTCATGATCGGAGTGTGGTTCGTTGTCGGACTGACAGCGTGCACACAACAGCAAGAACGCTGCATCAACCAGACATTCTTTGATGGCAAGACCGGAGAAGTGAGGGTGCTTGAGTGTGCTTCCTCTATCTCTGTCTTCGAAGAGATTGGAGAGGACAATGACACATCGACTGACATCGGCGGAGAAGATACTGTTGGGGACACGGGCGATGATACTGGAGGAAGCTCGTCAGATGATGACACCGGAGGAGAGGGGTCAGATGGGGGTGATGACGATACTGGAGGCACGAAGAAGGAGAAGAAAACCAAGCCGGGCTGGGGACACGGCGACAAGAACCACGAGCACACTGGACCGCCGGGTCTGAACAAGAAGGAGAAATAAAATGTGGGAACTCAATGACTTATCGTGGTTCCTTTACCTAGCCGACGTGCTGCCTCGGTTTGCAGACGCTTGGCGTGGGTTCTGTATGGTGGCTGGTATTATCACAGTGATCATGGCTTTCATTCATACCTGTGTGTACTTTGAGCAGTCTAAAGGAAGCCGTCAAGGACTGCATCCATGGATTGGATGGGCAGCTCTGGTATTCATCGCCTTCACCAGCACTTTTTCCTTCATCATCCCATCAAAGGACACGTTCTATCTCATCGCTGGCTCCGAAGCCGGGGAGATTGCGGTCGAGAGTGAGCGTGGTCAGGAACTGATGAACAAGGTCAACGCTGTCCTTGATGCACAACTGGAAAGGCTGAGCCAATGAAGTATCTCGTGGTTGACAGAGACTGGAAGGAGTTGGAGTACAACGTCGAAGCGTCGTTCACCTTCAACTTTCCATGATGGTTCACCTGTTTCCCGCTCGCCGCAGGGCACCACGTCCTGCTAACTGTAACCTATGTCCCACATCGAGGAGGATTGGACATGATAGAAGGAGCGATCTGGATATTCTTATTGACACTCTCCGGACTATTCTCACTGACTAGTGGGGTGTTCCGGATCATCGGGTTGTTTGAGGGTACCTCTTATCAAGCTACTCAAAATGACCCCGACGTATATGAGAGAGTGTTCGGTAAGTTCGTATGGATGTGGCCTCACTGGTTGATTGTCCTCTTGACAATCGTACTGTACGGGTTACATCATGGTGGTTATCTGCCCGAGATAGGGCTGATGATAGCAGTAGGCACATGGCTCATGATCTTTTCATGGTGGTTGGGTGATGTGCTCGCTTGGATAGAACGCCAAGCTCCATGGGTTGAACCCGGGGAGACTGAGTGATGGCACCTGTTAACGATGGCTTCCGTAAGTGGAGCGCACAACTCAAAGGAGAAGAATACAATGACACACATCACAGTGGCACGTCGAGCCCGGCTGGGCAAAGGTTCGAGCTGTGGGCTGAGAGCATCGGGGTTGTCCCGGGGACAGACCTATACCGACAGCTTGAGCGGAACTACCTTGAAGGAGCTGGTCGCTACGGAGACCGGAATGCAAGAGAGTACTTTCACCGGAGAGCAGAGAACAGATCTCGTAGTTCGATGGGGTTACACCGGCCACTTGAACTCGAGCCTGACTGGCGTTCCCATTATGAACAATCCATCAGCAATCCATCAAGTCAACAACAAGCTCGACTTCGCCTTACGAGTGAGCAACGAAATGGATGGTCAGCTGCCCGTGCTCACATCAGACACATGTGCAGGGTCACCAGTGACAGCGTCGTCTCGCATGGCGTCGCTTTCATCCCCGACGACACGGTGGGTACTGAGAGCCAGACGACACGCGCAAGGCAGACGTATGTACAAAGTGTTTCCAACAACACTGGCTCGCGTATTGAGGCGGTACAGTCGCCCTCTCGCGGATGGTTGGTATATGCGCCCTCGAATTCAGAAGGCAGCGGAGTACCGAGTGTACGTGGTATGTGGGAAGGTAGTAGCGGTGGCTCGCAAGACACCGGGCGACCCGACGAAGACAGCGTGGAACGTGGCACGAGGGGGACGCTTCGATCTGGTGCGGTGGGACGACTGGCCTCTCGATGTGTGCCGCGTCGCTATTGGCGCTTTCAATCTGAGTGAACTGCACTTCGGTGGTGTTGACATCATGGTGGAGGAAGGGACGAACAACCCGTACTTCATCGAGATCAACAGTGCACCTAGCCTGCCACTCACATCGACACGCACTCACACTACGAGGCACGATGCAATGGCTAGGGCATTCGAGTGGCACGCTGAGTACGGACGTGACCGCATCAACTGTGATAGTCTAGGCTATGAAGGTTGGCGTTCCGTCATTCACCCCGCTATCTGGGGTAACCACAGCATGAACTCGAGGGCTGCGTAGTGCACTTAGTGTACTATGTATGTCCTCTTTAGTCTATCCTTAGTATACACTATGTGTATTAGGGTAACACAAAGGAGAGAGAATGTCAACACCTAATCGTTTAATGTACAAAGGAGAGAAAGAGCGGGCTAAGTCTATGCTTGCTGTCACTCCTTATGTCTTTGTCTACGGCACGTTGAAGAAAGCCTACAACAACAACCGTCTCCTCAAAGATGCTGAGTTCATCGGCGAGGACAGCACCACTGATGGGTGGCTGCTTGGTTCAGCGGGTATCCCGTATGCTTTCCCACCCGGTGTTGTACCAGATCAATACAAAGAACTACTCCGCCCCATCAGGGGCGAAGTGTACTACGTGCTTGATGATTGGACTGCGGCTGATCTCGATGCACTTGAAGGGTACGATGAGGATCCTAGGTACGCCCACTACTGGCGTCGGGTAGTCAAGACCGAGGGTGGTTACGACTGCTGGATCTACACTCAAGAGAACTTCGACCGTGCTTCACGTTTGAATGCATGTAACTTGACTGACAAAGGAGAATGGATATGGTCAAGGAACTAGACACACGATGCATCAAAGACTTCTCGTCTCGCATCAAGAAAGCGGTGGCCAAGAACGCCAGTCCTTCTGGTATCACCGTTGGTTTCGAGTGGGAGATCCACCTTCGGAACTCTACTTACCCATACCAGAGCTGGTCCTCTGTCCAAGAGGACGACCCGAACAACATGTTCAGCCGAGCATGGTTGTCTAAGCATGGGTTCTCTGGTCACTACGATAGTGGTGGTCGTGAGGTTGGCTCACCTATCTTCAACAACGTGGCAACAGCACGTCGGTTTGCTTCATGGTTGCAAGAGGCAGCCGAGGAGTGTAACAAACTAGTGCCGAACCAGAAGAGAGGGATCAACACTGGTATCCATGTTCACGCTACTGATCTGGATAAAGGCATCTTCACTCAGTGCACCAGTCAAGACTATCACCGGGCCAACGATCTGAACGTTCCGGTTCAGTCTATTCTACTGGATAGAGACCCAGAAGCCCGGCGCTTCAAGGCAATCGAACGGATCATGGACCTGACACTGAACCGGTACGAGAACTACGATTGGTTGTGGAATTTCAGCCGACGTCAGGCCAATGGATCGGGGTACTCAGGTCAGGCTAAGGTCAACAAGTGGGACCATCCTACCCAAGGTGGGTCTTCTACTACCCATATGAGCATGGTGCGTATCAACGGTGCGCCTGCTGGTACTCCGGGTGCTGCGGACACCATCGAGAACCGACTGTGGGCTGGTGTATCAGAGGTTCTGATCCCTGCCGTTGAGTTCCACCACAGCATGTTCAAGTGGGCACGTGGTTGGGTGAATACAGTGGGTGTTGATGAGGTGCTGCGCAACACAGTTCACAAACGTGGTGACCACTGGAGAAACAACCTCGTCGTCGCCAAGAATGGTACCCCTGTCAACGAGAGTGCTGGTTGTGTGCCACTTGAACAGCTCGATGGGTTCGCCCCTCGTATGAGCGACTACTTCAACTGGCTCAAGGCACAGAAAGGATACAAGCAACTCAAGGCTGATGAGTACATCGCGCCCCAACTGGCATAGGAGGAGAAAAGAATGCCGTCACTACGATTAAACAATCGGACAGTCCACTTCTCAGGCATCGGTAACGTGACCCACATTGGTGGTATCTCTATACCGGAGGCTGTTGAGTGGTGCTTCCATCCTCAGTTCATTGCCTACATGAATGGAACTGGGATTGCCGTCGCTAACCTCGGAGATATTCGGAGTTGGTTAAACGAACACTGGTCCAGCTTCAAGGCGTCAGCATACTCTTACTTCCTCTTACAAGGGATCGGCTACATGCTGGCTGGTGTTAACCGCAACCTCAACCAATCAGAGTTCGAGGCACTGGAGTATCAACCCGGTCTCTCGGATGAGACTGTGCCTGAGTACACGTTTGATCCACGATACGCAGGCCGCACTTCGTTCCTCTTGTTCCGACAGGAGCAGGCAGAACGTCCGATACCAAGGGAGGTTCGCTTCTCTTTGGTGCGGGTCAACGGTGGTTGGGCATACTACATACGTCCACCCGCAGAGGGTGAGCGTGGATCAGAGGACGTATGGAGCAGGGTCATGAACTACACGTTCACACCTGACAACATGCCGTTCCTCGCTGCTGACAAGGAGACTACTCACCTCTACTTTGGTATGGAGTTGGAGATGAGCACACGTCTGACCGCTAATGAATTACAGCGGATCAACACAGACATGGAACCGAAGCGTCCGCATTGGTTCTACTTCAAGCAGGACAGCTCTGTATCTGGTAGGTATGAGAACCAGATGGAGATGGTGACTGTTCCCATGTCTCCAAAGAGGATGCGTCAAGAATGGAGGACGTTCTTCGGTAAGCTGCACAAGCTCTGCGAGGAGCAGCAGGCAGACTTCCGTGACTTCTTTGACTTGGCTACCGACTTGAACAACGGTATCCACATTCACGTCAGCAAGGCAGCGTTCGTCCAATCACATCGGAACGATCACCGCCACAAGTACCGGTTCCTCGCTGCGTTCAACCAGTGGGAGCAGTCGGTCATGGACTTCATGCAGAAGATATCGAAGCGACCATCTTCGTTCAAGGGTCACCGTTACTGCATGATCCACCCCGGTCTCGACGGCTACACGTTGGCACGTCGGTTAAAGAACGGTCCCTCAACGAGCGAGCGTCATGCTGCGTGTCACGAGGGTGGAGCTACGGTTGAGGTCCGTATCTTCCAAGGTATCCCAGACCTCGAACACATCCTGTCGTGTGTTGACTTGACGGAAGCGATGTTCAACTTCTGTCAGTACGCACCACACTCAGCGTATGGGAAGAACTTCCCGAAAGCGTTTAGTGAATGGGTGTTTGGTAACCACGGATATAAACACGCCAAGGAGGTGTTGGCACAATGTGTATCATAATTCAAAGGCAGCCGGGAGTTGAGATCGACTTCGATGAGAAGTTCAAGCCCGCTGTAATCAACAACCCACACGGGTATGGTATCTCCATTCCTGATGGTGACGGACGACTGGTCACTGTCAAGGCATTGAAGGATGAACCAGACCCGGACGCACTGTACCGTCTGGTGCAGGAAGATCTCAAGGATGAGCAGCTCATGCTGCACTTGCGGTATACCACTGCGGGTGCGACGTCGATGCGTAACCTGCATCCCTTCCCTGTCCTCGAGAAGAAGACGGATGGTGTGGACCTACGGATGGCGCACAATGGCACCATCCACAAGTTCAAGCACACCCTGAACAGTAACATGAAGTGGGAGAGTGACACACGTCACTTCGTCCGCAGCTATGTGCGTCCTCTGTTCAAGCGGTTCATCAAAGGCATGGAGATGGAGGATATCCTGACGGACCCATTCATCTACGATCTGCTTGATGACATCCTGCCTATGCAATCTGTCCTTGCCTTCATCGACGGCAATGGCAACACCCTTGAAGTGAACCCGAAGGGTAACGGGGGTGACTACGAGGAGGGTTGGTGGTACTCCAATACGTACTCCTTCAACCCTACGCATCGTCAGCGTTCAACAACCCCGTCCTCAACTTCTGGCTACAGAAATGGGGGCAGCTATGGGGCCCAGACGGGTCAAGTGTACCGGCAGGACGCTGACGGAGTTCATCGCTGGATGTCTGTTGAACAGGCGGAGGAACTGGACAACCCTTCTGGTGGGACCACTGGTACGGGCAAGGGGAACACCCGCCCATCCTCCACTAGGAACCAGTCGTCCCGAGTATACCCACAAAGGGAGCACGCTATGGATACCATGACGGAGAAGTTCTCCGAGAAGTACCCTGACTACATCACGACACACACCGACCTCTTCAATCTCAGCGACGACACGCTCGAGACTATCCTTGAGGACCTGCCGAATGACATGCTGTTGCTAGTGAAGGAGTTGATGTTTCATTGTCACGGTCAGCATCAGGCTCTGGGTCGGAAGGAGAACCAACATGACCAAGAGATCCGCAAGTTGCAGAGCGAAATCGCTCGCCTCCAGAAGGCGGCGCAAGAAACCAGCGAAGCAACAAAAGAAGAGAAAGGGGAAGACGATGGCACAAAAGCTGCTTGAGTTCCGGCCACGTCATGGTAACACGGGCACTGAGAAGGTAGTGACTGCGAACAGCACGTCCTCTCCTGTCCGTGATATCATGGAAGAGTACGAGGCTAGTCTTCGTGAGGACATCAACGACTGCGTTGAGCAGGATGTATGGATGAACCTGACCGACGACCTGCCGAGGCTACGCTTTGATGGGCCACAGATGGTGTTCATCTGGGATGACATGAAGGATAGGATCAAGCTTGAGGACCTTGACATTGATCTGAACAAGGACTTCATCGTCAAACATTGGAATGCATACACGGTGAAGCACTACCTGCCGTTCCGAAATGTTCAGGTGAACAACAAGACGTTCCGCCAGTACGTACCACGTGGTGTGAACTGGCCGAACCTCATGTCTCAGAGTGTGCCCGACAAGTTCCAAGCGGAGCCTCGGCCTATTGAGGGGCGTATCTACTCCATGTCATTGAAGGCGATCCAAGCACTCGACCAAAACTATGGCCATGGATACACCCACTCTCGGGTGAAGGTGCCGGTGCGAACTGGCATGACATCTGAAAGTCCGGTCATCGACTGTTGGTTGTACTTCACTGCACTCAAGGGTATCTCCAAGTATGATGCCCATGAGCAACAGTACGTGATGAACAAGGACATCACTGTTGGCAATCTTTCAACCTCATTGATGGGAGGCAAACAGAACTACCACGTACCGTCCTACCTAGTAGGCTAACTAAGGAGAAGAACATGAGATGCTACTCATGCGACCGCATCAATGCGACACACCATGACGGTGACACTGGTCGCACGTACTGCACCACATGTTGGAATGTCATCGAGGACACAATAACCTCGGGCAACGACAATGGTGCAGGAACACCACGGTTGACATCCGACGAATTCCATGTTACCATTGAAGAGTTGATGGAAGAAGAGCAAGGAATACAGGATGCCTACCGAGAAACCAGTAGCGACACATCAGACATGTCCTAGTTGTGGACATCATGAATGCTACACGGTGTTTGAGGACGGGGGTGGCTATTGCCACTCCTGTTCTTACTCGCCCAAAAACAATAACAAACAGAGCAGAGAAAACATGAACACAGAAACAGAACTGGAGCTTAGCTATGAGCACCGTGCGTTTCGAGGGGTCACCAAGGAGACAGCGGAAGCCCTCGATATTCTTACGGGTGTGCTCGAAGATGGTGAGGAGTACAACCGACTGTATCCGTACCCACATCGACCGAAGCAACGAGTGTTACCTAAAGATTTTTCCCAGAACAAAGGCTTTACCAACGACCACCTATTGGGAATGGACAAATGGAACGCTGGCTCTTCGAAGGCCATCACTATTGTGGAAGGCGAGGATGACTGGGCTGCGGCTTGGCAGATGCTTGGTGGTCGTTGGCCTGTGGTTGCTATCCCGGGTGCTACTATCGGCAGAGACCTTCTAAAGAATTGTAAGTCTTACCTTGATAGCTTCGACAGCATTGTTATCGCTACTGATAATGACGATGCCGGTGACCGAGCAGCCGTCGTCATCGAGACCACCTTCCCCAACAAGTGTTACCGCGTCCCCCTAACCAAGTACAAGGATGCGATGGAGTATCTTGAAGAAGGTGCCGAGAAGGAATTCATGTACGCATGGATCAATCGGAAGAAGTATGTCAAGCCTTTTGATACACACACTCCAGAACAATTCATCAAGTTGTTGCACGAGAGCAACGACAAACCGTATCTCCCGACGGGCATCGAGGGGTACGACGAGATAGCCTTAGGTCTGTTCCAAGGTGAACTCACTGTCTTCACAGCACCGGAAGGTGTAGGCAAGACAGAGTTCATGCGGTACCTAGAGTATGGCCTCGTCGCCAACCATCCGGATGTCCCATTCGCCTACTGTCACCTCGAAGAAAGTCCACAGCGCTCACTCCTTGGCCTGTGTTCGTATCACTTGGGTAAGAACGTAACCCGTAAAGACTTGATCGAGGACTACGATGAAGTGGAGAATGCCATCGCTGAGATGATGGGTCGGGAGACTATTCACCAGTTCAAGATTGGAACCGATGAAGATCCAGATGTCCTGATTGAACGCATCAAGTACTACGCCAATGTCTGTGGTTGTAAGTACGTGTTCTTCGAACCATTGCAGGACATCATGCACCAGCGTACAGATGGTAAGTCAACGGTTGAGTTCCTCGACCAGCTGTCTGTCAAGCTGTCCCGTACTGCCGCAGAGACCGGGTGTGGTATCGTGTCGATTGCTCACATGAATGACCAAGGGTCTATTCGTGACAGTCGACAAATCCAGAAGCAGGCTGCTGTACGTGTCGATCTGGAGCGCAACGCAGACAGCCCGCACGAGGACGAACGGAACAAGACACGTCTCATCCTACGCAAGAACAGACCAGTAGGTCCTGTGGGTGCGGCAGGTGAGATGATCTTTGATCTGAAAACATTCACGCTAAGAGAAGCTAACTATGGAGAGTGAGTTATGCCTATCACCAACGGGTACAAGAAATGGTACCGAGTACAAAACGGGATCCCTAACAAGGTCCGTCGATTTGAAGCAAGGGATCCACTGAGTGTGGTAGTCACACGACGTGATGACTTCGCCGCACTACTGCACAACTGCCTTCGAGATCATACTGATGAGATCACGGAGGTACAGTGGAACTCTTTTGCATGGTCCACTATGCCCTCAGGTTACGACTGGACTGGTGCACATATGTACATCACAGATCAGGACACCGACTACGAGGATAACTTCTATGACTGTGTGTCTAAGTTAACGGACATGGCCTACTGGATTGCTGGTGGTCGACAAGTTATGCCTGACTGGTCGACAGATATCGAATGGCTCCGTCAGTTCAGGTTCTTCCGTTGGATTGAGGAGAACGATGAACACATGATCTGGGTAGATCTTGATGGTGCTCCAGAAGAGAACGAGGTGCAACATCAGATCCACCGTCCTTCAACTGGAGGCCTTCGGATGCCGAGGTATAGCATCTCGACTGCCGATATCCGTCGGACACAGGCACAGGCTATAGAGGAGCTTTCACGTCGCAATGAACTACTTGATGAAATCAACGCAGTTCCACAAAGCCCCCGGAGATAAATGAAAACAGTAATAGCAGACATTGAGGCAGACGGGTTAAGACCTACACAAATCTGGGTCATAGTAACAAAAGAATTGGGAGGCGACCATCGTGTATGGCTGGCTCCCTTCACAGACTTCGTCGAGTACGCTCGTACTGTTGATCGTTGGGTCTTTCACAACGGTCTCAACTACGACGTACCAGTAATCAACAGGCTCATCGGGAATGTCATCGCTCCCGAGAAGGTCATCGACACCCTCGTGGTTAGTCGCCTGTTGAACTATGCCGGTCGCCGCTCCCATTCTCTAGGTGAGATCGGTGCGTCACTCGGTATTGCTAAGGGTGACTTCGATGATTGGTCCAAGCTATCGGATGAGATGATCAAGTACTGCAAACAGGACGTCACCGTCACTGAGGCAGTCTATCATGAGTTCGAGACAGAGATCAACAGCAACCAGTGGGCCTCCTCCCTCGAGTGCGAACACAAGATGGCCATGATCTGCAACGACATGCATGAGAATGGCTTCGAGTTCAATCTACCACTGGCTAACGAGGTACTCGACGAAGTAGAAGCACGCCTGACCAACCTTGAACAACAGTTCATGGAGACATGGCAACCAGAGCTTCGGGTAGTCAAGCAGATCAAGTACCGCATGAAGGCAGACGGTTCACTGTTTGCCAATGTGGCACGATCCATGCTTGACTATCCGAAGACCAAGGTGGTCGGCCAAATGTTGGAGTGTTACGACTATGTCACATTCAACCCGGGCAGTGCGAAGGATCGCATTGACAAACTCTGGGACGCTGGTTGGAAGCCAGTCGAGAAGACTAAGGGGCACTACCAACACGACCTCAAACAAAGGGAGATTACACAGAAGCTGGGTAAGGATGCGTGGGCTGAGAAGAAAGCGTACTATGAACGCTATGGTTGGACGTGTAACGAAGAGAACCTCGATACCCTTCCGTCAGACGCACCTGAGGCTGCATCTGCCTTGGCTCAGTGGCTCACGCTCAATGGCCGTAAGAAAGCGTTGGAAGAAAGGATACGTGAATGTGAGCAAGATGGAAGGATACGTACAAAGTTCTGGCACATCGGTGCATGGACGCAGCGTATGTCTCACTCTTCACCGAACCTCGCGAACATCTCATCTCCTTTCCACGGTGAGGCAAAGACTGCTGTCGAGGTTATCAAAGACCTATACGATGCGAAGATGCGGGAGATGTTTACAGTCTCGGAGAATTCTTGGCTCGTTGGTACTGACGCTGAGAGTATCCAGTTACGAGTACTTGCACACTATCTAAGGAACGATGACTACGTTGATGCTATCCTGAAAGGGAACAAGAAAGATGGAACAGACATCCACAACGTTAACCGCAGAGCACTCAGACTTGATCACCTTACTCGGGACCATGCCAAGACTTTTATCTACGCTTGGCTTCTCGGAGCAGGAGTTGCTAAAGTCTCTCGGATCTTGGGATGTTCAATGGCTGCCGCAAAGGAAGCGGTGGAGAGTTTCATTGAAAACACCAAGGGACTTGGAGAACTTAAACGGGGACGAATTCGCAGAGATGCTGGACGTGGATACTTTGAGGGTCTGGACGGACGCCTCGTTATCAACAACTCCGAGTACCTGATGCTCGCAGGATATCTCCAGAATGGAGAGACTGTCATCATGAAGCACGCCAATATCCTGTGGCGTGAGATGGCAGACAAGGAGAAGATTGACTACAAGCAGGTCAACTTCGTGCACGATGAGTGGCAGACTGAGGTCCGTGGGTCCGAGGATGCTGCCCGTAGACTAGGAGAACTACAGTGTCAAGCGTTAACTGATACCGGCGCAATGCTGGGCTGCTACTGTCCGATGGCAGGTGAAACAAGGATCGGAAAAACTTGGTTGGATACCCATTAAAGGGGTTGACAAACACTCTTAATACATGCTACTATAGAAGGGTAGGCGATAGAACCTACTCATAAACAAAAGGAAATGCTACAAATGCCTAGTGAGCTTATTGAAATCACAGGACGCTGCAAATACGCACGGCTATTTGAACACAACCGTGACCCCGGAACACAGAAGGGCGTCAACGGTGCACGTTATGATTACCCTGAGGCTACGTCGGTGGACCTCTACGTTGAGCAGGATCAGTTTGATGTACTGACTGCTGCGTTCCCCACCTACAAACCTAACCCCACGGAGCAGGGTATGTTGGTCAAGTTCAAGCGGACTTGGGTCAATGAATACAACGAGGACAGTGGTGGGACTGCTGACATCGTTGATGAAGAGAACAACCCGTGGGATCACAAGACCCCCATCGGTGACGACAGCCTGCTCACTGTCTTCGCTGAGGTGTATCCTTCCAAGGCACCGCTCGGTTTCTCGATGCGGATGTTGGGCGTCAAGGTGCTGGACCATGTCCCGCTTGCTCCGCCTGAAAGCCCCAAGCTGCCTTGGCAAAAGTAAAGACCTAGAGCCCATAGTTGCCCGCTAAAGATCTAGGCAGACCTGAGCATGTCTTTAAACTGCTCCGCTTATTCAGGAGCCAATAATGACAAAAACAATTGATACATTAGTCGAGGACATTTATGCAGTTGTCAATGATCGAGGTGGATGGGATGCTGCTGTTACCCAGTTTTTCACCGAGGGAATGCGAGACGTGGCTTTCAGTAGACTTGAGGAAGACGAAGAAGCCCGCTCTCCTACACTGCGAATGTCTAACATGGGAACACCATGCAAGAGGAAGCTCTGGTACAATCTCCATGCCCCTAATGAAGGTGAAGCTCTTCCTGCCCAAGCCCGTCTCAAGTTCCTATATGGAGACATTCTCGAAAACCTTCTCCTCTCCCTTGCGATTGCCGCCGGACATGACGTTCGAGGAATGCAGGATGAACTTGAGATATCAGGTATTCGAGGTCATCGAGACTGCGTTATTGATGGAACAACTGTGGACGTCAAGTCTGCATCTCCATTCTCATTCGGTAAATTCAAACGTGGAGAGCTGGCAGATAACGATCCCTTTGGGTACATCTCCCAACTGGGATCATACGTCTACGCTGGACATCGAGAAGATGATACCGTTCACCCCACGGATGGAGCTTTTCTGGTCATCGACAAGGTCAGTGGAGAACTCTGCCTCGACAGATACACCTTCAACTTTGAAGAAATGGATAAGGAGCGTGAATTCGCTGAGACCATCGCACTCACCTCCGATGTAGACAACCCACCTCCTCGACACTATGAGGATGAACAGGATGGGTACAAAGACAGGAAGACCGGTGCCTTCCGGGGTAACGGAAACTACTACCTTGGGCTCAACTGTTCCTACTGTGAGTTCAAGAAGAAATGCTGGCCCGGCCTTCGGACCTTTATGTACAAGCGAGGCTCGGGTTACGCACCCAAGTACTTCACGTACATCAAGAAAGAACCGAAGGTAATGGAGGTTACTGATGCCACACGGGATACCAGCAGCGACACTAGCGA
>JAAUYE010039560.1_pt1 | contig 18409 bp, 10 predicted proteins | sample 7278081 | NCBI WGS metagenome assembly JAAUYE01 (sample SAMN14350131, study PRJNA611818) | marine sediment metagenome | isolation source: surface marine sediment (0.6m) | place: French Polynesia: Moorea | collected 2018-08
ACACAATGGGGTGATAAGAAATTATTGTGGTGTAGCAAATAAAGTGCACCATTGAAAAATCAACTTGAAACAAAACTTAAAGTACTCCCTTCCAAAAAGCATTATATATGCATCTTGGAAAGAAGCACGCCGAAAATGAATTTGTCCTTATAATAATATTTTCCGATTATGCACTCTAAGACTAACAAAATTTTTTGAATGTCGCCGATATTCAAATAATTATTCCACGGCATGGGGGTTATATGTATTCTGTACGGTGAGAATTAAAAAATTGAATTTCTCTGAAAAAGTGGTCAGATGTTCGCCTATATTTCGTCGAAAATTTTTGAAAAATTTTCGACAAAAAAAAGTACGCCATCTGACCTTCGTCAGTCAGGTCATTGTCAACCCCGACATAATTCGTTCAACTAGTTTCAGACTGCGAAAATCAACCATAGTAAACTATCATGGATTCAATCAGTCAGCAAAGTATGTCGAATACTCCAAGAAGAGGAAACCTAATGAAGCGGGAACGTGTGAATGAAATGTCAACCACAGAACGTGACGAGGTACTGGATCGCACCAAGGTACTAAGTAAACTGCTTCTGAAAAGTTTGGCTTTTAGTCTCGTTAAAGTGAAGAAGACCTGTGGGGAAGACACTGCCAGAAGCATTCTGACTGTTATATGTGATGAGAGTTTTAACACCAGTGACGTTAGGGACTTCGCACCTACGATCGAAGAATGCACAAGAATAGTACAGTCTGAAGTTGCTTATGAAAACGCTCTGAAATCGAGCATTGACGTAACAAACACCGAACAAGGGAAATAAGGAAACTGCGAAGAAGGGAAATTTCGCCAATAAATCTCTTTAGTTTATAGTAGTATATGTTTTGAAGCAATAATAAAAAAGTAAAAGGAATAACATTTGTTTGATTTGTTCTGTTTAATGTCATCTGGAAATCTCTAAAAATATTTTAATGAAATAAGTTTTTCTAGGCTTCTTTGTCTAGTGGGTCAACATCGGATCTTGAAGGAAGATGATCTCGGGATGCTTCATTACTGATGTTGGTGGTGTCTTCCTGGAAAACAGTAGTATCCTCGAAATAGTTTTCTTGAAGGGACTGCAATCCGCGATTTTCCTTTGTGATTTTCGATATAGTTTTCCAATCACTGGAAACGAATGCAATCAAACAATCATGAACGACCCCACAATTAGGGGATATATACTGTGTGAACCACTTTTCATTCACGGCAATGTACAAAGTGTCAGTGTTCTGTGAATGAACCAATACCGTAGACTCCCTTTCGATGTCTAAAACGGCTTTCTTGAAATCATTGTTGGGTGGATTAGATGGAACAAAGAGCTCACTTGGCGTCCAATAATTCACAAAATTGAATATATTATTGATAAGCTCGTATGTAGCATTGGCCAAGTTAGTCTGGAATTGGGTGTTGAAGTTCTTCTGACGACCTCCTCCACGTTCTGCACTTACTGCCAGCAGTTGAACAGTTGTTGCAATCCATGCATCCAATCGGGGTACTGTATAGAAGGAAACTTCGCATACCTTGGAATCGTCCTCGTAAGGATTGAATCCCAGAAAGATAGTCCATAAATGAAATGATGCCTCATTTCTGAAGATGCCCATATTGTTCAGTCGGAAATTTTCGTCGTCCGAATCACCAGAATTACCTTCGTCATTGTCCTCGTAAAGCGAAGCATTATCTTGCCGAAATTCTCTGTTCTGGAACATTTCTGGGAATGTCCCGTCCGAGGTTAACTTGGATATATCTGATGTTCTCCAAGCTGAAAGTGAGGAACATGTTGCTTTCTTTGAGGAGTCCACGTGCAGTAGTTTTGCTTGTGCCGTACTAATTTCCTCCAACATACTAAATAACGGGACGTCCTTTCTTCTGTCATGTGATGTCTTGAGACTGTGGTATTTCAGAATGTAGAACAATTCATCACGAACAGCTCGTTTCCTGTTGCTAACTGAATCAGAAAGACATTGTTTTACCCTGTTTATCATTGACTTGTTGGATGAAATCGTCGAAACTGTTTCCAATCTGATTGCATCTGTAGTTCGGAAATGTTCCCAAGATTCGTCGTGTAGAACCTTTTCCGTTAAAGATACTAGTACGGACTCAATACAGTCGTAGGAGCGTACATAGAATAAGTCCAGGCATGAAAGTACTTCCGAAACCAAGAGTGGGGCAAATTTGAAATGTCCGGTATCTGTCGGCGAGCCATGGTGGATACCGAAGTCAGGTACCAACGTCCTTCGACCCTTCCATTCACGAACCTTAACGGGATCAAGGGATTCCACAACCTCCATTGTTTCTGATTGAGCTCATTTCAGAACCTTAGAATCGACGAGTACTGCAAGACTTATATACTTGGCGTCGAGACTTTTTGATAATTTTTCCAAGAATCTTGCTTTTTGCGATGTCCGTTGTGGTTGACTTTGTTTTAGGTCATTTGTTAGCTTTTGCAGACCATCCTTCTCTTGTTCGAGTTTTTTTATTTTTAGTTCCATTTCACCTACTTTAGTTAGTAGAATATTGTTGTTGATGCGGAGCTGTACATAGTCATGATTAATTGTTGAATATTTTTCTTTCCAATCGTTACATTGATTGAGAAGATTATCTCTTTCAGTTGTAACCTGTTGTAGCTGAGCTTGCAGCAAAGCGGGTTGAGTTGCTGCTGGCTGTTGTTCTGCACCCTCCGTATCCGCACCTAACGCGGAAGAACTTGTGTTCTGTGGTGTGCCGGATATATGGTCGTCACTGGAACCATCACCAGGGACCGGAAGTGATGCGGAAGCAGTGGCAGCGAAGTCAGCTGCGCGAGATGATTGTGCCGCGCTCAGACGTGCGCTTCCCGCGGGGACCGAACTTTTAAAGCGCTTGCGATCACGTCCACGTCCAGGACGTTGGGAGGAACGTACGATCTTAGAGGACGACGACATTTATGTTGGCGGGAACTGAATCAAGAGTGTATTGTGGGTAGACCGTAGACGCGTTGTTGCTGCAGTATGGTCGCGGGAAAAAATGAACGATAACAATATCTTCTGTTCAGTGCTCGGTTTGGTGTTATTCAGGTAACTTTCCCTTTGAATGTGTGACTTTTTTTAAATTTCCGAAAATAAAATTTCCAAGTTTTTCAGTAGGTAGGTCAGATGACCATCTTTTTTCTGTCGAAAATTTTTCAAAAATTTTCGACATCAACACATAATTATTCTGGCATAAATTTTATAGAAAACTGTAGTCATGGGACGTCCTGTGCTAAGAAATGGATTTAAAAAAGTTCAGTAAGGCTGATACCAGACAGAAAACTAAGGGTAAAAATCTATTGACATAGAATCTGTGTAAAGGCCATGGGATTTCCTTGTAGAAGGGGGGTATTGCGTAGTTGGATCTTAGAATGTGAGCAACACCACAAATGGATTGAAACGATGCAATTCCGTACCTTTCACCAGCAGTTATAATATCACTGGATTTGCCTGCTCTCTTGCTATGATCGAGTCCGTCCTCTGTTTCCCATCGCAAACAAATACACCCTAATTCTCTGTCGATATTATCTTGTGGTTCACTAGTTTGGTAATACTTGACGAAAGCAAGTTCTTTCTTGTAATTTCGATCCGGAACTTCTAAATGAAACAAACTCAATACTTTGGCGAACCAGAATTCTTCTCCGTCTTCACCGCCCTTGAGGAAAACATTTGAATGGTGATCTTTCTTCGTGGGCCCAAATTCTGTTGTTGCAAACACGCGATCTTTGGATTTAGTTACCCGTAATCTCTCCTTGAATCGAACTGTGTTTGAGTCCTCATCGTAGTCCTGTAATGATGGTGTTTCAAAACTATCCACATAGCCTGAATTCACGAATGTGAGTATAACGGAACTAGGATGAACTCCATCACATTCGATTTGTAGCTGTTCCTTAATAAGATTGAGGATGATAAGATAGTCACTTTCAACAAGGTGAATACTTAAATTTTGAAGTATATCCTTAGAAAAGGTATAGTTGACATGGGAAGTAATGCATTGTAAATCAGAAAGACTGATTTTGAAACCCGAACGAACAAGTTTTTGGGTTACAGTATTGCTTGTGGTGGATGGGTTGCTAGGTATTGCTTGTTGATGACCATGTGAAGAAGAAGTCTGATGGTCTGTCCCTATCCTCTGAACAGTTTCTTCTAGTGCGGTAGAATGCCTTCTAGAAGTTTGTCTATAGAAATGTTTTAACACTGCGTTGTATTGTTCAAATGGACTTGCGTCTAAGTAACTCAGAGAGCTGAACTTTTTTAAGTCATCTGCTAAATGGTCTAGCAAATGAAATTTCAAGGTAAACAACCCATGCTGAACATATGCTTTGAAAAAATTACTGGTACTTGTCTTCAAATCATGTATGGTGCGCCTTAAAGATTGTAATCTTCTGAGTGTTAACCCTTTGGAATCTATTTCTGACTCTAGTTGATGTAGTAATGAACTGTATTTTACATGAATGGATGTCAAAGATGCACTGTCCTGTTGAGTTATCTTGTCAATGAAAGAACAAATGAACGGAAACACATAATCTACATTTCTATAGTCTTTTCCCTCTAGCATTCCTCGTAACCCGCTATCTAAGTATATTCCGTTTAGCGTTGCACTCGCATTTTTTGAAGAGAAGTCTATGTGAAGAGATGCAATACCACTGTCGGATTGTAGAGCCCTAAGATATGTATTGCACCCCCGCAGTAGTGCAGTCTTTTTCGTTGAAATTGATGTTAATTTGTTTTTTCGATTGGGGATGAATGACACGAGATGATTTGAACATATATAAGAATATGTGCACTGTTTCAGAAGTTTTGAGAACCCGAGATGTAAGTTGTGGAGAGGCTCGAATGTGAACAAGTCATATAGTTCTCCTGGAATAAAATTTGGGTGTGACATCTTCATGGATTCGAGAAATGAAGGCCAAGGAGCCAATGAACGATTATCCAAATGTCCTCTGCATGTGTCTAATTTTGATTTAGTTGAGTTCTGCATTGGGTATGTGGATGATAATTCTGATTGTACGAGTTTTCGAATATGGACTGTATCCTCAAAAGTTCTCCGTGGTTTGATTTGTAAATTGACGATGTCCTCAAACAAAACAAGGCAGTTGTGACAAGGAAATAGTGTATTTAGATTATGTTTCACTGCCGTCATATCCTTACCTTCTGGAATGTCACAGCAATACGATATGAGTTGGGGGAAACAAGTTAGTTTTACACCATTGTTCAGTGTGATGGGGAATCCATACTCCGATGAATTTGCTAAATCCCTAAGGATTATCTTCATTGACTTATGAAGGAGACCCATTTTGACATGCCGTCCTTTTGCCGTTGAAGTTAACGTGACTTTATCCATTAATTCTAGTACTGTCTGTCCATTCCTGTTATCAGTTTCCAGCTGATCTTGTACTGATGTCAAATCCGCAGAAATTAATTCTGCTTCATCGCATTCTGTGAAAGATATTCCGCCAAACTTGTTTGGATTCTGGGAAAGTCCTGTAGATTCACGTACATCGTGAATGCATGTTGGAAGGAACCCTATTATACTGTATCCATTCTGAATTAAGTAACGTCGGTATTTCTTAGTTGTATTAAGAAGTACTGCATGTACGGCATGAGCGGCCATACCATTACATTTTAAAGTTGTTACTGTTTTATCTGTGAAAATCTGAACGAAACCCCCGAAGGACTTAATCTTATCATTATCATGCCATACGAGATTAGCGTCAGTTGATCCCATAACTCTTCGTCTTATGTCCGTCTCTAGCGCTTGAAACTCAGAAGTTTCCATAGGATGAAAGCATGGAGTGTCATAATTTTCTCTGTCTGTTCTGAATTCAGAACAGTAGAAATGGAAATCTTCTTTGTTTGCCATTTCAACTTGCTTTTGGAGAACTTCAATGACATTCTTTCTGTAAAGAAGGGACGAATGTATTTCGCGACCATCATCGAAGCATACTTCTTCACGTTTGAAATTGTTCTCATGGGCAGACCGAGCAAACATCTGTTCCTTCATTTTCAAACAGCATTTAAAGCTCTTTATCTTCGTTCTGAAAGCGTCCAAACTGAAGCTCTTGTTTAACAGGACGTCCAAAATTGACTTGAATATTGTTATCCCTTGTTTATCGGAACAGAGGTCAAGGACGGAACAAAATTGTTCTATACCCTCCTGCCATATATCGTCTTGACCGGACTGATCTTTACCGGGTATAGAAGACCCATTGAAGACGGAATCAGAACAATCAGGGGCGTGGTCGTTTGCAACCGCGTTATTCTTGTCGTTGCTATTAAGGGACCCGTCTGTTGAAGCTTGAAAGAAAGCATATGCCGAAGCAACTCTATTGGTTCTTGTATACTTACATTTATGCCGTTGTAACCCATGCCTGGAGATAGTACGGAAAGAACATCCACCATTTCTACAATAATACATCACGATATCGAACTGAAAAAGTTGTTTTAAGTTTTTTGTTTCGGTGAATATAAAAATTGGATTGCTATCGATGATTTCCGTATTGGCGGCAAATGTATGTTACAGGGGTCATCTACGGTACATAGCGTAAGGGCCATATCAATATTGTAAGGGTCATATTTTAATTTAATTTAAAATTTCAAAATGTTAGTGGTTAGAAGATGGTCTTTAGTTGATACTAAATTCATATAGGAAGCACAATACTATAGGGTTCACAATATTTTGGAAGTAAGACTGTAACATGTAATAACATAGGTCCACAGGCAAATTTAATGAATAGGTGTACTTAAAAGAACATTGAGACTGTGAAAATATTGTAATTTCATGAAGAGGAACATTGGGAATGTGGGAGAAACAGTGAGAAAGTGGGGGGAGGACTAAGGGGAGAATATGTAAGAATGTTGAGACTTAGAATTCGAATAAATTGTCGCGATTCTGGACTGTTTTGCTAGATTGTGTGACTACCTTGGCAGGTTCTGATTCTATGGTAGGGGTTGGTAGTGAAGCCCCAATTTTGGTCGGACCAGTTTCGTCATCACTCTCATTCACGGATTTCCCATCCATGGGGAACTTGTAGTTATCTCCGTAATAGAGCAGAAGTTCTTGACCCGCAACGATATCACATTTCGCCTTCACACAAATTGCCTTATAACTTTCGAAATGGGAACTACGCTTGCACCTGTCACTGATAACGTACTCACAGTTAGCTTCCCGTACGTTCTTCAATGTTTTCTTCTGGAAAGCATCGTAGTCAGCATCCCCTTCAAGGTATCGTGCATCATTGATGTATCTCATTGTGCACATAGGTCCAGGACATATATATGCAGTATGTTGACGGTTGTCCGCATCTACAAATGTGAAGTCAATCTGTAGTGCCCATTTCGTAAACTCCTGAGAAGATACAGACATAATACCTGTGCCATACCTCTTACGAACCTTGTGGTGTTTTCCAAGGTCACCGTAAACTAGAGTTCCATAGTAGTACCCAATAACCTCACCCTTCTTAAAACCTTTCTTCGCGAACACACCCAATTCGGCATCCTTATGCTTGATTGTAGACTTACGTATACGAACGTTGTATACTTGGCATTCGTATGCACGTAGAGCTTTCGTGTCCACATTGTTCAATCTTTGAACCCACAAATCACTCCACTTGATCATTGGGTAATTTCTATGGACCAGCAGACCGAAGTCTTCATAATATTCACAGAGGAACTCAATTATGTGTTCAGGGAATACTTGAATAGGTGATAATCCAGTTGGGATTTTCCAAGCGTCAAATCGTTCGTTGATCTTGGTTTGTCGATCATGTTCGACAACAGTCTGGGCCGCGGACGTATAGTTGACATCCGTTGTCTTGATTGACGATTCACGCCTGAGCAGATTCCTCGCGAAACAACGAGTCAGATCCTGATCCACTGCAATGACAGCGTCGTTGTCCTTCTCACACCCAATGAACTTACGATGTTGGTTCAAGGACATACAAGCAACCATAGTTGATGCGGTTCCGGCGCAGCAATCCATTACGCGATGACCAGGTTTTGAGAACTTGGATATCAGGTACTTGAGGAGCTCTACAGACTTTTGTTCCGGCCTTACCTTGCAGCGAATTGCTCTCTTTGCGGACTTGTTTCCAACTCCTCCCCCAGCTGTTAGTTGTTCCATTGTCATCCATTTCACTTCCTCACCTTTTGGCTCCGGGACCTCGTTGGTTACGTTTGCATAGGCAGGATAGTTGGAACCAAAGCTTGGTAAAGTGTTGAAATCAACTAACGACTTAGTGCTTGTACCATGTTCTGGTCTTCTCCAGAAGTGTACGGCTAATTCGACGAAGTTTGTATGGGTACATCCTCCACTAATATGTCTCCCAGCCGAACTATCCTTCTTGATAAAGACAAGAGGCGTTGCCTCAACAACGAAATAACTGCGTGTACCAGTTGTATTACCTGTACGGTCTGTATCGTAATCAAGGAACGTCTCTTTCTCCTCATTGAGTATCCTCCTGTAGACCTCGAACTGTTGAAATGAACAGAAAATTATGCCTTGTGCCCCTGGTTTCATTGCGATCTTGCAGAGAGAACATAATTCTGCGATGTCTTCTGGTGTGAAGGTGTCATAATCGGCGTTGTGTCTTGTGCCTTCACGGCGTACATTGTAGGGGGGGTCTGTAAGGACGAGATCGACACTCTCAGTGATATCGATGCCTCCCAGTTGGACAGCCTGTTCCTCCAATTCGTTCAGGGGACATGTGAACAGCTTGAAATCTTCCCCCATGAGGTGGTTGATATGCTTGTACTTCTCTTCTGTTTTCTTCGACATTTCCCTATCCCTTAACGGTCGATAAGAGACATTAACGGGTACGTCATCGATAAGCATGGGTTCAACTTTTTGACCCTCTTGTTTTATAGGTACTTCGTATTCTTCATTATCACTATCCACTCGTTTGCGTTTCTGACCACCCGATACATCAAACTTGGAAATATCAACCACGACTTGATCAGCACCATCCTCCTCCATGTTCACATCATCCGCGTCTTCTTTTTTTATAGACAATGTGTCGGAGATGGTGTCCGGTATCTCCATGAAGACAGATGGAAGTTTGTCAACATTCGGTGAGACTAAGTACTTCTTAAGATCTTTCCATTTCTTGATTTCTAGATCAGTACCAGTGTACAAAAACTGTTTATGAACAACATCCCCCAAATGTTTGAACAGTAGCTGGGTAATGAAACGCATTACAGTGTCCATCTCATTGCTTCTGCTACATGCATCCACTGACACCTGAGCTTCATCGGTTGTTGCGATACAGTTGAGCAAAGTCGTTTCCATATGCGTCGACGACCAGCCAAGATTCCTACTTTTCAGTACCTCGAATTGACCACTATCGGCGTTGAAAATAATGTATGGTAATATCCCCTCCGTGAGTGTACCTAGGTTGTGTTCTACAACCAGACTGAACAGGCGTTTCCACGCGTTGGTCACAGTCTGTACAACATAACCAATTCTAGTCCCGGTATGTTGGTTGACAGGCATCGAACAAGACTTGTGCACACTGCATGCATGAAAGAACAGAAGAGCCTCAAATCGACTTGGTGTTGCAAGTGGTAGTTGACCATCTTTGTCATATTTCTTAATAACACTTGGAATGTATCGACTACCGACGACACACCTTGGCGACGCATCGAGCTTGTTGACGACAACATCGAATATTTCATATATTCTGCCATCCTGTTTTCCATAGAAATGCACCGCCAATGCAGCACGCAGAATCTGGAGAACATGTGTTGTTCCAAGGGCTTCAAGGACCTTGCGACTAGGTGATTGCTCCGGTTGACTATCCACCACTTTTCCACCACTGGCCTTTTGGAGACGTTTCAGGGCTCTTTTATCCTTTTCAAGTGACAACGTGAAGAGGTCCTGGAGTGGTTTACTTGCTGATGAACTTCCACCCTCTGTTGCAATCCAGTTCACAACATCAATTGGTTTGATAGGGGTGTTCTGAAACTTGTTCGTCGCTTCGGTCGTTTTAAACAGCGCCACAAAGTGGAGAAGATAGTTCTTGTTAATAAACGTGCGAGCGGAATTACGCGTTTGAGTATTTGCATCTCGGCTGTTGGTACCTCCCGAGTTGGCTGTTGAACCGCCTCTTGAGGACATGGTGGTAGTTCCGGAGTTCGGATGGTCTTGAAGGATGAATCGGTTCGGTGTTGTGCTGATATGTCGACTTGTGAAATATTATATCTTGCTCGGCTCGGTGGATGGTTGACGGGAACAGATGACAATCAAACGTCCGAGAAGTTGTGGACTGTTACAAGAACCCGTTTCGATCGTTCGAACGATTGGTCGCGTGCTTCAAAAAAAGTAAATGAAACACAGCTGTCTGTTCGCGCGCTTCTGTCTGCTCGCTCTTTCAATTTCGCGCCCGATTAAACTTAATTCGTGCGGTGCGAAATCGAAGTTCCACAACGGTACTGCAAGAATAACATTAGTGTTTCGGCCAAGGTACGCTTCATAGACATGAATGTGTACAAGAACGGCGCCATGGAGTAGAAACTACAATAAAAAAATAAAAAAAAATAATTTTGGTCAGATGACCAACTTTTTTTCGTCGAAAATTTTTGAAAAATTTTCGACGGAAAAATGTTGGTCATCTGACCAACTTTTTTTCATCAATTTCCATTTTGAATGTCAACCTGCCGCCCCTCGCCACTGTTATAAACCTTCGAAGTCCCGCAAGCATCCACAACCCGTCCCTGTAAATGCTAACTATTAGGTCGGTGACGGTTCCTGGGTAAAGTCATTCGTAAACGGTTACGCAACAATGAAGATGTCATTTACGCAAAGATAACGTTTATTGGCTTGGGTATGTGCAAGGAGTGAACGTATGGGTATAGACTATAAGAGAAAAAATTGGTCAGATGACCAACTTTTTTTCGTCGAAAATTTTTCAAAAATGGTCATCTGACCAAAATTAATTTTTTTTTTTGGCTACGCGTGACCATGATACCTCCAACATTGGCACTCAGAGTCATCCCAAGATCTCGTAAACCTCCACGCAACACACCCGTTCTCGCGTTAAGTCGTTCACGTTACCCGCGACCGTTTACGGATTTCGAATTCCCCTATCTATGCACCCGTTCGTCTAATCTATTCGCGTCCGTAGTTAATCTACTCACTGCAACAGGGCCTGTGGTACAGGTCAGAACCATTGTCCTTCCACTGCAGCCCAGCAACTTCCAGCTTTTTGCGGTAAATCGTCATACTCGTACTCATATCCTCATCTCCCTGTACTCCTTCATTGTCAAAACTCTCACTGCAGTCGCTCAGCAGTCTCTCAACAGTCACACAACAGTCGTTTCTAGTTTGTTCAGGAAAGATGGCGAACACTCAGGAGTACGACGAAGAATTCTTCGCCAGCTTACTCGGAGATGAGCTCGACGTTCCCCTCTTCAACCGAGGAATCCGACCCGGTTCTAGGGTAAAGCTCTACGTCTGGGATACAGAAAAGAAATCCCCTGTGGCAGTGGGAACAGGAGTCATCCAACAGAAGCCAAATCAGACACCCCAGGAACTTCCGGTATTCCGATCTTCGTTCCATGGGCATGAGCTCGAGAAGGACATGGTGGTCATCCGAGGCTTCGCACCCGCCTGTGCTCCAACAAACAAGACCCGTATTGAGGAAATCAAAAATATGAGATATCCGTATACATATAACACTCAGGATGAAGTACCAGAAAAGTTGGGAAACATTCACACTGCCGGGTTTTACGTTTGGAACCGAAACGCTTTAATTGCGTTACATAGCCAACCAAATACGCCGACACAGTCTCAACATTCCAGTGAACCTCCACGGGTCAAGAAACATGCAAAGGGTGCGAAAACAAGAATCACCACAGAAGTTACTGTTGAAGAAGTTTCTACTGCTACTCAGCAGTTGACTGTCGTCGATGACAGTGATAACGAGGAAGCCGGTGATAACGATGGACGAGATTTCAACCCCAAGAAATTCGATTCAACAGCTTATCTATCGGTTCGTATGCGTCTCAAGGTATCGCAAATTAGAGACTTCGAAACACCTCTACGTCGTAAGAACCCAACCCATGTACAAGCGCTTCAAAACTCGTTCACTAACCCTGCAATCGGTTATGATACCACCAAGGGTGTCCTCAGCGTGACGGCACTAGAATCCGACGAAGCCGTGGGTACGAGAATAACGGACATACACGCAGAGGTCAATCGAACCGATGGTACTGCCGTGTATACTCTTCCGGAGAATCAAACAGTCACAGTCGTCGATGGTCGTCATCGCCGAGAGGCTCTTGAAAAGGTTTCGAAGATGAAGGGCAAGCATTTTGACTGGTCCAGGGACTACACAGAAGTTTCGTTCCGATACAAAAGAGACTTGACGAGAATGACTGATTGGGAGGTCCTCATGCTCAGTAGTACTTCGAACCAAGTAACTTCTCTGGTATATGAGTCAACCTCAGTAGCCGATGTACTGAGATCAATCGAAAGCTACTCCGTCGTGTTCCGAAGTGCATACAACGTAAGCTTCTTCGAGGCAAAGAATAGCCACCTATTCACCGACATCAAGAATACTCATTTTCTCGGCAACATGCCAGACAGTACTATCAAACGTTACATTCGATGGTCGAAGGCTATTCTTCGTTTCGAATTAGTGAAAGAATTCCTTTTCAATAACTGTGAGTTCTCAAGGGAGGTAAGAGGGAAGCAAACAAACATCAACTATTTCATGGATAACGAGCTTCTTTCCTCCGATGAAAAAGATATGCTCATCATGTTTCGTTGCGCTGACGCATTCTATCAAAACAGGAAGGGTGCAAAATTCTATACCCGGGAGTTCTATTCAGGATGTAGAATGGCAATCGAGACACTTCGTTCAACCTACAATATTATTAGCAGTCAGCAGTCGTATCATGAAGTCCCACCTGTTCCTCCGAAGACATTTGACGATTTCTTGGTCACTCAATACACAAACCATGGTACAACCCGTATTCAACCAATGGTACAACTCATGAACATCCTTCAAACATTCGATCATAATCCGGATGCCGGTGGGAGAGGTAAAAATCAGACGGCCCAGGCTAAGTTAAAGCGCTACATGACCAACTTCACCAAGAAGCTTTTTTCGTACTATGGCATTCACGATCCAAACGACAAGTCTCCGCGAACGGTCCCTGGCAAGGCAGCTCCAAGTGACACAAATCAGGGTACAAAAAGCCGTCGTACTTCCAAACGTACTCATACCGCAGGTCCATTAGCCGTTATTGCCCTTGACATTGATGAACCGCCAGTGAAGAAACGTCGTACAAGACTTGGTGCTCAGGACCCATCACTCCCTTCTCCGACACAAGCAAAGTCTGGTTCTGTTGCAACGAAGAAGACCCCGAAACAAAAGAAGGCTCAACCTCCGCTTGATGTCACAATTCTTAGTGACAGTGAAGATAAAAGTCCTAGGACAAGAAGGGGTTACGACGACAGCTTTGATCCAGATACCGTACCACCAGGCTACGAAACTAATCATTCCCTTATCAAACACTTCGAGAGGGACGTAACACTGTCAATCGAAGATATTATGCTCATGCGCGTCTTCCCTTCCCAACGTAACCTAGACAACGAATGCCCTCAGGTGATTCAAGCTACCCGAACGGTTACAGACGACACCGATGCCAGGATCGAAATTAAGGATACGAGTGTTTTCCTACGCTCCATTATGATTCCGAAGAACCATCGGGCTGAGCTATTCGTCAGTTACGATAGTATTCGTGTGTATCGTCTTATGGCTTGCTTATGGGCATGTTTCAAAGAATTTTTCAAGAAGGATGGCCAGCACGATTTGGGTGTCAGCAATCCCATCCCAGCAGTCGACCGTTGGAACCACGTTATCGACAGCATGAAGAAAATGGACTCCGATCTCCACTACCTCGGAATGTCGTTCTTTCAAACTCGAAACCAAGAGTTCAAAGCGAACGGTTACACGATTCTGGACGGAATGGGAGATCCATTCGCTCTCAGTGGAACCGTTGATATGGCGTCTATCAAAAAAGAAGACTATGGATTTCCAGAACAATCCAATGGTGAATGGTTTCTGGCTATTGAAAACTTGTTCCCTGGCGAGAGATACCTTCAATCAGAGGACAACAGAACTTACTGGAACCCAATCGTCAATACTGGTAACAACGACTACGATAGGACTCAGAGGGACATGGGTATTGCTCGCTACCAATCAACAAACGCGTTTGTCACCGAATTACTGGAAAAGCCTGAAAACGTCCATCTAGCGAAGAAGAGGGCCCATGTCGACGTTTGGATTGGGATTCTAGCTTCGTTCCTCAGCCTCGACAACATCACTCTTTCTACAAACGTAGACGACGCAGAACACCTACTCCTCCCAGTGACTGGTGGTAGGTTCCTCTACACTGGTTGGAAGGCAGGAGACCAAACGGGTCACAATGATTTCGCTATTAGACCAGCTGAACTCCTTCCAGGTGTATTCGTGATTTTGACCGGTCCACAAGAAGTTGCTCTCTGGGTTATGAATCATTCACACAAGTATGTATTCTACCCTGACAGTGTTAAGAAGACTTTATGTGAAAATCTGCGTCTGGAGAAGATCATCATTCCAGGAAATTCAGTTTTCTTCGGACACGGCTACCTGCACCACGCTGGTTCGGGATGGAGTGGCTCAGGCTGTTTACGTTATCATACCTACCTTCGCCCAGATAAGGTAGATCTTCCTGACGCTATACATTTCAGTCTTGGAGGCGTGTCAGCTCACATGTACGACTCCAGTGGGGCAAAGGTCAAGACACGCACCAGAATTTCCCGACGAAATACTGATGGCGCATCTAGTTCTAACAGAGGTAACGATGAAACATCAATTCCAAGAAGCCAATCAGACACCGCCACTAAACCGGGTCGAAAGACAGTTTCACGACAGGACAATAATGACAACGATGGCGACGACTCCGATAATGGAGATGAGAGCAATGATGACATGGACATCGATCCCAACGCTGATATCACCCCTGCGACCATTCCACCTTGAAGATACGGAGTACAACATTCTAGTACATTGGCTTTTCCATCTCTGCATAACATTCGATTACTTTTAGCTCTGTCCTTCTCCCTGCTCTTTATCCCCTCTTCCAAATTGCATTTTTATTTTTTCTCTATCATCACATTACCTCCCTTTTCATTAGAACAGAAACATATTTTACAATAAACATAATTCATATTCCCTGTTTATTCCAAAGTTTTGTGCATAGGAACATTGTGACATCCTGTTATGGACTGATTCCGTTGTTAAATTTCAAGGTCAAACACCATGCGGTTAGTTCACAATGGGTCTTATACAGTTTCTGAAAGTAAAAATTTTTTTGGTCAGATGACCAACTTTTTTTCGTCGAAAATTTTTGAAAAATTTTCGACAGAAAAAAGATGGTCATCTGACCATTTTCGAAAATTAGTTTCTACGCACTTTGCGCGAAGCACAAGCACACACTTGAATGGCCCATTCATGTGCGTGCTTCGCGCAAAGTGAGGTCTGTGACCTGAAAATTGAGCTCATATGCTCAACTTTATTTGTGATGACCAAGCTTAGCCAGATTCTGCTAAGCTAGATTCTTAAAAGGTTTGTGTCCATATACACAGGGAGTTGATGCATGTTTTATTTCAATGTGACACTCTCAGTCTTCTTCTGGTTATTTACCATCTCCCCTTATCACAACTAAATACTGCGTATTGCTAATTGAACGTTGTGTGTCCAATTTGTACTACCCAGTTCAGAAATCGTAATGAGTCATGTGCGGTTCCTATAGGGATGGCAACACTTTTTTCCTGGTTTGAAAAGGACCATCGCTGTCACCGACAGCGATGGTCCACATATTCACATCCCCAATTAAATTGGGGTTGAATGTCAATAATATAATTATCTAATGATAAACCCTATTCACGAGATAAGTTATCTCGTGAAAACAGTTTAGCAGCAGGTAATTTTATCAATCACGGTACATGCAAGTGAATACAATATCTTTATTTATTTTACTCCAAACTTATAAATCAAGTCGATCTTTTATGTAATTATAACATTTAAGCAGAAGGCTCATCAAACTCCACCCCATCATTCCAATCATATCCTCTGAAGTGCGTTTTCCAGTAGGCACGCGTTCCGTCATTCGACAACTTGACCTTCAATCTTAGTACCCCGTCCTCATGAATTTTTATGTCAAGACGGGAATTAACTTCGACCCTGAAACGTTTGAGGTCGTAGTTGACTGGTTCCCCTCGATTGTTTCTGACATATTCATATACTAAGATTTCAAGATAATCGGCGACGCCCGTAACGGGATTACTATCAACGCAGATTGGGACAGTGTTACTCTCATATAGATGAGAGGTCCTCGCTACAAAAACGTGACGACCGATGGGGAGCGTGGGGTCTGTGTTCGGCACAGGACTGAGAGCCTGATAAGTTGGGCTATTATAGTTGCTGATAGCAACTCGCAGTTCGTGACGCTGCCCATTGTCCTCGCGTCCCTTCTTTGTATTCTTGAATACAAATGTCTTGGTTTCAATTCCATTCTGAACCTTCCCACTCTCGATAATACGAAAGTTCTCCAGGGCTGCAGTGCGACAATGGTTGTTCGCTGAGCGGTTGAACGAATTAACGCTATTGTGGTCCATATTTTTGCGACTCCGTTTGACGATGATGCTTAAAGGTTTTCCGAACAATTACATGAACATAGATACTGTGAACTTCATGCTTCCTACATATGGAGTTTCGGATTTTTTTACTCTCACAGAATTGATCCCACAGTGAACCTTTTTTTATTTCAGATATATGAAATGTTTCATTTCCGTTTTTATCAAATCATGGCCTTTCATCCGCAAACTTTCCAATTACGCGGTCAATAGAATCACTTCATTATGGTTATATTACTAGAAGTTAGTAACGACTATAAAGCACTTATAAATCGTCATAACGTTTAATTAGAATGTATCATAACAATACCTGGAATTCATATATTTGAGCAGGCCTGCTCAGTTTTCTAGTTGATCACAATTACAAAATTTATCTTCTCCAATTTCAATTCTGTAATTCAACAGTATTGATCATCACCAACTTTAAAAATTATCACCAATAATCAAACTTAACCTAACTGACCAAGCATCACATTCCCTCCGTTCAAGATAACAAGAACACACCGACAATTACCATGCCTTGTTCATCTTTATGGTGCTTCCGCAAGAAGAGTGACCTTGTTTGGTCCAAGAACGTTAACCAAGTCGATCCGCTAGAGCGTATCGGGAAGAAGCTCGACGAGACTACACTCTATGATTTTTCGGAGGGGTGGGACAAGACTTCTGATGAGAACATGATTGCAGGATTACTACAATTAAAATATCCGCAGCGCCATGAATACCTACTTAACAAAGGTAATTGAAGTTCAACTATCCCAGTTTACAAGAATAAAGTCATAAAACAATTCATCTCGTCTAGTATTTTGTCTTGTTCGAATCCCTGTTATTAAATCAGCATTGATATAATAACTCATTTCTGTTCTGTCTTAGCATAGGGCGTTGAAGTCCCAGTGCTGGACTGGTATCAGCAGTCGAGCACTGCGACATCAACTCCTTTCTCTTTACAAAATTGGGGGATTCTTGGTAATGACAAGTACTACTTGTCAATATCAATAATCGCCCTTTTAACGGCAGTCTTTCTTCAAAGAGAATCTCAATCGATCATTAAGAAGAACGGTTATTTAGTTGACCTGAGTCGAACGATGGTCAACAAAAGAACCATTCTTCTTGTTGATCGTTATGAACATTGAAGTTCAATGTTCATACATTGTACAAACAAAAGTCTTTTACAAGGATGTCATAGCCGTTACCCTTGTGTACAAGTCTAACATGACCGTTACTGAACAACATTTCTCAAAACGGTTAAGTCTTTTTTGATATTTGGACATGCAGGTGCCGCAGTATCAGGGCTACGACATTCACTTTTTTAACAGCAATGCGCACTTCGGGGCGCACATGCGTAGCCTGAGCGCTATATGGATGTCCATAGCCAGAACTAGAAAAAATGGATGTATTTTTTCAAAATTTGAAATTTTTGGACTGCGCTTCTCGTAGATCCAAGCGCAGTCCACAGACCACGTCCGATACTGCGCTCATCGGACGTGATTATTCAAATTTACGAACACAGACGAGAGTCCGAACTGTCGCAAGTGATCGGTAACTGCAAGGCGGTTGTGAGCGCGGTAGGCGCACCGTTTTCATTCGGCACCGTCGACGGATCGGGGATATCGAAGCTGATGCGCGCGGCGTACACACCCGTCCATCAACCGCGCCGTCGTCGTGTCGTCCATCGGCGTCGGGCGCCCGTTCGCGGTCCCC
>JAAUYE010110789.1_pt1 | contig 18407 bp, 15 predicted proteins | sample 7278081 | NCBI WGS metagenome assembly JAAUYE01 (sample SAMN14350131, study PRJNA611818) | marine sediment metagenome | isolation source: surface marine sediment (0.6m) | place: French Polynesia: Moorea | collected 2018-08
CGACGACGAGATCGATCCGGAAGCGGCTGGAAAACGGCTTTCGGCGGTGGAAAATATTCAAATAAAACAGGACCTGGCGAGCCCGATATCCGATTGTAATCAATCGTTTAGCTGTGTTATCAGCCAGCTGGAGCAGGCTTCCGAGCAGTCCGCCGGTATTCAATTCTGGATGCTTACAGACCCCATGCGATATGGATTAGCCAATAATTTCGTGAATGTTACGGAGTTTTTGCTAAAATCTTTTCTGTAATCTATATTTACATCTGCTTGTGAAAGTGCTTTCTTTAAAGTAAATTCTCTGACTGTAATCATAGGTGCATGGATTTTAGGCACTTTTTATAAGAATCGGGTTGGGGAGCTGGGAGATTAAACGTGCGTAATCTGGGACTTATTGTTTTATTGTGGTTGGCCGCAGTTTTGCCAACGAACAGTCTTGCTCTGGGCTTGGGCGAGATTACCGTAAATTCCTTTCTCAACCAGCCACTCGATGCTGAGATCGAAGTTATTTCCGCGCGTCCCGGCGAAATCGACGATTTACTCGTCAGCCTGGCATCGCGCGAAGCCTTTACCCGCGCCGGGTTGTCGCGTCCCCGCCACCTGTCCGACCTGCGCTTTTCGGTCAAGAAAAGCGAGGATGGCGAAACCGCGGTCATCCTGGTTACGACCAAGGCCGGGGTCAAGGAACCTTTCCTGAATTTCCTGATCGAGGCAGACTGGTCGAAGGGCCGGGTGCTGCGTGAATTTACCGTTCTGCTGGATCCGCCATTCTATGCCGATCAGCCGGCGCCGGCCGAGACCACGGCGCAGCCCGAGCAGCCGGCGGTGAGCGAAGACGACAGCGTCAGCGCCATCGTCGAGGATGCCGGGGTGCAGCCGATCGCGACCACCCAGGATACCGGCGTGCAGCCGATCGCAACCGAGGATACCAGCGTACCGGTCGAATCCGCAGAGTCGATAACCGAACCCATTGCGCTCGCCGGCGATACCGCCGAGCCGGAGCCGGCCGCAGCCGACGAGCCACAAAACATCATCGAGGGTGATGTTTTGGTCGTTAAGGGAGACACCCTGTGGAGCATTGCATCCCGCTACAAGGATGATGCCCACAGCATGGCGCAGGTGATGCTTGCGTTCCAGCGCGCCAATCCCGGCGCCTTCACCGACGGCAACATCAACAATATGAAGGAAGGCGCCATCCTGCGCGCGCCCACCCTCGATGAACTCGATGCCATGGGGCAGCAGGAAGCCTATGCCGAGGTGCTGGTGCAAAACGGCTTGTGGGACGAGTATGTCGAACGCGTAACCGGCGTTTCTCCCGCGGTGGCCGCGGAAGACGACGCCGGCGAGGTCGCTGTCGAAGAAGGCATGCCGGAAGAGGAGACCGGTGAACTGAGCCTGTTGCTACCGGGTGAAGGCGACACCGAATCCACCGGAATCGGTGACACCAGTGATGTCGACGAGCTGCGTACCAAGCTCGCGATCGCCGAGGAAGAGCTCGAAGCCGCGCGCATCGAGAACCGCGAACTCGAGTCACGCATTTCCGAACTGCAGGCGCGCCTGTCGAAGGTGGAAGAGCTGCAGAAAATGGTCGAAATCGAGGACGACAGCCTCGCCCAGCTGCAGGCGGAGCAGGCGCAGGCCGAAGCCGAAGCGGCTGTCGAACCCGAGACGGTTGTCGAGGAAGCCGCCCCCGAGACGGTCACCGAGGCGATCGAAGCCGATGAGGAAGCACTGCTCGAGGAATTGCTTGCCGAGGAAGCCGCGGCCCAGGCCGAGGAACAGGCTGCGCTTCAGGGTGCGGCCAGCGACGAGCCGATGACCGAGGAAGCGGCCGACGCGATGACCGAAGACGCGATGACCGACGACGCGATGGCTGACGACGGCATGGCCGAAGACGCGATGACCGACGACGCCATGACTGACGACGCGATGACCGACGACGCGATGACCGACGATGCGATGACCGACGACGCGATGACCGAGGAAGCGGCCGCTGAACCGGCGCAGGCCGAAACCGCGGTGCCGCCGCCCGCGCCGGTGATCGTGACCGAACCGGCTGCGCGTGCACCCTCGATTTTCGACGGCATTCTGCCGCCCTCGGTAATCGACATGATTCCGTCGGTGGGTGGATTGTTCGCCAACCCGATCATTCTCGCCGCGATCGGCGGCATTATCGTGCTACTGCTGGTACTGGTGCTGATCAAGCGGCGCAAGAGCGCGTCCGAGGAGTCCGGAATCACGGTTAGCGGCGATGAAGACCTGTTTGCCGGTGACGAAGAGGAAGAGCTGACCCCGATTCATCTGGCCGACGGCGGTCAGCCCGAAGAAACCGATATCAAGCTGCCGACCGAGGAAGATGTTGCCGCGGAACCGGTCGAGGAGCTCGCCGAGGCGCCGCTCGATGATCTGGCCGCAACCGTCGCGATATCGGCTACCGATATGCCCGAACCCGAAGCGCCGGCGCCCGCCGCTGCTGCGGGCGAGCAGGATGACGTGCTCAACGAAGTCGATGTTTACCTGGCCTACGGGCTTTACGATAACGCGGAAGAACTGCTCAATAGCAGTTTGACCGAAAATCCGGAACGCGCCGATTACCGCTCCAAGCTGCTGGATACCTATTTCGCCACCAAGAATGTCGATGGCTTCGTCAAGGAAGCCGAAAAGCTCAAGTCGATGGGGGATCCGGCGGCACGTTACTGGGATCGGGTACAGGTCATGGGTTACGAGCTCGCGCCCGATAATGCGCTGTTCTCGGAAGCCAAGGACAGCGATCTCAGCGCGGCCGACCTCGAAATCGCCAAGCCGCAGGAAGCCGATTTCGACCTCGGTGCGTCAGAGGACGACGATACCAACTTTTCGACCACCGATTTCAATCTCGGCGAGGAAGATACCGGCGGCGATTTCAGCGAAACCTCGAACATGGGCGAAGCCGGAGAAATCGCGGCCACCCAGCAGATTCCGCAACTCGACGAATTGCCGGATCTCGGCGAAGATGACGACACCAACCTGCGCGAGGAAGCGCCCGCGCCGGACCTGGATACCAGTCTCGATCTGCCCGATGATATCGGCGACGAACTCGAATTCTCGATGGACGAGGAAGCCGGCGCCGGCGATCTGGAGCTTCCCGGAGACCTCGATCTCGGCACCGACGAAGAGGAAACCCCTTCCGGTGAAGTAAACATGGAAGATATCGCGATGGAGTTCGATATCGATGAAGAGGAAGCCGCTGCCGTGGACGATTCCTCGGAAGTGGATATCGGCGCCGAATTCGAAGCCGCGCTGGATGAGGCTGACGATCTCGATCTCGAAGATTCCGAAGTGATTCCGTTCGACGCTGATCTCGAAGACAGCACCGGCATCGAGATGCCTACCGACGAGGATGCCGTCGAACTCGGTCTTCCCGATGAAGACGAGGCCGTCGACACCGCGATCGTGACACCCGGCTACGAGGATACCGAGGTCGTGCCGGACCTGGCGGTGGACAGCAACGAGGGTGAGGACGATTCGGAGATCGATCTCGGTATGGAAGATACGATGATGGGCGCCGACGATACCTCGCTCGCCACCGGCGAACTCAATCTCGATACCGCCGAGGTCAAGCTGCCGATCGACGACGATGAAATCGTGCCGGACGACGGTTCGGTCGACGACGACGAAGATATCTCGATTATCGATTTCGGCGGAGAGGATTTCGTCGAGCCGACCGACGTGGTCGAATCCGTCGATGACGAGACGGGCGAGATAGAAGCCGAGGACGTCAAAACCGGTACCTTTGCGCCGGGCGACTTCGAGGAGCCGACCGCGGCCACTGAATCGCTGGGCGATATCGACGATATCGGCGATTTGATGCTGCCCGATGACGTCGACGAAGTATCGACCAAGCTCGACCTTGCGCGCGCGTTTATCGACATGGGCGACACCGAGGGTGCCCGCGGCAGCCTCGAGGAAGTCATGTCGGAGGGTAACGAGGAACAAAAGGCCGAGGCCAAGGCACTGCTCGACCAGATTTAGGCCTTTCTTCGCAAGAATCCGCTCGACGCTTCGACTGGAGCCTGCTGTGGACCGCAGCGGACTCTTTGTTTTTCAGCAACAGGGAATCGTTTCTTTCCCTGCCATGAAGAAGGTCTCGAATCGACACGCGCGGCAGCGCCAGCGGCTGCGATTCGGGCGCGGGATCGTTATCATGGCGGTTCCGTACCGCAGCCGGCAGGATCCAACCCATCAATGAAGTATGCAGCAGGAATAGAATACGCGGGCAATCCCTACTGTGGCTGGCAGCGCCAGCCGCACTGCGAATCGGTGCAGCAGCACGTCGAGTCGGCGCTGGGCTTTGTCGCCGATCAAACCCTGGAGCTGGTTTGCGCGGGACGTACCGACGCCGGGGTGCATGCGATCGAGCAGGTTGTGCATTTCGAATCCGCTGCCGAGCGCAGCCAGCGCGCCTGGGTGCTGGGCGCCAATTGCCGCCTGCCGCGCGATATCCGGATCAAGTGGGTGGTGCCGGTGGCGGACGCGTTCAATGCGCGTTTCAGCGCGGTGGCGCGTGCCTACCGCTACGTTATTCTGAATGCCGCGGTGCCGAGTGCGATATTTCATCACCGTGTTTGCTGGGAGTTCCGGCCGCTGGACCATGAGGCCATGCACGACTCCGCGCAACTTCTGGTCGGCGAACATGATTTCAGCAGTTTTCGCGCGGTCGGCTGCCAGGCAAAATCGCCGCGGCGGAATCTGCACGAGATTTCGGTGACGCGCGCCGGCGAACTGATTTACCTGGATGTCAAAGCCAACGCGTTTCTGTACCATATGGTGCGCAACATAGCCGGCAGCCTGATGGCGGTGGGCAAGGGCGAACGCGATCGGGACTGGTTTGCCGGGGTCCTGGCCGCGCGCGACCGCGGCGTCGCCGATGTCACCGCGCCGGCGGCCGGTTTGTACCTGGTCAAGGTCTGGTATCCAGACGAATTCGAACTGCCCGAGACGGTGCAAAAACCGGTATTATTCTAATATGCAGCAGCGAACCAGAATCAAGATATGCGGTATCACGCGCCAGCAGGACGCGCTGCTGGCCGCCGATTGCGGTGCCGATTCGATCGGCCTGATGTTTCATCCGCAGAGCCCGCGCCTGATCGATATCGAGGCGGCGCTGGCTATCCGCGGAATTCTGCCGCCATTTGTCAGCGTGACCGCGTTGTTTCTCGACGATAGCGAGGACTGGGTCGCTCAGGTAGTTCACCGGGTAAGGCCTGATTACCTGCAGTTTCACGGCAGCGAAGCGGAGGAGTTTTGCGCCGCCTGGGGCGTGCCCTACCTGAAAACGATACCGATGGGCAGCACCGACGATGCGCTCGCCTATGCGAGCCGCTATGCCACCGCGCAGGGTTTCCTGCTGGATTCCAACGCGGCTGGACGCCTGGGCGGCTCCGGTGATACATTTGACTGGTCCAGAATTCCCTCTTCGTTCGAGCGCCCGGTAGTGCTGGCAGGCGGCCTGTCGCCGGCCAATGTCGCCGAGGCGGTGAGGCAGGTAAAGCCTTGGGGAGTGGACGTGGCCAGCGGTGTCGAAGCCTCGAAAGGGGTAAAGGACAGCGCGCTGGTCGAGGCATTTTTTCGCGAGGTCAGGCGTGGTGACGGCTACCAGGCCTAAGCCGGCCCGGGTTATACGAGGCGTTCGATGAACTGGTTCGAAATGCTGTTGCCGTCCAAGATCAGAACCTCGGGCGGCAACGACAAAAAAAATGTGCCCGAGGGTCTCTGGGCCAAGTGCGATTCCTGCGATGCGATCATTTACCGCGCCGAGCTCGAGCGCAATCAGGAAGTCTGTACCAAGTGCGATTTCCACATGCGCATCGGCGCGCGCCGCCGCCTGGAGTCGTTTTTCGACGAGGAGGGGCGCATCGAAATCGCACCGGACCTCGAAGCCGATGACGTGCTGCGTTTCCGCGACGACAAGAAGTATCGCGACCGGCTGAGCCAGGCGCAGAAGCAGACCGGGGAAAAGGACGCGCTGCTGGCGATGCGCGGCAGCGTCAGGGGTGTCGAAATGGTCGCGGTGGCGTTCGAATTCCAGTTCATGGGCGGCTCCATGGGCTCCGTGGTCGGGGAAAAGTTCGTGCGCGCGGTGAACGTCAGCATCGAGCACGGCCTGCCGCTGATCTGCTTTACCGCGAGCGGCGGTGCACGCATGCAGGAAGCCCTGTTTTCGCTGCTGCAAATGGCCAAGACCAGCGCCGCGCTAACGCGCCTGTCCCGCCGCGGGCTGCCCTATATCTGCGTGCTGACGGATCCGACCATGGGCGGCGTCTCGGCCAGTTTCGCGATGCTCGGCGATATCAATATCGGCGAACCGGGCGCGCTAATCGGGTTTGCCGGGCCCAGGGTCATCGAGCAGACCGTGCGCGAGACGCTGCCGGAAGGTTTCCAGCGCAGTGAATTTCTGCTCGAGCACGGCGCGCTCGACATGATCGTCGACCGGCGTGACATGCGCGACAGGATCAGCTCGATTTGCACCCTGTTAACCGGACAGGTCGGCCCCTGACGGTCTCCGGCTCGATCACCCGAATTCCGGTCTGAATGCGCTTCGATTCCGTCGATCAGTGGCTGCAATGGCAAATGGACTTGCATACCCAGGCCATCGACCTCGGCCTCGAGCGGGTGCGCGAAGTCGGCGCGAGGCTCGGGCTCGGGCGGATCGCGCAGCGCGTGGTCACCGTTGCCGGCACCAACGGCAAGGGTTCCACCGTCGCCGCCTACGAATGCTGGCTGCATCGCAACGGCTACCAGGTCGCGAGTTACACGTCGCCGCATTTACTCCGCTACAACGAGCGGATCAGGCGTAATTCGAACCCGGTCGAAGACGGCGAGCTCTGCGCGGCCTTTGCGGCGGTGGAGGATGCTCGCGGCGACACCAGCCTGACTTATTTCGAGTTCGGAACCCTGGCGGCGCTGCAGCTGATGCAGCAGTGGCAACCCGATTTCGCGCTGCTCGAGGTTGGCCTCGGCGGCCGCCTCGATGCGGTCAATATCATCGATGCCGATCTCGCGCACCTGACCCCGATCGGCCTCGATCACCAGGCATGGCTCGGCGATACGCGTGAAAAAATAGGCTTCGAGAAAGCCGGCATTTTGCGCCCGGGCATCGATGTGATCGTCAATGACCGGGAGCCTCCGCAATCGGTGCTGCGGGAAATCGAGCGTCTCGGCTGCAGCGACCTGCGTATCGGGCGCGACTACGATATCGAAACGCTCGACGAGCGTGCATTCATCTGGCGCAACGAGTCAAGGCAACTGCGCCTGGTTTCCCCGCTGGCCGGCGGCCACCAGCGGGACAACCTGGCGGGTGTCGTCGCGGGTTTATCGAGGCTGGTCGAATTCGAAAACCTCGATGACGATCGTCTGCGCGCCGGCTTCGACGGGTTAAGCCTGGCCGGGCGTTTTCAGCAGCTGCCGGGCGCGCTGAACTGCCGGCTGTTCGCCGACGTCGGCCACAATGCCGACGCCGCGGCTTCGCTGGCGGCGAACATCGAGGCGCTGCGGCCGCGGGGCAAGGTCGTCGTGGTGCTCGGCATGCTCGCCGACAAGGACCCCGACAGCTTCGTCGAAATCCTGGATCCGGTGGTCGACGAATGGTGGCTGCTCTCGCTCGACGGCGAGCGCGGGCAGAGCGCGGCGGAGCTTGCCTCCCGGATAAACCATCGGCTGCAGCCGCAACGGTTATGCGAAGATATTTCCGCGGTGCTCGATCATGCGCTGTCATCTTTGGGAGATCAGGATATAATGCTGGTCACCGGTTCCTTCGTAAGCGTCGAACAGCTGCTGCGTGCTTTGCCCGATTTACCCTGATTAGTATTTTATGGACCAGAACACCAAAAACCGTCTGGTTGGCGTGATCGTTATTTTTGCGCTGGCGGTAATCTTCTTGCCGATGATTCTCGACGGTTCCGGGGTGCGCAAGAGCGATATCGAAGTGGTGATACCGCCGCAGCCGCTGGTGAGCGCCGACCCCGAATTCGAATCGAAAATAATCGAGCTTCAGGCCAGCGTCGACGCCTTGCCGGACCTCGAGCCGCGCTACGTCGACCGCGACAACCGTGTCGGGCTCGAGCAGGAAGACGCCGCCGCACCTGCCGCCGAGAGTGAAAACACGGGGACAGCGCCCGCGCCGCAGCCCGAATCCGCTGCAACCGAAGCGCAGCCAGAGGCGGAGACGCCTCCGCCTGAAGCCGCTGAAGCCGAAACGCCGACGGCGGTCGCGAAGGCGGGGGGCGACAGCTGGGTGTTGCAGGTGGGCAGCTTCCAGGACCGCGCCAAGGCGCTCGCCCAGCGCGACAGGCTGCGCAAGTCTAATATCGCCGCGGTATTTATCGAACAGTTCAAGATCAACAATAAATCCAGCTACCGGGTCCGCCTCGGGCCTTTTCTGAACCGCGACCAGACCCGCGTCGCGCAGAACAAGATCAAGGCCAAGCACGACATCGATGGCATCATCATGAAGTATGAAAGATAATGCCCGCCTGCGTGCCGTGTTTGACGTGCAGGTAATAACCATCTATACCTGTTGCAAGGTTTTGCCTGGGTAAGGCGAGGAGATTATGAGCTGGCTTGATCTGGTAATCCTCGGCGTGATCGCGCTATCCGCCCTGATCAGCCTGATCCGCGGTTTCGTCAAGGAATCGATTTCCCTGGTTACCTGGATAGTCGCCGGCGTGCTCGCGTTTCGCTACTTTTCCCCGATGGCGTCGCTACTCGAACCTTTCGTCGAGTCGCCGACGGTCCGCAACGTCGCCGGATTCGGGATATTGTTCGTGGTTACGCTGATCATCGGCGCCGTGGTCAACTTCATCATGAGCCAGCTGGTCTCCAAAACCGGTCTGAGCGGCACCGACAAGGCGCTCGGTGTCGTCTTCGGCGCGGCGCGCGGGGTGCTGATCGTGACCATGATCGTGCTGCTCGCCAGCCTGACGCCGATGCCGGAGGCAAGCTGGTGGCAGGATTCGGTCACGGTGGATTTTTTCCAGCAGATTGCCGAGTGGCTGAAGGGTATAATCCCGGCGGACACGGTGGACAAGTTCAGTTTTTAGGCCCAATTGTATCGAGCCAGGTAAGAAATCATGTGTGGAATAGTCGGAATTGTCAGTCAGGAACCGGTTGCCCAAACGATATACGATGCTTTGCTGGTGTTGCAGCACCGCGGCCAGGACTCGGCCGGTATCGTCGTCTGCGACCGGGACAAGCTCAACCTGCGCAAGGACAATGGCCAGGTCAGCGATGTTTTCCATACGCGCCACATGCGCAAGCTTACCGGCAACATGGGTATCGGGCACGTGCGCTATCCGACCGCCGGCTGCTCGTCGTCGGCCGAGGCGCAGCCGTTTTACGTTAATTCGCCCTACGGCATTACGCTCGCGCACAACGGCAACCTGACCAACGTCGAACAGCTAAAAGACGAGCTCTATCAGTCCGATTTGCGCCATATCAATACCGAATCGGATTCCGAGGTGCTGCTCAACGTGTTCGCGCACGAACTGCACTCGAGCGGCAGCCTGAAACTGACCCCGGAGGCGATTTTCACCGCGATCGCCGAAACCCACCAGCGCATTCAGGGCGCCTACGCCGTGGTCGCCATGCTCACCGGCAGGGGCATCATCGGCTTCCGCGATCCGCGCGGCATTCGGCCGGTGGTCTACGGCAAGCGCGTCACCGACGCGGGCACCGATTACATGATTGCATCCGAAAGCGTCGCGCTGCAGGCCTCGGGCTACGAATTGATTGCCGACCTGCAGCCGGGCGAGGCGGTGTATATCGAAACCGACGGCACCGTGCATCGCCGCCAGTGTGCGGCCAAGACCAAGCTCAGTCCCTGCATCTTCGAGTACGTTTACCTGGCGCGTCCCGATTCCATCATCGACGATATCTACGTTTACAAGGCGCGCCTGCGCATGGGCGTGAAGCTGGCGCGGAAAATACTGAAGCAAATGCCCGAACACGATATCGACGTGGTCATCCCGATTCCCGATACCAGCCGGCCGGCGGCGATCGAACTGGCCTTCCACCTCGGGGTCAAGTTCCGCGAAGGTTTCATCAAAAACCGCTATATCGGCCGCACCTTCATCATGCCCGGGCAGAAAATGCGCAAAAAATCGGTACGGCGCAAGCTCAATCCGATCGATATCGAGTTCAAGGGCAAAAACGTGTTACTCGTCGACGATTCGATCGTGCGCGGCACGACGTCGCAGCAGATTATCCAGATGGCGCGCGAAGCCGGGGCAAAAAAGGTTTACATTGCATCGGCGGCGCCGCCGGTGCGCTTCCCCAACGTTTACGGTATCGATATGCCGGCCGCGCACGAGCTGGTAGCCCACGGCCGCAGCGAAGCGGAAATCGCCGAATATATCGGCGCGGACTGGCTGATATACCAGGACCTGGACGACCTGGTCGACGCGGTGCAAAAGGGGAACCGCCGTATCAAGAACTTCGATTGCTCGTGTTTTGACGGTAAATACGTGACCAAGACGGTCGATGACGATTACCTGGATAAAATCAGCAACCTGCGCAACGATTCGGCCAAGGAGGCTGCCGAAGAGCAAATAACCGTCATCGGTATGGAACTGCACAACAACGCCTGATGCTGTGGCGGGATCTGAATCGGGAGATTGCGGCCAGGCTCGCGGGCAATCCAGCGCTGGCTGACGAACGCCCGATCATATACGTAGACTCGAAACGGCAACAGCTGCACCGCATCGATATCGACCAGAACAACAACCGCAGCTACCCGATTTCGACCGCGGAAAACGGCATGGGCAACCGCGCCGAATCCTATCAGACACCCTTCGGAATCCATCGAATCCGGCAAAAAATAGGCGGCGGGCAACCGCGCGGCATGGTGTTCGAGGCGCGCCAGCCGACCGGCAAAATCGTACGCGACTTCGATAATCGCGCAAAGGATGAAATCACCTCGCGCATACTCTGGCTCGACGGTATGGAAGACGGCATCAATTGCGGCGGTGTTTGCGATACCTACTCGCGTTTCATCTACATCCACGGAACCTCGGACGAAAAACGTATCGGCGAGCCGGTTTCGGCGGGCTGTATTCGCATGCGTAACGACGACGTCATCGAGCTGTTCGACGAGGTTCTGGTCGACGACCTGGTTTTGATCCGGTAAGTATCTCGACCATCGGCATGGCCCGGGCCGGCCGGCTGCGGCCCGGTCGCTGCCCGCACAGCGCTGCTTGACAACTGCAACCACAGGACCTATCGTTGGCCGCTGGCGCTGATTTGTTACTCGGCTTGCAGGCGCCAGGGAATCAGGTATTCCGCATATAAATTTGCTAAAGAGGGTGGTCCCGAAATCTTTCCGTGCACTCCCTCCCGAGTTTTTTCGAATTTTTGGAGAAACTCCGTGACTTACGACAATCCGGGCTTTGATACGCTGGCGATCCGCAGCGGCCAGCAACGCACCGCAGAACTCGAACACAGCGAACCGATCTTCGCGACCTCGAGTTTCGTTTTCGAAAACGCGGCCCAGGCCGCAGCGCGATTCGCCGGCGACGAGGCGGGCAATATTTACTCGCGTTTTACCAATCCGACCACGCGCGCCTTCGAACAGCGGCTGGCCGCGATGGAGGGCGGCGAAGCCTGTATCGCCACGGCGTCGGGGATGGCCGCGATCACGAGCCTGTGCCTCGCCCTGCTGAAAGCCGGCGATCATATCGTCAGCTCGCGCTCGGTCTTCGGCACCACCACGACCCTGTTCGAAAAATATCTGCCGCGCTTCGGCATCGACACCAGTTTCGTCGATTTGACCGATATGCAGGGATGGCAGGACGCGATTCGCAGCAGTACCAGGTTACTGTTTCTCGAAACGCCGTCGAATCCGCTGACCGAGATCGCCGACATCGGCGCGCTGGCGCGGCTTGCGCACGACCATGGCTGCCTGCTGGTGGTGGATAACTGTTTTTGTACGCCGGCGCTGCAGCGCCCGCTGGAGCTCGGAGCGGACCTGGTCATCCATTCGGCAACCAAGTATCTCGACGGCCAGGGACGTATCGTCGGCGGCGCCGTGGTCGGCCCGGAATCGATCGTCGCCGAGGAATTATTCGGCGTCGTACGCACCACCGGGCCCAGCCTCAGTCCTTTCAACGCCTGGGTTGCGCTGAAGGGGCTGGAAACGCTGAACCTGCGCATGCGCGAGCACTCGGAGCAGGCGACGCGGCTCGCCGCATTTCTCGATCGGCATCCCAGGGTGACGCGGGTCTACCATCCCTCGCTAGAATCGCATCCGCAGCACGCGCTCGCGCGCGATCAGCAGTACGGACCGGGCGGCGTGCTGTCGTTTACCGTCGAGGGCGGCCGCGAAAGCGCCTGGGCGGTTATCGACTCGACGCGGTTTTTGTCGATCACGGCCAATCTCGGCGATGTCAAAACCACGATAACGCATCCGGCGACCACCACGCACGGGCGCGTCGGCGCCGAGCACAAAAAGCGCGCCGGTATCGGCGAGGATTTGATCAGGATTGCGGTCGGCCTCGAGAACATCGAGGACATCATTGCCGATTTGTCGCGGGGACTCGATGCCTGAACTGTTCCACCAGGTCGAGGCGGCGCTGCTCGAATCCGATCCCGCGCGCAAATGCGCGGCCGCGGCGCGCATTCGCGATACCTGGCGGCAGGGCGGCTACCGCCTCGCGCCCGAAGCGGAGATATTGCCCATCGACGACCCCGGGCGGCCGGATCTGCCCGAGCTGGTCGATCCGCGGCGGCTGCAGCGGCGCAGCGTGTCCAGTGCCGAGGGCCGGCTGAAGATGTTACATGCCTTCGCCCACATCGAGTTCAACGCGATCAATATCGCGCTCGATGCGGTGTACCGGTTTCGCGGCATGCCGGCGGCTTTTGTCGACGACTGGCTCAAGGTCGCGGACGAGGAAGCCAGGCATTTCACCCTGCTGGCCAACGAGCTCGAAAGCCGCGGCAGCGGTTACGGCGCCTACCTGGCCCACCGGGGGCTGTGGGACATGGTGTGCAAGACCCGCGACAATCTGCTGCACCGCATGGCGCTGGTGCCGCGGGTCATGGAGGCGCGGGGACTGGACGTGACGCCGGCGATGATCACCCGGTTCGAGCAGTTCGAGGACACGGCGGCGGCCGAAATCCTCAAAATCATCTACCGCGACGAAGTCGGCCATGTGCGTATCGGTAATTACTGGTATCGTGAAATCTGCCGCCAGCAGGGGCATGACGCCGAAACCCTGTTTTTACAGCTGGTCGACGCTTATCTCGGCGGTCAGCTCCGGGGGCCTTTCAATCGCGAAGCGCGCCTCGAAGCCGGCTTTCTCGAAACCGAGCTGGAGGCGCTGGAGGCGCGCGGATGAGTCAGGCCTGCGCAACCCGCGGATCGACCAGTTCGAATCCCCCTGGCTCGCGCCAGCTGAGGTAGCTCGGCCCCGGATCCCAGTCGCCGAGCACGATCCGCTGCCGGCCCTGCGGATACCGATGCAGCGCCGGACGGTGGGTATGGCCATGGATAATGGTATCCACCGCGTTGGTCTCGAAGCTGCTCAGCACCGCGTCCTGATTGACATCCATGATTTCGCTGGATTTCTGCGCCATCGCGCCGACGCTGTCGCGGCGCAGGCCGGCCGCGATCCGGCGCCGCTCGGCCAGCGGTTTGGCGAGAAATCCGCTTTGCCAGTCGGCCGAGCGCACCTGCGCGCGAAAGGCCTGGTAATCGTGATCGTCGGTGCACAGGGTGTCGCCGTGAAGCAGCAGGACCTGGCGTTGGCCGAGGCTGATAAGCTCCGATTCGTGCAGCAGGCGGATTCCGGTAGCCGCGGCAAAATCTTCACCGAGCAAAAAGTCGCGGTTGCCGGCGAGGAAATACACCGGCCGCGACGCGGCCAGCCGGCGCAGCATGTCGATGGTGCCTGCATACGCCGGCGCCGGGTCGTCGTCGCCAAGCCAGGCTTCGAACAGGTCGCCGAGAATGTAGAGCCGCGCGGCGTTCGCCGCGCGCTGCCCGAGGAACGATTCGAGCGCGGCGGTGACCTCGGGCCGCGCCGGATCCAGATGACAATCGGAGATAAACAGGTACTCGTCGGCCATCTGCAGCTTGCGGCCTTACTGGCGGCTGACGCCGGTGATCGTAATCGTGTCGATGGGCACGTTTTGATGGCCGCCCTGGTTGCCGGTGGGCACCTGGGCAATGGCGTCGACCACGTCCATGCCTTCGACCACGCGGCCGAACACGGCATATCCCCAGCCCTGCATCGATTCGCTGGTGAAATTGAGAAAATCGTTGTCGACGTGGTTGATGAAAAACTGCGACGTGGCCGAGTGCGGGTCGCTGGTGCGCGCCATCGCCAGCGTGCCGCGCTCGTTTTTGAGACCGTTATTGGCCTCGTTGGCGATCGGCGCGCGCGAGCTGGGCTTGTCGCGCATGTCGGCGGTAATTCCCCCGCCCTGGATCATGAAATTCGGAATGACGCGGTGAAACGTGGTGTCGACGTAGTAGCCGTCGTCGACGTAGGCGAGGAAGTTTTCGCTGCTGTCGGGCGCGTTCTGCATGTCGAGCTCGATCGTGATATTGCCCATCGTGGTTTCGATCAATACCTGCGGATTGGCGTCGGAGGTTTCGTTCATTGGTTTTTCACCTTTAAGGTTGGGGAACAGGAGCAGGGACAGAATGGCTGCGAGCACGACCGCGATCGGAAGTAACGTCTGTTTCATCAGCATTCCAGTTATTCACAAGCCTGCGGATTCTACTGATTTGTCCACGGAGATGGAAGTTGCGACGCGGGGGTTTCGCTCGGCAGGTGCATCTTTTAAACTTGAGCGCCTGTTTCGACGAGCACCTGAATCCGAGCCATGCTGACGATTTACAATAGCCTGAGCAACCAGAAGGAAACCTTCGAGCCGATAGTCCCCGGCCAGGTGCGCATGTACGTGTGCGGCATGACCGTTTACGACTATTGCCACATCGGGCACGCGCGGGTGCTTGTAGTGTTCGACGTCGTCTACCGCTTTTTGAAGCATCTGGGTTACGACGTTACCTACGTGCGTAACATCACCGATATCGACGACAAGATCATCAACCGCGCCAATGAAAACGACGAGGAGTACTTCGAGCTGACCCGACGTTTCATCGACGCCATGCACGAGGATGCCGATGCGCTCGGCGTGCTGCGGCCTGACCGGGAGCCCTGCGCCACCGAAACCATAGGCCCGATCCTGGATATGATCGAAAGGCTCGAGCAGCTCGGATTCGCTTACCAGGCGGAGGATGGCGACGTTTATTTTTCGGTCGCCAGGTTTCCCGAGTACGGCAAGCTGTCGGGCAAGAAGGTCGACGAGTTGCGCGCCGGCGAACGCGTCGAGGTCGCCGCGAGCAAGCGCGATCCGCTCGACTTCGTCCTGTGGAAGGCGGCCAAGCCGGATGAACCCAGCTGGCCGTCGAAATTCGGCGACGGCCGTCCCGGCTGGCACATCGAATGCTCGGCGATGTCGAACAGCCTGCTGGGCAATCATTTCGATATTCATGGCGGCGGCCACGATCTGCAGTTTCCGCATCACGAAAACGAAATCGCCCAGAGTGAATCCTGCAACGGTGAAAAATTCGTCAATTACTGGATGCATAACGGCTTCGTGCAAATCAACGAGGAAAAAATGTCCAAGTCGCTGGGCAATTTTTTCATCGTGCGCGACGTGCTGAAAAATTACCGCGCCGAGGAAATTCGGTACTTTATTATCAGCAGCCATTACCGCAGCCCGCTTAACTATTCGGAAGACCAGCTCAATCATGCCCGCGCCGCGCTGAAACGGCTCTACGCGACGCTGCAGGACACAAAGACCGTGCCGCCGGCGGAGGAGGGCGATTACCGCCGGCGTTTCGATGCCGCGATGGGCGACGACTTCAATACCGCGGGCGCGGTTGCGGTGCTGTTCGAGCTGGCGCGGGAAATCAACCGCGCCAAGGCCGAAAACAGCGAAAGAGTCGATGCGCTGGCGAGCCTGCTGCGCGAGCTCGGCGCCATTGTCGGCCTGCTGCAGGACGACCCGGACGCCTATCTCAAATCCGCGGCCGGCGAGAGTGCCGGCGGCCTCACCGACACCGCGATCGAGGAATTGATCGAACAGCGGCTGCAGGCGCGCGCGGCCAGAGACTGGGCCAACGCCGACCGCATTCGCGACGAACTGGCCGCGGCCGGTATCGTCATCGAAGACGGCCCCGACGGCACGCGCTGGTACCGGGAATGACCGCCCGCGCGGCGATTGACGCCCTGATTTGATCGGCGTATTATTCCGCGCCTTGCGACGCGTTGCGCTTACGCGGCGTCGCGAATCGGGGTGTAGCGCAGCCTGGTAGCGCAACTGCTTTGGGAGCAGTGGGTCGGGAGTTCGAATCTCTCCACCCCGACCAGTTTTATCCGTGGTCTATCGAAAGACCGCGGAAACCGGTAAGATCGAACCTCCGAAAACCTGGACTGATAATGAGTCCGTGGTGGCTGAAATTAGAGGGGAGGATGCCTTCGGGGTAGGGTAGGCGGAATGCCTTTATCAAGGAGGATTTTTTCGCGAGGGCAAGGAAACATCGCGCGCAGGACCGCAGCGTATTCAAACATACGTGAGGATCCGAGCACGATGCTGACACGGCCATCGCGGAAAAAGACCCTTGATAAAGGCATTACGAGCGCCCGTAGCTCATTTGGATAGAGCATCGGCCTTCTAAGCCGAGGGTAGCAGGTTCGAATCCTGCCGGGCGTGCCATTTTATGGTGGGTGTAGCTCAGGTGGTTAGAGTGCAAGATTGTGATTCTTGATGTCGTGGGTTCGAATCCCATCACCCACCCCATATAACCGGCGCCCGCACTGCGGGCGCCGTTTTTTACCGCGGCGAGACTGGAGCTTTGCGTTCCAGATTCTATAATCAGGTACCGGTTGTCACAGTGCGAAAGTGGCGGAATTGGTAGACGCGCCAGATTTAGGTTCTGGTATCTTTACGATGTGAGAGTTCGAGTCTCTCCTTTCGCACCATCTCTCCCGGTGATCGGCATGCAAAAATTTCCGCGGCTGGTTGTTTTTGACCCCATTAAATTTATACTCCGGTAATGCCAGCTACGTCCGCTCGCGATGAGGGATAGAGAATAATGATACCAGCCCGGTTACGAAGCGTGCTTACTCCCGTCACCGCCGTGCTGCTGGTTTACCTGTCGGCGGCGCCGGTTGTTGCTGCCGACAGGGCGCTCGTGATGACCACTTCCGTGGGTAATCCGCTTTACCGACAGAACGGCAAGGGTTTGTACAATCTGCTGCTGGACGAAATTTTTCTGCGTCTGGAGCTGAACCACGAACTCGTCTGGCTGCCCGCGCAGCGCTCGCTGGCCTATACCAATAGCGGTGCCTATGACGGCAATCTGGCCCGTACCGCGCTGATCGAAAAAAATAACCCGAACATGCTGCGGATTCCGGAACCGGTATACGAATTCGACTTCATGGTTTACAGCCGTAATCGAGACCTGCAGGTTAACGGCTGGGACAGCCTGGATCCCTACGTGGTGGGAATCATAAGCGGCTGGAAGATCGTCGAGCGCAACGTGGCCGGCGCAAAACTGGTCACGAGCGTTAACGACTACGAGCAATTATTCAATTTGCTCGACAGGGGCAGGGTCGACGTCGCGATCCTGGACCGGGTCATGGGCGGGTGGAAACTCAAACAACTGGGTCTGGATATACGCGCGCTAGAGCCGCCGCTGGCGACGCAGCCGATGTACATATACCTTCACAAGCGGCATGCCGACCTGGTGCCGCGGATGACCCGGGTGATCAGGCAGATGAAAAACGACGGCAGTTTTGGCGCAATATATTCGCGCGTGCTGCCTGCCGATCTTCGCCAGTAAAACGCGTATCGCCGGTCTAGGCGCTTTCGCGCTTCGGCACCGTAAAACAGAATGTGCTCCCGGTGCCGGCGCCGGCCGATTCCACCCAGATTCGCCCGCCGTGTTCTTCCATGATGCGCTGCACCAGCGCGAGACCGACACCGGTGCCCTCGATATGCGGATCGAGTCGCTCGAACAGGCCGAATATCTTGTCGTGATAGGCGGGATCTATGCCCTTGCCGTTGTCCTCGACGAAATAAACGTCCTCGTCGCCCACCCGCCGGCAGCCGACCCTGACCCTGGGATCGGGCTGATCGCCGCTGAACTTGATCGCGTTTTCGGTCAGGTTCTGCAAAACCTCGCGCAGGCGGATGCGGTCGCCGAAAACGTCCGGCATATCGGGCGAAATTTCGATCTTGACCCCGCGTTCGGCCGCCTGGCGCTCGACCAGCCTGGCAACTTCCTGGATCAGTTCGCGCATCGACACGTTTTCGGGGGTGTTGATAATCCGCCCGACGCGCGACAGCTCGAGCAACTCGTCCAG
>JAAUYE010149338.1_pt1 | contig 18378 bp, 18 predicted proteins | sample 7278081 | NCBI WGS metagenome assembly JAAUYE01 (sample SAMN14350131, study PRJNA611818) | marine sediment metagenome | isolation source: surface marine sediment (0.6m) | place: French Polynesia: Moorea | collected 2018-08
CGATCGGTCCCGCACCAGGGGTGGTGCATGTTCCATCACCGCACTTTCGAGCTCGCGCGTAAGCTCGGTCGTCGAAAGATCGCTGGTCGCGGCGCGGTAGGCACGCTCGACCGCCGGCAGCAGATCGCCTACCGCGGTGCCGTGAAGCGCGGAGATCGTCATACGCTCGGCAAAATCGAGGAACGGCAGTCGCCGATCCAGCTCGTCCCGAATTCGGTTGCGTTCGTAGGCCGACAGGCCATCCCATTTATTAACGACCACCACGAGCGCTCTGCCTCGCTCCAACACCAGTCCCAGAAGACTGACGTCCTGCTCGGTCACACCCTCGTGAGCGTCCAGTACGGCGATTACAACTTGCGCCTGCTCGATTGCCTGCAACGCCTTGACGACGCTGAACTTCTCGATAGCCTCTCGCACTCTGGACTTGCGGCGAATGCCCGCAGTGTCGATCAAGACGTACTTGCGATCGTCGCGTTCGAACGGCACCGCGACGCTGTCTCGGGTCGTACCGGGCTGATCAAAAACGACGAGCCGTTCTTCGCCGAGCAGGCGATTCGCCAGCGTCGACTTGCCGACGTTTGGCCGTCCGACGACGGCGATGCGAAGCTCTTCATCGTCGTCGTCCACGGCACCGTCAACAGACTCCGTATCGAAGCTCGCCAGTACCTGTTCCATCAACCCGGCGATCCGGTCACCGTGCGCCGCCGAGATCGCAACAGGTTCGCCGAGACCCAGGCCGTGAAACTCGCCGCCGGCGACGGCGGCGTCCAGCCCTTCGGCCTTGTTGACCGCTAGCCAGGCCTTCTTTGCATGCTTTCGCGCCAGATCGGCAACGTGTTCGTCGGCGGCAGTCAGGCCGCTCCGACCGTCAACCATTATGATTGCCGCGTCGGCTTCCTTGAGCGCCCGGATCGTCTGACCGACCATCGCTTCTTCGATACCCACTTCGCCGCCGGCAACGCCGCCGGTGTCGATGACGAGGTATGGAATTGGGCCCAGCTTGCCGAAGCCGTATTGGCGGTCTCGGGTCAGGCCCGGATAGTCGGCGACCAGCGCGTCACGCGAGCGAGTCAGGCGATTGAATAAGGTCGATTTTCCGACATTGGGCCGACCGATCAGCGCGATCACAGGAAGCATGAGCTAGCAGCCTGTTGAAAAGGTCTCATGTGAGTGTGAGACAAGAAAAAAGAGGCCGAGAAAACGCAGTGTACACGCCAGTACATGAGGCTTTCGAGGCCTCTCTTGACGCCGTATCGCGCCGCATGAGGCTTTTTTCAACACGCTGCTATGTCCTGTCAGGACTCCTCGGTCGAGATCTCCGGCGCCGTCTGCTCTGGTCGCTCATCGACGACTTCGTAGGCCGCGATCGTTCCGGAGTCGCTCTGTACGTAGAGACGGTTTGCGACGGCGACCGGCGCGTTCGAAATCGCCGATCCGCCGAGCTTGATGCGGGCGACCGGTGTTCCGTTCAGGTTACTGAAGAAATGGACGTAGCCTTCGAGATCGCCGACAGCGACCGTCGTGTGAAATGGAACCGGCAGGGTTGGCTCGCGGCGCAGAAGGTCGTTATTACGCCAGGACTCAACTCCGTCACGCTTTGCCAGTGCGACGATCTCTCCCTCCGCACTGGCGGTGTAAACGCTGCTCCAGTCCGCCGAGACTCCGACATGGGAAGATACCTCGCGACTCCACAGCACCTGGCCTGATTCGGCCGCGATCGAAGACAATCGACCCTGGTAACCGCATGCGTAGACGTCCTGTCCGACGACCGCGATCGAGCCGTCAATGTCGGCGAGACGATCGAGGTCAGAACGGCCCTTGGGTGGCGCAACGAGCGAATCCCAGACAACGTCACCGGTATCGATATCGACGGCAACCAGCCGCCCGTTGTCGAAACCGCCAATGACGGTATTGCCTACGAGCACCGGATCGGCGGACCCACGCATGGTCAGCGACGGCGTCGACTGCTCCAGCGTCCACTGCTGGCGGCCCTCGTAAAGCGATATCGCCCGCATTCGATTATCGATCGTCTGCAGGACGATGGATTCTCCCTTGATGACCGGGCGCGCCAGCGACTCCCCGTCGAGGTCTGCTCGCCAGTACTCGGAACCGGTTGCGGCATCGAGGACGATCGCCACACCGTCCCGCGCCACGACGACAACGCGATTTTCACCAACACCGGGCCCCGCCGATAACTGCGTCTTGAGCTTGACCCGCCAGATCTGTTTGCCGGTCGCAGGATCGAATGCAGCAACAACGCCATCGTAGCCGGCCGCGTAAATTCGCTTTCCATCACCGACCGGCCGCAATGCAACCCGCAGGAACTCGGCCTTGCCGCCCAGTTTGGCGCTCCACAGTCGTTTGATTTTCAGGGTCTGCGTGAACTTGACCAGCTCTTTCGGCTCGAGTTCTTCGTCCTTGTCACCGAAAAGGCCACAGGACGCCAGCAGCGGCACTGCCGCTACAAGGCCTGCCAGACGCCAGGCTTTCTTCACTCGACGGCCCCTTCGGCCTGGTCCGGCAGCGTCGAATCGACCGTTTCATCTTCAGCGGCAGCATCCGGCAGTGCCGAATCAACCGTATCTTCCTCAGCAGCTTCGGGCACCGGGTCAACGGCTGGCTCTTCGGGCGTCACTGAGGGCAGGTCCAGTACTTTCCACTGCAGCAGCTGCTGGTCGACGATACCCTGCGAGAGCGGATCCAGCAGCGCTGCCTGGTAGGCCGCCTCGGCGTCGGCGATACGGCCTAACGCGTAGTACGCATCGCCCAGGAGTTCGGCAAACGGCGCCGCGAAAGCCGGGGTTTCCTGACCATCGAGCAAGTCCAAGACGTCCTGCGGCTTGTCCTGGTAAAGCAGGATTCTCGCGAGCCGCAGGCGTGCCACTTGCTTCAGCTCCTCGCTCGCATCGCCATCAATCAGCGCCGCCAGCGCGTCGGCGGCATCCTGGTCCCGGTTCTTGTCCATGTACAGTCGGGCAATGGCGAGCTTCGCCTGTGCCGCGTACGTCGTGGCAGCAAAGGTTGTTCCCAGCTGGTCTGCAATCCGTTCGGCCTCATCGAGATCGCCCTCCACGACCTGATTGGTCAACGACTCGTATAGCGCCGATGCTTCGAGCTGGGCCTCGAGCCTGCTGCTCTTGTAGTAATTGATGCCGAACAGCAAAAGCGCTCCAGCGGCGATGCCGAAGATGACGTAGCCGCCGTACTCTGACCACCAGGTACGCAGCTGTTCGATCTGTTCCTTTTCCGAAAGTAAGTCGTCCACAAAACTGCCTTTATTTCATGCGCCGGATCTTGCCGCCGCTCATGTAAGTCGATGTTCGAGAGCCGCAGCGAGTTCATCCAGCGCCACGCTCTCCTGTTGCTCTTCGCTGCGCAACGGCTTGATACCGATGCATCCTTCCTGGAGTTCACGCTCACCGAGGACCAGAGCGAATCGCGCGTTGCTCTTGTCGGCTCGCTTCATCTGCGATTTGAAGCTGCCTCCGCCCAGATTCATCTCGACGCGAATTCCCTTGATCCTGTCCCGCAGTTCCTCGACGAGCGCGAACGCGCGCACATCCGTGTCCTTTCCAACGGCGACGACGTAGACATCCACTTCCCGCCGCGGTGCCTGACCGCCGGACGCCTCGAAAAGCGCAACGAAACGCTCTATACCCATCGCCCAGCCGATTGCGGCGGTCGGCCGGCCGCCGAGCTTCTCGACCAGCCCGTCGTACCGACCGCCGGAGCAGACGGCGCCCTGTGCGCCCAGGGCGTCGGTCACCCATTCGAATACGGTCCTGGAGTAGTAATCCAGGCCCCTGACCAGTCGTGGATTCACGCTATAGCCCACGCCGGCTGCATCCAGCAACGCCTTCAGTCCCTCGAAGTGCTCGTTCGACGCCGTATCGAGATAGTCGAGCATGACCGGTGCTGCTTCGATTATGGCCTGCATATCCGGATTCTTGCTATCGAGAATCCTGAGCGGGTTCTGCCCGAGCCGGCGAATACTATCCTCATCCAACTCACTTTTCACGCTATTGAAGTACTCGACCAGTGCCTCCCGATAGCGCAGGCGCGACTCGGGAACCCCGAGCGAGTTGATTTGCAGCCCGATTCGAGTGATGCCGAGCCGTTGCCACAGGCGCGCACTCATAATGATGAGTTCCGCGTCAACGTCCGGGCCTTCGTAGCCGAGCGCTTCGACGTCGAACTGGTGAAACTGACGGTAGCGGCCTTTCTGTGGCTTTTCGTAACGGAACATCGGGCCCGCCGTCCACAGCTTCTGCCGCTGGTTGTGCAGCAGGCCATTGGTCATTCCCGCCCGAACGACACTCGCGGTAGCCTCCGGTCGCAGGGTCAGGCTCTCACCGTTGCGATCCAGGAACGTGTACATTTCCTTCTCGACGATGTCCGTGACCTCGCCGATCGAGCGTTGAAACAGCTCGGTATATTCGAGAATCGGTAAACGAATTTCCGAGTAGCCATACGACTGCACGATATCCCGGACGACCGACTCGAGGTACCGCCAGGTACCCGAGACCTCGGGCAGGATGTCGTTCATTCCGCGAATAGCTCTTGGTTTCACGTGTCAATCCAGAATCGTCGGGCGCGCCGCGTCAGCCACCGTCGATGGTCATCCGGGCCGTACGTCCACGTCGCTCTTCCGCGTTGATGGCACGCTCGGAGCCGTTGACACGAATCAGCACATTATTGGCATTGCCGAACAAGGCGTTGAATGGCGCCTCGCCGCTCAGTTCTACGGTCCGTCCATCCTGCCCCAGGCCGAAAAACAGACGCCGACCTCCGGCGTCGCTGATTTCCGTCCAGCAGTCGCCGGTGAAGGTCAGCAGCAGCCGAATCTGACCGTCGTCGAGCGCCGGCGTCTCCTGCAACTCAGGCTCGGGCGCTTGCGTCTCCGGCTCCTCATCGACCGGCGCAATGACCGCCGAATCGTCGCTGCCGACATCCGCTACCGGATCCTGCAGCTGTTGCTCGGCTTGCGGGGCTTCCGTCGTGGGCTCTGGTATCGCTTCCTGCACCGCCGATTCGATCGGCGGACTCGTGGACAAAGGACGCCCGGACGTGAACCACCAGTACGCGGTTGCTACCAGGATGAAGACGACGATGACGGCAATCCACGGCCCGGGCGCCATCTCCCGTCGCGGCCGTCGACGCGTTGACACCAGCGGCGGCATGCCGGCCGCGCGAGTCAGCTGGTAGTAGTCCGCCATGACGTCGGCCTCGTCAACACCGACCAGGTGCGCGTACTTCCGAAGGTGGCCCTTGGCAAAGACGGCCGCCCCGAGTATGTCGAACTCGTTGCGCTCGAGAGCTCGGACCTTGGGCTCGTCCAGGTGGAGTTCTTTCGCGATTTCCATCACAGGGATTTTCTGCTCGCGGCGCGCGGCTGCCAGCCGCTCACCACCGATCGGGCCCTCTTGCTCGCTCGGCGCTGACTCCTCCCTCGATTTATCCTTCGCGTCGCTCATGTTATCCCGATTCCAGCACCTTTCGCGCTTCCGGTGACGTCGGGAACTCGCGCAACAGACGATTCACGTAATCCGTCCTCGCGCGATCATCGCCAAGCTTCTCCTCTATCTGCGCGCCGAGATAAAGAACGCCGGCCGTCGTCATATTGCTGGCCATGAAGCGCTGCAGGAAGGCCCTTGACGCAAGATAGTCTTGCTGCTGGTATTTCAGCAGGCAGAGCTGCAGCAGCGCGTCGGCAAAGTTCTTCTTGCGATCGAGCGCCCCGCGGAAGAAGCGTTCGGCCGCCACGAGGTCGGGTTTCTGCAGCATGCAGATTCCGGCATTCGTCAGGGTGACTTCGGCGTTATCGTTCTCCGGGTGGCCGGCCGAGATGTCGAAGTGCTTCTCCGCTTTGCCAAACTCCCGCTGGTTGCACAGAAACACCGCGTAGCTGTTCTGCACCTCGAAATTACGCGGCTCGACGCGAATCGCCCGCTCGTAGGACTCGCGAGCGAGGCGCTCATTGTCGAGGGCTTCGTAGGTGCGCCCCAGCGTCGAGTGCGCGATGCCGTTTTTCGGATCGAGTTCGATCGACAGCAGCAGCCTGTCACGAGCCAGTTCGTATTTGCCGTTCTGGAAGTAGCGCGCACCGAGCTGATAATTCAGTTCCGCCGCGTCTTCGTTGTCGGCCTCCATCGGTATGTTACCCGTCGTGGTCGAAACGCAGCCGGCCAGCAGCAAAAGGCTGATCGCTCCCGCCAGCAATAGTTCGCTCAATTTCATGCTGATGCCACCCTGGTTTTCGACGTGCCGGACGCCCTGCCCGGAATGCGCTTCTTGCCGAGCGGTCTCGTTACACGATCGCTCACTCTGCCGGCAAGCTGCCCGCACGCCGCATCGATATCATCACCCCGGGTCTTCCGTGTCGTCGCGACGAGACCGCGCTGTCGGAGGCGATCCTGAAAATAACGAATGGTATCCGCCGATGATCGCCTGAAGCGAGTGCCCGGAAAGGGATTGAACGGGATCAGGTTTATCTTTGCCGGTCTGCCATTCAGCAGGTCTACAAGCTGGTCGGCGTGCGCCAGCGAATCATTGACACCACGCAGCATCACGTATTCGAACGTGATGAATCGATTCGCATGCTTCGCGGCATAAGCCCAGCAGGCTTCCAGCAATGTCGAGATAGGGTGCAATTTGTTGACAGGGACAAGTTCATTCCGCAAATCATCGTCGGGCGCATGCAGCGATACGGCGAGCGAAACATTGCACGCATCACCGAGTTTGTCGATCAGCGGCACGATGCCCGAGGTGCTAACGGTGACGCGGCGACGCGACAGGCCGTATGCCAGGTCGGAGATGAGCAACTCCAGGACCGGCACGACATTGCGATAGTTTGCCAGCGGCTCACCCATGCCCATGAAAACCACGTTGGTCACAGCGCTGTCGCCGTTGTCGCGTCGTGGCAATTCACGGACCGCATGCCAGACCTGGCCAATAATCTCGCCGCTGCCCAGGTTCCTGTTAAAGCCCTGCGCCCCCGTCGCGCAGAACGCACAGTCCAGTGCGCACCCTACCTGCGACGAAATACAGAGCGTGCCTCGCCCTGATTCCGGAATAAACACCGTCTCGATCGCCTGCCCCTCGCCACTCGCAAACAACCACTTGACCGTGCCGTCGCTGGAGTCGTGTCGAGACTGAACGACGGGAAGTGTGACCGCCGCCTCCGCGTTGAGCCATTCGCGCGTCGATTTCGAGAGGTCCGTCATCTCGTCGAAGCCGGTAATGCCGCGTCGGTAAATCCACTGCAACACCTGGCGCGCACGAAACGGTTTCTCGCCGTGCGCAACAAAAAACTGCTCGAGTTCGTCCGGCGATAATCCAAGCAGGTTCGTTTTTGCCTCGACCGATGACATGACCGCGTATCCGCTTAGCGGGTCCTCGGGCAGATGCCGTCGTCGCCAAAGAAATAGGCGATTTCGACTGCAGCGGTCTCGGCCGCATCCGAGCCGTGCACGACATTCTCCTCGATGCTCGCCGCAAAGTCGGCTCGAATCGTGCCGGGGTCCGCGTCGGCCGGGTTGGTCGCTCCCATGATTTCGCGATTCCTGGCGATTGCATTTTCACCGCTGAGCGCCTGCACGATGACGGGACCCGAAGTCATGTAACTCACCAGGTCGTTGAAAAAAGGGCGCTCCTTGTGGACGGCGTAGAAGCCTTCCGCCTGGTCCTTGGTCAAATGCATCATGCGAGCGGCGACGATCTCCAGCCCGGCCTTCTCGAAGCGGCTGTAGATCTCTCCGATCAGGTTCTTTTGCACGCCATCGGGCTTGATGATGGACAGCGTCTGTTCAACGGCCATGTATTGCTTCCTTTATTGCTATTTTAAAGAGTAGTGGTGATTGCCCGATGATCTCGCGGGCATACAGATGTGAACCGTAAATTGTACTACGCCGGTTTCAGACGTTGAAGCTTTCTCCACAGCCACATTCGCCGGTGATATTCGGATTCCGGAAGCTGAAAGCTTCGTTGAGGCCATTCTTGACGAAGTCCACTTCGGTGCCGTCGATCAGTCGCAGCGCCTCGGGGTCTACGACGACCTTTATGCCCTTGTCCTCGAATACGACGTCAGACTTGCCGATCTCGTCGGCAAAATTAATGACGTAGGAATAGCCCGAGCAGCCGGTCTGCGTCACTCCAAGCCGCAATCCGATACCGGTGCCCCGCTTCTCGAGGTGTGTGCGGACGCGATCTGCGGCCGAATCCGTTAGCGAAATCGCCATGTATTCTCTCTGTTGATACCGACTAATGCGGTGCGGATTCGCTGCGAAAAGCTCGCCCAAGCAAGCGCACCACGTCTTCTAGGACAAGTATACGTCCGGTTTTCTCCACAGGTACAGACAGATTCCTCATTATGTCCGACGCCTGAAACTCGTCGAGCGCGCCAAGCGGTCTGCCTTCGTATTCGGCGCAAAAGTACTCGCAGGCGGCAATCACGTGCGGGCATCCCCAGGCCCGAAACTTCAGCGCCCGGATATTGCCGTCGTCTTCAGTCGCGGCAAGCTGCAGGTGAACCCCCTGTTCGGCAATTTCCGCGACGACGGCATCCTCCAGGTCGCCGGCATGGGCCGTGCGGGCGAAGTAGTCCCGGACCCGGGCGCTGTATGGATCGTTGCTCAAGGAGCGGTCTCCGGTGCAATATCGCGCAGGCGCGCCACCGCTTCACAGTAACGTCGTGCCGCAAATTCAACATCCTGTCGCCGGGTCGGGCGGCCAAAGCTGAAGCGGATCGCGCTCTGGGCGAGCATATCGCTGCGGCCCAGGGCGCGCAGTACGTAGGACGGCTCCTGGCTCAGCGCGTTGCAGGCCGAGCCAGTCGCAACGTAAATCGGCTCGAGTTCAAGCAGCAGGCTCTCACCGTCTACGTTGTCAACCGAGACGCTGAGAATTCCCGGGAATCCCGCGTCGAAATCGCCGTTGACGAGCACGCCGTCAACGCCTCGAATGCCGGCCCAAAGCGTGCGGCGCAGGTCCCTAAGGTGATCGAGGTCGGACTCCATGCGGGATGCTGCGATTTCCGCGGCAAGACCAAGGCCGGCAATCAGATCCGTTGGCAGCGTGCCGGGTCGAATACGCCGCTGCTGACCGCCTCCGAACAAAATCGGCTCAACGCGGCACCCGGGGCGGTCCGCGACGTAGAGCGCGCCGATGCCTTTCGGGCCGTAGAACTTGTGGCCCGTCAGAGATAAGAGATCGACGGGCAATTGCTCGAGATCGATCGGCACCTTTCCCACCGCCTGCGCCGCGTCCACGTGAAACAGGATGTCGCGCTCGCGGCAGATGGCGCCAATCGCGTTGATATCCTGAATGACGCCGGTCTCATTGTTGACGTACATGATCGACGCGAGCTGCGTGTCCTCTCGCAGTGCCGCAGCAAAGGTGGCGGGGTCCAGAAGCCCGTTCTCGGCGGGATTCAGCCAGGTGACCTCGAATCCCTGCTTCTCGAGCATCTGAAACACGTCGGTCACCGCTTTGTGCTCGGTAGGCATCGTTACCAGGTGCTTACCCCGATGGGCACGGTATCGTGCGCCCCCTGCGATGGCCAGGTTGTCCGACTCGGTCGCACCCGAGGTCCAGATCAGCGTTTTCGGATCAGCATTCAACAATGCGGATAGCTGGCCTGCCGCATGTTCGATGCTCGCCCGGCTCTGCCGACCCGCGACGTGGTTGGAAGACGGATTGGCAAACCGCGTTCGATGATACTCGAACAGCAATTCCGCCACGCGTGGGTCGACCGGTGTCGACGCCGCATAGTCAAGATAGATCGGATCGTCCTTCATTCGCCCGAGTGCCGCGTCCGATCGACGGCCGTGAGTATGCCGCGAAGAATGTTGATCTCGTTCTTGTCCGGTCGCGCACGAATGAACAATCGTCGCAGTCGACGCATGAGGTGTCTCGGGTTCTGCGGGTCAAGGAAAGCGATGTCTGCGAGGACCCGCTCGAGGTGGCCGTAAAAGTGCTCCATTTCCTCGGCGGTCGCGGGGGGCGCCTCGCTCTCGAAAACCGGACCTGTGTCCACGAAACTCGCGACCCGCAGTTCGTAAGTCAAGACCTGGACCGCCATCGCGAGGTTCAGTGAGCTGAAGCCCGGGTCCGTCGGAATCGTGAGCAAGGTATGACATAGATCCAGGTCGTCATTTTGCAGCCCGCTCTTCTCCGGCCCGAACACCGCCGCTACGGTGCCGATCGCACTTTCGCGAATCATGCGCTCGGCGCAGTCGCGCGGCCCCATGCTCGGCCAGCTGATCGTTCGCGAGCGGGCGCTCGCGCCAACGACATAGACGCAGTCCGTCAAGGCATCGGCAAGCGTATCCACCACGGCGGCATTATCGAGAATATCGGTCGCTCCCGACGCCCGCGCCGTTGCTTCCTCGTGAGGGAAGAATCGGGGATCGACCAGCACCAGGTCGCGCAGGCCCATATTCTTCATGGCCCGTGCAGCCGCCCCGATGTTACCGGGATGCGTGGTTCCGACCAGCACGATTCGTATCGACATGGTGTCTGTTCGCCCCTTGACGACAGGTTCCTGAAAGTCGGGTATTCTAGCGCCCCGGCGGCCTGCCCTGACAGTGTTTGAGCGACAGCGGCAACGGATCGGCCCGGTTCTTTGGCATTGACGGAATCGTTTCATGCACGCACTACTCACCGTAGCGGTAATGGCGGCGCGGCGCGCCGGTGCCGTCTTGATCAGAAACCTCGTAAAGCTCGACAAGCTCAAGGTGGAACAAAAAGGCCGCAACGATTATGTCAGCGAGGCGGATCGCGCCGCCGAGCGCGCGGTTATCGATGTCATTCGTAAACACTATCCGGAGCATGCAATCCTGGCCGAGGAGTCCGGCGAGGCCGGTGAGACAGGTTCGGACACGGTCTGGATCATCGACCCGCTCGACGGCACGACCAACTATCTTCACGGGTTTCCCGTCTTCGCGGTTTCCATTGGCGTGCAGGTGAATGGCCGCATGTCGCATGGCGTCGTTTACGACCCGATGCGCCAGGAACTGTTCACGGCAACCCGCGGCGCCGGTGCACAGCTCGACGAGCACAAGATTCGCGTGAGCGGCCGGCAGGAGCTCAAGCACGCGCTGATCGGCACGGGCTTTCCCTTTCGCCAGGCGGACAGCGAGATGGAGCCTTACCTGGGAATGCTCGGCAAGGTCGTGAAACACACCGCCGGCGTGCGCCGACCAGGCGCTGCAGCGCTAGACCTGTGCTACGTTGCGGCCGGTCGGCTGGACGGATTCTGGGAGACCGGGCTTGCGCCCTGGGATCTTGCCGCGGGGTCTCTGATTATCCGGGAAGCGGGTGGCATCGTCAGCGGGTTGGACGGCTCGGAGGGCTTCATGGATTCGGGGCACATCCTGTGCGGCACACCGAAGATCTACAGCGGGCTCGCCAAACTCTGCGCCGGCGAGATCAAGGCCATCCTGCGAAAACCGTAATTTGCACGACAATCACATCGGGACCGCAGTCGACATATTTCCCGGCGGACTGCTTCGCTTCGCTCGCTTTATGTCTCGCCGTGAAACATATCGCCCACGGTCTGCTCCCGCGCAATCCGCAGGCTGCGATTCCGGTCCGAGACCTCTCGATGAGCGCCACCGTCGGTCACACATCTCCGGATCGAAGTGACTGCATAGCGGCGACGAGCGCCGGGGTTTCCCACAAAGCGAGTTTGCGAAGCACTGTCCGAGCGACTGGGATTCCCCGGCGATCGGCGCCGCGGTGAGAATGTGCGGTGGCCCTTAGCGGTCTATGGAAGATCGTCGATCAGAGACGGATCTTTGACCGGCTCGATCAGGTCCTGAGCGTTCACATTGAGTTCGAGTGCCGTCGCGCTCGCCGTGTAAATCGACGAGTAGGTACCCACGATGATTCCCACGATCAGCGCGATCGAGAACGGCGCAATCGACTCGCCACCGAGGACCAGCAATGCAACCAGCACCAGCAAAGTCGTTAAACCGGTAATCAAGGTGCGCGCCAGCATTTCGTTGATCGACGTGTTCATCGTATCTTCCGGCGATACGCCCCTCAGCGCGAAGAAATTTTCGCGAATTCGGTCAAAAGCCACCACGGTATCGTTGAGCGAGTAACCGATCACCGCCAGCACCGCGGCGACCACGGTCAGGTCGAACGGCAAACCAAACCAGGAAAAGAAACCGACCGTGACGAGCGCGTCGTGCGCCAGCGCGGCCACCGCGCCTGCCGAGAACTTCCATTGAAAGCGGATCATGACGTACATGAAGATCATCAGCAGCGCGATCACCATCGCCAGCGCGCCGCGTTCGGCGAGTTCGCTACCAACCTGGGCGCTGACAAACTCCACGCGGCGCAGGTCCACCGACTCTCCGCTCGCTTCGAGAACCTGCCGCAGCTCCGTACGCACTTCATCGGCTTCCGTGCCCGGCTGCGGCGGCAGGCGCACCAGGACGTCGGTGTCCCTGCCGAAACGCTGCACCTGCGCATCGGTGAAGCCGGCGGCGCCAAGGTTGCTACGAATGGCGTCGAGGTTGGCGGCCTCCGGATACCCGACTTCGAGGAGGACCCCGCCGGTAAAATCGATCCCGAAGTCCAGGCCACGTGTTGCCAGCGACACCAGCGATGCAACAACCAGTATCAGCGATATTGCGAGCGCAATTCTGCGACGCTTCACGCTGAGGAAATCGATCCTGGTCGTCTTGCTGATTATTCTCATCGTTCGACTGCCTACACGGGTATCGACTCGAGCTTACGCCCGCCGAATACGAGGTTGACGATTGCGCGCGTTCCCACGATTGCGGTGAACATCGACGTGATAATGCCGAGCATCAAGGTGATCGCGAAACCTTTGATCGGCCCGGTGCCGATGCCGAACAGGACGATGGCCGCAATTAGCGTCGTGATGTTGGCATCCGTAATTGAAGACAGCGCCTTCTCGTAACCGGAATTAATCGCGTTCTGCGGTGATGCGCCTGACGATATCTCTTCGCGTATTCGTTCGAATATGAGCACGTTGGCATCGACCGCCATGCCGACCGTCAGGACGATGCCCGCAATACCGGGCAGGGTAAGAGATGCTTGCAGGAACGAGAGCATCGCAACGATAAATACCAGGTTGGAAAACAGCGCAACGTTAGCGATGAGCCCGAACGCTTTGTAGTAAATGACCATGAATACGATCACCGCAAGAAAACCGATCTTAATGGCGTTGAAACCTCGATCGATGTTGTCCTGGCCGAGGCTCGGGCCGATCGTGCGTTCGTCTATTTTGTAGACCGGTGCTGCCAGCGCGCCGGCCCGCAGCAACAGTGCGAGGTCGCGTGCCTCGATGGGCGTCAGCCCGGTGATCTGGAAACTGTTCTTGAACACGCCCCGTATCGTGGCCGTGTTGATTATTTCTTCTATCTTTACGGTCCGCTGTTCCTCTACGCCGTTGCGCATCACGGTTTCGCGCCGCGTCTCGATGAATACCGTCGACATTGGCTTGTTCAGGTTATTCATCGTCGTTTCCAGCATGCGTTCGCCGCCGGCGGAGTCGAGCGTGATAAAGACGGCCGGCTGGCCCTCGCTGAAGCCGGATTCCGCGTCGATAATCTGGTCGCCCGACGCGACGACTCTGCGTTTAAGCACCTGGGGCGACTCGCCACTGCGACCGGGGTAACGACGCGAGCCCGGCTCATCGCCCGACAAGTCGACGAGGCGAAATTCGAGCGTTGCCGTCGCCGTCAGTATCTTGTTGAGCTGATTCGGGTCCTGCACACCAGGCAGCTGCACGACGATCCGGTCCTCTCCCTGTCGCTGCACCAGCGGCTCGGCAACGCCAAGCTGATTGACACGATTTCGCAGCGTCGTGAGGTTCTGGTCGATTGCGAAGTCCTGGCGCGCCTGAATCTGTGCTTCGGTCATGCGCACGGACAGCGATTTTCCGTCCGCCCCTTCCTCGACATACAGATCAGGATCGGCGCGCTCGATAATTTGCGCCGCCGCTTCGACGTCATCGGAACCGGTAAGACGAATCGTGATCTGCTGATCGTTAAGATCGACGCGGTGCCGAATTCGAGCCTCACGAAGTCGATCGGCAAAATCCTGTTGATACAGCGTCAGTCGACTGTCGACCGCCGTAGCCATGTCCACCTCGAGCAAAACGTAGACGCCGCCGCGCAGGTCGAGACCAAGACTCATCGGGCTCAAGCCCAGGTCGCGAACCCACTTTGGCAGCCTGGGCGTCAGCGTGGTCGCGATATTGGCTTCGCGCGAATATTGCTCGCGCAGTCGTTGGCCGGCGAGTTCCTGGTCCTCCGTCGAGTCAAACCGTAAGACGGCCCGGCCATCCTGCAGATACGAATCTTCCGGCGTTATACCGGCGCCTTCGACGACCCGGACGAACTCGGCGAGCCCGGCTTCTTCGAACGCGGAGCCATCGTTATTCGCGATCTGCACGGCCTCGACGCTGCCGTAGATATTGGGCAGCGCAAGCAGGCAGCCGGCCGCAACAATGACGAGGACAAGCGTATTCAGCCACCAGGGATATTTGTTCATTTGAGGTCGCCGTCGCCCAATCAGGCTTCGTCGTAGGTCCCTTTCGGAACAACCACAGAGACGCTGCTCTTCTGAATCTTGATTTCCGTGTTGTCGCTGATTCTTACAACCGCATAGTGTTCGCTCACGGCGGTAATCTTGCCGAGGATTCCTCCCGCGGTGAGCACCTCGTCACCGGCCGACAGGTTGGAAACGAGTTCCGCATGGGCCTTCTGTTTCTTTTGTTGCGGACGGATCAGCAGGAAATAGAAAGCGCCGAACATCAGCACCATCATGATAATGAAACTGGTGGAGTCGCCTTGCTGTGCGCCCTGCGCGTAGGCGGTTTGAATAAAAAAGTCCATTAGATGTCCAAGAGTTTGTATGACGTTTCGCCGACGTCCGGGAGCATGTCCCAAAAATAAGCGCGGTATTATGGCACAAGCTCGGGAGCTGGGGGTGACTTCGACAATACCAAGCCCCTATGACGAAATAGGCTATTTTTCGTACGTCGCGCGAAGCGAAGCTGCCAGCTCCTTTAGCTTTCCTTCACCAACAGCCTGCCTGATATTACTCATAAGCTTCTGATAATAATAAAGATTATGGATTGTCGCGAGGCGCGGTCCCAGTATCTCGCCGCACTGGGCAAGGTGCCTTATATACGACAGGCTGTAATTCTCACAGGTATAGCATGCACACTCGGGATCCGGCGGCGACGTATCGTCACGGTGCCGGGCATGTCGGAATTTCACGGTTCCGCGCGAGGTGAACAGCTGCCCGTTCCGCGCATGCCGGGTTGGTATGACGCAGTCGAACATATCGACGCCGCGCAGTACGGCTTCGGCGATGTTGACCGGCGTACCGACGCCCATCAGGTAACGCGGCGCGTCACCAGGCATGCCTGGCAGGAGCGCATCGAGCACGGCGTGACGCTCGTCTTCGGGCTCACCGACGGCCAGACCGCCGATCGCGTACCCGTCGAAGCCGATTTCGCAGAGCCCCCCAAGTGACTCCTGCCGAAGCGAGTCGTAAACGCCGCCCTGGACAATGCCGAACAACGCTTCGCCACGATCCGGCTCTGCGCTCTTGAGTTCGTCAAAGCGCTGCCGGCTGCGCATCGCCCACCGCAGCGATAATCTCATCGACTCTGCGGCTTCACGCTCGCTGGCCGGGTATGGCGTGCATTCATCGAAGATCATCGTGACGTCCGCATCGAGTTCGTGCTGCACCTCGATCGACTTCTCCGGTGTCAAAAACACCGTATCGCCGTTCACCGGCGACTGGAACTGCACGCCCTCTTCCGTCAGTTTGCGCATGGCGGCCAGCGAGAACACCTGGAACCCCCCGGAATCCGTCAGTATCGGCCCGTGCCAGTTCATGAAAGCGTGCAGCCCACCGTGCCTGCGGACCACTTCGGTTCCAGGCCTCAACATCAGGTGAAAGGTATTGCCGAGAATGATCTCGGCCCCGCTGGCGGCCACTTCTTCGGGCGTTACGCTCTTGACCGTGCCGTAAGTCCCTACCGGCATGAAGGCGGGAGTCCGTACCTTGCCTCGACGGAATTCGAGTTCGCCGCAGCGCGCCCCGCCCGATCGATGGACGACCGTGAACTTCATTCGTTGGAACCCGGTGTGAGAAACATCGCGTCACCGTAACTGAAGAAGCGGTACTTCTCACGGACGGCATGCTGATAGGCGGACAGAATTCGCTGCTTGCCCGCAAACGCCGACACCAGCATCAGCAGCGACGACCGCGGCAGGTGGAAATTCGTGATCATCGCGTCGACGGAACGAAACTCGTAGCCGGGCACGATAAAGAGATCCGTCTCACCCGAAAAGGGAAGGATCTCGCCTGTTGCCGAGGCGGCCTCGAGTGCGCGGACCGTCGTGGTTCCGACCGCGACAACGCGGCCCCCTGCGGCGCGGGCCGCTCGTACCGCGTCACGGCACTGCTCATCAACCTCGACCCGTTCGCTGTGGAGCCGGTTCTCCGCAACTGCTTCTGCACGCAGCGGCTGAAACGTGCCGGCACCGACATGCAACGTGACCCGGCTCTGACGCACACCAAGGGCTGACAGCTCGTCGAGCATCCCGGCGTCGAAGTGCAGGCCTGCCGTGGGGGCAGCAACTGCGCCAGGCTCCCTGGCATACACGGTCTGGTATCGCTCAACGTCGGCCTGAGACGCGGGGCGATGCAGATAAGGCGGCAGCGGCACTTCCCCGTGCTCGTCGAGAAACGCCATGACGTCGGCCGAAAAGCACAGGTCAAACAGGTCACCGTCGCGCCCCGATACCTCGGCTTCGACACCCCCGCCGAGCAACAGGCGGCTGCCGGGTTTCGGCGACTTGCTCGCCCGCACCTGCGCAAGCGCAGCGCGCTTGCCGGTAATTCGCTCGATGAGGATCTCGGCTTTGCCGCCGGTCTCCTTGACGGCATACGCTCGTGCCTTGATCACGCGCGTATCGTTAAGGACCAGCAGGTCACCGGGCCTCAGCAACGCCGGCAGGTCGGTAAACATTCGATCCTCGAGACCGTTCAGAACGGCAAGCAGCCGGCTGTCGCGGCGGCGCCGAGGCGGATATTGGGCAATCAACTCCTCGGGCAGGTCGTAGTCGAATTCCGAAACAAACATGGGCGCGCATGGTAGCAAAGCCATGGACGCCCATGGGATTCCCGGATCGGTATCAGCCTGTGAGTGCCCGGGGTCAGGTGCTCGCGGTTTCGACTGGCGGAGCCGGAGCTCTCATCGGCAGAGGCGCCGCTGCGGGTCGTGTCTTTTGTTCCGGGTCGCCAAATATCGCGCCGTGCTGGTCGGCAGGGATCTCGATCTCCAAAGTACGTTTCCTCTTGTCCCGCATGATGCCGAGCTTCATCTTCTCGCCGCTCTGGTAAGAGCTCAGGATACGCATCGCGTGCCGCACATCACGAGGTTCGCGACCATCAATACTCTGAATGACGTCACCGTCCTCGAGCTCGAACGCACCGGACTCGGGTGCGCTGATTACCAGCAGCCCGCTATCGGTTCCAAAATAACGACCCAGGCCCTCGCTCAGCTCAACCAGCTCGAGGTCACCGAGGCCGGTGTCGGCCCACGGGAATGCAAACTCCATCTGGAACTTGTCGATAACGTGAGGCGCATTCGGCGCCTTCGGGATCCTAAAATGGTGATCGCCATCTCCCTGCCAGACATACATCTTGCGTTCGATCACTCGTGGCTCCACCTCGACCGAGCCCACTTTGCCATCACGGAGGTATTCGACTTTCAGGACGTCACCCTCTTCGACGCCCTCCATGAAGTCGAGCAAGCGTCTGTTGGCCACGTCCGCGCTGGCGGCGCTTAGCGACTCATCGTTGACTGCGGTCATTACGTCGCCGGCTCGCAACCCGGCTTCGCTGGCCGCGCTGCCAGGCGTCACGCCCACAATGGTAACGCCCTCGACCGGTCCACTCTGCCGCTCGCCGTCAATCGCAACGCCCAGGCGCGGCCTGTCCGAGAAGGCAATTCGCTTCTCGATCTGCGCGATGCGCGGCAAGCGTTCGCTGGTAATTTGCGCAATCTGGCGGGCCGCCTCAGCCATACGGTCCTCGGCTTCCTTAAGCTTGCGATCCAGCTCGGCTTCCGCAGCCTCGGCTTCGCGCAAGCTTGTTTGCTCATCGCTTTGCGCAAGTGCCTGACCAGCCAGCAGCAGCGCTGCTGCAAGCGTCAAAAAAATTCTCAACCTATTCATACTTGACTCTCCGTCAGAATGCCGCCCGTTGCGCCTGCGCATAACGCAACTGCAGCAGCGATTTCATCAACCTGACGCGCTCGCGCCAGAAAAGTTCTCGATCCTCGTCGGACATCGTTACGTCCGGGCTATTCAACTGGTA
>JAAUYE010026514.1_pt1 | contig 18363 bp, 16 predicted proteins | sample 7278081 | NCBI WGS metagenome assembly JAAUYE01 (sample SAMN14350131, study PRJNA611818) | marine sediment metagenome | isolation source: surface marine sediment (0.6m) | place: French Polynesia: Moorea | collected 2018-08
GCACAACGCTCGCTGGAACTGGAACTGCAGGATGCGCGCGACAAAGTAACGCGTGTAGGACACGTTGCCCGGTACGTGGTACTTGGCGCCCGGATCGAAGTTCGCCTCGCTGCGTTCAACCGGCGGCGCGACGCCCTGGTACTGCAAGCGCAGATCCCACCATGCCTGGTTGTAATTTTCCGGAGTCACTTCGCCGGAGAATACTTTCCAGCGCCACTCGTCGATCAGCTTGCCGAACGGCAGGAAGGCGATCTTGTCGAGTGCCATCAGCATCTGCCGGTTGATGATCGCTTCGCGCGTGTCGCTGGCCTCGCCGATCAGCCCGACCTCGGCAAGATAGGCTGGCGTCATCGACAGGGTCACCGTGTCGCCGATGGCCTCGTGAAATCCGTTGTGGGCGGCACCGCGCAACAGCGGCGGCTGGACCTTGTAGGCGCCCTGGTAATAGTTGTGGCCGAGTTCGTGATAGATCACCCGTAGCTCGTCGTAGGTCTGGTCGATACACATCTTGATGCGCAGGTCATTGCCACCGTCGAGGCCCCAGGCGCTGGCGTGACAGACGACATCACGGTCCGCGGGCTTGGTGAACTGCGAGCGCTCCCAGAACGTATCCGGCAGGCGCGGCATGCCGAGCGACACGTAGAAGTTCTCAGCCGAGCGCACCATCTCCTGCGGCGAGTAGTTCTTGGTCCTGAGCGTGCTGTCGACGTCGAGGTCCGACACGCCCGGGTAGGGCTCCAGCAGGTCGTAGAGCGGCGCCCATTCCTGCGCCCACATGTTGCCGAGAATATGCGCGGGAATCGGACCGTCCTGCGGCACCTTGTCCGTGCCGTAGATGTCGCCGAGCCTGGCGCGCACGGGGCAATGCAGCTCGTCGTAGAGTGGTTTGACCTGGTCCCAGAGACGATTGGTCTCGGCGCGGAACTCGTCAGGGCTCATGTCGAAGCCGGCCCGCCACATCTCGCCGAGGTTGTTGTAGCCGAGCGTCGCGGCGCCTTCATTGCCGAGCTCGACGTAGCGCTCGAACTTGTCGCGCATCGGCACGGAGATTTCGCGCCAGCCGGTCCACAGCTCTAGCAGCTCATCGTAGTCGCGAATTTTCTGCATCATGAGTTCGAGCTCGGTGCCCGGAATGCAGTCGTTGTCGGAGCGGCAGTACTTGCCCGCGCCGTAGATGCCCGTCATCTCGGTTGCAATCTCGGTCAGCTCGCGCCGCTTGGCCGCATCCTTGGGCGTCGGCAGCGAGGTGCCGAGCTTCAGCAGGTCGATGGCGCGGCGCGTCTCCGGTGCAAGCGCCATGTCATCGTAAGCCATGGCCTGCTCAACGGTCTCGCTGTGCCACTTGGCGTAGCGCTCGCGCGCCAGCGAACTCAGTATCGCGGTGTCCTCGGTGATGTAGGTCGCGCGCACCCAGGCGGCCGCGCCGGTCTCGCGGCTGAGCTCCCGCGCTTCTTCGTTCGCCCGGGCGACGAACGCTTCCGGCGACTCGATCGGAGCGGCGTCGACGACCGGCGACTCTTCGGGCGCCTGTTCCGAGCAGGCGACGATAAACGTCAATGCAAAGCATCCAACTAGCAGTTTTTTCATGGTTTCAATCAGTCTTTTAAGAGTTACTTGACGCCGTGCGTCGCACGGTTAATCAGGGGAGAGAACAGCAGGAACAGCAGGCCTGAGCCGATAGCGATGCTCGCGACGACGGTAAACAGCTGTTCCGGTGGCAGTGTTTCGATGCGCCCGGCGATCAGTCCGGCAACGAGGTTGCCGAGGGCCGCGCCCATGAACCAGGTGCCCATCATCTGGCCAACCAGGCGGTGCGGCGAGAGCTTGGTGACGCTGCTCAGCCCGACGGGACTCAGTGCCAGCTCACCGACCGTGTGGAAGAAATACGTGACGACGAGCCACGTCATGGTGACGCCAACTGCCGGGTTGCCGGCAGCCCCCTCCGGAACGTAGAACGAACCCCAGGCCAGCACGAGAAAGCCGACGCCCAGGAGAGCCAGACCCATGCCGAACTTGACGGGTATCGACGGGTTTTTCGCGCCGAGCTGCACCCAGAGCATGCCCATGACCGGAGCGAGCAGGATGATGAAGATCGGGTTCACCGACTGCAGCCAGCTCGTCGGCACCTCCCAGCCGAAGATCACGCGATCGGTCAGGTCGCGTGCGTAGATGTTCATCGAGCTCCCGGCCTGCTCGAAGCCCGACCAGAACATGGCCGCGCCAAGGAACAGCAGGAAAATGACAAACACGCGATGTCGCTCGACCTTGTCGCGGCAGGCTATCGCCATGACGCTGCCGAAATAGATGGCGGCAACGATAACCACGATCAGGCCGGTCGCCTGGGCGAAGCCGATCACCGTCATCGTTATCGTGCCCGTGGCGACCAGCGCATAAATGCCGATGGCAAGGGCGGCGAAAGCACCCAGGCCCATCATGAGCTGCCTTCGACCCTGGGCGACTCGCGCCAGCGCTTCTTCGTTCAGCTCACCCGCGCCCCGCAGTGCCGGCGTACCGCGCATGTAGAACACCAGGCCGAAGATCATGCCGATGCCGGCAAGGCTGAAGCCCACGTGCCAGTCGACGTTCTCGGCGAAGTAGCCACACACGAGCGGGCCGAGGAATGCGCCGATGTTGATACCCATGTAGTAAATCGAGAAGCCGGCGTCGCGACGCTCAGGGGAATCACCCTCGTACAGATCGCCGACGATGGCGCTGACGTTCGGCTTCAGCAGGCCCGTTCCTATCACGAGGAAGATCAGGCCCAGGTAGAACGACCAGTAGTCCGATCCGGGGATGACGATCGGCGCCGCCAGCGTAAAATGGCCGAGCGCGATGACGATGCCGCCATACAACACGGCCAGGCGCTGGCCGATGATTCGGTCGGCAATCCAGCCGCCCGGCAAGGCGAGCGCGTAGACACCAAATGTATACAGGCCATAGATGGCTCCGCTGATTTCGGTCTCGAGTCCGAGACCGCCGCGCGCGGCGTCCGTCATGTAGAGAATGAGGAACGCGCGCATACCGTAGTAGCTGAAGCGCTCCCAGAGTTCGGTGTTGAACAGGGTCATCAACCCGCGAGGGTGACCGAACGCCCCCCTTTCATGTGTGGGCGCCGTCGGCGCGGCCGAATCTGTCATTGTTGTTTCCCCCGGCTGGCGGCTAAAACCGCTCTTTCCTCTCAGGATGGGCTAGGCATTAAACACCATTTCACGTGTAACTGGCTACTTGACGTCAACCCGATCTGGGTCGGGACGATTGGCGGGGTCAGAGCCCTGGGGCTCTGACCCCAATCGCGGTGACCGCTACTGGGGTGAGACCGCCTCTGTCTCTTCGGGTTTCCCCTGGAACAGACGTGACATAAGAATGCCGGCCTCGAAAAGCAGGTACACGGGCACGGCGAGCATCGTCTGGCTGATGGCGTCGGGAGGCGTCAGAAACATGCCGATCACGAAGGCGCTGAGAAACACATAGGGACGCGCCTTGGCGAGTTTCTCTGTCGTTGTCAGACCGGTCCAGACCAGCAGCACGACAGCGATCGGAGTTTCGAAGGCCAGCCCGAACACCAGGAACACACGCATGATAAAGCTGACGTACATACCCATGTCGGGCTGGTACTGCACTGACTCAGGTGTAAATGTCGTGATAAAGCCAAAGATCAGCGGGAACAACACGAAGTATGCGAAGGCCATACCGACGTAAAAGAGCAGGATGCTGGTTGCGAGCAGCGGGAACGCAAAGCGCTTTTCCTTCTTGTAAAGGCCCGGCGCAACGAATGCCCATAGCTGGTAAAGGATGACCGGCATCGAGAAGAAAATGGCCAGGTAGAAAAGCAGCCCAAATGTAGCGGTGAGCGGTCCAAGGGCTTCGAAGGACTGCAGCTTGCCCCCGGGAACTACGCTGGCAAGTGGGGCGGAGGCCAGGTCGTAAATCTTCTTGGCGAACGGAACCATCACCAGGAATACGACGAACACAGCGCCAAATGCCTTGAACAAGCGGCTGCGTAGTTCCACGAGATGCGAAAGCAGCGTTCCCTCGGCGAGCTTCTCCTGTTGCCCGGCAACCATCAGGGTTTCGCCTTGTCGTCTTCGGCGGGTTCGGGCGGCGGTGCCACGTCATCGTCTTCTTCGCCATCGTGCAGCGGCGAATACGTGTCGTCGTCACGCGGTGTCATCAACTGGCTCGGGTCGAGCTGATTCTTCAGGTCGTTCGGGTCGAAGCCGAGATTCTTCTCGGCGTTGAGTTCATCCTCGAGCTGGCGGCGCATCGAGCGCGTCATCTGGCGCGCCTTGCCGACCCAGCTGCCAATCTGGCTGGCGACGCGCGGCAGCCGCTCGGGCCCGAGTATCAGGAGCCCGATCAGGCACAGCAACAGGAATTCGGATCCGCCTATTCCGGACATCGTCTGCCCCGGCTATTAAGCGTCTTTCTTCTCGGTGGGTTCTTCGACGGGCGTGTTTTCGAAGTTGGCGTCCGACGACTCGTCGCTGATCTGCTCGGTTGTCTGTTCGGCTTCATTCATGGCCGAACGAAACCCCTTGACGGCGCCGCCGAGGTCGGAACCCATGTTCCTGAGCTTTTTGGTTCCGAAAATGGCCAGCACAATGACCAGGATGATCAGTAGCTGCCACGGACCGATGTTGGACATGTTGTTGCTCCCGGGGCCAGGCCCCTATTCCTCTCTAACCGTCATAATAACGCCAAAGGCCGCACAATACCGTGCCGGCGTCACACCCCGTCAGCCCTCAGGATTCGAGCCAGAAAGTGACGGGGCCGTCGTTCGTCAGCGACACCTGCATATTGGCGCCGAATCGGCCCGTTTCAACAGATTCGAGCTGCTCCCTGCAAGCCGTGACCAGCCGCTCGAAGAACGCCTCGCCCTTTTCCGGTGGTGCGGCTTTCGTAAAGCTCGCGCGGGTGCCCTTTTTTGTGTCGGCGGCCAGCGTGAACTGTGGGACGAGCAGCAGGCCCAGCCCGTCGTCGAGCAGGCTGCGGTTCATGCGGCCTTCTGCATCGGGAAACACCCGATAGGTCAGGATGCGCTCGGCCAGCCGGGCGATATCGCGATCCTCGTCATCGCGGTGCACGGCAACCAGGACGAGCAGCCCCCGGCCGATGCGGCCGATGGTCTCGCCGTCGACCACGACGGAGGCGCCCGAAACTCGCTGAAGTAAGCCGATCATGGCCTTTATTAATGCATCAACGAGATTCAATAGCCATAGTCGATGAGCCCGAATGTGAGAATCAGTGAGCCATGGACGGCGGGCCGCGCGGGACGCAAAGCGCGGTGGACCAGGACGGTCACGGGCCCCGGTCGCCAGATCGGGGCCATTTTGGATATAAATTCCCACACAGTGCAAAAAAGACCGTTTAGTGGGAATTACAGTCATATTAGCCGGCCCCAGGCTCATTCTGGTGGGATTATGCGGCCGCGTTGGCTTCGTGCTCAAGTGCCCATACACTTGGGCGCTTGTCTGGCGCGGTCAGGGAACGGAATGAAAAGAAGAGAATTCGTAGGGGGGCTCGCAGCGGCCGCCGGTGTGGCGGCGTGCTCCGGGCAGGACAGCACCGGCCAGGCCGGGCCGGATCGTTCCGCCGAGACCTTTGAATGGTCCTGCGTGACGTCGTGGCCGCCCAAGTACCCGGGTCTGGGCATCGCTGTGGATAACCTCGCCGAGCGGGTCGAAAAAGCCTCCAACGGGCGGCTCAAGATCAAGGTGTATGGCGGCGGCGAGCTCGTACCGGCGTTCGAGGCGTTCGACGCCGTGAGCCGCGGTGCGGTCGAGATGGGCCACGACGCGTCGTACTACCACAAGGGCAAGGTCGCGGCAGCCCAGTTTTTCTGTTCCATTCCATTCGGGATGAACGCCGCCGAACTCGATGGCTGGCTGTACTACGGTGGCGGGCTCGAGCTCTGGCGCGAGCTTTACGCGCCGCACAACATCGTGCCGTTTCCGTGCGGCAACACCGGTGTGCAGATGGGCGGCTGGTTCAATCGCGAGATCAATTCGCCGGCCGATCTCGACGGCCTGAAAATGCGCATCCCCGGCCTGGGCGGAGAAGTTATCCAGCGCGCGGGCGCCACGCCGGTCACGTTGCCGGGCTCCGAGATCTTCACGTCGCTGCAAACTGGCGCGATCGACGCGACCGAGTGGGTCGGCGCCTACAATGACGTCGCCTTCGGGCTGCACAAAGCGGCAAGCTATTATTACTACCCGGGTTGGCAGGAGCCCGGAGCGGGCCTCGAGCTGATGATCAATGCCGACGCCTGGGCGTCGCTGCCCCCCGACCTGCAGGCGATCATCGAACTCGCCTGCCAGGCGATAACCACCGACATGCTCGCCGAGTACACGCACGGCAATGCGCTCGCGCTGCAGCAACTGATCGATGATCCCGACATCGACGTGCGTCCGTTTCCCGATGACGTACTTCGCGTACTCAAAGGCCACACGCAGGACATTGTCGACGAGCTGATCGCGGAAGACCCGATGTGGAAGAAGATCGCCGAGTCGTATTACGCATTCCTCGAGAAGTCGACGCCGAACCAGCTTGCCACCGAAGTGGCGAACCTTGCGACGCGGAGCCTCTGAATGAACTTGCCTGAACGCTTGCGCAGCATCGTGCTGCTTGGGCTGTTTGCGTTTGCCGGCGCAGTGGCGCAGGACGAAGAAGATGCCATTGTCCCGGAGACGATCGACGAGCTGCTGGCGGCGGTCAACGACGTTCTCGAAGAAACCGACACGCCCGGCATCGCGCTCGCCGTCGTCAACGAGGGCGGCCCGGAGTACATCGGCGCGCTGGGCAAGGCCAATGTCGAAAACGACATCGATGCGGATGCCGACACGTTGTTTCGTATCGGTTCGACCTCGAAGATGTTCGTGGCGCTGGCAGTGCTGCAGCTCGTTGAAGAGGGGCGGCTCTCGCTCGATGACAAGCTCGCGGACCTCGCCCCGGAGATCGAGTACGAGAATCCCTGGGAGGAGACGCACCCGATTCGCGTCGTGCACCTGCTCGAGCACACGACCGGCTGGGACGACATTCACCTGCCCGAATATGCGCACAACGACCCGACCCCGGCAACGCTGAAAGAAGGTCTCGACTATCACCCGCATTCGCGCACCTCGCGCTGGCAGCCGGGCACGCGCATGTCCTACTGCAATGCAGGGCCGCCCGTAGCCGCCTACATCGTGCAGAAAATCACGGGGCAGGATTTCGAGGACTACGTGCAGGAGAACTTCTTCACGCCGCTGCAAATGACAGGCTCCACGTACCTGCGCAGCGAAGGCGTGCAGGAACGCGGCGCCACGCTGTACAGCGACGGCGAGCCCGAAGACTACTGGCACATCCTGATGCGGCCATCCGGGTCCATCAACGCATCAGCCAGCGACATGGCCCGTTTTCTGTTTTTGTTCCTGGGCCGCGGTACGCATGATGGCGTGCAGTATGTTTCGCCGGAGTCGCTCGACCGGATGGAAGCCCCCATGACGACGGATGGTGCGCGGGCCGGTCTCGAGGTTGGCTACGGCCTGCACAATTACACGTCGCGCCACGAGCAATGGACCTACCAGTCGCACAATGGCGGCGTCAGCGGTGGCCTCACCGAGTTTGCTTACCTGCCCGATGTGAACCGGGGCTATGCGTTCATGATCAACTCCGGGTCGGGCGCCGCGTTCGGCGACATCAGCAACCTGATACGCAACTACCAGACGCGAGACCTCGAGGAACCCGAGATACCCGAAGCCGTGGCCCTTTCCTCCGAAGAGCAGAATGTTGCAGGGCTGTACCACGGCATCAACTCGCGCCAGCAGCTGAGTTACTTCCTCGACCGCGCACTGGGCATCGACAAGTTCTGGTTCGAGGGCGGCGAGTTGAAGCGCAAACCGCTGCTCGGCGGCGACGGCAGCGAGTACGTGCCGGCAGGCGGCGGCAAGTTCCTGTCGCCACACACGGGCCGGGTTATGCTTGTGCAGACGGAAGACCCGCTGGCGGGGCCGGTCATCCATGTGGGGACCCAGGTTCTCAGGCCCGTGTCGCCACTGGTCGCGTACGGGCAGCTCGCGATTGGCGTCCTGTGGCTCGTAGCCATCGGCACGTCGTTCCTGTACTTCTTCGTGTGGGGCGCTCGCAAGTGGCGCGGCAAGGTGCCGTCAGGGCCGAGCACGCGGATACGCGCCTGGCCGCTGCTGGCCAGTGCATCGATCGTCGCATTTGTCGTTCTGTTCACAGTCGGCATGGGCGATGTTTTCGAGACACTGGGTAAACCGACCCCGATTTCGATCGCCATCATGCTGGCCAGCCTCGCATTTGCGATCTTCGCTGTGCTCGGCGCGTGGACCGCATTCAGAGAGCGCAGCACCGAGATGAATCGCGTCAACTACTGGTACAGCGCGATAAGCTCCAGCCTGCACCTGCTGATGGCGATCTACTTTGGCTGGTTCGGCATTATCGGCATTCAGACCTGGGCATAAGGCATATGGCAAGAGCAATCATCGAGAAAATCATGTCGGGCAGCCTCGTGCTGCAAATTGCCGTTGGTATCGTCGCCGGCGTCGCGCTGTCGCAGATCTCGCCGAGCGCGGCCGGTTCGGCCATGTTGCTCGGCAACCTGTTCGTGTCGGCCCTGAAGGCCGTCGCGCCGGTGCTGGTGCTGGTGCTCGTCGCCTCCGCGATCGCCAACCGCCGCGTCAGCCATACGTCACAAATGCGGCCGATTGTGGGGATGTACCTGGTCGGCACGATCGCGGCCGCGCTGCTGGCCGTCATCATGAGCAAGCTGTTTCCGACGGAGTTGATCTTGCAGACGGCCGGCAACGAAGCCTCGCCGCCACAGGGCATCATGGAAGTGCTCGGCGGGCTGCTGCTCCGGATCGTCGACAATCCTGTAAGCGCGATCATGAACGGCAACTACATCGGCATCCTGGTGTGGGGCGTCCTGCTGGGCGTGTTCCTGCATCACGCGGTGGACACGACCCGGCAGATGCTGGCTGACCTGGCCGACGCCGTAACGCACATCGTGCGCATCGTGATTCGCCTTGCACCGATCGGCATCTTCGGGCTCGTCGCGGGCAACCTCGCCGACTCCGGGCTCGAGGCGCTGGGCGGTTACGCGAGAATCCTGACCGTGCTGCTCAGCAGCATGGTCATCATGGCGCTTGTCATCAATCCGCTGATCGTCTGGGTGAAGACGCGCCGCAATCCCTACCCCATCGTGCTGACGGCGCTGCGCGAGAGTGGCGTCACGGCTTTCTTCACACGCAGCTCGGCGGCGAATATCCCCGTCAACATGGCGCTGTGCGAGCGCCTCGACCTGGAAAAAGACACGTACTCCGTGTCGATACCACTCGGCGCCACGATCAACATGGGCGGCGCGGCCATCACAATCACCACGCTGACGCTTGCAGCAACGCATACCCTGGGAATCCAGGTCGACATACCGACCGCGCTGCTCCTTAGCGTGGTCGCGGCGCTGTCCGCCTGCGGCGCATCAGGCGTTGCCGGCGGTTCGCTGCTGCTGATTCCGCTGGCGTGCTCGCTGTTCGGCATTCCGAATGACATCGCAATGCAGGTCGTGGCGGTCGGATTCGTCATCGCCATCCTGCAGGACTCGGCCGAGACGGCGCTGAATAGCTCGACCGACGTCGTGTTTACGGCCGCGGTGGCGCAGAAGGAACCTTCATAACGAGAGAGCAGTCCGTCATTGCGCACCCGCAGGGCGAAGCCATCTCGTGGCTCAGTGCTGCTTCTCTTCCAGCTGCCAGAAAAGAAACGAATAGACGTCCGCGACCTGCGACAGCACCTGGTTCCGCCTGGAGCCGATGCCATGGCCAGAGTCGAACTCGACCCGGAGCAAGACCGGTGGGCCTTCTTCGCCATTGGCAGCCTGTAACCGCGCCGCCATCTTGCCCGACATCCAGACGTTGACCCGGTTGTCGTTGTAGCCATGGGTGAGAATCGTGGCCGGGTAAGTCACGTCATCCCGAACGTGGTGATAGGCGCTCATCGCCAGCAGACCCTTGAAACCTTCCTCATCGGTGACGGTGCCGAATTCCTTGATGTTGGGTACGCCGTTGGTGGTGGTCTCAGCGCGGATCGCGTCGAGCATGCCGACCTGGATAACCGCTGCGCCGAACAGGTCCGGCCGTGCCGTGATGGAGCGCCCGGCGAGAATACCGCCGGCGCTACCGCCCATGGGCGCCATGTGCGCCGGTGCGGTATAGCCCTTTTCCACGAGATACTCGGCACAGGCAATCAGGTCCAGCCAGGTGTTCGGCTTGTTGGCCATACGGCCCGCGTAGTGCCACTCCTGTCCGTACTCACCGCCGCCGCGCACATGAGCAACCGCGAATACGCCGCCGCGTTCGAGCCACGCGAGCCTTGTCGGTGAAAAGAACACGTCCATGGGAAAGCCGTAGCTGCCATAGCCATAGACGATCGTGGGGTTACTGCCGTCCAGTTCGAGGTCGGTGCGGTGCAGAATCGAGAGCGGGACCTGGGTGCCGTCGTGCGATGACACCAGCACTTCGGTCGCTACAAACCCTTCGAGGTTGTCGAACTTGCCGACCGGGATCATGCCGGTGTCCGCAAAAGCGCCCGAAGCAGGGTCGTAGGCGTAACGCAGGCCGCCCTGAATCCAGGAGGTTTCATAGACCAGGATGCCATCGACCGTGGGTGAAACGGATGAAATGTAGGCCGCGCCAGGCCGCGGGTTGTCCAGAACCTCCGTTGTTTCGTCCGGCGCGACGCGGAGCACCTTGTTGACGCCGTCCTGCAAGGCATCGACGTAAAGCGCGTCCTTTGCAGCGTAGACGCCGCTCAACACCATTTCACCCAGCGCAATGACTACGTCGGCCGTTTCGAGGTCGGGCGCCGCAAGACGGGTCCTGACGAGCTGGTAACGTGGCGCGTCTTTCGCGGTCAACAGATGGATATCATCGCCCATCACGGCAAAGCCGGTAACCATGTCTGCTTCGTCCGAGATTCGTACCCACGGGACATCCCCGGACAACAGCGAGTCGACGGGAGCGGTGAACAGCGAAATTTCATTGTTGTCGCCGTGCTTGACCTTGAGGACCGCATGCTCCGAGGTCGGTGTCAGCCACACGCTCGGAAAATCGGTGTCGAGCAGGGGCAGGCGATCGGAAAGTTCGTAAGCGGCGATCACGGGATCGTCGGCCGGGTCCGTGCCGAGTTCGTGATAGCGCACCATGGTCTGCTTGTAGATCTCGGTAACCGGAGCATCTTCGGGCAGGTCGCGGCGCCGGCTGTAGTAGAAGCCATCGCCGCCGGCGGTCCACATGGGCCTGTTGTAGGCTGTTTCAATGTTATCGATCGGCGCATCCAGCGCGTTGCCGGTAGCCACCTCGATGACGTGGTATGTCGTTAGCTCCGAACCGCCCTGGGCGAGGCCATATGCGACGTAGCGGCCATCCCACGAAGGCATGTATGTGTCCACTGAGTAGTGCTGCTCGCCTTCAGCGCCCAACGCCTCCGGGTCGACGAGCAGCTGGGCGTCGTCGCTGTCGGCAGGCTGGTAGTACAGCTTGGCGAGGTTTTCGCCAGCGTTGCGACGCATATAAAAGGTGTCGCCGCTGGCCAGCCGGCGCACCGCGTAGGTGTCAAACGGCGCCCCCTGGTCGAGCTCAACCAGCCGTTCATAGATCTCCTGGCGTCCGGGGACCTCGGCAAGCACTGACTCGGTGTACTCGGCCTGCCCCTTGAACCACTCGACGACGTCCGGGTCGTCCTGGGCCTCCATGTAGCGGTAGGGGTCGTCGACCTCCACGCCCCAGTGCGTGTCGGTGACGTTCTCTATTCTTGCGACAGGCGCCGCTGTGTCTGCCGAGAGTTCTTCGCTCGACCCCTTGTCGCCACAGCCAGCGAGCATCGCCGACGAGAGCAGGAAAGCTATGAGTATTTTCGAGTGATGGTTGATTCGCATTGTTGGTTACCATTGCCGAGTTCGCAGCCGCAAGCCGCTTCAGTGCACAAGCGGTGATTGTAGCTGAAACCCAGCGACTGGCCGCTCACACCCGGGAACAACCATTCCTCGGCTGGCTGGCCGACATTCAGTCTATTTTCGGCCGCTCAATACGAAGAACAGCGTTAGAGCACTGGCAAGAAACGCAGCCAGGAAATACCAACCGTAGGCTTTCGCGGCAATCACAAGATACTCCGGGCTTGTCACGTACTCTGGCCAGGAAGTCGATACGACCACCGTTCTTATTACGAGTATGGCGAGCGATACAAGCGCGCTTGCAATCGCCGCCATAACGAGATTCCTTGCTGACATGACTCGCCCTTTATGTGGTTGTTTCCAGGCAGGGCCGCTGGCCGCACGCCAAACTTTCCGCCATTGCCAGCAGTTCGGCAGATCGCATCAATTCCATTACCTGCTCCGGCCTCCAGGAAAAACTAGCTCTCCAGCGCGACCCTGACAATGTTGCCGGAGTCGTCGAACTCGACGCAGATAACGTAGTTGGTAACGCCATCCGGAAGAGTGAAGTCGAGAGTGTCTAACGGTTCCTCTTCTTCTTCCAGGTCCTCCTCTTCCGCATCAAAGCTCACCTCCAACAGTCGCAGGACCTGTTGGGCGTCAGGCGTGCTGGTACCCGCGTGCTTCAACCAGTAGGAGGCGTCGAGCTCTTTCAAATGGTGCGAGACGAACAGCGTCGCACCGAACTCGTCCTCGGGCGTGCCGTAGACGGCATCGATGTGTGCTCGAGCCGCTGCTTCGCGTTTCGACATTTCTTCGGAACTGGCTGGCATGCGTTCTTGCTCCTATTGCGGTGGCTCGGCCGGTTGCGGAGGAGTCGTGCTGGATATCGCCTGGCGCGCCCCCGAAAACACGCCCAGCGCCATTTCCCTGGTCGCATCGTAGTCCGGAGGAGTTACGAAAAAACCGTAAGTGAAATGGCTGCCATTCGGGCCATAGCCATCCAGGTGATAAAGCCGCTCACCAGGACCAATGTCGCCGGTCTCTCGAGCGAGCTGGGTCATGCGCTCATAGGACCCGAGCGACACATCAAACAAATGCAGACTCGAGTCCTCATCATGCAACTTGAACACATACTTTCTCGCCCATTCGCCTTCAATTTCGAAATACTCCAGGGCGATCAGGCGACCTGCATCAATTTCCAGCTGCTCCCTGATAAAGAACCCCTGCTCCGACAGCTCCCGCGCTTCGCCGTCACGCCACAGCCTATAGATATTCTCGACGCCGGCATCGCGAGCCTCGTACAGCTCCAGCGCCTGGTTTTCCTGAACGACCTTCTCCAGCGCTCGCCAGTCTGTTCCGTCCAGGCTGACGACTTTGGAGAAATACTTCAGGGCGAGCCGATGGCGCTTTGTGTTCTGGTAAAGCTGGCCAAGGTTGTAATTGCAGCTCGTGTTCGATGAATCTGCGTCAAGCGCGGCAAGGTAGTGCGTCTCGGCTTCTTCATAGTTTCCCGAGCTTGCATAGAGGTTTGCGGAAATAAAATGCGCGCCAAAGTTGTCATCGTCGACGGCCAGCGCGCGGCGAAACTCCTCAAGAGCTGCAGACGTCTCGTTTTTCTGCGCGAGCACCTTTCCCAGCTCAACGAAATATGCCGCGTTACTACTGTCGGCCGCGGTGGCGTCTCTGAAAGACTGCTCAGCGACGGCGCTATCGCCGGAGTACAGCGCCACGAGGCCGAGGAAGAAGTGCGCATCGGCAAGCTCCGGGTCCAGCTCCAGGGCCGCCCCGAGCGACTCCTTGGCCCGCAAATCTTTCTCAGCATAGAAATAGACGCGCCCGAGCAGTAAATGGGCCCCAGCTTCTTCAGACGTGGTAACGGTTTCTCGCAGGTGCTCTTCGTGAGCCGCCAGCTGGCTGATGCCTTCGTTGTACTGGTCGCTTGTCAGTAATCCAATGATTTCCCGCAGCGTGGCCTCGTCATCGGGAGACAGCGCATGGGCCGGGAACCAGGCGGCAACGACGAAAAGAAGTAACAGCAGGCGGCTCATTAGATTGACTATGCGGCGTCAAAGCGCGCCCGATTTTCTGCCATCCACCGTTCTTTTTCTTCCGCGCCTTTTGCCGGGTCTTTCATTACTTCGGCGTGCGCATCCATATAGTGGGGCATAAGCGCCTTCATCCAGTCTTCGAACGTCTCGCCCTGCGCCTTGTGATCGCATAAATCGCACTTCAGAGTCTTCATGGCGCCCCCGACGGTTGCAGGGGCCCATCATACTACGCATCAACTGCCGTAGATTTGTGCCGGCAGCCAGGTGACGAGCCCGGGGAACGCCGCGAGCAGCAGCAGCGCAAACAGCTGAATGGCCACGAACGGAATGACGCCGCGGTAGATCTGCGGCGTCGTCACTTCGGGCGGCGCGACGCCGCGCAGGTAGAACAGGGCAAAACCGAAGGGCGGAGTCAAAAAGGATGTCTGCAAATTGATCGCAATCATGATGCCCAGCCAGACCGGGTCGAGACCCATTGCCAGCAGCACCGGGCCAACAATTGGCACGACGACGAACGTGATCTCGATGAAGTCGAGCACGAAGCCGAGCAGGAACATGACAAGCATCACGACAATGACGGCCCCGACGACACCGCCAGGCAGGCTCTCGAGAATGGCGCGCACCGCATCGTCACCCCCGTAGCCACGGAAGACGAGCGAGAAGATCGAAGCGCCGATAAGGATGAGAAACACCATGCTGCTGATGCGCAGCGTGGCCTGCATGACTTCCTGCAGCCGCGGCAGGTTGAGTTCGCGACGGCTGATAGCCAGCACCAGGGCGCCCATCGCGCCAACACCGGCCGCTTCGGTCGGCGTAGCGACGCCAGCGAGTATCGAACCGAGTACGGCGAGTATCAGGATCAGCGGCGGCAGCAGCGCACGCATAATGCGCACGAAACTGATGCGCTCGTCCGTGGCACCCTGATGAGCAGGCATGGAGCCGGGCCGGAAGATGGCGACGCCGATGATGTACAGGACATAGAGTCCAACGAGCATCAGGCCCGGGATCAATGCCCCCGCGAACAGGTCTCCCACCGAAACCGTCTTCGGTGAAAAGATGCCCATCTCGAGCTGGGCCTGCTGATAGGCCGAGGTCATCACGTCGCCGAGCATCACGAGGATGATCGACGGCGGAATGATCTGCCCGAGCGTGCCCGAGGCGCAGATCGTGCCTGTCGAGATCTCGGCGGAGTAGCCCCGGCGCAGCATCGTGGGCAGGGACAGCAATCCCATCGTGACGACCGTCGCGCCGACGATCCCGGTGCTGGCCGCGAGCAGCATGCCGACGAGTGTCACCGATATGCCCAGGCCACCGCGGAGCGATCCGAACAGTGCGCTCAGCGTCTCCAGCAGCTCTTCGGCAATGCGCGCACGCTCGAGCGTGACGCCCATGAAAACGAATAACGGGACGGCGACCAGCGTCTCGTTGTTCATGATGCCGAAGACGCGATTCGGCAAGCCGGTCAGCAATGCCTCGTTGAATTCACCGGCGGCTACGCCGATTGCCGCGAAGATCAGCGCGACGCCGCCCAGCGTGAACGCGACCGGGAACCCGGCCAGCAGCACGACGATGACCGTAAGGAACAGCAGTAACGCGATCCATTCCACGGCTACCGCCCCTTCAAGGTCGCCAGCGACCGCAACATCAGAGACATGCCCTGCAAGGCGACGAAGATCGGCATGACCACGACGATCGACTTGGCCAGCGGGATCATCGGGTACGGCAAACCTCCCGGTTCGCGCGACGATTCATTGATCGCCCAGGAAACGGCCGCGAAATCCCATGCCATCCAGGCCAGGAAACCGCATAGCGGCAGCAGGAACAGAAGCACGCCCAGAAAATCGACGAGCGCGCGCCGCCGCGCGCTCATGTTGCGATAGAAGATGTCGACGCGCACGTGCTCTTCGTGCAGCAGCGTGTAAGCCGCGCCGACCATGAACACGGCAGCGTGCATCCAGGTGACCGACTCCTGCATCCAGATCTGCCCGGCATCGAACACGTAGCGCATCACGACAATGATCGTCGTCAACAGCACCATGAATAACGTCAGCCAGGCCGTGACCCGGCCCGTAACGTGGCTGATGCGATCAAGCAGGTTTTGCGGCGAACCCTGGTTGTCGGTCACGACAGGAACTCAATGGCGCCAGAACATCGGCGTGATCAGGACCAGCAGCGTGAAGATCTCCAGGCGGCCAAGCAGCATGCCGGCGACGGCGATCCACTTGGCCGTGTCGCTCAGCGTCATGAAGCCCGACGCAACGTCGCCGAGGCCGGGACCGAGGTTGTTGAGCGTCGCGGCAACGGCCGAGAAGGCTGTCACCTGGTCCAGGCCGGTCGCCATCATCGACAGCATCAGCACGACGAACACGACCATGTAGACCGAGAAGAAACCCCACACGGCGTCAACGACACGGAACTGCACGGCCTTGTTGCCGAGCTTGACCGGTATTTCGGCGCTCGGGTGCACGAGGCGCGCGATTTCACGCACGCCCTGCTTGTAGATGAGCAGGCAGCGGATCACCTTGATGCCGCCCGCCGTCGAGCCCGCCGAGCCGCCGATAAAGCTTGCGAAAATCAGCGCGACTGGCAGGAAGACCGGCCAGGCGGCGTAATCGGCCGTCGTAAAGCCGGTGGTCGTTGCGATCGACACGGCCTGGAAGACGCCGTTGATGATCGTGTCGCCGGGGTTGGCATAGCTCTGGTGATAGAACAGCCCCGCAACCACGAGCAGCGACAGGACGACGAGGATCATCGAATAGGCGCGAAACTCCGGATCCTGCGCGTAGTGCTTGATCGAGACGTAGCGCCAGGCGAAGAAGTGCAGCGAGAAATTGATGCCGGCGACGAACATGAACACGATGGCGACCATGTCGATCGCGGCGCTGTCGAAGTAACCGATGCTGGCGTCGTGGGTCGAGAAGCCGCCGATCGCGACCGTGGAGAACGCGTGGCACAGCGCGTCGAACCAGCCCATGCCCGCGATCATGTAGCTGACGGCGCAGGCAATCGTGAACGCCAGGTAGACATACCACAGCGCCTTGGCCGTCTCGGTGATGCGCGGCGTCAGCTTGGTGTCCTTGACCGGCCCCGGCGTTTCGGCGCGATACAGCTGCATGCCGCCGACGCCGAGCATGGGCAGCACGGCGACGGCCAAAACGATAATGCCCATGCCGCCGAGCCACTGTAGCTGCTGCCGATAATAGAGAATCGACTTCGGCAGGTCGTCGAGCCCGGTAAGAATCGTCGCGCCGGTAGTCGTGAGCCCGGACATGGACTCGAATACCGCGTCCGTAAAGGAGAGAGTGATCGCGTCAGCGAAATACAGCGGCGCCGCTCCGGCGGTTCCCAGCACGGTCCAGAAGGCTGCGACCACAAGAAAGCCGTCGCGCAGGCGCAGGTCTTTGCGGGACCGGTGTACCGGCAACCAGAACAGCAGCCCGGCCGCGAGCGTGATGCCGAATCCTTCCACGAACGGCAGCCAGGACTGCTCGTTGAATAGCAGCGCCACCAGTACGGGCGGTAGCATCGTCAGGCTGAACACCATCAGCAGCAGCCCGAGAATTCTTTGTACTACCGTCCAGTTCATGGAAACGCGTACTGGTCAGACGAATGAAACGCCGACCTGGAACAGTTTCTCGAGGTTCTCGATCTTGCGCCGGTCGGTCAGGAAGAGGATGACGTGATCGTCGGTTTCGATCACCGTGTCGTGGTGCGCGATGATCACCTGACCTTCGCGCACGAGTGCGACGATAGCCGCACCCTTGGGAAGATCGATGTCTTCGATCTTGCGGCCGACGACCTGGGATTCGTCCTCCTTGCCGTGTGCGATTGCTTCCATGGCCTCGGCCGCGCCGCGCCGCAGGGAATGAACCTTGACGACGTCGCCACGGCGCACGTGCGCAAGCAGCGAACCGATCGTGACCTGCTGTGGCGAGATGGCGATATCGATGCTGCCGGCTTCGACAAGGTCCACGTAGGAGGCGCGGTTGATCAGCGCCATCACCTTGTGCGCGCCAAGACGCTTGGCGAGCATCGAGCTCAGGATGTTCGCTTCCTCGGAGTTCGTCAGCGCGCAGAACACGTCCACGTTGTCGATGTTCTCTTCGAGTAGAAGCTCTTCGTCAGCCGCGTCGCCTACGAGCACGATCGCCTTGTTGAGCTGCTCGGAGATGTAACGGGCACGCTTCGGGTCGCGCTCGATAATCTTGACCTGGTTGTTCTGCTCGAGCGCCATCGCCAGCCGCAGTCCGATATTGCCGCCGCCGGCGATGACGACGCGCCGCACCGGGTCTTCGAGACGGAGCATCTCGCTCATGAAGACGCGAATGTCCTTGCGGTCGGCGATGAAGAAGACCTCGTCGCCTTCCTGGATGACCGTGTCGC
>JAAUYE010033736.1_pt1 | contig 18279 bp, 26 predicted proteins | sample 7278081 | NCBI WGS metagenome assembly JAAUYE01 (sample SAMN14350131, study PRJNA611818) | marine sediment metagenome | isolation source: surface marine sediment (0.6m) | place: French Polynesia: Moorea | collected 2018-08
GGGGAGATTAGGCGCCGAATTTTTTCACCAAAATTCGATAACCTGACCGCTTTCATTGGCCGTCGTCACCACTTCCGAGCTCGCCGACGCCGCTGGCGTGACTGTCCAGCGGATCTACCAATATCACCGCAAGGGCATGCCGCAGGTCGGCCGGAATCAGTGGGATTCCGAGCTTTGCATGAAGTGGCTCGCGGACTTTCGCGAGGACCACGTCGGCACCACGTCGCGAGACATCAACGATTTGCGCGCGCGGCTGTACCAGCTGCAAGGCGACGCGCAGGAGATCCGGAACGAGGTCTTGCGGGGCAACGTGGTCCTTGTCGAGACCGCGCTAAACGCCGTCCGCCAGGCGTTGGCCGAACTTGTCAATATCCATGACGCGCACATTGCCAAAGGCCGGAATGCGGCTGAACAGGAATGGATGACAACCCTGTCCCATGAGATCCGAGACGCAAGCTCTCGAGCTATCGAAGGCATGGCAGAGCATTTCAGCCGCGGCGAGGACGTTGCGGCCACCCGCGTACGCTACGGCAGACGAGTGGGCGGATAATTGCCGGGTCATGCCCCCCACTTCACCGGTCCCGGGGAAGTGGGACACAAGCCGCGCGCCCTATCTGCGCGCCATCATGCGGGCGTTCACGGACTCGTCCGTGGACGTGGTCGTCGGCCTGCTTGCCGCACAGATGGGCAAGACGGAATGCCAATTCAACGTCCTGGGGCATATGTGGGACTCGCGGCCTCGGCCGTCTATCTACGTCACGCCTACGGAAAAGCTCGCCCGGACGCTGTCGCGGGACCGTATCTCGCAGATGCTGGACACTGCGCCGGGGCTCAAGGACAAGGTTGATCGGCGCTTCGACAAGCCGGGGAGCCTCGAACGCTGGATAAACGGCGCCCGGTTCGGCCTCGCGTGGGCCGGGAGTCCGACCGAACTCGCGTCGCATCCGTGCGCGCTGGTCATGGTGGACGAGCGCTCGCGGATGGACGAGGACGTTGGCGGGGAGGGCGATCCGGTCCGGCTGGCGATGGCGCGGACGAAGAACTACCAGGGGTCCAAGGTGGGCGTGTTCAGCACACCCACGGCCGAGGGTTTGTGCGCGACCTTTGCATGGTGGGCGACCGGGACTCGGATGCGCTGGTGCTGGCGGTGCCCGGGCTGCGGCGAGTGGTACGTGCCGGAGCTCGCCAACGCCCGATATCCGAAGGATGCGCCCTATGACGTGATCCGGGCCGAGACTTGGATGGAGTGCCCGCACTGCCAGCACGAGATCCGGGACGAGGACCGGGACGGCCTCGATGCGGACTACGTGCCGTCTATCATCACCGAGGATGGTCAGATCGAGCTCGCGCCGGGCGTTGAGTCGCGCAACCCGGTCGCGTCCTATTGGGCCACCGGGTTCGTTAGCCCGTTCACGACGATGGGCGAGATCATGGAGCAGTACGCGCGCGCCGCTCGAGACGGCGGCCCGGGCGACGTGCAAGCCATCGTCAACACCTACGCGGGCGAGCTCTGGAAGGCCCCGGGCGAGTCCGTGCCGGCCGACCTGGTCAAGCAGCGTCAGATCGTGGAGCTCCCGGACGGGATCCAACTGGTCACGGCTGGCGTCGACGTGCAAAAGGATTCGCTGTACTACGTGATCCGGGGCTGGGCGCCACAGACCACGTCCGTTGAGCTCGCGCACGGGCAGCTATTCGGCGCAACGGAGTATGACGAGGTATGGCTAGCCCTCGCCCGCGTCATGGCCGAGCAGTACGCAGGGCTGCCGGTGCGCCTTGCGCTGGTCGACTCCGGATACAACACGGCGCAGGTTTACGAAGTCTGCCGGCGCAACGCCGGGCAGTGGGAGCCAGCGAAAGGCTCGGCGCGCATGTCGCAGCCGTTCCGGGACACGCTAGTAGACGAGTCGCGGACCGGGCGGGCGATGAAGACCCTTCGCCTGTGGTCGTTCTGCGCTGACACCTGGAAAACGTGGCTCTATTCCCGGATCAAGTGGGAGGACGGCAAGCCGGGCGCCTGGTACGTCACAGCGGGCGGAGATGACGCGGATTACTGCGCTCAGGTTGTCAACGAGCGGGTCCGCGTGACCCGCGGCCGGCGGGAATGGTACGCGACCGGCAGCATGCAGAATCACTACCTCGATTGCGAGGTCATGGCGGCGGTCGCGGCGCATATCTGCAACGTGCGGACTCTGCGGCCCGTCAAGCAGCGCGAGCCGGAACCAGAGAAGCCCTCGAGCCCGCCAAATCGCGATCTGCGCGAGCGACAGCGGCAGATCAACGCCCGCCGGACGCAGGAGCGCGATCCGTTCGCCCCGTCGGGGATATGAAACCGCCCATTTTCAAAAACGACCGGCATCGAAAAATCAGTAGTTGACGGCTATCGCCATAAGCGGACAATGCGCGTATGGCGACTTTTGATGACGTTCACGCACTCCGCGCCCAGCTAAAGGACGTGGAAGATGCCATCGCCGCGGCCCGCGGAGGCTCCGCGTACTCGCTGGCGGGGCGTTCCATCACCCGCCAGTCCCTGCCCGACCTTCAGATCGAACGCTCTCGGCTCCGGCGCGAGCTCAAGCAGACCCAGGCGTATCTCGAGGGCGTCCGGGACCCGTCCGCGTCGATCGCAACATGGGACGCGAACTCGTGGCCGCGCTAGAGCGCATTAGGCGCGCCTGGGGCGCCCTGCGGGGCTTCGAGGGCGCCCAGCACTCGCCGCAGCATTTCCGGCGTCCGATCGGGGCGCAGCAGTCTCCGGACGCGGCTATCGAAGCCGCCGGTACGTCGCTGGCCGAGTGGGGCCGGTACCTCGATGAGAACCACGACATCGCGATCGGGATCGTGGACGACCTGGTCACGAACGTTGTCGGCAACGGGATCCACATCCGCCCGCGGCCGGCCCCGGGGGGCGGGGCGGTTTCCGAGACGATGGCCGACGCTATCGAGCGCGCCTGGCTAGAGTGGACGCGCACGCCGGAGGTCACCGGGGAGCTGCCCTGGTCGGAGCTCCAGCGCTTGAGCTGCCGCGCGTGGCTCCGGGACGGGGAGTTCTTCGCGCAGCACGTCGAGAACGTCGAGTCTTACCCATTCGCAACCGGAGATGTGCGTTACCGCATCGAGTTCCTCGAGTCCGCGATGGTCCCGCTCGATTCGACCAACCGGGACTCCAACGCCCGCCACGGCGTGTTCCATGACGACTGGAACCGGCCGATCGCTTACGAGGTCTTTCTGCGGCACCCCAACGACTACACCGCCGGCAGCATCACTAGCGGGACGGCTGGCGATCTGTTCCGGGTCAAGCGTGTTCCCGTTGAGCGCATGATGCACGTCAAGTTTGCGCGCCGCTGGCCGCAGACCCGGGGTGTGCCAATCCTGCACGGCGTTATTCGGCGGCTTCAGGATATCAAGGACTACGAGGACTCTGAGCGCATTGCGGCGCGCGTTGCAGCGTCGATGTGCGCGTACATCCGCCGCGACCCGGCGAACACCTACGAGACCAAGGACAAGACGTGGGACAACGTGCCGGAGAGGATGCAGGCCGGGCGGATCTTCACAGATTTGCTGCCGGGCGAGGAGATCGGAACGGTCGCGACGGACCGGCCTAATGCCGGGCTCTCGGACTTCGTGCAGCAGCAGCTGCGCGCCGTCGCCGCCGGGACGGGTACGCGCTACTCGTCTATCTCGCGCGACTACAGCGGGACCTACTCGAGCCAGCGTCAGGAGCTCGTCGAGGCCCGCCCGCACTATGAGCGGCTTCGCACCTACTACGTTGAGCGGTTCGTGCGCCCGGTCTATGAGCACTGGCTGCGGCAGGCCGTCATGCAAGGCGCGATCCCCGAGGTCCCCGCGACGGCTTCACTCGAGGACATCCGGGCCGCGGAATACATCGGCCCCGGGATGCCCTGGATCGATCCGCTCAAGGAAGTCCAGGCGGACAAGCTCGCGATCGAGACGGGCCTGATCACTCGCGAGCAGGTAATCATCAATCGCGGGGGCGACCCGCGGACAGTCCCGGAGCCTGAGCCCGAGCCGGCCCCGGTCATGGAGAGCACCGACGATGACGAAGCCGAAGGCGAGTCTGATTCAGGAGCGGAGGAGCGTGCTGCCCGCCATTGGCGCGGAGCAGGAGACGCGCAGCGTACGGGCGGCGCTCAGTAGCACCGAGCCCGTTTCGCGACCGTTCGGCACGGAGATCCTGCGTCATGAGCAGGGCGCTGTCGATCTGTCCCGCGCGCAGGATGCGGGGCTGCCGCTTCTCATCAATCACGATGACAAGTCGCTTCCGATCGGGCGCGTGCGAAATATCGCGCTTGAGGACGGCATTCTTCGCGGCGATCTGCATTTCTCGGAGGCCACCGAGGCCGCCCGGGACGCGTGGGAGCTCGCCCGCGACGGCACGCTTTCGGACGTGTCGGTGCGCTACCGCATCAACGATTACGAGGTCCGTGGCGACGATGAGTATCACGTCACGGATTGGGCACTACTTGAGGCGTCGGTTGTATCCGTCCCGGCTGATGCTTCCGTCGGAATCGGACGGCAAATGGAACTAGAGGGCATCGACATGCCAAAGCAGGACAACGAGGCGCCGGCTGCGGTGCCCACTCCCAGCGCCAGCCGCAAGGCCGGCCGTGACGAAGGCGCGCTTGCGGAGCGCGAGCGCATTTCGGGGATCCACGCGGTCGCCCGCAACTTCGCGGACAACGCGACGATCCAGGACCTGGCCGCCGCGGCGGTTGACGGCGGGCATAGCGTTGACGCGTTCCGGGCCGCCGCACTCGATGCGCTGCACCCGAATCAGGCCGAGCCGCTGGCCGCCCCGGTCCGTCACCAGACGCACCAGTCCGTGAGCATCCGGGCCGGCGAAGACGGTGGCGAGAAGGCGTTGCGCGCCATGCAGGAGGCCGTCGATTTCCGGGCCGGCGTGGACAAGGCCGACGACGCCGTGTCCCGCGCGCGGGGAAATGAGTACTCGGGGCTTTCGCTGGTCGAGCTCGCTCGCAAGCATCTCGAGCTCATCGGCATCGACACCCGCGGCATGTCCCCGATGGACGTGGCCGGCGCGGCGCTGGGTCACGGCGCCGATATCGGCGCGCGCTACATCGACCCGGGCACGGCCAACCTGACGACCACGAATTTCCCGGCCATCCTCGCCAACAGCATGAACAAAGCGCTGTTCCAGGGCTTCGATGAGGCGCCGGTTACGTGGAACATCTGGTGCGGCACGGACTCGGCGCAGGACTTCAAGCCGGGCACGCGTCCGGGTCTGTCGCAGTTCACGAGCCTCGCGGTCGTCGCGGAAAACGCGGCCATCGCTGACGGCATCATGAACGACAAGGCCGAGGGCTTCCAGATCGAGACCTACGCGCGCAAGTTCAGCGTGACGCGTCAGACCCTCGTGAACGATGATCTCGCCGCGCTGGCGAACACGGCAAACCGGATGGGGCAGGCCGCTGGCCGCACCGTGGACGAGGCGGTTTATACCTACCTCGAATCCAACCCGACGATGACCGAGGTCGCCAACCTGTTCGCGGTCGGCAACGGAAACCAGGGCAGCGGCGCCATCGATGTCGCGAACATCGGCAACGCCCGCGTCGACATGGGCAAGCAGACCGACAGCAACAACATCATTCTCGGCATCGTGCCGCAGTACATGATCGCCCCGCTGGAGCTCGAGCAGACCATGCTCGAGCTGTCGATCCAGAATACGGATCCGGTCCGGGTGCGCCGCGACAACGTGTACCGCACGCTGTGGACGCCGGTCGCGACGCCGCGACTGACGGACACCAACGACTGGTACATGATGGCCGGGCAGGGTGACACCATCAACGTCGTGTTCCTCAACGGGCAGCAGAGCCCGATGATGGCGCAGGACGAGGGCTGGTCGACCCTGGCCGCTCACTGGCGCGTGGTGCTGGACTTCGACGTGATGGCCGTGGACTACCGCGGCTGCTGGAAGTCCGTCAACGCGTAACACGGCAAGGCTGGGGGCGCTTCGGCGCCCCCGGCATCGGATAGGCGATCGCCACGATGCCGCTACATTTCGAGACAGCCGCAGAGCGCGCCGCGCTTACCGAGGCGTGGGGCGATACTGCGACCACCGACACGGGCGCCAGCGTTCGCGGTCAGTACAACGAGCCGTCCGCGGACGTATCGTTGATGCAGGCGCGCGCGCCGGAGTTCATCGCTTCGCTTGCCGCGCTCGAGGCCGCGTCCGTGGCCGTCGGGGTCACGCTTTCCACCGTGACGACGTTCGCCGGGCGCACGCTGGGGCCGTTCAAGGTCATTAGCTGGGACCGCGCCGAGGACGGGAACTTCGTTACCATCGGGCTCCAGCAGACGTGATCCGGGTCAACCCACGCACCGCGCAGACCCGGCGCCTGGTCCGGAACCTCCGGACGTTGCCGCGCGAGACGCGCAAGATCGAGGCGCGCGAGCTTAACCGGCAGATGCGGACCAGCATCGGCGGCACCGGCAACAGCCGTATCCTGCCCGTGGTGGGCATGGTGCGCCGCATGGCGCGATCATGGAACATCAGCCCTCAGAAGCGTATCCGGCGCCGCATCCTGTGGCCGCGGGGCGCGCAGGCTCGCCCGGAACGGCTTGTGGCCGTGGGGCTGACGCTGTTCGCGGAGCTCCCGATGCGCTACTTCAAGGCAGGGCTGCCATCGGGCGCGGTCGCCAAACCGTCTGGCCCGGACTCGGTCGGGCGCGTGCCGTTCGGCGGGCGATTTGAGGTCAAGCTAAAGAGCGGCGCGCAGGGCGTGATGCGTAAGCTCACGCCGCAGACGTGGGGCTCCGGCGGGCGCCGCAATCGGGAGCCGAAAGGGTATCTCCCGATCGGCTGGGCGGACTATGTCGACGTGAGTCGGCCGGCGTACAGGATCCGGTTCGACGTGTTGACGGATCTTGCGCGGTTCTTCCCGGCGCAGATGGACCAGGCTTTCCGGAAATTCCTGCGCCGGAGGTTCCGCTAGTGCATCAGCGGCGCAACATTCGGGACGCGATCGTGGCGGCGCTGGGCGGAATCAGTGCGAATGTGACCGTGGGAATCGTCTACCCGGAGCAGCCGGAGAACTTGCCGGCCGTCAATGTTCTGACAGGGGACGAGACGGTCACGGACGATCAGCAGGTGATGGCGACCACGCTACAGCCGGCGCTCTACCAGATCCGTGAGCTCGTGATGCAGTTCGAGTGCCGCGCGCTGGTTGACCCGCTTGATGACGCGCTGGACGCGCTGGCGCTCGAGGTCGAGCAGGCGCTGGGCGTGGACGTGACGTTAGGCGGCGCTGCGGACCGGATCGTGTATTCCGGGTGTTCCACGGACCGCGAGGGCGACCTGGAGGCGCCGGCCGGGGTGCTGACGCTGGACTATCAGGTTTTCTACAGGGTCAACGCGAGAGACCCGCAGGCAAACGAGGGCTAGACGATGGCGGTTACGCGAGGCTGTTTCGGTCAGATTTCTGTGGGCGGTAACGTCCTGGGCGAGCTTCGCGCGTGGGAGCTCACGGAGACCGCAGAAGAAATCGACGTTTCGATCATGGGCAACTGTGTTAAGCGTTACGAGGCCGGCCCGGTCGAGGCGTCCGGTACGTTTACGTGCTACATGGACGACACCGACACGGGGCAGGGCGCGTTGACGGTGGGCGCGGATGTTGCGGTGCTGCTGTACCCTGGCGGCATCGGCGCTGGTCTGGCGCAACGGTCGTTCAGCGCCAAGATCACCGAGATCCCCGAGTCCGCCGACGTGGACGGCGTGGTCGAGCGCAATTACAGCTACCGCGCTACCACGTCGATCGACAGGACGCCGCAGGCGTAAGCGATGCCGCGCGCGGAAGCCAAATACCGGATCACCGCGGACGACCAGACCGCCCGCGGTGTCCGCTCGGCCGAAACCCGGTTGCAGCGGCTCGGGAACCGGCTGCGCAACATCGGCACGGTTGTGCGCGGTGTTCTGCTGGCCGCGTTCGCGGCGCTTTCGGCCGCCGTCATCAAGGCGCAGCGGGACTTGTCGCGCTTGGCAAGCTCGGCGCGGGAAGTTGGCACCAGCGCGGAAGATTTGCGGGAAATCCAGTTTGCTGCCAAAGAGCTCGGAGTCGACAGCGGCCGGGCGGCTGACCTGGTCGACGCGCTGAGCGACTCCTTAGGCGATGCAATCTTCGACCCGAGTGGCGAAAAGGGAAAGTTATTCACGGATGTTCTCGGCATCGATCCGCGGTCGCTTGCGAACATGGATGACGCAAGCAACCGCGTCGCGGCGTTTGCTACGCTTCTGAAGAGAGTTGAGGACCAATTTGGCAGAGCTACGCGGGAATTTGTCGAGCAATCGCTGGTCGGAGATGACTTTTCTGCGTTGCTTGACCCGGACAGATTCCTTGCTGCAATTGCCAGGGCGCGCGAACTCGGTATCCCGCAAGGCACTGACGAAGCCGCAGAAGCGGCCGAGCGGGCGGGTAACGCATGGCGGCAAGCCGGAGAAGTTTGGCTAAAGATTCTGGAAAATGCCGGGTTCTTTCGGGCGCTCGAAACTATCGGGAATGTGCTGGCTGGAGCCGGCGCCGCTATCAATCGCGCACTTAACCGTCCCGGCACGCAGCCGGAGCGCCCGCCGCAGCAGCAGGGTGTCTTTATCCCGCAGGGACCCATGTCAAATGTAGAGCAGGGTAATCGCATCGTCCGCGCGCAGGAGGCGACTGCCCAATCTATGCGGAACAGCGCACTGTTGATCGAGCGTAACTTGAATAGGTACGGGCCCTGATGGCTGGCACCATCACCTATGACATCGAAGGGTCGCGCATCAGCTACGGCGTGAGCGGGGACCAGTGGGGCCGTCGGTACACGATCGACGGGCTCGAGGCCGGCGTAGATCCAAACAATGCCAACGTGCCGGCCCTGATCGATGAGGCATACGATTTGCTGCCCAACACGGGCGCCAGTGCGCCGCCCGAGATCCCGAATATGTTCGTGCGGGATGTTTCGGTCGACCGGATCTGGTGCACGGACGACAACCCCGTAACTCCGAAGTGGTCCGCGGACGGGGTCATCACTTACACGACGCCGACCAGTCTCGGCGGCGGAATCGCGGGATCTATCCCGAACAACAATGGGCCAGGCGTGACGCTGGCGACAAGCTCCGGCGTCACCGAGATCGACGTGCACTACGAGCGCGACGGCACGACGCAGCTTGTGACCACGAATGACAACGTGACCCAGGCGCACCGTGGGGTCGGTTTCGGCATCAGTTCCACGCACACATTCACGCGCCTCGAGACCGACTATCCGCGAGCCCGCATCGATGGCTACGTGGGCAAGCTCAATGCCGGACTGTGGAACGGTTACGCCGCGGAGACCGTGCTGTGTTCGGCCATCGATGTGCGGACGGATGATGCGGCGAATCACGTAGTCACGTACACATTCGAAGTCCGGCCGAACTGGCAACAGGTCTTTATCCACGATGACCCGTTCTTCCCGGGCAATCCGATCCCGCTTTCGGTTGCCGACCCGGGCGCGCTGCTAGTTGCGGACGTTATCAACACGGCTGACTTCTCACTGCTGAATATCACGCTGCCATGACGATCAAGACTCGCACGCCGTCCCCGCGCGCCGTAGGCCGGGGAGATCCAATCCGGGCCAGCGACGCGGAGGCCGTGCGCAGGGCAGTGCGGGAGTTCTCGACGGCGCTCAAGCTCAAGGCGGCGCAGACCCGGTCATGGTCTGAACTGATGCTGCACCGCGTTGATGTCATCCATGATGACTATCTGGAATGCGTCCGGATTTGGCGCGGCGTCGACGTGGGCACGGAAACGGTTTATGTCGCCCGGCCTGAGCGGATGCGCGCTACCGAGGTCAGCCGAGACGGCGTGACCTATGTCAAGGTCGACTCGCAGACTCGCACCGCTAGCAAGGCTGGCGAGACTGATGAAACGCAGCGCGTGACGCCGGCATATCTGGTCGGGGACCTTATCGAGGTCACCATCAGTCGCGGCCTGACCGGGATCGCCGTCGTGGATCAGCAGCGCGGCCGTCCCATCGACGTGAACGCGGACGGACGTGCCTACGCTTCCGATCCGCCAGCGGCCTGATGGTCATCAACGCCCGCCAGCGTTCGCCGCTTGGAGCTCCGTACCGGACGCCGCTCGGCGCGTTTGGGCAGGGTGGGGTCGCGCCTGTGCCGCAATTTTCTGGCGAAGTGGTCGGCGTTGGGGAGAACCTCATCCTGACGCCCATTGCGTCCCCGTGCGGGATTCAGGCGCAGCCAGGCGGTAGTGACACGCTTATTCAGATCAACCTCTTCAATACGGAAGATCCCGATGTGTCATGGGCTGACTACATTGTGAACTTTTCGGGGAAGCTGTATCAGGGCAATCAGTCCGGCTTGCAAGCACGATTTGGCGGAGTGTATCAGTCGCCCGAAACATTCTGCCAAGTAGGCGGGCAGGCGACGATATGGGTTCCCGGGCTGACTGCCGACATCGCAGCTGGCTACCAAAGAATCCCGGCTCAAGAATGGGCAGCGTATAGCGGTCCCAATCCGGGATGGATCGTTGGGGAAACAGTAACTCTGTTGGAGTAGCGCGATGCCCACCTTCGTACGCCGACCATTCAACGAGCTCAAGCCGGAGACCGCGCCCAGCGTCCCGACGACGGCCGACCAGCGCGCGCAGCACGTCGCGGGGAACAATTCCCTGGACGCGGCATACAATGATGTCGAGGCGCTCGAGACCGGAAAGCTCGACACGTCCCACGAAGGCGCAGGCGGCGCGGTCCATGCGGACGCTGTGGCCGGCGTCGCGTCCGGGTTCATGTCCGCCGCGGACAAGTCGAAGCTCGACGCCGCGCACCAGGGCGAGAACCATACCGGCGACGTGACCAGCGTCGGCCTGGCGCAGACGATCGCGAATGACGCCGTGACGAACGCCAAAGCGGCGAACATGGCGCAGAACACCATCAAGCTGCGCAACAGCCCCGGGACGGGCGATCCGGAAGACGTGGCGCCGTCCGGTCTCCAGCCTGGCGGCACGCCGGCCGCGGGCGATATCGTGCTCGGACAGAAGTCCGGGGGCGACCTGGTCTCGTTCTTGACTGACGATCTGGGCGGCAGTGGCGGCACCGGCACCGTGCAGGACGTTGCGAAGGATGGCAGCGTAGTCGTCTCGGACGCCGTCCAGCTCGATTTCCGCGACTCTGGCGACGCGACCGTGACGGTTTTCGATGCCGTCGCCGGCATCGCGCGCATCACCGTCGACGCCACGGCCGGCACCGGGGGCGGCGGGATCGGGAAAGGTGTGCCGTTCACGGTCGGCGAGATCATGGAGATCTCGAGCGACGCTGGCGACGGCCAGGCGATTTCGTCGGGGCTGACGGCTAGCGGCATCACCGCGGCGCTCGGAAGCAAGATCGAGGACGGCGCCAATGCCGGCGTCATTGGCGAGGGGGTCTTCAAGGACAAAACCGGCGTCACGCTGAACTTCAAGCGGCTGTCATCCGCGGACAGCACGGTGAGCGTCACGCCGTCCGGGGCGGACAACGTCGACCTTTCCTCTCCGCTCATCAATGACACCACGCCGCAGCTCGGCGGCGAGCTCCAGAGCAAAGGGCAGGCCGTTGCGCTCACGCGCGGCGATGACAGTTACCACGCGCTGCTCGGCGCGATGACTGCGGAGCCTGGCGCTTATTTCGTGTATAGCGCGGACGGCGCCTCATTCGACCCGGCCGATGGCGGATTTACCATCGGGCCGGGACAGGTTGAGCAGTACGGGTCGACCATCCTCAATGCGCAGGCGCACACCGACACTGCGGGCCGGCAGCTATACGTCTCGCAGGGCGGCGTCGTCTACAGCGTCGAGGCGCCCGCGCCGGGGTGGGAAGCCGCCGAGACGGACACGACGAACACCGCGCGCGCCGGGGCCGTCAACGCATGGCAGCAACTGCCCAACCTGACGACCACGATCGCGCAGGCGCTGTCTGACGAGCGGCTCGACATCGAGGCGGCCGTGTGGGTTGCGAACGGGATCAGCAATCACTCGGGCTCCGTGGAGATCGGATACGGCATCAACGGCGCTCAGCCAACGGCCGGGACCCCGTCTTTCATCCCGGAGTCATTCGCCGGCTATGTGACGCTTTCCGTTTCTCCGTCGCTGACCCAGGCGCAGAACGACACGATTGGGATCTGGATGCGCGTCACGCAGGAGAGCAACCCGCAGTTCTCAAGCAATCTCGCGTTTGACGGCACGACCACCGCCCACGCCGCGCGCATCGCAACGCCAGGCACGGGCGGCCCGGGTGGCTCCGGCGATGTCATCCAGGGGACCGGGGGCGCGACCGGACAGGTCGCCGTATGGGAAGACTTCGGCGGCAAGCTGGTCCACGGAACGGGCGTCGTTGCCGCTAACGTTCCGCAGATGCCATCTAACGGCGTTGCCGGGAACCTGATCAGTTCTTTGGATTCCGGAAAGCAGATCTGGAATTCCGGGATCGGCGCCGGGGCCGTCAGTGCGCTGCTTACCAACGCCGTGCAGGCAGACGGCACCAACGACGACAACGTCCTGGCAGTCTGGAACGGCACCGGAATCCGCGTCATCGATGATGATGGAAAAATCCCGGTCGGCCAGGTCGCGCGGCTCGACCAGGCCGCAAATTTCACGACCTCGCTTACCGAGGCGGGCGTCGCGGTTATCTGGTCGTCCTTTCCGTCGTGGACGACCGGCAACCAAACTTTGATATTCCAGCCTGGCACGTCGCCGCATCTGTATGTTAACGACCCCGGGAGCGGGCTGACCATCAACCCTCCGGACGGCAACGACGGCGTGTGCGCGATAATGTGCTCCGAGACTAGCAATCCGGCAATTTCTGCATCTTTCACTGCCACCATCGGCACCCGGACGCCGTCCAAGTATCAGACCGCGAGCATGGTCAAGGTGGGGGCGTCAAGATGGTGGGTATGGGGGCCGGCGGCGCCATGAGCTTAGCAAATCACAGCAGCCAGAGCGGTTCGGACCAGTTCCAGACCGAGGCCGTTAACACCGCGACGGGGCGTATTGGGCCGATCGATGTAGGAAGCTATCTCCGCTTTCTGCCGACGCCGGGCGTGCCTGAAGGGTTCTGGTCTAACGTGGCCGACCCCGACACCGCCCGCGGCATCTACCCGATCGTGGAGGCGACCAACCCGCCCACGATTGACGCCTATCACGTCCGCGACGGAGACCCGGTGCTCGCGCTCAACGGCGCCGAGTACCAACCGGCGACCACGGTCACGCGGACGCAGAATTACGTGAGCCAGAGTGCGGATCAGATCCGGGATCGCAAGGACAGCGAGGGTCAGGCATACGCGCAGCGTGTGGCGTTCTCGAGCGCGCAGACGGCCAGTAACCCGAATGTTTACCTTCTGACCCGCGAGCTGGACCTGTTCTTCTACTCCGCGGTCTGGAGCTTCTACGGGAACCGGCTCAAGCGGCGCACCATCGGTGTCGACTCGACCGTGGGCGACACGCAAGACCCGACAACGTACTGGACGCGGGACGTCCCGGTCTACCTCGTGAACGCCAACAACGGGAACGAGCTGGAGATCGACGCCAACGAGCAGGATTGGGAACAGGCCGTGCGCGAGTACGGAGCGCATCTGTTCGACGTCCGCACGGTCCTGCGCCAGTACCGGACCGACGTGGGCGCGGCCTATGATGCATACCTCGCGGACCCGAGCGAAGCGAATCGCACGGCGCTGGTGTCCATTGACCCGGCGACTTATGCATGGCCGCCATTCTATGACGGCCCGACGAACGGCACGTTTAGAGTGCTCTAGGGAGAGAGGAAATGCCAGGAACAGATCCGCAAGCGGTGGCCGAGGCCATCAGGAACAGCGCGAACGCGGACGCCGTCATGCGCGCGCTGCTCGAGGAGTACGGGACATCGGCTCCGTGGGTGTGGGACGCGGGCGTGAGCGAATATCTCGTGATGCGCGCAGGCTGGAACGCAGCGCGCAACCCGGCTGACTATGTTTGGATCAGCCCTGGCGCGTGAGCTATTCGCGGCTCTCGTATTCGTGGAGCTCATCCCGTGCGGGATGGAGCTCCCGGACGCTGACGGGCGCTCAAGGTTTGTCGAGCCGCCCAACATCGAGCGTGTGCTGATACAGCCGAGCATGGTGACCGCGATCGTGGACATTAAAGAAGACCCGCAAAGCTACGCTTTCGAGGATAGCTGGCGGTGTGTCGTTATCCACATGACCGGCGGGGCGACCCAGGCCGTGCGCGGGACGGCTGATGAGGTGCGGGCCAAGCTCGAGGGGGCGCAATGAGCGGGCGCGGGCTCATGATGAGCCACTCCGCGGCCGATCTTCCGGTCGGCGGGGTGCTGTTCCGAGACGACTTCGAAGGGGTAGACGGCACCGCGCTCACCGCGCACACGCCCGCCCCGACCAACCCATCTGGCTTCTCGTGGGTCTCGTTGATCAACCCCATCGCTGACCACATGCGCATCAATACGGATGCGCTGGAGTGCCACCGAGGCACGACGCGTGGCACGGGTTTGGATGGCCCGGTCGCAAACACGGCCACCTACTACGACATGGAGCACCGCGTCGGGGAGTATTCGTCGTCGGGCGCGTTCCTTCTGCACCATACCGACGACCTCAATTACGCCTATTGCCGGTTCTCTACGACCGCGAATAATGGTTTCCACATCTACGAGTACAGCAACGGCAGCACAAACTTGATCGAACAGACAACGATCGCCAGCTTGACGTTCCCCGTGCGCTGCCGTGTCCATCTTGGCGGTGGCGCGTTGAGCGCGGACGTGTATGACGCGACCAGCCCGACCGTGCCGGTTGCCTCGCTCGCGGGCGGGGCGATCACCATTCCTGAGTCGTGGGTGTTCGGCTTCTTTACGAGCTCGGTCAACCGGTTCCCGATTGTCGACTACGTCGAGATCGGCGAGTGAGGCGGGGGTAGGAAGACCATGACCGAAGACATCATTCGAGAGGCGGGCCGTCTGACCGCGGAGCACCCGGGGCTCACGCTCGAGGGCGCCATCCTGGCGCTGCTCGTCGCGGAGATCCGAAAGCTCACAGCCCCCGCAGGAGGGCCGAGCCAGTGAGAATCCTTCGAACGTCCATCATCGCAAGCGGCGCTGTGCTGGTCTCGGCGTGCGAGAGCCTGCCCGATCCGGTCGCGGAACGCGGCGACTGCCAGATCCGGGCCGGCTACGCGGTCGCTGAGGGCAGCGCGCAGCCCTGGGGAGGCGGCCAGGGCTCCGGCGGCGCATACACCCGCATCGGCCAGTGCGACACCGGCCGCGATTTCGTGTACGCGCGCACCGCGAACGGCTGGGCTTGCCACGGCCCGGAGGCGTTCTGTATCGCCGCCTACGAGAACCGTCCGGTCGAGGTGCCTGCGGACGAGCTCAGGGCGCTCCAGGACGCCGCCAGGGCGGCGCAGGTACCCGCGGCGGCCCCGGAGTGTCTCGGCGAGCCACGGCCGCCTGCGGGCGACTGGTGGTGCGATCCGGGATTCGGCTGGACGGAGCGTATGCCCTGACCGATGACGATGTGCGCGACCGAGTAGCTCGCCTCGAGACGGAGCTCGAGGCGCTGCGCCGAGACCTGGGGCCGATGGTGCGGGATGCTGTCCGAGAGTGGGGCTCGTCCCTGAGCCACGACATCAACGCCAGCACGAAGGCGATCGAGGAGCAGATGGCGGCGAATCAGCGCGAGCTCCGCGACCTGATCCACGGCAAGGGCTTGCGCGACAACGGCATCAAAGGTGAGCTCGCGGCGCTGAGCGCCAGGCTCGACCGCCATGCGCTGTTCTGGAAGATGCTAGCCGCGGTCCCGGCGACCGTCGTCACGGTCTACGCGGCGATCAAGGCGTTTCGAATAGGCCCTTAGATCTTGGCGCCACAAATCCAATTCGCGCCGGCACGCCTCAAGATTGCGTTCGACGCCCCGCGCTGCGGAGTATCCGGCCCAAACGAGAAAGACCAAGGCGGCGACCCATGCGGCGATCAAGACAATTCCGATGATTTCCGACATTGACATTCCAGACGAGCCGTCTGTTAAAAAGCCGAGGGGCTGGTCCGACGGGCACATGATTGCCGCCACGGTCGCGGTCGTCGCCGCCATCCTGCTCGGCGGCTATACACTGCTGGGCTCCCGTGCGCTGCCGTCCCCGCATATCGAAATCGCGTCTCGCTGGGACATGGTCACGGACCGCACCAAAACGGGATGCCCCACCGTGCGCGGCTTGAAGGCCGCTCTTCCGCACCTTCGGACCATCGACGCGGCGGCGCGGGATGCGGTCGCCGTGCACCTGACGGGGCGCGGGTGTTGATGTAGTGCCCCGCGGGGGCCGGCCTCTTAGGCCCGGACCGCCTGACCGGTTGTGGAAGGCCCGTTCCGGACGCCCCGCGGGGGCTTTGACTCAGCGCGCTCCCGGGTTCCGGCGGCGCTCGAACAGCCGCGACATCCTCACGCCGCAGCGTTCGCACTCGAGGACGTGGCGGCGGTATGTCTGCATCCACTGGACAACGCGCCATCTGTGCAGGCGCAGGCGGCACAAGATGCTCATGTCCACATCTCCCGCCGCTCGAGCTCGCGGCCGATCGCCTCGATGACATCGCGCTTTGCGGCCGCGAGGACGGCGGTCCGCAGTGCGTTCGCCACGCTCTTGTCCATGTCGATTCCGGGGAAGGACGGGAACAGGGCGCCGACGATGGCGAGCTCCTCCGCGCGGCTCTTCATGCAGTCCGAAAGGCACTGACCCTCCTCGCGGAAATAGTGCTTTGCGATCTCCCCGCGCCGCTCCGGCGACAGGTCGGCCCAAGATTCGACGCCGTGATAGCGCACCGCGTTGATGACGAGGCTTTCCCATTCGGGGGTGCTCATCGCCGCCACCAGCCACGCGCGATCGACGTGTTCCAGATAAGCATGAGCTTCAAGTTGATTTCCTCGCGCAGCGCCGGGCCGTGCCGGTCCTTCCAGTGCGCGAACGCCTCGAGCGCCGGGAATGCGCGGCATCCGGCGTAGATCCAGAGATTGTTATTTCGCCAGTTGCCGACGAAACGGTATCCTCGACTGTCCTGGCCGGCGTCGATGACGCTAGCGGCGCGCAAGTCAGCGCCGCTCAAGTTCGCGTCGCTCAAGTACGCGCCGCTCAAGTCCGCGTCGCTCAAGTACGCGCCGAGCAAGTACGCGCCGCTCAAGTTCGCGTCGCTCAAGTTCGCGTCGCTCAAGTACGCGCCGCTCAAGTTCGCGCCGCTCAAGTTCGCGCCGCTCAAGTTCGCGTCGCTCAAGTTCGCGCCGCTCAAGTTCGCGGCGCCCAAGTTCGCGTCGCTCAAGTTCGCGTCGCTCAAGTTCGCGTCGCTCAAGTTCGCGCCCGGTTCGATCTTGTATCCGTTGACGATCATCGCGCCCACTCACAAGCCGCCAGCGCGAGCACGAAGACGATCACCCACGGCGCTGCTTCCATCAGTTCCCACATAGCTTCCTCTCCGATGCGCCCCCGACTCCGGCCAGGGGGACCACGCGCGGGGACCGGAGTCGGGGGCGGCTTTTCGGAGGAGAAGCCCCGCGCGGGATGATGGTGGCGGCTAGTCTTCGAACCTCAGCCGCTTGTAAATCTGACGCACGCGCTCCACGTCAGCGACGCAGTGCTCCAAGATCGAGTCCATGTCACCAGCCTGGTAACGGTCCCAAACCTGCGAGCCGTCGATCTCATCGTCCGCCTCGATCCCCAGCGCGGCGCAGAGCTCGGTGAGCTTGATGTAGCCCTTCGCGCCCCGCCACAGGTACTGCGTATCGACGTAAGCGCCCGTCCACGGCGCCGCGGTGTGCGGGATGTGCACGGACGGACGGACGCGGTTGACGACGCTGCGGTGATACAGGTACGCCAGATCGAACTGCACGTTGTGACCGATGAAGGTCGGAGTCTGGCCGCGGGCCGCCTTGGAGACGTCGGCCCACGCCCTGTGCAGGATGTCCGGCTCGCTACCCATAAACGTCGCCACGGGGCTATCGTCCACCGCGTAGCACACGCACACGATCTGCCCATACGTCCCGTCAAGCGCCGTCTCGCGATACGCCGTCTCGGCGTGCTCGTCGATATACGCGCCGATCTTCTCCGGGTCCTTGTAGTTCGCCGGCGCCCTGACCCGCGAACGGGCCGCCTCGAGCGCGCCGTCTCGCTGGTCGGGAATGGTCTCGATGTCGATGTAGATTCTCATCGCTCGCTCTTCCAATACCTATCTGAAGCGCCTTGCTGGTGAGACTCGACCAGCTTTGCCAGCACTTCCTGA
>JAAUYE010052656.1_pt1 | contig 18245 bp, 18 predicted proteins | sample 7278081 | NCBI WGS metagenome assembly JAAUYE01 (sample SAMN14350131, study PRJNA611818) | marine sediment metagenome | isolation source: surface marine sediment (0.6m) | place: French Polynesia: Moorea | collected 2018-08
CTTCGACGTTCAGGCTTTCGTTGCGACGCACGCGAACGAAGTCCAGCTGCGCACGATCCCTGGGCTTCGTCAGTGCGGCCTTACCGGTCGCGATCAGCAGATGCATCACGAACAGCAGGCTGAGCGTAACGATGGTCCCGATGACAACGGAAAACGCATATCGGCCTATCATGTTTTCAAACCCTCTCGGTCAGTCGGTATCGGTAGCGATAGCGACGTTGGCAACTCCCGCCTGTTTTGCCGCTTCCATTACGACCACGAGCATCTCGTTGGTCGATTCTTCGTCGGCCTGGATCACAATGGATCCTTTCGGGTTCTCCGCGTGCAGGCGCTCGATGACGCTGCGTACACCACGGGGATCCGTCTCCTTGCGGTCGATCCAGATCTCGTCATTCTCGCGAATGGCTATCAGGATCGCCGCATCTTCCTGGCGTTCACCCGTCGGGGCATCCGGCCTTTCCACCTGGACGCCGGCCTCCTTGATGAACGACGCCGTCACAATGAAGAAGATGAGCATGATGAACACGACGTCCAGCATCGGCGTCAGGTTGATCTCATTCTCTTCCTCTTCTTGGGCGATTAGCGACTGTTTGCGCATAGTTCAGTTCCTCACTGGGTGCTGTCAGCCAGCGAAATGCTGTAAACGCCGGCCTGGCGCGATGCGTCCATGACAGTCACGAGCATCTTGTTGCTCGACCGCGGGTGCGTCTGGATGACGACCGACCCCTGCGGGTTCTCCGCGTGCAGTCGTTCGATATTGGCGCGCACAGCGCGAGGGTCGATCAGGCGCCGGTCGATCCAGATGTCGTTGTTGGCGTCGATAGCCACCAGGATGTTGGCGTCCTCAGGCTTGGTCTGGGTGACCGGCGAGTCCGGACGGTTCACGTCCAGACCCGCTTCCTTGATGAACGAGGCCGTCACGATAAAGAAGATGAGCATGATGAACACGACGTCGAGCATCGGCGTCAGGTTGATTTCATTCTCTTCCTCTTCCTGGGCTTCTAGTAAATGATGGTCACGCATGATCTACCTCAATGGTCCATGGTTAGTGAGTCCTCCAGGAACTGCACTTCATGCGCCGCTCTGCGGCTAAGTATTGTGACAAGGAGCACGCCGGAGAGTGCCCCCACCATTCCCGCCATCGTCGGCACTGTTGCCTGCGAGACGCCCGCAGCCATGGCGCGCACGTTTCCGGATCCGGAAACGGCCATGACCTCGAACACCTTGATCATGCCCGTTACCGTGCCTAGCAGGCCAAGTAACGGACACAGCGCGACAAACGTCTGGATCATCGAGATGCCCTTGTTCGACGCCATACTGAATCTCGAAATCATCAGTTCGCGGATCGCCTCGGCGTTCCACGAGCGGCGTTCAGGGCGCGACTCCCATTCGTCCCGAATCTCCAGTGCCATCTGCTTCATACCGGTGCGGAAGAACATGATCCGCTCCACGATGAGCACCCACATCAGGAAAATCGTCACGGCAATCAGGCGCAGCACCGGACCACCCAGGATCATGAAATCCCGGATGGCTTCATAGCTGTCTACGAGCCAAAGCATGGCTTCTCCTTTGCGTGCTTAGCCGGACTTCTCCGAATGCTGGGCGATCAGGCCCGCACTCTGAGACTGCAGGATGTTGACGATCTTGCGGCTCTGGCCACTGACAATCGTGTGCAGCAGAACCATCGGGATCGCAACAACCAGACCGAGTACGGTCGTGACGAGTGCCTGCGAGATACCGCCGGCCATCATCTTCGGGTCGCCGGCGCCGTACAGCGTGATGACCTGGAAGGTCTTGATCATGCCGGTAACGGTGCCGAGCAGGCCCATGAGGGGCGCCACGACGGAAATAACCTTGATGAACAGCAAGCCCTTGGTGAGTCCCGGCATCTCCTTGAGCGCCGCCTCGCTGAGCTTGAGTTCGATGGTCTCGGTGTCGGCGTTGCGGTTACTTTCGTAGGCCGCAAGCACACGACCCAACGGGTTGTCCGTGCTGGCCGTGTCACGCTTGAGCTGGGCGCGAACCTTGTTGCTGGCCGTCGACAGGCCCATGAAGCGCCAGATGGCGATCAGCAGGCCGACCGCGCCAAGCGACAGGATGCTGTAACCAACAATGCCGCCCTGATCGATCTTCTCACCGAGCGTCGGCGTTTCGACGAGCAGCCCGAGGATGCCGCCGCGCGTCACGTCGATTCCGAGGTTGGTGTAACCGGACTCCGCGTTGAACAGATCCGAAGCGGAACCCGTGAAGCGGCCGTCCGGCTGACGCAGCAGCTCGCTGACCGAGCCCTCGCCTGCGTCATGCTCGAGGTAGCCAACGTCGGCTATCAGGTTGAGCGTACCGACGCGCACGACTTCCATCTCTTCCTGCGTACCGTCTGCGCGGGTCACGAGCTGGTTGAAGCGCTGGTTCGTGCCGGAGAGCGTGATTTCCTGCTGCAGCATGAACCAGAGTTGCTCGATGTCTTCGATCTGGGCGAGCTCGGTGGCGCTGGCCATCTTGCTGCCGAGTTCAACGAGGAAGGCCTCGCGATCCGGGTACTGCAGGTTGGTCAGCGAACCGTTGAAGCGACCCTGGGTGTCACCCGAAACCGTCTGCAGAACGCCAAACAGCTCTTTCAGGGCGCCGAGGCGCTCATCGAGCTGCTGACGCGCCGTGATGATGCGCTGCTGGTTCTCTTCGAACGTCTGTTCGAGGCGCGCACTTTCGTTTTCCTGGCGGGTACGCTCGGCACGCGCCTGGTTGAGCAGGTTCTGCTGCTGGTTACGCTCCTGCGTGAAGCGGGATTCGCGCTGACGGGCTTCCTGCGAGTCGCGGGCCTGGCCCTGGCGAATCAGTTCCAGGAGTTCCGACATGCTGGCCGCATCGGCGTCGGCATCCTGAGCGTACGATACGCCGGCTGACAGGCTGAGCACACCGGCGGCAATAATGAGTGTTATGCGTTTCATTTAATTGGCCTCCGTCGGAGCTGCTACCGGAACGACAATGAGCTCCGGAGCAATCAGCTGTCGTGCCATGCGCAGGCCGGTACGAATGTCGCTGCGCGCGGAGTCATCGAGTACCCAGGTACGCTGGGTGTTATCCCAGTGACCGGTGATCTTCGAGTCGTCGGACTGGAAATAAAGCCCGACGCGACCAATACGCAGGATGTTATAGCTGCGAGTCGCGCCGTCTTCGAGCGTCAGAGACTGCGTGTAGTACTCCGAAGACGTCCCGTAATCGAGCTCGATCTGGTAGGCCTCCATCACCTTGCGGAATTTTTCCGCCACGCTGACGTCGGAGCGTTCCATGATCGCGCGCAGGTTCTCGATGCGCTCGGTCCGCTCTTCCATCAGGAAGGGAACGTCGAGTTTGACGGACTGGTCGAGGCCATCAATCATGCGCTCCATCAGGGGGAAGATCTGCCGGTTGATGACATCGACCTGGTCAATTGAGAGAGCGATGTCTTCGAGAACCGCTTCCTGACCATCTACCTGGGCCCGCATGAGGCGGTTGTAAACCTTGAGGCCGTCGATTTCCTTATTGATAGCCCGGTACTGGTCTTCCAGCGAACGAGTCCCCTCTACGATCGAATTGATTCGCTCCTGCGATTGCTGGGCCAGATTCAGGCGACGATCCTCAGCCTGCAAGACGTCGTCGACAGTCTGGGCGAAAACGCTGCCGGATATCGCCATTAGGCTTGTTGCAAGAACTGCAACGCTAATGCGCCGACTGCTGCTTGTGCACCGTTTCATGAACGCTCCTTATATACAAGGTCGGTTGTTATTAATTTACTCATGGAGAGGGATGCAGCGTATTCGCTGAATAGCTGCAAAGTTTGAGAAGCAGTAACTACCGAACTGGGTTACTGCTCGCGCGCACGGCCCTCTCCACTGTCGCCGCGGCGATGAAATTTTCGGCCCTTTTCTCTCTCTTATGTTTGGCTGCCCGGAATCGTCGACCCCGGTTTCCCCGCCATTTATTCCTGTATATCAGGCCCCGAGTACCTGTTCGCAAGAATAACATATGCTTGCGATATCGCCAGCCCAACAACGACATAAGTTTCTACATTACAAAATGCTGCTGACAGGCCGCTGGAAAACGCCAACTTGGTATCACAAGTAACTGAATTTACGAGTATTGACATCAACTGGACGTTGCAACATGATTCGCCGCTATGACGCTCTCGCAGAAACTTGACGCAATGCCGTCCTTCGGTTCGGCCCTGCTTCTTACGCTCGAGCTCCTTCTTATCGGGAGGAGCAGCGGGTAACGCGTAGGCAGAGCAAGATAAACGCAAACCCCGCATCCCGGACAGGTTGTGGGGTTTTTTTTAATCACCGGGGACACCAACCATGCAGATGTATTCAGAATCCGATGTCGACACCTCGCGCCTGAGCGGCAAGCAAGTGACGATTCTCGGCTATGGCAGCCAGGGCCGAGCGCACGCCCTGAACCTCAAGGACAGCGGCTTCAACGTGGTTGTCGGCCTGCGGCCGGACGGCGCAAGCTGGGCCCAGGCCTCAGCCGACGGACTGAACGTACAGGCGCCGAACGACGCGGTCAGGGGCGCCGCGATCGTGATGTTCCTGACGCCGGACATGGTGCAGAAGAGCCTCTATGCCAGCGTCGTGGACGACATTGCCGAGGGTGCGATGCTGATGTTCGCGCACGGCTTTGCGATTCATTTCAAACAGATCGAGCCGCGAGCCGACCTCGATGTCGCGCTGATCGCGCCGAAAGGTCCCGGTGGACTCGTGCGCCGGCAGTACGAAGAGGGCCACGGCGTGCCCTGCCTCGTGGCGGTCAATCGGGACGCGAGCGGTGACGCACTGCAGATCGCCCTCGCCTACGCTGCGGGCATCGGCGGTGCTCGCGCCGGCGTTATCGAGACGACGTTTGCTGAAGAAACCGAGACCGATCTGTTCGGTGAGCAGGCCGTCCTCTGCGGCGGTGCGACCGAACTGATCGTTGCGGGCTTCGAGACCCTGGTCGAGGCCGGCTACCAGCCCGAAGTGGCGTATTACGAGGTCATGCACGAACTCAAACTGATCGTGGACCTGTTGCACGAAGGCGGCCTGCGCAAGATGCACAAATTCATCAGCGACACGGCCGCCTGGGGCGACATGATTACGGGACCACGAGTCGTCAATGACGACACGCGCGCCACGATGAAGCAGGTGCTCACCGAGATCCAGGACGGCACGTTTGCCGAGCGTTGGATTGCCGAGAACGAGGCCGGCATGCCCGAGTTCAAGCGCATGATGCAGGCGGATCTCGATCACCCGATCGAGAAAGTGGGCGCAAATCTGCGCGGGCGGATGGACTGGCTGGAGGAATAGCCGATGAGCGACAACCAGATTCGCATCTTCGATACGACCCTGCGCGACGGCGAGCAGGCCCCGGGCTGCAGCATGACGCTGCGCGAGAAGCTGCGTGTCGCAAAAGCGCTGTCTGAGCTCAATGTCGACATCATCGAGGCGGGATTTCCGGCGGCTTCGCCGGGCGATTTCGAGTCCGTCAAGGCCATTGCCGACGAGGACTTCGGTCCCGTCGTGTGCGGACTCGCCCGCTGCAACCCGGCCGATATCGAGAAAGTCCACGCGGCCGTCAAAGGGGCGAGCCGTCACCGGATTCACGTCTTCGTCGCCACAAGCCAGATTCATCGCGAACACAAGCTCAAGATGGCCAAGGAAGAGATCATCAAGAGCGCGGATGGGGCGATCAGAATGGCCAGGGAGCTCTGCGACGACGTCGAGTTCTCGCCCGAAGATGCGTCCAGAACCGAACTGGGCTACCTGGCCGAGGTCGTCAGCGCTGCGATCGAGGCGGGTGCGACGACCGTCAATATTCCGGATACCGTGGGATACACGGTGCCGGCCGAGTTCGACGAGCTGTTCCGCTACCTCAAGGAGCACGTCGAACGCATCGATGAGATCACGCTCAGCGTGCACTGCCACAATGACCTGGGCATGGCCGTCGCCAACAGCCTGGCGGCGGTGCGTGCCGGGGCCCGCCAGATCGAATGCACCATCAATGGCATTGGCGAGCGTGCGGGCAACTGCAGTCTCGAGGAAGTCGTAATGGCGGTGAAGACGCGATCCGAGTTTTTCGGTCTCGAGACGGGCATCGACACCACCCGGCTCTACCCCACTTCACGACTGGTCTCGAGCATTACGGGCATGCACCCGCCGCGTAACAAGGCCATTGTCGGTGAGAACGCATTTGCTCACGAGGCCGGCATTCATCAGCACGGCATGCTGCAGCACGCATCGACCTACGAGATCATGCGCCCGGAAGATGTCGGGCTCAGCAGGTCCAACCTGGTGCTCGGCAAGCACAGTGGCCGCCATGCCTTCCGGGAACGCGTCAAGGATCTCGGCTTCGAACTCGATGAGTTCGAGACGAACCGCGCATTCCAGGAGTTCAAAAAGCTGGCGGACAAGAAGAAGGACGTTTACGACGGCGATATCGAAGCCATCATCATGAACGTCGATAACGCGTCGGCCGGCCCGTGGACGCTACGCTCACTGGAAACCCGCACGCGGAGCGACGAGCCGGCAAGCGCTACGGTTGCTCTCATCAACGAGGCAGGCGATGAGGCATCGGTCACGGCCTCCGGCGACGGACCGGTGGCGGCAGCCTTCCAGGCGCTTGAAGAAATCACCGGAGTGAACGTCGTGCTCAAGCACTTCGAGTTGCACAGCGCATCGGTCGGCGAGGATGCACTGGGCGAGGTCACCGTAACGGTGGAGCACGAAGGTAACGACTACCGCGGCAATGGCACCAGCGTGGATATTGTCGAAGCCGGCAGTCGTGCCTGTCTCGAGGTCATCAATCGCATCCTGCGCAGGCGGACGCGGCCGACAACCGACACTGACTCGACGGCACGCATGGAGCGGGCAACGATCTGATGGGCACAGCTCGCACGCTGTTCGAAAAGGTCTGGGCGGATCATGTGGTCGTCGAAGAGACGGCCGATACGCCGGCAGTGCTCTACGTCGACCTGCACCTGATTCACGAGGTAACGACGCCGCAGGCGTTCTCGTTGCTGCGGGACAAAGGACTGCCCGTGCGGCGACCCGATCTGACGCTGGCCACCATGGACCACTCGACACCGACGACCCCGGTTGCGAGCCTCAAGGACCTGCTGGTGGTTGGCGAGAGCGCGGCTGCCCAGGTTCGGCAGATGCAGCAGAACTGCGCCGATTTCGACATCGAATTGCACGATTTCGACAGTGACCACCGGGGCATCGTGCATGTCATTGGCCCAGAGCTTGGCGCGACGCAGCCCGGCAAGACCATCGTTTGCGGCGATAGCCACACGAGCACGCATGGCGCCTTTGGTGCGCTGGCATTCGGTATCGGCACAACCGAAGTCGGACATGTCCTGGCCACCCAGTGCCTGCTGCAGCGCAAGCCGAAGACCCTGGCCGTTGAAGCTGCCGGTCAATTGAGGCCAGGCGTGGGAGCCAAGGACCTGATCCTCGCGATCATTGGGCAAATCGGTGTCGACGGGGGCACCGGGCATGTCATCGAGTATCGCGGCCCGGCGATCGAAGCGCTGAGCATGGATGCCCGCATGACGGTCTGCAATATGTCGATCGAAGCCGGCGCGCGCGCGGGCATGATCGCGCCCGATGATACGACCTATGATTACCTGCGCGGGCGGCCGCGGGCGCCGCAGGACGCCGCCTGGGACGAGGCCGTCGCGCGCTGGCGTACCCTGCCCGGCGACCCGGACGCCGCGTTCGATCAGACGGTGAGCATCGACGCCGGCAAACTGGAGCCGATGGTGACGTTCGGCACCAATCCCGGGATGGTCGTCGCAATCAATGAGCCGGTACCCGATAACACGGGCGACACGAGCTTTCGCAAGGCGCTCGATTACATGCAGCTCGAAACCGGCAAGCCGCTGACCGGGATCGGCGTCGACGTTGTGTTCGTCGGCAGTTGCACGAACTCCCGGCTTTCTGACCTGCAGCAGGCTGCCGCGGTTCTCAGGGGCCATCGGGTCGCCGATGGGGTGCGGATGCTCGTCGTTCCGGGTTCGCAACAGATCAAGAAGGCTGCCGAGGAGATTGGCCTCGACAAGGTATTCCTCGAGGCCGGCGCCGAGTGGCGCGAATCGGGTTGCTCAATGTGTCTCGGCATGAACGGCGATACGGTCGGCCGCGGCCAGCTAAGCGTAAGCACGAGCAACCGCAACTTCGAAGGACGCCAGGGCATTGGCGCCCGAACCATCCTGGCCAGCCCGCTGACGGCAGCCGCTTCAGCGATTCGTGGACGCGTTGCTGATCCCCGGCCTCTGCTCGACAAGGACTGACCATGGAACCGCTCACGCAGATTCGCTCGCGCACCGTCGTGTTGCCGACGCGCGATATCGACACCGACCAGATCATCCCCGCGCGGTTCCTGACCACGACCAGCCGCGAGGGCCTGGGCGAGCACCTGTTCGCCGATCTTCGTTTCGGGGCGGACGGTCAACCGCAACCCGGCTTTGCCCTCAATTCTCCCGAATCGAAGGGCTGCCAGATCCTCGTGGCCGGCAACAACTTCGGCTGCGGGTCGTCGCGAGAACACGCGCCCTGGGCGCTGCTGGACTACGGGATTCGCGCAGTCATCAGCACCGAAATTGCCGACATTTTCCGCAACAATTCACTGAAGAACGGCCTGGTGCCGATCGTGGTCCAGCAGGATACGCATGACTTCCTGCTTGCCAACCCGGGCGCCGAGGTGCTGGTTGATGTCGAACGGGCGATCATCGGCCTTCCCGACGGCGGCGAAGTGCCGTTCCCGATCGATGGCTTCGCACGCTATTGCCTGGTCGAGGGCATCGATCAGCTCGGGTTCCTGCAGCAACAGCTGGACAAGATTTCGAATTTCGAGGAGCAGCGCGCTTGGAAGCCCTGATTACACTACTGCCTGGCGATGGCATCGGCCCGGAGGTTACGGCAGCTGCGCACCGTGCATTGAAGAAAGTGGCCGAGGTCTACGCTCACGATTTCCAGTTCGAGGTGCGCCTCATCGGCGGCGCCGCTATCGACGAAACGCAGAATCCGCTGCCCGCTGACACCGTGGCGAGCTGCCTGGACAGTGCCGCAGTCTTCCTCGGCGCCGTCGGGGGGCCGAAGTGGTCGGACCCGCACGCCATGGTGCGCCCGGAGAAAGGCCTGCTCGAGCTGCGCGCCGAACTCGGCGTGTACGCCAACCTCCGGCCGGTCAAAGTCATGGACGAGCTCATCGGGGCATCACCGCTCAGGGCGGAGTACATTCAGGGCGTCGATCTCATTGTCGTCCGCGAGCTGACCGGGGGCATCTATTTCGGCAAGAAAACGCGCGACGAGACTATGGCCAGCGATCTTTGCGTCTACCACACGCACGAAATCGAGCGAATCGTCCGCGTGGCCGCAAGGCTCGCCGAAGGACGTCGCGGCAAGCTGTGCTCGGTGGACAAGGCAAACGTGCTGGAAACGTCTCGACTATGGCGGGACGTCACCGACCAGACCCTGGAGCGGGAGTTCCCGCAGCTCGAAACGGAGACACTGCTGGTTGACGCTGCTGCAATGCACTTGCTGAGCCGGCCAACGGATTTCGACGTTATCGTCACCGAAAACATGTTCGGAGACATCCTGACCGACGAAGCCTCGATGCTTGCCGGCTCGATGGGCATGCTGCCCTCCGCGTCCCTGGGCGACACGGCTCGGGGTCTCTACGAACCCATTCACGGGTCCGCGCCCGACATCGCCGGGCGGGATATGGCCAATCCCTGCGCCGCCGTCGCGAGCGCGGCATTGTTGCTGCGCCACAGTCTCGGCCTGACCGAAGAAGCGGACGCGGTCGAGGCAGCCATCGGCGCCGCGATCAGCGCTGGAGCCAGAACGGCGGACATCGCACGTGACGGAGAAGAGGTCCTTTCCACGACCGCGATGACCGACCGCATACTGGCCGGGCTCGGCTAACCAGCCACAACCACCGGGGCAAGGGCCGGCGCGCCGCTGGCTTCGTCGAGCGCTGCCAGCACGTCCGCCACGAGGTCCTCGGGACTCTCCAGCCCCACCGATAGTCGGACAAGATTCTCGCCGATGCCGGCTTTGGCCAGCGCCTCACGAGCAACCGGGGCATGGGTCATCGAGGCCGGATGGCAAACGAGGCTTTCGACTCCGCCTAGCGATTCGGCGAGCGAGAAGTAGCGCAGTTTCTCGACAAACGCGCGCACGGCATTGCTCCCGCCGCGGAGCTCGAAGCTCACCATTCCTCCATATCCCTGTTGCTGCCGGGCGGCGATGTTGTGCCCGGGATGTGACCGCAGTCCCGGGTAGAAGACCTGATCGACCCCCGGATGCTCGTCGAGAACATTGGCGATCAGGTTGGCGCTTTCCTCGTGCTGGCGCATGCGCGCATACAGCGTGCGAACGCCGCGCAGGGTGAGGTAGCTGTCGAATGGAGCCCCGGTGATCCCCAGGCAGTTGGCCCACCAGGTGAGCTGCTCGGCCAGCTCTTCCGTCCCCGCCACGACCGTGCCGCCGACGACGTCGGAATGGCCGTTCAGGTACTTGGTCGTCGAGTGAATGACGAGGTCCGCGCCCAACGCCAGGGGCTGTTGCAGAGCTGGCGACAGGAAGGTGTTGTCAACTGCCAGCAAAGCGCCGCATTGCCGGGCGAGCTCCGCGACTTCGACAATGTCGACGATGCGAAGCAACGGATTGGATGGCGTCTCGACGAGAATGAGGCGCGGTTTGCGCTTGCAGGCGGCCCGTAAAGCTGAGGGGCTGGTCTGGTCCACAAAAGCGACGTCAAAATGGCCTTTCGCGGCGAGGTTTTCGAACAGCCGGTAAGTGCCGCCATAGCAGTCGTGCGGCGCAACCAGCAGATCGCCCGGCTCCAGCAGCTGGCAGACCAGGTTCAGCGCTGCCATGCCCGACGACGTCACGACGGCTCCTGCCCCTCCCTCGAGCTGCGTCAGCGCATCCGCCAGCGCGTCCCGGGTCGGATTGCCGGAGCGCGTGTAGTCGTACTCCCGTTTGTCACCGAAGCCAGCGAACGCGAAGTTCGAGGACAGGTGCAGCGGCGGTACGACGGCACCATGCTGCGTGTCCGACTCGATAGCCGCACGGACAGCGCGCGTTGCCGTATTTGCTCTGGATGTCATTTCGGGTCTCCTGGTTCCTTTGTCGATCAAGCTCTTGCGTTCAAGCTCATCGGAACCCTACGGAGCCCGTAAGGGAGGAATCGCGCCCTTCAGTGGTCCCATCGGGACTACGTGCTGCTGCGATTCTCATCTTTCGGTGGGCGAAATTCTCGCCTCACCGTAGGAGTTGGCACCTTTTCAGGATGGTTAGTCCTGCTGGTTGCCCCGGCGTCTTCGGGCCTGTCCCTCAGCCGGTCTCGATGAGTTCGGGCCAGTTTAGGGGTCGCGGCTGAAGCACGTCAAGAACTCATTCGCATTTTTTTAGTCTCATCGGAAACCAATAGCCACGCGGGTTTCGTCCGATTTTCAGGGCAGTCCCCAGGGGCTTGCATCGCCTGTATTAATGTATTAACGTGCTAATACATTGATACAGCGTTGAACCGCGATGAAACCCAACCGGAATGACAGTCTCGGCCAGCAAAGTGCGGCCGAAGACGCCCTGTGCAAGGCCCTGACAAGCCTCTCGACCATCGAGGAGTGCCGCAACTTCCTGCGTGATCTCTGTACACCTGCGGAGCTTCAGGCCCTTGTTGACCGCTGGCAAGTCGTGGAGCTTCTCGAGCAGGGCCTCACCTACCGCAGGATCAACGACCTCACGGGCGTGAGCGTTACAACGATTGGGCGCGTCGCCCGCTTCCTGACGGACGGTTTCGGCGGCTACCGAGCCGCCATCGACCGCGTCAGCGATCTCGACAAACCGACTTCTCACTGAGGAATTTCGCATGGATACCCCCGAGCAGCGCATAAAGATTGCGGTGCAAAAGACCGGACGCCTGACCGATCACTCGATCGATCTCCTGGAGCGTTGCGGTCTCAAGCTGACGCAGAGCAAGGACCAGCTCTTCCTCTATGGCGAGAACATGCCAATCGACCTCCTGCTGGTCCGGGACGACGACATACCGGGCCTCGTCAGCGAGGATGTCTGCGACCTGGGCATCGTCGGCCTGAATGTCGTCGAGGAAATGCGTCAAAAGCTGCTTGCCAACGGCGGCGAGCCGCGATTTAGGCAGGTATTTGAACTTGATTTCGGCCACTGCCGGCTCGCTATCGCTGCGCCAGACGGTACCGGTTACTCGGGTCTAACTTCATTAAATAAAACAAGAATAGCAACAAGTTATGTGCATCTTTTAAATGATTTTCTAACTAGAAATCAAATTGATGCCGAGCCGGTGTATTTCTCGGGCGCGGTCGAAATCGCGCCCAAACTCGGCAAAGCCGAGTTCATATGTGACCTGGTATCCACGGGCGGCACGCTCGCAGCCAATGGTCTCGTTGAGGTTGAGACCCTGCTGGAGAGCGAAGCGGTTGTCATCCAGACCGAGGAACGCCTGAGCGAGGGCAAGCAGGCCCTCGTGGACAGAATGCTGCAACGCCTGGACGGTGTGCTGCAGGTCCGAGAAAGCAAGTACATCATGCTGCACGCACCCCGAACTGCGCTGGCGGAAATTCGTGACCTCCTTCCCGGCTCCGAGGCCCCGACGGTCATGCCGCTGGATGGCGCCGACGACAAGGTGGCTGTGCACGCCGTGTGCCGCGAGAACGTGTTCTGGGAGACGCTCGAGAATCTCAAGAGCGCCGGCGCCAGTTCACTGCTGGTGCTGCCCGTCGAGAAAATGCTGGCCTGAACCATGAACCTCGAGACCTATCGCTGGAACGACATCGAGCCCGATCAACAAGAGGCGTTATTGAAGCGCCCGGCACAGGAGCTCGACACCGACATCCGTGATCGCGTCGCGGCCATCCTCGATCGAGTCAGGACTGATGGCGACAAGGCGGTCGCAGAAATGACTCGGCGATTCGACGGTGTCGAGCTCGGGAACTCACGGGTCAGCGAAGCGGAAATCGCGGAGGCAACGGCGCAACTCGACGCGGATGCGATTTCGGCGATCGACCTGGCAATCGCCAATGTCAGGCGTTTTCATGAGGCGCAGCTGCCGCCGCCCGTCGAGATAGAGACGATGCCGGGCGTCGTGTGCGAGCGCCTGAGCCACCCACTCGACTCGGTTGGCCTGTATGTTCCCGCGGGCACGGCGCCCCTGCCCTCTGCCGCCATCATGCTGGCGGTCCCGGCGGCCATAGCCGGTTGCCCGGCGCGGGTATTGTGCACGCCGCCAGGGCCTGGAGGCACGGCCGATCCCGCGGTGCTTGTCGCGGCATCGCGCGCGGGCATTACCGACATGTTCAAGGTCGGCGGTGCACAGGCCGTCGCCGCGATGGCCTATGGAACGGAAACAATACCGCGGGTTCGCAAGATTTTCGGGCCTGGGAACGCCTGGGTAACCTGCGCCAAGACCCTGGTGAGCGGCGACCCGGCGGGCGCCGCCATCGACCTGCCGGCCGGCCCTTCGGAAGTGCTCGTGATTGCCGATGCTGCGGCGAACGCCGAGTTCGTCGCGGCAGACCTGTTGTCCCAGGCCGAGCACGGTACGGACTCACAGGTCATGCTGGTCACGACCAGCGACCGCCTGGCGCAGGGTGTGCGCAGTGAAATCGATTCCCAGCTCGCCGAACTCTCCCGCGCCGATATCGCCCGCGAAGCGCTGGCGCAATCGTGCCTCATTGTCGTGGAGACCATCGATGAAGCCATAGCGATCAGCAATCGCTATGCGCCAGAGCATCTCATCCTGCAGTTTGCCGATGCTCGCTCGTACCTCGACCGAATTCGCAATGCGGGTTCCGTATTCGTCGGAGAGTGGACGCCCGAATCCGTTGGGGACTACTGCAGCGGCACGAACCATGTCCTGCCCACCTATGGCTACGCCAGTGCGTACAGCGGGCTCGGTATCGATCAGTTCATGCGGCAAATGACGGTTCAGGAGCTTTCGCGTGACGGCCTTGCGGCGCTCAGCAGCGCCGTGATCACCCTCGCGGGCCTGGAAGGCCTGGACGCGCATGCGGCAGCCGTTACGCGCCGCCTGGAGCCTCGCGCATGAGTATTCGGGAACTGGCGCGCAGTCCCGTCAGGGACCTCGAACCTTATCGAGCTGCCGTCCAGGTAGACGACACGATACGGCTCAATGCCAATGAGGCCGCGTGGCGCAATGATGGCGACACGTTCCGGCGCGCGCTGAATCGGTATCCCGAGATTCGACCTGCCCGCCTGCGCCAGTTGCTGGCGGGCTATTACGGGTGCGGCCCGGCGAACCTGCTGGTAACGCGTGGATCCAGCGAGGCCATCGACCTGCTGATGCGCGTGTTCTGCGAGGCGGGCCGTGACAATGTCGTTACGACCACGCCGTCGTTCTCCATGTACGAGCACTATGCGCTCGTACAGGGCGCGGAACTGAGACAGGTTGGGACCAGCCCGGACGAGGACTTCCGCGTGGATCCGGCCCGCATCCTCGAAGCCTGTGACGAGGCCACCAAACTGGTCATCCTGTGCTCACCCAACAACCCGACCGGAACCTATGTGCCAACAGGTGTGATCACCGAGATTCTCGAGCGGCGCGCCGATCGCTCGATTGTCGTCGTCGATGAGGCCTATATCGAGTTCGCTCCCGGGCAGTCCGTGACGGAACTTGTCGACCGCTATGACAACCTCGTGGTGCTGCGAACGTTGTCCAAAGCACTGGCTTTCGCAGGCGCACGTTGCGGTTCGGTAATCGCGCAGCCTGATGTCATCGACATGGTGAACGCGGTACAGGCGCCCTATGCCATCGCGACTCCGGTCATCGAGTGTGTCGAAAGCGCCCTTGAATCCAAAGGCCTGGCGCGCGCCGAGCAAGGTGTCGCGGAGACCGTCCGGGAACGCGAACGTATGCGCGTGCGGCTGTCCGAGTTCGCGTGGGTCCGGAAAGTCTGGCCCAGCGCCGCCAACTTCCTGCTGGTTCAGGTCGAGGATGCGTCGGGGCTCATGGCGCACTGCGCCGCCAACCAGGTCCTGCTGCGTCACTTTGGCGGGACGCTGGCGGATTGCCTGCGGATCAGCATTGGCAGTGCGGCCGACAATGACGCACTGCTCGACGCTCTCGCGAGCCTGGAGGCAGAACGTGGCTGAGCGCGTACTCTTTATCGATCGCGACGGGACGCTCGTCGAAGAACCCGACGACTTCCAGGTGGATGCGCTCGGCAAGGTGCGCCTGGTCCCCGGCGTGATTCCAGCGCTGCTGGAACTGGCTGCCCATGGCTATCGATTTGTCATGGTCAGCAACCAGGACGGCCTGGGTACCGACTCGTTCCCTGAAGAGCAGTTCCGCACGACTCACGAGCATATTCTCGCCCTGTTCGGGTCGCAGGGTATCGCGTTTGACGAGATCTTCATCTGCCCGCACCTTCCCGAGGACGGTTGCGACTGCCGCAAGCCGCGCACCGGGCTGCTGACGCGATATCTCGCCGACACCAATCTGGATGTCGCCCACTCGGCCGTCATCGGCGACCGCGAGACCGACCTCGAACTTGCCGATCGGATCGGCGTACGGGGACTGCTCATCGACGGCAGTAACCCTGACTGGCCTGCCATCGTGCGCGAGCTTTGTCATGCGGACCGACAGGCATCCGCGGTGCGCAAAACTAACGAGACGCAAATCGCGGTGCAGGTCAATCTCGATAGCCCCGACCCCGTTTCGATCCGGACCGGCATCGGTTTCTACGATCACATGCTCGAGCAGATTGCGAAGCACGGCGGGTTCAGCCTCGAACTGGAGTGTGAAGGCGACCTGCACGTCGATGACCATCACACGATCGAAGACACGGCAATCTGCATCGGGGAAGCAGTGCGCAGCGCGCTGGGCAACAAGCGCGGCATCGGCCGTTATGGTTTTGTCGTGCCCATGGACGAGAGTGAGGCGCGAGCGTCGATCGACCTGTCCGGGCGCGGCAATCTCGTGTTCGACGGCGAGTTCCCCAGGGACTCGGTTGGCGGGCTGGCCACCGAAATGGTCAAGCACTTCTTCGGCACGCTCTCGGACGCCATCGGCGCCGCAATCCATGTCGAGGTTCGTGGTGAAAATACCCACCACATGGTCGAGGCCTGCTTCAAAGCAGTCGGCCGCTGCCTGCGCGACGCGATTCGCCGCGAAGGTACGGCCATGCCCTCGACCAAAGGGATGCTTGCCTGACATGCCGACCCCGTCAGTAGCCATCATCGACAGCGGCGGCGCGAACATTGCGTCGCTGATGTATGCATTGCGGCGGTTAGGCATTGACGGTGACCTGACGACCGACGCCGATCGGATTCGCAATTCGGAGCGGGTCATCCTGCCCGGCGTGGGGGCGGCCCGCGACGCCATGTCGCGATTGACCGATCTCGAACTCGTTGACGTCATCCGCGGGCTGTCGCAGCCAGTGCTGGGCATCTGCCTGGGCATGCAGTTGCTGGCCGAGGCCTCTGAAGAAGAAGACGTGGAATGTCTCGGCATTATTCCCGGCATTGCCCGCAAACTAACGGGCGATACGAGCTGCCCGGTCCCCAACATGGGCTGGTGCGCAATTACGGCCACGCAGACCGATGACGTGCTGCGCGCCGTCGACGACGGCAGCTATTTCTACTTCGTACACAGCTACGCGCTGCCGGTATCGGAGTACACGCTGGCGACGGCCAGCCACTCGGCGCCCTTCAGCGCCATGGTACGACGCGACAACTTCGTAGCAGCACAGTTTCACCCCGAGCGATCATCGGCCAACGGGGCACGTCTGCTCGCCAACTTTGCAGGACTGTCCGCATGAAAGTGATACCGGCAATTGACCTCAAGGGCGGTAAGTGCGTGCGCTTGTTCCAGGGTGACTTCGACCAGGTGACGGTCTACAGCGACAATCCGGTTGCCGTTGCAGAGCAGTACGCAGAACTGGCGACCACTGACCTGCACATTGTTGATCTCGACGGAGCCCGTTCCGGCAACCAGGACAATCGCGACATCATTGCGCGGATCGCCGCAGCGACCGACATGTCGATCCAGCTTGGAGGCGGCATTCGCGACAGCGAGACGCTGGAGAAATGGTTTGACGCCGGCGTCGCGCGCGGAGTCGTCGGGAGCCTGACCATTACCGAGCCCGACACGGTAAAAGCCTGGCTCGTACGGTATGGCGGCGAGCGCATCGTTCTCGCACTCGACGTCGTTATCGGCGACGACGGCATCCCGCTCGTCACCACTCACGGCTGGACCTCGTCCAGCACGAGCACCGTCTTCGAGTGCATCGCCGATTTCAGCTCGGCCGGCCTGCAACACGTGCTGTGCACGGACGTCAGCCGAGACGGCGCAATGTCCGGACCAAACCTGGAGTTGTACCAGCAGATCCTGAGTCGTTTTCCGGACCTGCAACTGCAGGCCTCTGGCGGTGTACGGGATATCGATGACCTGCAGACCCTGCGAGCCGCGGGGCTGCCTGCCGCCATCACGGGGCGTGCCCTGCTCGACGGCAAAATCACCACGGGGGAGATCCGCTCATTCCGGCAAGGCGAATAATTCCGTGCCTCGACGTACGAGATGGCGAGGTGGTCAAGGGCGTCCGGTTTCGTAACCACCGCGTCGTTGGCGACATTGTCGAGCTGGCGACGCGTTACTGTGAGGAAGGCGCGGACGAGCTCGTGTTTTACGACATCACCGCCAGCCCGGACGGCCGCACCGTGGACAGGAGCTGGGTGGATCGCGTGGCCGCGGTCATCGACATTCCGTTCTGCGTCGCTGGAGGAATCCGCAGCGTCGCCGATGCCGAGGACGTACTCAACAAGGGCGCCGACAAGATCTCCGTAAACTCTCCGGCCCTCGAGTCGCCGCAGCTGATCAACGACCTGGCGCGACGTTTCGGCTCACAATGTGTGGTGCTCGGCGTGGACAGCCGGGAGCAGGACGGCGCGTATCACGTCTACCAGTACACCGGGGACCCGGACAAGACAACGGCAGCGCAGCGCAGAACACTGGACTGGGTGGCGGAGGTCCAGGCGCGCGGAGCCGGCGAGATCGTGCTGAATTGCATGAACCAGGACGGCGTCCGCCAGGGCTACGACTGCAAGCAGCTTGCAGCGGTGCGGCAAGCGTCAGACGTGCCGTTGATCGCATCTGGCGGAGCCGGCGCAATGTCGCATTTCCTCGACGTGTTTGTGAGGGCACACGTTGACGGCGCCCTGGCTGCAAGTGTC
>JAAUYE010030326.1_pt1 | contig 18232 bp, 16 predicted proteins | sample 7278081 | NCBI WGS metagenome assembly JAAUYE01 (sample SAMN14350131, study PRJNA611818) | marine sediment metagenome | isolation source: surface marine sediment (0.6m) | place: French Polynesia: Moorea | collected 2018-08
GCGCGCCTGGCCTCGCCCTGCATGATCGCATCGACGGCAGCCATCGTCGTGCCGACGACCGTGGACGCCGCATCGAATATCCCGGGCATCGCCGGCGTGTCGCCGTCGTCGAGGTAGCCCTTGCCCTCGGCCGACTTGCGCGATACGAGGTCGATGTATTCCGCGGTGTGAAACAGCAGCAGGTCATCCACACTCGCGCCGCCAGGAGACCGGTACTCGATGCCTTCGTCGAGGCCTGCGCCGGCGAGCTCGTCGTGAAATACGCCGTGACGGTCGAGGCCGAAAGGGTGCGGATCACCGAAGCCGTAGCTGGCGAGCGCCTCACCTTTGTATACGAGCACCGGCTTGTTCATAGACGCGCCAGCATACCGAACGCACGCCCAATCACCAATTGCGCCCTGTAGGTACAAGCACGAATTGTGCTAGCGTTCGAGAAGTTGGATAAAAATCAGACACTTCTGTCCCGGTTGTGAGCGCTTGGGAGGGTTCGGCCGTGGCCTGGGAAATGTGTGAGCGATCCGGCTTCGATGCCGCTGGCATAGCGAAGCGGGTCAAGCTGTTCGAACTGGACGGCGAAGGCAATCGCCGCCTGGGTCGAGTATTGCAGCGGCAAGTCATCGAGCCCAAAGCGCCAGTCATCGTCGAGAACTTCATGCGGTCGCTGCGCCGCATTGAGCAGTTTGCGGCCTTTGCCGACAACCAGCCGAGTCTCGGACGACTGACGGGCCTGCTGGGGCGCTATTTGCATGGCTTCGGCACCAACGTGGATTCGTTTGCGTATTTCGAACAGCGCCTGCGTATCGGCCATATCCATCAGCGCATCGGCATCCCGCAGCCTGTCTACCAGAGTTCCTACCGCACACTCGAGTGCGAGTTGATTCGCAGCATCCCGCCGGCCGTGCGGTCCGATGAAGCTGCCTACGATGCCCTGGTCGATTACATCCTGAAGATCATCGCGCTGGACGTTTCCCTGGCCGGGGAGAGTTACTGCAAGTCGCAAACCTGCGGGCTGGAAGACAAACTCGAAGACGAGCGCGGCGAGTCCGCGAGGCTTCGCCAGATGGCGACGACCGACTGGCTGACTAGCCTGCACAACCACGCCTTTTCGCGGCACCTGCTGGGCAAGGAACTCGCCGCGGCGCAGGCAGACGGCGAACCGCTCTGCATCATCATGGCCGACCTCGACCACTTCAAACTGATCAACGACGAGCACGGACATCTCGTCGGCGATCATGTGCTGCGCATCGCGGCCGCGCGAATGGTCGCCGCCGCGCGCTCGAACGACGAGATCTGCCGTTATGGCGGCGAGGAGTTTCTGTTCGTGCTGACGAACACCGATCTCGGATCGGCCGCGGAGGTCGCCGAGCGCGTCAGAGGCCGCGTGGACGCCGACGCTATCCGGCATCACGGCGCATCGATCCAGGCCAGCGTCAGCCTGGGGATCGCGCAGGCACGGCCCGGCGATACGGTCGATGACCTGATCGGGCGCGCGGACTCGGCGTTGTACGCCGCCAAACTCGCCGGGCGAAACCGCGTGATGCTCGAAAACGCGGAGCGACAAAGGGCTTGACGCCGCCCACCGCTCGTACCGGATAATGCGCGCTTCGCAATTCCCGTAGACAGTCAATGGCGCAATACATCTACACGATGAATCGCGTGGCCAAGATCGTGCCGCCGAAACGATTCATCATCCGTGACATCTCCCTCTCATTCTTCCCCGGCGCGAAGATCGGCGTGCTCGGCCTCAACGGCGCGGGCAAGTCCACGGTGCTGCGCATCATGGCGGGCATCGACAAGGAGTTCGAGGGCGAGGCCCGGGCGCAGGCCGGCATCAAGGTCGGCTACCTCCCGCAGGAGCCCGAACTCGATCCCGACAAGGACGTTCGCGGCAACGTGGAAGAAGGTCTCGGCGAGACCATCGAACTGCTGAACCGCTTCAACGAAATCAGCGAGAAATTCGCCGAGCCGATGTCGGACGACGAGATGAATGCGCTGCTCGAGGAACAGGGCAAGTTGCAGGACGCGATCGACGCGGCCGGCGGCTGGGAAGTCGATCGCAAACTCGAAGTCGCGGCCGACGCGCTGCGCCTGCCACCGTGGGATGCCGATGTCACGAAGCTGTCGGGCGGCGAGCGGCGCCGCGTTGCGCTGTGCCGGCTGCTGTTGTCACAGCCGGACATGCTGCTGCTCGACGAGCCGACCAACCACCTGGACGCCGAGTCGGTTGCCTGGCTCGAGCGATTCCTCGACGAGTACCCGAGTACGGTCATCGCCGTCACGCATGACCGCTACTTCCTCGACAACGTGGCCGGCTGGATTCTCGAACTCGACCGCGGTCATGGCATTCCGTGGGAAGGCAACTACTCGTCGTGGCTCGAGCAGAAGGAAAAGCGCCTGGCACACGAGGAAGCTACTGAGAAAGCGCGCCAGAAAGCCATGCAACACGAGCTGGAATGGGTGCGCGCCAATCCCAAGGGCCGCCAGGCCAAGTCGAAAGCGCGCCTGCGGCAATTTGACGAGCTGTCATCGAGCCAGTACCAGAAACGCAACGAGACCAACGAGATCTACATTCCACCGGGACCGCGCCTGGGCGAACTGGTCATCGAGGTTACCGACCTCAAGAAAGGCTTCGGCGACAAACTCCTGATCGACGGCCTCAGCTTCCAGTTACCGCAGGGCGGCATCATGGGAGTTATCGGCCCGAACGGCGCCGGCAAGACGACGTTCTTCCGCATGGTCACGGGCTCGGAGCAGCCCGATGAAGGGAGCATTCGGCTCGGTGAAACGGTCCAGATAGCCGCGGTGGACCAGTCGCGCGACAGCCTCGACGACAACAAGACGGTCTGGGAAGAGATCTCCGACGGCCAGGACCTGATCAAGGTGGGCAACTACGAGACGCCGTCCCGCGCCTATGTGGGTCGCTTCAATTTCCGCGGTCCGGAGCAGCAGAAGAAGATCGGCCTGCTGTCGGGCGGCGAGCGCAACCGTGTGCACCTGGCCAAGATGCTCAAGTCGGGCGGCAACCTGCTGATGCTGGACGAGCCGACCAACGATCTCGACGTGGAAACGCTGCGAGCACTCGAGGAAGCCCTGCTGGAATTCCCGGGCTCGGCCGTCGTGATCTCTCACGATCGCTGGTTCCTGGACCGGATCTGCACCCATATCCTCGCGTTCGAGGGTGACTCGCAGGTAACGTTCTTCGCGGGCAACTACGCGGACTACGAGGAAGACCGCAAACGGCGTCTCGGCGCCGATGCCGACAGCCCGCATCGGATAAAATACAAGCGCCTGGACGCATAAACGCCCGCGAAGCTGTCGGGAAACGCGGTCAGAACGGCAGTGTATATTAGATTATGTCAAGCGCTGGTGGCGGGACGCGGAAGTTGGTGCATACTGGCATAGCTGATTGATTCAGCGTCAATAATAAAGAGCGACGATGGCGGTATTTCTGGACAGAGATCAGGGACTCCTGCTCGAAGATGACGAGCAGATCGGTCTCGAGTGCCCGTATTGCAACGTTTACTCGCACATGACGCCACAGTCGGTTCCGCAAATCGGCGACGTTCTCAAGCACCGCCCCAAACACGTTGGCCTGGTCTATCGCTGCGATGCCTGCAACGCGCCCGTCTTTCTGCGCTTTGCCGTCAAACACTTCGAAGAAGACCGGGTCGAGCTCTACCGCAACTTCGTGGAACTCGAACGCCCCAAAGAGCGGTTTGCGTTCTCGTACCTGCCCAAGGACACCGAGATCCTGTTCCGCGAGGCGCTGTCCTGCTATTCGAGTAACAATTTCAATGCGTTTGCATCGATGTGCCGGCGTTCGGCCACCAGCGCCTACGTCGCGCTCGGCGAAGGCGGCCGGCTGCGGGCCTTCGAGGAAATCGTTATTGCCCAGGACATTGCCGGTATCGACGACGACACCTTTGCGCCGATCAAGACGGTGCTCTTCGACGCCGACACCGAAGACGACCTGCCCATGCTGACTCACGCGCAGGCCGGAATCCTGCTCGAAGTGCTCAAGGACATGCTGTACCAGTGCTTCGTGCGCCGCGGCAAGCTTACGCGGGCGCTCAAGGTCAGGCGCTTTTTCGTGCAGGAAAGAAACGACGACCTGGCGTCGTCAGCCTGACCGGCAGGTGCGCGCCTACGGCGCGCGGAACGATATCGAGTGAATGTTCTCGATCGGGTGAATATCGACCCGCTCGGTCGTTTCGTCGTACAGGAATACGAACTGACCTGTCGTTCCAAGCATTAGCGCCGTCGTCGCGGCGCCGCTGTCCGCGAACATTACATCCACGATCTTGCCGTCACCCGCGCGGGCGCTACGCGCCTGGTCCCACGCGAAGACGTAGATATAAAAAGCAACAAGCGCGACCACCGCGAAGTTGTTGAGGAAACGATAGCGCGGGGAGCCGTACCAGGCGAACCACTTGCTCTTCTTCTCGCGTCGCGAGTAACGCAGGCTCGACCGGTCGTCGAGCCATGCGAGCACGACCGCGATGAGCACCAGCCCCCAGGTAAATGGCTCCTTCAACGAGGCCACCAGGAAGTCGGAAATTTGCGCGTAATTGAAAACGTTGATTCCGAACTCGCGCAAGAGGGCCCACGAATAGAACATGCCAATGGCAGATGCGGCAACGTAGAAGCCGGACACCACCAGCGCGGGATGTTCCTGCAAGACTTTCTTAATGGACTCGTTCACGTCAGCCCACTGCCACGCGCGCATTGCGGAACATGCGCATCCACGGTCCGTCCGCGCCCCAGTCATCGGGGTGCCACGAGTTCTGGAACGTTCGTGCCACCCGCTCGGGGTGCGGCATCATGATTGTGACCCGCCCATCGTCGTTTGACAGGCCGCAGATACCATCGACCGAGCCATTGGGATTGGCCGGGTACTTGTCGGCGACACGGCCATAGTTGTCGACGTAACGCACCGCGATCATGTGCGAGGCCATGTAACGATCCGTTTCCTCGACGAACGCCGCCCGCCCCTCGCCGTGCGACGTTGCAATCGGCATGCGCGATCCCGCCATGCCCTGCAGGAAGATGGACGGGCTTTCCAGAACTTCGACAAGACTGAGTCGCGCCTCGAACTGCTCCGATGTGTTACGCAGGAACCGCGGCCAGTGGCCGGCGCCCGGAATCAGGTCGCGCAGGTGCGAGAGCATCTGGCAGCCATTGCAGACACCCAGTGCAAACGTGTCGTCACGCTCGAAAAACGCCGCAAAATCGTCTCGCGTCCGCGAGTGGTACAGCACCGACTTGGCCCAGCCACCTCCTGCGCCGAGCACGTCACCGAAAGAGAAACCGCCGCAGGCCACGAGACCCTGGTAGTTGGCCAGGCTGTCGCGCCCGCTGAGCAGGTCGCTCATGTGCACGTCGACGGCTTTGAACCCGGCGCGCATGAAAGCGGCCGCCATCTCGTACTGGCTGTTGACGCCCTGCTCGCGCAGTATCGCCACGCTCGGTCCGGGCGACGCGCGCAGCGAACGGCTGATGTCGTCGCTGACGTCGAAGGTCAGCTCCGCGTTGAGGCCCGGGTCGTCGTCATCCAGTATGCGAACGTATTCCTCGCGGGCCGTCGCCGGATTGTCGCGCAGCGACTGGATGCGATGGCTCACCGCCGACCATTCACGCTGCATTTGCGCCCGCTCCAGCCTCAGTACGGTCTCTTCGTCGCTGCGTACCGTGAGGACCGGCTCGTCCTCGACGCGCCCAATGGCGCTGGCCCTGGCGCCAGTGCGATCCAGGACCATCTGCACCTGCGTCAACTTGTTCTTGGCGACCTGCACGACCGCACCGGCCTCCTCCGAGAACAGCTGGCCCAGAAGCTGGCGGCGCGATCCCTCAAGTTGCAGCGATACACCGAGCCGGCTCGCAAACATCATTTCCGCGACCGTCGCGAGGAGTCCACCGTCGCTGCGATCGTGGTAGGCGAGCAGCATGTCGCGATTATTGAGCTCCTGGATCGCCGCGAAGAAGTTCTTCAGCGCGCCGGGGTCGTCGAGATCCGCCGTCTCTCCGCCCATGCGGTTGTAGGCCTGCGCCAGGCAGGAACCGCCAAGTCGATCCTGCCCACGGCCGAGGTCGAATAACAACAGGTAGGTTGGTTCCTGCGACGCCTGCAACTCTGGCGTCAGATGCCTGCGAACGTCGGTCACGGGTGCGAACGCCGAGACAATGAGCGAAACGGGCGCGACGACATGATAGTCATTGCCACTCTCGTTCCAGCTCGCGCGCAACGACATCGAGTCCTTGCCGACCGGTATGGCGACGCCCAGGTCACGGCACAATTCATCGCCGACGGCTTTGACGGTTGCAAACAGCTTTGCGTCTTCTCCGGGGTGGCCGGCCGCCGCCATCCAGTTGGCCGACAGGCGAATCTTGCGAATGCTCTCGATCGGCGCCGCTGCGATGTTGGTGATTGCCTCGGCGACGGCCATGCGACCCGAAGCCGGCGCATTGAGCGCGGCTAGCGGCGTGCGCTCGCCCATGGCCATGGCCTCGCCGGTCGTACCATCAAACCCGGTCGCCGTGATCGCCACGTCGCTGACCGGGACCTGCCAGGGGCCGACCAGCTGGTCGCGGGCACTGAGCCCGCCGACCGTCCGGTCGCCGATGTGGACCAGGAACGACTTGTCGGCCACGGCAGGGAACCGCAATACGCGCAAAGCCGCCTCTTCGAGTTCAATACCGGACAGGTCCAGCGACGCGTCGACGGGCGGCGTGCTCGCGACGTCACGCGTCATCTTGGGCGGATTGCCCAACAGCATGTCCATGGGCATGTCGACGCTGCGGTTGTCGAAGTGCCTGTCGTTGACGACGAGCCTGCCGTCGTCAGTCAGTGTGCCGATAACGTACGCGGGGCAGCGCTCGCGTTCGCACAGCGCTTCGAATTCATCGATGCGCTCGTCAGCAACGACCAGGACGTAACGCTCCTGCGCCTCGTTGCACCAGATGCCCATCGGCGACATGCCCGGCTCGGCGTTGTCGACATCACGCAGTTCGATGCGCGCGCCGTGCTTGCTATGGTCGACGGCCTCGGGCACTGCGTTCGACAGTCCGCCGGCGCCAACGTCATGGATGAGCAGAATCGGGTTGGCGTCGCCCATCTGCCAGCACCGGTCGATGACTTCCTGCGCGCGGCGCTGGATTTCAGGATTGCCGCGCTGCACCGACGCGTAATCGAGGTCCTCACTGCTGGTGCCGCTTGCCAGGCTCGAGGCGGCGCCGCCGCCTAGCCCGATCAACATAGCCGGCCCGCCGATGACAACGACCCTGGCGCCCACGGGCACGTCGATCTTGTTCGCGTGCTCCTCACGCACATTGCCCACGCCGCCGGCAATCATGATTGGCTTGTGGTAGCCGCGAATCTCGTTGTCGGGCAGACCCGGCAGCGCGGTTTCGTATGTGCGGAAATAGCCGAGCAGGTTCGGGCGGCCGAATTCGTTATTGAACGCCGCCCCGCCGATCGGCCCCTCGATCATGATCTCGAGCGGCGTCGCCATGCGGTCCGGGTGCGGAAAGTCGACTTCCCACGGTTGATCAAACCCCGGAATTCTCAGGTGCGACACCGTGAAACCGGTCAGGCCTGCCTTGGGCCTGGCGCCGAGACCCGTGGCTCCTTCGTCGCGAATTTCACCACCGGAGCCCGTGGCCGCGCCCGGGAACGGCGAGATGGCCGTCGGATGATTGTGAGTCTCCACCTTCATCAGGATGTGAACAGGCTCGTCGCTAAAGCGGTACTCGCGCGATTCCGGGTCTGGCAACAGGCGTCGGCCTGGCCACCCTTCGATGACGGCGGCATTGTCGGAGTACGCCGAAATCACACCGTCAGGACTGTTCTCGGTCGTGGACTTGATCATGCTGAATAGCCGTTCACCGCGCGATTGGCCGTCGATGATCCAGTCGGCATTGAAGATCTTGTGCCGGCAGTGCTCCGAGTTGGCCTGCGCGAACATCATCAGCTCGGCGTCGGTGGCGTCCCGACCGAGATCGGCATAGCAGCCGACGAGGTAGTCGATCTCCTGGTCCGATAGCGCAAGACCGAAATCCCTGTTCGCCTGGGCGAGCGCCTTGCGGCCGCCCTCCCCGAGCGTCACCGTGGTCAGCGGCGCCGGCTCGTGCGCCTCGAACAACGCTTCAGCTTCGTCGGCCGAGGCAATGACGGCTTCGGTCATTCGGTCATGGAGCAGGCCGCCGAGCGCGCGCACTTCGTCGTCGCCGACTTTGCCGAGCAGCTGCAGCCCATAGCACACACCGCGCTCGATCCGCACGACGTCGATGTCACAGGCGTGGGCGATATCGGTCGCCTTACTCGACCACGGCGAGATTGTGCCGGGACGTGGCACAACGTGAATCTTCCTGGCGCCCTTGCCGAGTGACGCAGGCTTCTCGCCCGACAGGAGCAACCCGTTCAGCCGTTCCCTGTGCTCTTTGGAGAGCGGCCGCGATACGGCAACAAAGTACGTAAAGCGGGCGTCGATCTCTTTAACCCGGTCGTCCCGGGCCTGCAGCGCCGTGAGGAGTTTTTGCAGCCGGAAGTCGGACAATGCCGACTGACCGGGCAGCTCCAGCATGTCGATGCGACGTTGAGTGTCCAGATCAGTGGCAGGTGTCGACAAGCCGGTGCGACCTTGAGGTTAAGGCTGGAAAGAAGTCGCGATGATACCGGAGTACGCTGGGGCTATGAAGTCTTGTCGCCCGGGGTATAGATCGGCATCGGGAACTGCGTAACGTTCCCCTCGAGTTTCGAGATTTTCGAGGTGCCCTGCTTGTCGACTTCGTCGATGCGGATGATCGAGTGCATCGGCAGGTAGGTTCGCTTCACATTCTCGAACTCGGACTTGATCTTCTCTTCCGACGGATCCACCACGAGGCTGGTGCGCTCGCCGAATACCAGTTGCTCGACTTCGATGAAGCCGAACATGGCGCCATGGCCAACCTCGCGGGCATAGATCTCGTAGACCTGGCCCTGGCTCATGAATACGACTCGAAACAGATCTTGCTTGCTCATTGCAGTGCTAAGGATACCTCGCGGGGCGCGTAGTTTAACCAAAATCTCTCACCGCCATCACGGGTTATATATGGTCGACTCCGCTCATATAAAGCCGTCTTAACGCCACACCAAATAACGACTTATGTGAACTGCATCGCAGCGTATCCCCTTGATTCTCGGCAGTATTCAAGTGTCATGACCTGCCAGCTCGAAATAGTCTCCGATCACCGCGATATCGTGGGCGATGACGCCGTCCGCGTGTTCCGCGAGGAAGGCGGCTCGATCGGCCGTTCGCTACAGAACGACTGGATCCTGCCCGACCCTGACCGGTATATCTCCGGACGCCATGCCACGATCGACTTCAAGGGCGGCATTTATTACCTCGTCGATACGAGTTCGAATGGCGTCTACGTCAACGGCGACTGCGAACCGATCGGCAAGGGCAACGTCCGCCGGCTATTCGACGGTGACGTCCTGCGATTCGGCGATTTCGAGATCACGGTCTCCATTGACCACGGCGAGAGCATCGTCGTACCGCTCGACGAGCCCGACAATCACGTTGAAGAGAACGTGGCTCCGCTCGTCAGCGAGGACTCGATCGCGACCGGCGTGCAGTTGCTCGACGAAGATGAGCTTACCGGCGACGACGCATTCCAGTCAGCCTTGTTTGGGGCACCCGCCGACTCACAGGTTATCGAGCGCGCCGAATTGAAAGCGGCCGCGCAGGCTGCCGAACGGAAGATCGAGGCGCCGCAGCATTCGGTTCCACGCGAGCTGGCCGAAGCCGACCTCGTCGCGACTGACCTGATGGACTCATTCCTTGACGGCGTAGGCATCAATCGCTCCGAATTGCACCCCGAGGTCGACCTCGGCGAGGTCATGCAAAATGCTGGCGAAGTCCTGCGCGCATTCGTCAAGGGCACAACGGCGCTGCTGGAAAGCCGCGCCAACCTGAAGACGGCGTTCCGGCTCGACCAGACCACGGTGCTGCCGCGCCACAACAACCCGATCAAGTTGTCGGCCAACACGCACGATTCGATCAAGCAGCTGCTCGTTGGCCGGGAAGGCGAGTACCTGGGACCGCGAGACTCGGTTCAGGAAGTCTGCCGCGACCTGTTGTTCCACCAGGACGCGTTCCTTGAAGCGATGAGCAATGCGTTCAGTGAATTCGCCGACAAGTTCGACCCCGAGGAACTGGCCGAGACGTTCGACCACAACCTGAACAGCAACTTCCTGATGCGGTGGCGCAACAAATCGAAGTACTGGCCGATGTACTGCGACGTTTACCCGATCATGACCGAGAAAGGCAGCGGCCGCTTCCCGCAGATGTTCGCCGAGGAATTCGTGGCCGCCTACGAGCGCCAGATCGCCGAGTACAAGCGCCACGGGTCCGAGCTCCTCAAGGAAACCGTGATCATGAAGGAGTCGGACCTGGTCACCGACCCGGCCGCGACCGACGTCGCGGAGACCGATGCGCCCCAGGACGATGCTTTCGACCTCGAAGACAATGCCGTCGTCCCCGAGGACGATGTCATGGACCTCGATGACAATGCCATCGACCTCAACGAGTCCGCGAAGCTCGTCCTGAAAGAGCTCGAGGAGCTGGAGCAGAAGGAAAATTCAGCCATCGAGCAGCTCGACGAAGGCGACGATTACCAGGCAACCGTCGCCTTCGAAGGTGTATCGCTCGACGACCTGCCCGACGACGAGCCGGACCGGGCCGAGGGCTAGGCCGCCCGGTTCTGGCGGTTATCGATCAGGTCGTCAACGACGCTCGGATCCGCCAGCGTCGATGTATCTCCCAGCTCACCGAAGTCATCCGCCGCAACCTTGCGCAGTATCCGCCGCATGATCTTGCCCGAGCGCGTCTTGGGCAGGCCCGGCGCCCACTGGATCAAATCCGGCTTGGCGATAGGCCCGATCTCCTTACGCACCCACTTCTGCAGCTCGGCACGTAGCTCTTCGGAAGCCTCGATGCCCTCCATCAGCGTGACGTAGGCGTAGATGCCCTGCCCTTTGATCTCATGCGGGTAGCCGACTACGGCAGCCTCCGCCACATCGTTGTGAGCGACCAGCGCGCTCTCCACTTCGGCCGTTCCCATGCGGTGGCCCGAGACGTTGATGACGTCGTCGACGCGTCCCGTAATCCAGTAATACCCATCTTCGTCGCGCCGCGAACCGTCGCCCGTGGTGTAGGCATTGTCGAACGTCGAAAAATAGGTCTCGACGAAACGCTTGTGGTCGCCGTATACCGTCCGCATCTGCCCGGGCCAGCTGTCCGTGATGATCAGGTTGCCTGAGACGGCCCCTTCCAGCGTATTGCCGTCGTTGTCGACGATAGCCGGCATCACGCCGAAGAACGGCTTGGTTGCCGATCCCGGCTTCAGGTCTGTCGCACCCGGCAGCGGCGAAATCAGGATGCCGCCTGTCTCGGTCTGCCACCACGTGTCCACGATCGGGCAACGTCCCTCGCCGACCACGTCGTAGTACCACGACCAGGCTTCCGGATTGATCGGTTCGCCGACCGAGCCCAGCAGCCGCAGCGATTTGCGCGACGTCGCCTTGACCGGCTCATCGCCCTCGCGCATCAGCGCGCGAATGGCTGTCGGCGCCGTGTAGCAGACGTTGACGCTGTGCTTGTCGCAAACTTCCCAGAACCGCGACGACGTCGGGTAATTGGGCACGCCCTCGAACATCAGCGTAATCGCGCCATTGGCCAGCGGACCATAAACAATGTAGCTGTGCCCCGTGACCCAACCCACGTCTGCCGTGCACCAGTACACGTCGCCCGGGTGATAGTCGAATACGTACTCGTGAGTCATTGCGGCGTAGACGAGGTAGCCGCCCGTCGTGTGCAGCACGCCCTTCGGTTTGCCGGTCGAGCCCGACGTGTAGAGGATGAACAGCGGATCTTCGGCATTCATTTCTTCGCACGGGCAGTCTGCGTCGACCTCGGCCTCGAGATCGTCCAGCCAGACGTCGCGGCCTTCGACCCAGCCCACGTCATTGCCCGTGTTACGAACGACAAGAACTTTCTCCAGCGTCGTCACTTCGGGATTCGCGGCTGCCGCATCGACATTGGCCTTGAGCGGGACGATCCTGCCGCCACGGAGGCCTTCATCGGCTGTAACGACGATGTTCGACTCGCAGTCCTGGATACGACCGGCCAGCGCATCGGGAGAGAAACCGCCGAACACGACCGAGTGGATGGCGCCGATGCGCGCACAGGCCAGCATCGAGATGGCGGCCTCCGGGATCATCGGCATGTAGAGCGTGATGCGATCGCCTTTCTTCGCGCCTAGCGCTTTCAGGGCGTTGGCGAACTTGCACACTTTCTCGTGCAGTTCGTTGTAGGTGATCTTGAGATCGCGCGACGGATCGTCGCCTTCCCAGATGATCGCAACGTCGTCGCCCTTGGCGTCGAGGTGGCGGTCGACACAGTTGTAGCAGACGTTCAGCGTGCCGTCATGGAACCAGCGAATGTGAACGTCGTCCTTCGCGAACGACACGTCCTTGACCTGTGTAAACGGCTTGATCCAGTCGATACGACCAGCCTGCTCCGCCCAGAACCCTTCGTTGTCCTCGACGGAGCGGGCATACATCGCCTCGTAGCCAGCCTCGTCCACCAACGCGCGTTCCTTGGTCTCGCTACTTACCGGGTAGATTTCTTTCATTGCTTACGCCTTTATTTTCAGAGCGCAGCCAGCCGCCTGGCGAGCTGCAAGATGCGTTGTGCCTGGATCAGGTGCGGACGGTCGATCATCTCGCCGTCCATGCCCAGCGTTCCGGCATCAGGGTTGTCGGCGAACAGCTCCACGATCCGCCTGGCCCGGTCCAGCTCCGCCGCTGTCGGTACGAACGCCCGATTGATGACGTCGACCTGCGCCGGGTGGATGGCCAGCATTCCCGAGAATCCGTCACGCCGGGCAACCGCCGCATACGTTGCCAGACCCTCTTCGTCGCGAAAATCCGTAAACACCGTATCAACAGCGGGGACTTCCGCAGCGTGCGCCGCGAACAGCAGCAGAGAGCGCGCCACCTCGTAAGAGGGTAGCCAGGCGCCCTCTTCGTCACGGTTCGCCGCCGCGCCGACGGCGGCACTCAGGTCTTCGGCGCCCCAGGTCATGGCCGCGAGGCGACTGCTCACGCCCGCATACTCGGCCAGCACGAATATCGCCCGGGGCGTTTCGGTGCAGATGGGAAGGATCGAGATGCTGCCGGCCTCGACGCCGTGCTCGTGCTCAAGATCGTCCAGCAGGCCAGCCAGTCGCCGCAGGTCGTCAGCGCCTTCGGCCTTCGGCAGCACGATGCCGGTCGGCGCGGCGGGCACAACGGCCTCGAGATCGGCCAGCGCATGCTCGCCGCCGAGCGGATTGATTCGCACCCAGGCCTTGCGGCGATCGGTGAGGAATTCGCGACACAACTCGCGCGCAGCTGGTTTGCTGTCGGGCGCGACCGAGTCTTCGAGATCGAGGATCAGCGCGTCGGCGCCAACGTCGGCGGATTTCTTGAGCTTCCGCTCGCTGTCGGCGGGTACGAACAGGTAGCTGCGGTTCATCCCGGCTTCTTGAGCATCAGCGCCGTGCGCTTGCAGACGCCGACGAGTTCATTGTGCTGGTTGAAGGCACGGTGCTCGAAAATCACGATGCCGTTGTCGGGACGCGACTTGCTCTCGCGAGCGTCGAGGACCTCGGACTCGATTCGAATCGTGTCGCCATGAAACAGCGGCTTCGGGAATCGAACCTCGTCCCACCCGAGGTTGGCGACGGTCGTGCCGTGCGTCGTGTCGTTGACCGAGATGCCGACCATCAGGCCCAGCGTCAGGCAACTGTTCACAAGAGGCTGACCGAACTCGGTGTTCTTCATGTACTCGGCGTCGAGGTGCAGTGAGGCCGGGTTGTGCGTCATCGTCGTGATCAGCACGTTGTCAGCCTCGGTGATCGTGCGTCGAATCGGGTGATCGAACGTCTGCCCGACCGAGAACTCTTCAAAATACAGACCCGGCATGCGCGCCTCCTTAAGCCTGGGCTCGTTCTATGGCCTCGACAATCAGTCGCTTGGCATCGTCGGCCCCCTGCCAGCCGCCGATCTTGACCCACTTGCCCGGCTCGAGATCCTTGTAGTGCTCGAAGAAATGCTCGATCTGGTGGAGCGTGATCTCGGGCAGGTCCTTGGCCGTCTGCACATCGTCGTAACGCTTCGTGAGCGCATGCGACGGCACGGCGATGACCTTCTCGTCCTGCCCGGCATTGTCTTCCATGATCAGAACGCCGATCGGCCGCACGTTGATGACGCAACCGGGCACGAGCGGGCGCGTGTTGCAGACCAGCACGTCAATCGGATCGCCGTCTTCCGACAGCGTGTGCGGCACGAAACCGTAATTGCCGGGATAGGCCATCGGTGTGTAGAGGAAGCGGTCGACAACGAGCGTGCCGGCTTCCTTGTCGAGTTCGTACTTGATGGGATTGCCACCGACGGGGACTTCGACGATGACGTTGACGTCTTCCGGCGGGTTCTCGCCGATAGTAATGGCATCGATACGCATGGACCGGATTCTACCCTAATCCCTGCGACTACTTCGTTACGTCAGGCAGTACTTTCAGCGGACAGAATCGCGCGCGAAGGTAACCGATCGCGCCAATCGGGAAGATGAACCACACGATCACAGCGTAAATCCCGTACAGCGACAGCACCATGTACGAGGTCACCACAGTAACCACGACGATCAGTATCGAAAAAAGGAAGGACACGAAGCGGTTGAGGCCGATGCGATAACGACACGCGGAACAGCGCACCGATCCAACCAGCAAGTCCCTGGTCGATATGCTGGCCGCAGAGCAGTTCGGGCAGGTTCGGTTCATAGCGACACTCAGTAGCCCATGTCGAAATCGACGATATTGATGAGTTTACTGCCCTCGCGGTAGCGCCGGTAGTTGTCGAGGAAGATTGGCACGATCAGCTCCGGGTGACTGACTGCGGCCATGTGCGCGGTCACCAGAAGGTTCGGGGTATCCCACAGGGGACTTCCCTCCGGAATCGGCTCCGCGTCGAACACGTCGAGCACCGCGCCACCGAGCTTGCCGGCGCGCAGCGCCGCGACCAGCGCCGCGTCGTCCACGACGTTGGCCCGACCGACATTGATGAAGCAGGCATGGGACGGCAGCAGGGACAGCGTCTCCGCGTTTAGCAGATTGCCTGTTTGCGGCGTATCGGGAAGCACGGCGACAAGGTAGTCGAGGCCAGGCAGAAACTCGCCGATACGGGAAACCGGGAACGCCTTCTCGAAGCCAGCCGCCGCGGAACCCGACCGGCTCAGCCCGGTAACGGTCATGCCGAGTCCGGTGCAGAGCTTCGCGATGTCGGCGCCGATCGAACCCGTGCCCATGATGCCGATGCGCTTGCCAGCAACGGTGCCAGACACCCCTTCCCACCAGCGACGCGATCGCTGCTCCTCGTAGCGCTGCAGGATTCTGAGCTCGTGGGCCAGCAGGTATCCGGCCACGTACTCCGCCATCTGCTGGCCGAAAACACCCTTGATGCCCGTCAGGACGTAGTCGCGACGCTCGAGGGAGATCAGCGGCGTCACGCCGGCCCAGGTCGATTGCACCCAGTCCACCGACGGCATTTGCGGCAGGGCTTCCGAGATAGCCAACGGGCTGCCGAACAGGACGCGCTGTCCGGTGTACGCATCCAGCGCTTCAGTAGCGTTTCCTGCCAGGGTCAGCTCGGCGTCCGGCTCGCCCTCGCGCACCAGTCCCGCCAGCGCGTCGGCCTCATGACCGATGATCAGAACCGGCGGCGACGAGTTCATGGCTCAGCCCCAGCCGATCTCGTCGAGATGATCGTCGTCGATTCCAAAATAGTGTGCGATTTCGTGAATCAGGGTCTTGGCAACCTCGTCCCGCAGCTCCTCTTGCGGCAATCCCATGTCGAGGTGCGGTCGTCGGAAGATGTAGATCACGTCCGGCAGTTCGCCCGCATAATCGACCCCGCGGTCCGGCAACGAGACGCCCGTGTATAGACCCAGCAAGCCCTCGCCCTCGGGGTCGAGATGCTCGTCGGCCTCGTCCAGCACCAGGAATTCAATGTTGTGCAGAGCCTCCTGGACCCAGTCCGGCAGGCTCGCAATCGTGTCGCTGACGAAATCCTCGAACTCGTCGTGGTCCATGTCGATGCTACTTGCCGCCAATCCGGCGATCAAACTCGTCCCTGAACCCGCGGCTCAGGGGAATGTCCTCGCCGCCGCTAAGCAGGATCCTCTGCGCTGAGTCGACCGTGCGGATTTCCTGGACCTTGTCGATATTGACGATGAAGCTCCTGTGGGTGCGCACAAAGGGGCCTGCGGACAATCGTTCGGACACATTGGCCATCGTCTCCCTGACCAGGTATTCGCGGCCGTCTGCGAACACGGCAATGTAGTTCTTGTCCGCCTGCAGGTAGTCAATCTCGTCAAACCGCAAAACGCGCTCGCCGGACCCCGTCTGTACGACCAGGCGGTCCGCCGCTACAGGCTCACGATCGGACCGCGAGCGCCGGTAATACTGGTAGGCCGCGATTACCAAGACAAACCCGATATAGATCTTGATGTCTTTCTGGTACTCGACAAACAAGTTGGCAACGAACGGGTCGCGCCAGACATAGGTCCGGCCGTTCATTGCATACCACGGGATGCGCAACGCCACCATAAGGGCGAAATGGCCAAACGCGAATATGACCATGCCGATCGTGTGCCCGATGACAGCGCGCGCCCAGGCATCCCGTCGAATCGGAAACAGCTTGAGCCATTGAACGAGAAACAGGACCATGATCAGCACGGCAACGGCGCTCGTTACCTGCTCCGAGACAAGCCGAAACGTGTCCTTGCCGATGCCGGTCTGGTCGCGCACTGACAGTTTCGCGAGCAAGTCCGTGCCCCAGAGGACGGCCACCAGCACGATCCACGCCGCGACCTCGAAGATCCTGCGCAGATTCGCTTGCTTGTCGTCGCTGTCGCTCAATCCCGTCCCCTGCAACCGGTATTCGTCCCACGAGGCTGCATTTCGTCCCTTGAAGCGCATGCGCGGCGCCGGCAACGCCTAGTCTCCCGGGCTGTTCTCCCAAAGAGGCATGCGGAATGAATGGACGAAATATTATCAATAACAAACTGCTGGCGCTGGCGTGCATCGCGATGATCCTGCTCGTCCTGGCGGCCTGTGGCGGCAGCGGCGGCGGCCGCGACAAGATTGGCGAACCGATCGGCGACAACTGCGGGCCGACCGCGATACCCGAGAATAGCGGCTGCCGGACCATTGCGGTGCGGGTCGACGAGATGATGCCTACGGCTTTCGTCGAGGACGGCCAGTTCATCAACCTCGAAGTGGTATTGTTCAAGCCGCTCGAGCCAGGCCGCTACCCCACTGCGGTCTTTCACCACGGGTCGACCGGGGACGGTTCTGATCCGTCCCGTTTCGGCCTGACCTTTACCAGCACACCGGTTGTGCGCTACTTCGTGGAACAGGGCTGGATGGTCGCGTTTCCGCAACGCCGGGGGCGCGGAAGATCCGGTGGTCTCTATGACGAGGGGTTCAAGGCCGACCGCAGCAGCTACTCCTGCGAAGCGACACGCTCGCTCGCCGGTGCTGCCCGGGCGCTGGAGGACCTGGACGCAATCACAGACTGGATCCGGCAGCGCGCCGACGTCGACGCAACGCGCATGCTCGTGGCCGGTACGTCGCGTGGCGGCGTCTTATCGCTCGCGCACACCGCTCAGCGTCCCGACGTGTATCTCGGCGCCATCAACTTCGTCGGTGGCTGGATCGCGGAAGGCTGTGGCGACTTTCGGGAGATCAATCGAACATTGTTCGTCGACGCCGCCGCCTTTCCGGGGCGATCGCTATGGCTCTATGGCGCCAACGACTCGTTCTACAGCCTCGCATACAGTCGATCCAATCACGGCGCGTTCACAATGGCTGGCGGACTCGGCACGATGATCGAGATTTCCCGCACGCCGGGGGTGAACGGTCATTTTGTGATCAACGACCCGGATCTGTGGGCGCCCGCCACCAATCAGTACCTGGCCACGTTACCGTAGCGTCAGCGTGCTAAATGCTGGCGGCCGCTTCCTTGAATGACACCATGCGCTGGCCCTCGGGGTCCCACAGGCAGCAACTAAAGCATGCACGGATGTCGCGGAGCGACAGCGTTATCGTGGCCGGCGACTGCAATTCGGGAATCGCCTCCATTGCCTCGGGGAGC
>JAAUYE010055525.1_pt1 | contig 18115 bp, 15 predicted proteins | sample 7278081 | NCBI WGS metagenome assembly JAAUYE01 (sample SAMN14350131, study PRJNA611818) | marine sediment metagenome | isolation source: surface marine sediment (0.6m) | place: French Polynesia: Moorea | collected 2018-08
CAGGCTCGCCCGAAGAGATACTCGAAAATCATCATGTCCGAGAGGTGTATCTCGGACAGGAGTTCAAACTCTGAGGCAAACTGGGCATATCGTTTGCGGGCAAGCGCCGTGTGGCGCAACAGCTGATGCTTAAACCGTCCTTGCAGCTCAAACTCGGGCAGTCATTGACCATGACGCCACAGTTGCAACAGGCCATCCGCCTGCTGCAGCTACCGGTTCTGGACCTCAACGCCCAGATCCAGGACGCGCTCGAGGAAAACATCATGCTGGAGATGGAGGACCTGCCCGACGTCCCGCAGACCAGCGGCGAGACCACGGCCGAGGTCGAAGCCATCCGCGCCGAAGATATGTGGCAACAGCGCTCCGCGGAACGCGTACAGGATGGCGGCTGGAACGGAGAAGGACGGCCGCTCACCGAGTTTGCCGACGAGTCCGGTCAGACGCTGCGCGAACATCTGCTGTGGCAGCTCGAAATGGAGCATTTCACGCCGCGCCAGGCGGTCATTGGTGAGGCCATCGTTGATTCCATCACCGATGATGGCTACCTCGACGCAGGGCTCGACGACATATTTGCCAGCCTCGACGCCGACTCGGGCTTCAGCAGCGAAGAAATCGAGGAAACGTTGCGGCTCGTGCAACGGCTGGATCCGGCCGGTGTCGGCGCACGGTCGATTTCAGAGTGCATCATCCTGCAATTGCAGCAGCTCGACGACTCGACGCCCGGGCTCGAACTCGCGACCAAACTGGCCGACCAGCACCTCGACCTGATCGCCAGCCGGGGCTTCGGCGAGCTGCGCCGGGACCTGCACACGACCGACGAGGAACTTCACGACGCGCTGGCCCTCGTCAAGGGCTGCAACCCCAAACCCGGACTGGCTGTCAGCCCGGCGGCCGCCGAGTACGTCATACCCGATGTTTTCGTGCGCAAGGTGGACAAGCGCTGGGTCGTGGAGATCAGTCCGACCGGGGTGCCCCGCCTGTCAGTCAACCAGCAATATGCTCGGCTGCTGCGGGGCAGCGGCGACCACGCGGTCCTGCGTTCGCAGTTACAGGAGGCCCGCTGGCTGATCCGCAGTCTCGAGATTCGCAACGAAACGCTGATGAAGGTCGCAACTTGCATTGTCAGCCGTCAGACCGCATTTCTTGAACATGGGGATGAGGCGATGAAGCCCATGGTCCTGCGGGATGTGGCCGAGGAAGTGGGCATGCACGAATCAACGATCTCGCGGGTGACAACCAACAAGTACATGCATACGCCACGCGGCGTTTTCGAGTTCAAATATTTCTTCTCCTCGCACCTGTCGTCCGCCGACGGAGAGGACCAGTCCTCGACATCGGTGCGCGCCAAGATCCGCAAGCTGATCGGCGCGGAAAACCCGGCCAAGCCGCTCAGCGACAGCAAAATCACGAACTTGCTCGCTGAGCAGGGCGTAACAGTTGCGAGGCGCACGGTGGCGAAGTACCGTGAAGCCATGAATATCCCGTCGTCGAGCGAGCGCAGGAAACGCTCGGCATGAGAGGGGCATGCTAACTCAGCCTAAGGAGGTCCGGACCCACTGTAATTCGATCCCAAAGAATTAGAAGTATTGGAGAACACTATGCAACTTAATGTTTCAGGCCATCACATCGAAGTAACCGATGCACTCAGGGGATACGTGGAAACCAAGATCGAAAAAATCGAGCGACATTTTGATGTCGTATCGGATGTGAACTGTATCCTCACGGTCGAGAAACTGCGTCACAAGGCGGAAGCCAGGGTCAACGTCAATGGCGGTACAATCTATGCCGATAACACGGAAGAAGACATGTACGCGGCAATTGACGGTCTTGTCGACAAACTTGAGAGGCGTGTAAGGAAATACAAGGAAAAGCTCGTTGACCATCGCGCAAGAGAAGCCCACAAGATCAACCGCTAACCTCACAACCGACCCGTGCGGCAGCTCTGTCGCACGGGTCACACCCCAGAATTCAATGCTGCTCGAAGACATCATCAAGCCGGACAGTGTCCTTTGTAATGCGCATGCGCGCAGCAAGAAACACTGTCTCGAGATCCTCAGCGAATTGCTCGTGCGTCCTCGCCCGAATATCGCCAGCGAGGATGTCTTCGCCGGCCTCATAGAGCGCGAGCGTCTTGGCTGCACGAGCCTGGACCAGGGTGTGGCATTCCCGCACTGTCGCGTGGACGGCCTCGATACGAGTGTCGGCGCCCTGATGAAACTCAGCGAACCGGTGGAGTTCGACGCGCTTGACGGAGAGGCCGTCGATCTCGTCTTCGGCATGATCGTTCCGGCCGACGTCGACGAGCAGGACCAGGCCAACATCCACGCCATTTCGGCGCTGCTGGCCGACCGCGACCTGCGCGAACGCCTGCGCGCGGCGACCTCCAGCAAAGAGCTCTACGAAGCCTTATGCGGCTGATCATCGTCAGTGGACTGTCGGGGTCCGGCAAGTCAGTCGCGCTGCACGTCCTCGAAGATCTCGGCTATTACTGTATCGACAACTTACCTGCGGCGCTGATCAAGGCAGCCATTGACGAGGTCGACTCGAGGGGTGATGAAGCAGTCAACCTGATGGCAGTCGGCATCGACGCGCGCAATCGCCAGGAGGGTCTCGAGTCGCTGCCGGACCTGATCACCGAATTGCAGCAACAGGATATCCAGACGGAGCTGCTCTACCTGCAGTCGTCCGACGACATCCTGCTGCAGCGCTACAGTGAGTCGCGCCGGCGGCATCCGCTCGCCGAACACGGCACCGCGTTGCGCGCCGCCATTGAAGAAGAGCGCGAACTGCTGTCACCCGTCGTCAACGCCGCCGACCTGATCATCGATACCTCGCGCACGAGCGTCTACGAGCTCGGGGATGCGATTCGCGAACGCATCGACCGCCGGCAGACCGGCACGCTGTCTGTCCTGATCGAGTCGTTTGGCTTCAAACACGGCATGCCGGCCGATGCCGATTTCGTCTTCGACATGCGTAGCCTGCCAAACCCGTACTGGACGCTCGAGCTGCGCGGCCTGACGGGGCGCGACAAGGAAGTGACCGACTTTCTCGATGCCCAGGAACCGTTCCTGAAGATGTACGAGGATATTCTCGGCTTCTTGCAGCACTGGGTGCCGCACTACAAGTCCGTGCATCGCAATTACCTGACTGTCGCCATCGGCTGCACCGGCGGCCAGCATCGCTCGGTCTACATGACCGAAAAACTCGCCGCTGCGCTACGAACGTCGCACGATCCGGTCCTGACGCGCCACAACGAGCTCGGCCGCCACCCCCTGAGCAAGACGTAGCGCCCCATCCCGGTTACACTCCCGCCTAGATTTCCGGGGGCGCCGCGAATGGAGTCGAGAGAGCAGAAACAGTCCAGTCTGCAACTGTTGCGCGAACAGCTCGACAGCGGCGGCATGCGTTCGGCCCGGCTCATGGTCCACAGCCTGCATCCGGCCGAAGTCGGCCGATTGCTCGAGTCCCTGCCCCCGCGCGAGCGTGCCGTCCTGTGGGAAATGGTCAGTCCGGAAGACGAGGGCGATGTTCTCGTCGAAGTATCGGACGAGGTTCGGGACGGCCTCATCGAGGGCATGGACACCGAGCAGCTGCTTGCGGCTCTCGAAGGCATGGAAATCGATGACCTGGCCGACCTGCTCATCGACCTTCCGGAGACCGTCACCCAGGAAGTCCTGCAATCGCTGGATGACCAGGACCAGGAACGCCTGCGGCAGGTGCTTGCCTATGACGAGGACAGCGCCGGCGGCCTGATGAACGTCGACATCGTGACGGTACGTCCCGATGTCACACTCGAAGTCGTCTGCCGCTACCTGCGGGCCCGGGGCGAGATGACTGACGGCACCGACTCCATATTCGTCGTCGACCGCGACAATCGCTACGTCGGTTCCCTGTTCCTGTCGCGCCTGCTGACCGGCGACGACGAGACCCTCGTGGCCGAAGTCATGTCGACCGACAATCAACCGATACCGGCGCACACACCATCGACCGAAGTTGTCTGGGAATTCGAGCATCGGGACCTGCTTTCAGCTCCCGTCGTCGACGATGACTACCGCGTCGTAGGTCGTATCACGGTCGATGACGTCGTCGACGTTATTCGCGACGAAGCGGAACACTCGCTGATGAGCGCCGCGGGCCTCGACGAGGAAGACGACATGTTCGCGCCGGTCGTCAGGAGCACAACCCGGCGCGCGCTCTGGCTGGGCGTCAACCTGTGCACGGCGTTTCTCGCAGCGGCCGTGGTCGATCTCTTCCAGACCACGATTGACAAGATCGTGCTGCTGGCGGTCCTGATGCCGGTCGTGCCAAGCATGGGCGGTGTTGCCGGCATTCAGTCGCTGACTGTCATCACGCGCGCGATGGCGCTGGGCCAGATCGACCGCACCAATGCCCGCGGAATTCTGCAAAAAGAGCTTGCCGTCGGCGTGCTCAACGGTCTGGGCTGGGCCGTCATCGTCGCTGCATTCACCTATCTCTGGTTCGGTGACTGGCGCATCGGCGGCGTCATCGGCGCCGCGATGATCATCAACCTGTTCGTAGCGGCGTTCGCCGGCTTCATCATCCCGCTGACGCTCAAGCGCATGAACATCGACCCCGCCCTGGCCGGCGGCGTGGTGCTGACGACGGTGACCGACGTCATCGGCTACATGGCTTTCCTCGGGCTGGGGGCTGCTTTACTGCTCTAGTCGGAGTGAAAGGCGCTGAGATCCTTGCGGATCCACGACGGCGCAAACAGTCTCGGCACATCGGCGCCATGGATGAAATCCCGCAATTCGTCTTTGACCTTCATCGCGTCCTTGTAGCCGAGGTCGATCAGCTCGCGCGTATAGGCCTGTTCGAACAGCAGGTAACTGACGAGCCGGTTTTCTCCTGACCCTTTGCCGCTGACTCCGTGGAGCAGCGATCGCAACGCGAACGGCAATCGCCTGTGGTGCTTGTGCGCAATCACGCGCAGATCTTCACTCGGCACGATCAGCATCGTGTCGATCGCCCGCATGCGCGCCAGCGATCCCTTGCGCGAACCCTCGGGCACCGAGTCTATGAGTTGATTGATGCGGGTCATGCGCTCGAGGTCCGAATACAGCCCGTCCATGAACAGCGTATCCAGCATGTAGCCCGCTATCTGCGCGAAGCTCGGGTGTTCTGGCTGAACCCCGGGTTCGACGCCCTCGTCCGCCGTCTCGTCACGCACGCCCACCACGAGGATTCGGTCGGCGCCGAGGTGTACGGCAGGACTCAAGGGCGTGGCCTGGCGCATCGCGCCATCGCCGAAGTAACCCCCGTTGACGAGTTGCGGCGGAAAGATCATGGGGACCGCGATGCTGGCCATCAGGTGGTCGAGATGCAGGTTGCCGGGAATCCCGACGCGTCGCGTGCGCGACCAGCCCTTGTGCTGCCGCGATCCCTGGAAGAACGACGTCGACCGTGCCGTCTCATAGCTTGCTGCTGTCACCGCGACCGCGTCGAGCCAGCCTGAATCGATCGCATTCTGGATGCGGGGAAAACGCACGTTTCGGCTCAGCAGCGCGCGCAGCGGGGAGTTGTCGAGCAGCGACTTCGGGGTCCCCACGAGGAATCCACCGAGGACAATCGCCATGAGCCAGTGCACGCTGCTCTTGAACATCGTCCAGTTGTCGGTCTTGAAGACCTGTTCGCAGCGGAAATCACGCCACACGCGATCCAGTTCCGCGACGGCGACCCGGAACCGGTTGGCCTTACTCGCGAGGACGACCGAATTGACCGCCCCGGCCGACGTCCCGCTGATAACGTCGAACGGGTTGGGCGTGCCCTTCGGCACGAGCTCGGCCATGGCCTTGAGAACACCGACCTGGAACGCTCCGCGCGCACCGCCGCCCGGGAGGACGAGTGCCGTGGTTGGCTTGTCCGCGTTTTCGTTCCTCATGCCGTTACGTTCTGTAATATCCCGTTTCTGCCGGACTGAAAGGTATTATAGTGTCCGCCGGAGGATGATCCCCATGAAACGAGCGCTGTTGATTATGTTTTCTTTCCTGATGCCGGGCCTGTTCGCCAACGCCGCGGAACAGGTGACGACGGGCGACATAGCGCCGGAGTTCGAGCTTTCCGACCAGGACGGTCAGCTGCATTCGCTCGAGGATTACCGCGATCAGTGGGTCGTACTCTATTTCTACCCCAAGGACGAGACGCCGGGCTGCACGACCGAGGCCTGCGAGTTCCGCGACAATATTTTCGCGTTCCGGGATCGCAACGCGCAGATACTGGGCGTCAGCCTCGACGACGTCGAGTCACACCAGAAGTTCGCCGAGAACCACGGCCTGCCGTTTCCGCTGCTGGCCGATACCGATGGAAAAGCCGCGGACGCTTATGGCGTAAAGACCAAGATGTTCGGTATGACCGTCGCCAGGCGTCAGACTTTCCTGATCGCGCCCGACGGCACGATCGCGAGACATTACGAAAAAGTGAAGCCCGCCGAGCATTCTGCAGAGGTCCTTGCAGACCTCGACGTGCTGCTTGCCGACGCCGACTAGTGCAGGGCCTTCATGCCCTCGTCGAGACCGGCGATCGTCAGCGGATACATCCTGTCTCCCATTAGCTCGCGCGTGAGTTTCACTGACGGCGTGTAGTCCCAGCGATGTTGCGGCTCCGGGTTGAGCCAGATGGCCTTGGGATAGGTGTTCAACAAGCGTTTAATCCAGACGGCTCCGGGCTCTTCGTTCCAGTGCTCGACGCTGCCGCCCGCGTACACGATCTCATAGGGACTCATTGTCGCGTCGCCAACAAAAATCAGCTTGTAGTCGGCACCGTACTTGTGAGTGATATCCACCGTAGGGATGCGCTCCGTGTGCCGGCGGCGATTGTCTTTCCAGAGACTTTCGTAAATGAAATTGTGAAAGTAGAAATACTCGAGGTGCTTGAATTCGCTGCGCGAGGCTGAGAAGAGTTCCTCGCAAACGCGCACGTGATCATCCATGGATCCGCCGATATCGAGGCACAAAAGCACCTTCACGGCGTTATGCCGTTCCGGCACCATGCGGATATCGAGCAATCCCGCGTTACGGGCTGTCTTGTCGATCGTGTCCTCGAGATCCAGCTGATCGGCCGCACCTTCGCGGGCAAACTTGCGTAGCCGGCGCAGAGCGACCTTGATGTTGCGGGTACCGAGTTCGACCGAGTCGTCGAGGTTGCGATACTCGCGCCGGTCCCAGACCTTTGCGGCACTACGATTGCGCGAGCCCTGCTGGCCGATGCGCACACCTTCCGGGTTATAACCATAAGCGCCGAACGGTGAGGTGCCGGCCGTGCCGATCCACTTGTTGCCGCCCTCGTGGCGGTCGTCCTGCTCCTCGAGCCGTTCCTTGAGCGCCTTCATCAGTTCCTCGAAGCCGCCGAGTGCTTCGATGCGCGCCCGTTCCTCCTCCGACAGCATCAGTTCGGCCCGTTGCCGCAACCACTCCTCGGGGACGTCGGCTAGCAGGTCGGCGAAATCGTCCTCGATACCCTGGAAATAGGCTCCGAATATCCGGTCGAACAGGTCCAGTTTGGATTCGTCTTTAACCAGGCAAGTGCGCGCGAGGTAATAGAAGTCGTCGACGCTCTGGGCGGCGACACCCTTCTTCATGGCCTCCAGCAAAGTCAGGAGCTCGGTGATCGAGGTATTGAGACCACCGTCGCGCAATTGATAGAAGAACGGAATCAGCATGTCACGCCACTACTGCGACGAGCCGGTTCTCCGGTCGAGGAATACCAGCTGCTCGAACAGGTGCACGTCCTGCTCGTTCTTCAGCAAGGCGCCATAGAGCGGCGGAATCGCCTTGCGCTTGTCTTCGCCGCGCAGCGCCTCGGGCGGAATGTCCTCGGCCAGCAACAGCTTGATCCAGTCAAGCAACTCCGACGTGGACGGTTTCTTCTTCAGGCCCGGTACGTCGCGAACCTTGTAGAAGGCGTTCAGCGCCTCGGCCAGCAGGTCCTTCTTGAGTTTCGGGAAGTGCACGTCGACGATCTTCGCCATCGTGTCCTGGTCGGGGAACTTGATGTAGTGGAAGAAGCACCGGCGCAGGAAGGCGTCCGGCAGTTCCTTCTCATTGTTGCTGGTGATGACAATAATCGGCCGGTGCTTCGCCGCGACGAGCTTTTGCGTCTCGTACACGTAGAATTCCATGCGGTCGAGTTCGCGCAGCAGGTCATTGGGAAACTCGATGTCCGCCTTGTCGACCTCGTCGATCAGCAGGACAGGCTGTTCCTCGGACTCGAAGGCCTCCCAGATCTTGCCGCGCACGATGTAGTTGCCGATGTCGTGCACCCGGTCGTCGCCGAGCTGGGAGTCCCGTAGCCGCGCCACCGCGTCGTATTCGTACAGTCCCTGCTGCGCTTTGGTGGTCGACTTGATGTGCCACTCGTAAAGCGGCTTGCCCAGCGAGCCGGCAACCTCGACTGCAAGCTGGGTCTTGCCGGTGCCCGGCTCGCCCTTGATCAGGATGGGGCGCTCGAGCGTGACCGCCGCGTTGACCGCCATCATCAGGTCGTCGGTCGCGACGTAAGTGCTCGTGCCCTCGAAGCGTGATTTCGTCATCCGGCTATCTTACCGCTATTCCGCCGGGGTCAGGAGCAGCTTATGTTGCGTCTCACCCGGCAGGAACGGGCTCGGTGACCCGGTCGCCCAGTCCTCGTGGCCCTTGCGGTAAAACTCCGACAGCGGATGGCCGCTCTGCCCGGCTGGAATGTGCATGTTGCCGTTGGCCTCGTCCCCGGGCGCTACCGAGAAGCGCTGCGACGCGCCGAATCGCCGACCCTGCGCCCGCGGCAGGTCCACATCGCCGGCCAGCGGCTCATCGGCGATATCGAGGAAGCCGTTGAGTACCGGCAAGGCGCCGCTCAGCATGTGGCGGATGCTCACGGTATTGCGTTCGCCCCAGGTCCGGTCCGCCAGCGACGGTCCGTAGTTTTCCTCGAAGTGCCGCATGGCGCCCTGCACGGCATCGACAAACAGGGCCTGCCAGCTGTCAAACTGCCCCGGCAGCAGGTGCTCCGGTTGCTCGCTGACGAGTGCCCACAGCGGCCCTTCGAACTGGTTACTCAGCCGCAGGTCGACATCGTCGCCGTACTCGGCACGTGCTGGCGCCATGAGCGCATGAAAAACGCGTGACTGAACTTCGAGACGAAACGTTCGGACCAGCCGGTAACCCACCGAGTCCGGCACTGCCCGCGGAATCCAGTCGCGGACGAGCTCCCGGTATTCCACGAGCTCGGCGTCGCCGTCGATGGCCGTATCGGTCAGCTCTCTGAGTAACAGGTCACGCCAGCGGGTCAGGAACAGCGCGCGATCGTCGATCTGGATCGCAAGCATGTCTTCGGCCGTGAACTGCCGGGACCGGAACAGCGCGTCCCGGATCTGGCGCGCACGGGCCCCGAGGTCGTAACCGCTGTCGCCAATCAGCCGCAGCGCCTCGCCGTCGGCGACCCTTGCGTTGGCGGTCCAGATTCGCCCTGACTCCGGGTTTACGACCCGCGGATACCGGTCCGGCTCGAGCCAGCCGTCCCAGCCGTCGCCACCACTCCAGTCAGCGGGCAGGAAAGGCTCATAATCGCGACGCACAGGAATCTGTCCGGCGATCGTCCAGCCAATACTTCCGTCGCGGTCACCAACGACGAAATTCTGCGGCGGGCCGCCCATCGTGTTGGCGATATTCAGTGCTTCGTCGACGGTCTGCGCCGTTTCCAGCTGCAGCAAATTCAGGTTGAGCGCACGCGTCTCGTGCGCCAGCCACTTCACGGCGATTTCGCCGTCCGGGTAGTTGGCGTTGTCGTGCACGGGCCCCCAGATGGTCTCGCGCACGACGAAGTCCACGGAATCGGCGCCCTTGATGTCGATTTGCTCGACAATCTCGACGAACGGCAGGTCACCATCGGCCGTGCGATACGTCCCTTCGGCGGCGCCCGGTTGCAGGACGACCGCGTCGGTCCAGTCGCCGTAGCTGTTGGTGTTGCCCCAGGCAATCCTGGTGTTGCTGCCGCCAATCATGAACGGCGTGCCCGGCAATACCACGCCGGTCACGTCACGCGGCGAATCCCCGTCCACAACCAGCCGCACCTGGTACCAGATACCCGGAACGGTCAGTCCGAGGTGCATGTCGTTCGACATCAACGCACTGCCGTTGCTCGTAAGGGCGCCCACTACGGCCCAGTTGTTGCTGCCGGCAAGATCCGGCTTGCCGATCTCGGCAGCTGACGGTGCCTGATCCAGAACGTCGCGCGTGCTCATGACGCTCGCCGCCGGAATCGGCGCAGTCTTGCGGGCCTCGCCCATCAACGGGGCATCCCAGGGCGTGCCCTGCGGGTACATGAAGCTGAACATCTCGGCCGGCAGCACGCGATGCGCGAGTCCGCGCTTCAGGTCCCGGTCGGCCCGCTCGTCGTTCAGATTCAGGAACATCGAATACGCGACGAGAATCGTGTCTTCCGGTCGCCATGGCGTTGGCTCGACGCCAAGCACGTAGTATTCGAACGGCTTGCTGCCCAGGCTCGCGAGACCTTCGTTTACGCCCGCCGCATAACGTTCGAGGATTTCGAGGTCGGCGGCAGGCAGCGTGGCCAGCGCAGCCTGTGCCCGGGTGCGGAAGCGGTGCAGGCGAAATCGCTTGTCGAGATCGACGGCCATGGCACCGACCAGCGCCGACACCTCGCCTGCCGAGCGCCGGCGAATGATGTCCATCTGAAAGAAGCGGTCCTGGCCATGAGCAAAGCCGGTGGCGAAAGCCGCGTCGGCGCGGGATGCGGCCGTGACGGTCACAATGCCTTCGCCATCGCGTTCTATCATTGTGGCGGAACCGAGGCCGGCAACCGTCATAGTGCCATCGAGCTCGGGCAGGCTTGCGCGCAGCGTCAGCCAGGCCAGTAGCACGACAAGGGCGAACGCCAGCGCCAGGGCGCCGGCGAGACGCAGAATCCATTTTTTCATCGCGGTGTTCCTACGCCGTGACTTGCAGAATCTTCATCGCGTTGGTGCCACCCGAGACACCTTTCGAGTCGCCCTTGGTGAAGATCACGAGGTCATCGATCTCGACCAGCTCCTTGGACAACAGCTTCTCGAAAATCGCCGCGTACAGCTGGTCCCGATCCGTCTCGGCTATGTCGAATTCTACCGGATACACGCCGCGGTAGAGTGCAACGCGACGACTGGTCGCGTGATAAGGCGTCATCGCGTAGATCGGAATGTCGGAACGCACACGCGACATCCATCGCGTGGTCGACCCGGACTCCGTCAGTGCGATGATGGCCTTTACATCGACGTGCTTTGCCGTGTACATCACAGCCATGGCGATCGCCTCATCGACCAGCTCGAACTTGTCTTCCGAACGGCGGCCGGTGCGGCCGGCCTGGTTCGGGTATTTCTCGGCGCCGATGCACACGCTGGCCATGGAGCGAATGGCCTCGATCGGATACTCGCCCACAGCCGTCTCACCGGACAGCATCACGGCGTCGGTCCCGTCGATGACGGCATTGGCGACGTCGGACACCTCGGCACGCGTCGGAATCGGGTTCTGGATCATCGACTCCATCATCTGCGTAGCGGTAATCGCGATCTTGTATTTCGAGCGGGTCGCCTCGATGAGCCGCTTCTGGATGCCGGTCAGTTCGGCATAACCCATCTCGACGCCGAGATCGCCGCGCGCCACCATGATGACGTCGGCAGCGTCGATAATCGAGTCCATGTTCTCAACCGCCTCGGTCCGTTCGATCTTGGCGACAATGACGCCGTTGCCGCCCGCGTCGAGGAACAACTGCCTCGCTTCCTCGATGTCTTCGCCGCTGCGGACGAAGGACACCGCGAGAAAATCCATCTCCAGTTCCGCGGCAAGCTTGATGTTTGCGCGGTCGACTTCGGTCAGCGCTGGCGCGGACAGTCCGCCGCCCTTGCGATTGATACCCTTGTGATCGGACAGGATGCCGCTATTGACGGCCGTCGTGTGGATGCGTGTCCCTTCTACCCGGTCTACCGTCAACGTGATCATGCCGTCGTTGAGCAGCAGGATGTCACCAGCCGACACATCTTCATGCAGCGTATCCAGGGCGACGCCCACACCCTCCTGGTTGCCCGCCATCAGGTCGAGCTGGCTATCCAGGAAGAACGCATCGCCTTCGTTGAGATGCACGCTGCCGTGCTCGAAGCGCTTGATGCGGATCTTGGGTCCCTGCAGGTCACCCATGAGGCCGACGTCCCGGTGCAGATGCGCGGCAGCCGCACGAAAGGCGGCCGCACGACGCCGATGATCGGCCTCGTCGCCATGAGAGAAATTCAGGCGCGCGACATCGAGCCCGGCCTTGATCATCTTGCGCAGGGTTTTCTCGTCGTCAGACGCTGGACCCAGCGTCGCGACTATTTTGGTCCGTCTTCGCATGGCGGCGATTATTGCACATGAGAATCACCCGCGTATTACGGCTTTGTAGCGCCGTCTTCAACTTGTGATCCTGAATCGCTATGCTGAAAGGCCGTACCCGCAGCTGCGAAGCCTGAATCTATGCGCCGTCGTCGATTTCTCCAAAACCTGGCCGTGGCCCTGTCGGCGCCCGCACTGACGCTTTCATCGCGCGCGGCCGACGCCAGGATCGGGCCGCTCAGGGCGGATCCCGGAAAGCTGCTGGACCTTCCCGACGGCTACCGGTACACGGTCGTGTCGCGAGCCGGCGACCTGATGGACGACGGACTGCGCGTGCCTTACGCACACGACGGAATGGCGGCGTTTCCTGGCGATAACGGCCGCATCGTGCTGGTCTGCAACCATGAGATCAGTCCGTCCTATGGCAATCGCAGCGCTTTCGCCGGCCAGTTCGATCGGCTGCCCGAGGCGACCAGGGCGAAGTTCTACGACCGGGGCAATGACAATACCCCCGGCTGCGGCGGCACGACGACGACGATCTTCAATCCGGCGACAGGCCAGACCGAGCGGCAGTTTCTGAGCCTTGCGGGGACCGAGATCAACTGCGCCGGCGGTCCGACGCCCTGGGGTTCGTGGCTGAGCTGCGAGGAGTGTTTCGAGTCGCCCGGCAAGGGCTGGAGCTCGGCGCAACTCGTGGAGCGAGAGCAATGGCATGGCTACGTTTTCGAAGTGCCCGCGGATGCCGATGGCCTGGTCGAGCCCGTGCCGATCAAAGCCATGGGCAAGTTCGAGCACGAGGCCGCGGCCGTGCACGAGCGTTCTGGCATCGTCTACATGACCGAGGACCGGCACCACTCGTTGTTCTACCGCTACATCCCGGCCGTTAAAGGCGACCTGCTCAAGGGAGGCAAGCTGCAGGCCCTGGCTATCGACGGCAAGCCCTCCTTTATGACGCACAACTGGTCGAACGAAGCGGGTATCGTGCCCGGCGAGTCGTTCTCGACGCGCTGGATCGATCTCTACGACGTAGACTCGAACGAGAATGACCTGCGACTGCGCGGCGCCGCGCAGGGCGCCGCGATGTTCGCGCGTGGCGAGGGTCTGTGCACGGATGGCGAGCACTTCGCCTTCACCTGCACGATCGGCGGCGCAGCGCGCCTCGGGCAGGTATTTGCTTACCGGCCGAGCCCTTATGAAGGTGGAACGAACGAGCAGGATGCGCCGGGCGAGCTGACGCTCGTCGCGGAGGCCACGCACGAGTCCATCATGCGCAACGCCGACAACATCACGTTTGCGCCGTGGGGTGACCTGGTTGTCTGCGAGGATACGTCGAGCCACTGCGGTCTTGTCGGTATTCGTCCTGACGGCAGCCAGTATCAGCTGGCCGACAATGCGCACTCGAATTCGGAACTGGCGGGCGTGTGCTTCTCACCTGACGGCAAGACGCTGTTCGTGAATATTCAGTACCCCGGGACGACGCTCGCCATCACCGGACCGTTCCCGACTTAACCTGCCGCTCGTTTTTCGAGCATCGCGACGGCCGGCAGCTTTTTGCCCTCGACGAACTCGAGGAACGCCCCGCCACCGGTCGAGATATAGGAGATCCGTTCGCGCACGCCATACTTGTCGATGGCGGCCAGCGTATCGCCGCCGCCGGCTACTGAAAACGCGTCGCTGGCAGCGATAGCCTCGGAAAGCGCCCGCGTACCCTCGCCGAAGGCGTCGAATTCGAACACGCCGACCGGCCCGTTCCAGATGATCGTGCCGGCCTTGCTGATGACATCCGCAAACTCTTCGGCCGTTCGCGGGCCGATGTCGAGAATCATCTCGTCGCTGACGACGTCACTACTGTCTCTCAACACGGCCTTGGCATCCGCCGCGAACTCGGTGGCAACGATCACATCACCAGGCACCGGTATGTTCGCCCGGCCGTCACCACCAGCGGCCAGGTCGCGCGCGGTGTCGACCATGTCCGGCTCGTGCAGCGACTGGCCCACGTCATGCCCGGCAGCCGCGATGAACGTATTGGCGATACCCCCGCCCACAATCAGCGTGTCGACGAGGCCTGCCAGCGCATCGAGCACCGTTAGCTTGGTCGACACCTTGGAGCCACCGACAATCGCGACGAAGGGACGCGCCGGGTCGTCGAGCGCCTTGCCGAGCGCCTCGAGTTCCGCAGCGAGCAGCGGGCCCGCGCAGGCCACCGGCGCGAACTCGGCAACGCCATACGTGCTTGCCTGCGCGCGATGCGCTGTGCCGAATGCGTCCATCACATAGATGTCGCACAGCGCCGCCATCTTGCGCGCCAGCGATTCCTCGCAGGCCTTCTCACCGGCGAGGAAACGGACGTTCTCGAGCAGCACGAGCTGGCCGGGCTCGACGTCGACGCCATCGATCCAGTCGGAAATCAGCGGCACATCTCTGCCGAGCTGGCCAGCAATGTGATCCGCGACAGGGCGCAGCGAGAACTTCTCTTCCGGCTCACCCTCGGCAGGACGCCCCAGGTGCGACATGACCATGACCGCGGCACCCGCATCCAGCGCCGCCCTGATCGTGGGCAGCGCTGCCTGGATGCGTGCGTCCGAGGTGACGACGCCGTCGGCGACAGGCACGTTCAGGTCTTCCCTGATCAGTACCCGTTTGCCCGACAACTCGAGGTCGGACATGCGAATGACGGACATCGCCGTTACGCGTTCATCAGGGCGACGGTCGTGTCGAGCATGCGACACGAGAAGCCCCACTCATTGTCGTACCAGGAAATGGCCTTCACGAGGTTGCCCTGCATGACGCGCGTCAGGCCGGCATCGTAGATCGACGAATGCGGGTTGTGATTGAAGTCGATCGATACGAGCGGCTCGTCGTTGTAGGCGAGTACGCCCTTGAGCTCGCCCTCGGCGGCAGCCTTCATGATCTCGTTGACTTCCTCGACGGTCGTGTCCCGTTCCGCGACAAAGCTGAGATCGACCGCGGAGACGTTAATCGTGGGCACACGCATCGAGAAACCGTCCAGCTTGCCGTTGAGATCCGGCAGGACGAGACCAACCGCGGCGGCTGCGCCGGTCTTCGTCGGAATCTGCGACATCGTCGCCGACCGGGCGCGACGCAGGTCCTTGTGGAAGACGTCCGTCAATACCTGGTCGTTGGTGTAGGCGTGAATCGTCGTCATGAGGCCGTGCTTGACGCCGATCTTCTCGTGCAGTGGCTTGACCAGCGGCGCAAGGCAGTTGGTCGTGCACGACGCGTTCGAGATGACCGTGTCATCTGACGTCAGGATGTCGTGGTTGACGCCGTAGACAATCGTCTTCTCGATGCCGGCGCCGCCAGGGGCCGACAGGATGACCTTCTTCGCGCCGCCCTCGATGTGCTTGCCAGCGGTTTCCGCGGTGCGGAACAGACCCGTGCACTCGAACACGACGTCCACACCCAGGTCGCCCCAGGGCAGTTTGGCCGGATCGCGCTCGGCCATGACCTTGATACGGTCGCCGTTGACGATAATGTCTCCACCGTCGACCTCGACGGTGCCCGCGAAACTGCCGTGCGCCGTGTCGTAGCGCGTCAGGTGCGCATTGGTCTCGGCGTCGCCGAGGTCGTTGAGCGCGACGACGTCAAATTCGCCGGTGCGGCCGAGTTCGTGAATGGCGCGCACGACGTTGCGCCCAATACGGCCGTAGCCGTTGATACCCACCTTGATGGTCATGTTTTTCTCCTGGATTTAAAGTAGTTCCCTGGCCACTTTCACGACATTGTCGGTCGAGAAGCCAAAGTGTTCGAACAGTTCCGGCGCCGGGGCCGACTCGCCGAAGCGATTGATCCCGACAACCCGGCCTTTGGGACCCGCATACCGCCACCAGGTTTCGGTGACCCCGGCCTCGACGACGACCCTCGCCGTCACGGCCGCCGGCAATACCGACTCCTGGTAGTCCGTGTCCTGCGCGTCGAATACCTCGACGCACGGCATCGATACGACTCTCACCGCGACGCCGTCGCTAGCCAGCACGTCCGCAGCCGACATTGCCAGCGGCACTTCCGAACCGGTTGCGATCAGCAGAATCTGCGGCTCGCCCTCGCAATCCCGCAGGACGTAGCCGCCCCGAGCGATAGAGGCTACCTGCTCTCCGTTACGGTCCTGGTGCGGCAGGCCCTGGCGCGTGAGCACGAGGCTGGTCGGGCCGTCGCGGCGCTCGATGGCATCGCGCCATGCAACCGCGGTCTCGACCGTGTCGCAGGTGCGCCAGACGTGCATGTTGGGCATCAGCCGCAGGGACGCCGTGTGCTCAATCGGCTGGTGCGTCGGGCCATCTTCACCCAGGCCGATCGAATCGTGGGTGAACACGAAGATGTTCTGCACCTTCATCAGCGCGGCCATGCGCAATGCGTTGCGCGCGTAGTCGGAGAACACGAGGAACGTGCCGGCGTACGGAATGACGCCGCCGTGCAGCGCCAGGCCATTGCATAGCGCCGCCATGCCGAACTCGCGCACGCCGAAGTAAACGTAGTTGCCGCCGGCGTCGTCGCCGGTGATGACCGTCGAGCCACTGTGCTTGGTGAGGTTTGACCCGGTCAGATCGGCGGAACCGCCGGCAAGCTCGGGCAGCACGGGCGCAAAAGCGTTCAGCGCAACGAGCGATGCCTTGCGCGTCGCCATGGATTCGCCGGCTGCGTCAATGTCCGCGATCGCCTTGTCCGCAAATTCCTGCCAGTTCTGCGGCAGCGCGCCGCTGGTCCGGCGCCGGAATTCCGCCGCCAGTTCGGGGTGCTCCGCCGCATACTTTTCGAAACCATCGAGCCAGGCCGATTCGGCGGCGGCACCGCGCTCGCGCCCGTCCCAGGCGGCTGCAACGTCTGCCGGAATCTCGAACGGCGCGGAATCCCAGCCGAGCTCCTTGCGCGCGGCGGCGATTTCCTCGTCGCCGAGCGGCGCGCCGTGCGTCGACGCCGAGCCCTGCTTGTTCGGGGCGCCGAAACCGATAACCGTCTTGCAGCAGATCAGCGATGGCTTCTCGGTCTCCGCCGTGGCTTTGTCGATCGCCGCGGCAATCGCCGCGCTGTCGTGGCCGTCGACGTTCGCGATGACCTGCCAGCCATACGCCTCGAAGCGTTTGACCGTGTCATCGGTGAACCAGCCATCTACCTCGCCGTCGATGGAGATGTTGTTGTCGTCGTAAAGTGCGATGAGCTTGCCGAGCTTCAGCGTACCTGCCAGCGAGCAGGCCTCGTGCGAGATGCCCTCCATCATGCAGCCGTCGCCGAGGAATACCCAGGTGCGATGGTCGACGACGTCATAGCCGGGCCGGTTGAATTCGGCGGCCAGCATCTTCTCGGCCAGCGCCATGCCGACCGCATTGGTGATGCCCTGCCCCAGCGGGCCGGTCGTCGTCTCGATGGACAACTCCGGCTCGTACTCCGGGTGGCCTGCCGTGCGATAACCGAACTGCCGGAAGTTGCGGAGCTCGTCCATCGTCAACGGGTAGCCGGTCAGGTGCAGCAGGCTGTAAATCAGCATCGAACCATGACCATTGGACAAGACGAAGCGGTCGCGGTCCACCCATTCAGGATTACCCGGGTTGTGCTTCAGGTAGTCGTTCCAGAGGACTTCGGCGATATCCGCCATCCCCATCGGGGCCCCTGGGTGTCCTGAGTTGGCGGCCTGTACCGCATCCATGGAAAGTGCCCGGACAGCATTCGCGAGTGTTCGCCGGTCGGGCTGGCCAGCGCGCGTTGCTTCTTGTGACATTACAGGTTTTCTTATGGTGAGTCGGCCG
>JAAUYE010075190.1_pt1 | contig 18086 bp, 27 predicted proteins | sample 7278081 | NCBI WGS metagenome assembly JAAUYE01 (sample SAMN14350131, study PRJNA611818) | marine sediment metagenome | isolation source: surface marine sediment (0.6m) | place: French Polynesia: Moorea | collected 2018-08
CGATCAGGTCGTCATGTTCGCGAACTTGACGGCGTTCGCGGAGATCAGCTCCGAGTCGAATCGGAGGAACATCAAGAATCCGACCTGGAGAAATTCGGCGTATCTTTCTTCCAGACGGAGCATGAGCGGCGGGAGAACTCGACGAATCTTGAACTTCGAGAAATCGCCCGCCAGGTAGGCTTTGTTCGTTCCCGTCGGCGCGGCCATCTTCTGATTGACCCAGTACGGGAAGCCCGAGATCGTCGGCATCGCGCCGCGCTCGAAGCCCGCGCCGCCCGGATTCCAGATCGGGTCGCCGTTCGTGTCGGCCAGCTTACGCCAGCGACTGAGCGACGTGTCGTTCATCATGAGGCCGAATTTCGGCGACGTCCGGTAGGCGGGGTCGACCGAGTGAACGAGATCGATCGGCTCGGTCCAGGTCGGCGTCCCGATCGAGAAATCGACCGAGGAATCCGCCGCCGCCGTGACGACGCCGTTCGGCTGAGACGTACCCGTCCCCGTCGTGCAGTACGTCGCCATACCGCGGCCCAGGCGCTCGCCCAGACAGTCGGCCAGGACGGCGTCGAGGTTCACGCCCGAATCCTGTAGGAGCTGGCGTTGAACCTTGACGATCTTCGAACCCAGCGTGTACGAGTCGAACTGGGCCCGCCCCATCACCACGTCGCCGGCGGTCGCCTCGCCGGTCCCCGAGGTCTCGCTGAGGAGCTCGCCCTCGTTCGACGTGTCGTCGGTCGTCGGCCAGTACAGCGTCGCGCCCGTCGCCGTGTCGAAGATGTCGGCGGCGGCGAGAATCGCGGCGTAGGCGACCATGGCCTTTTCGACCTGAGCCATGAACTCCTGAGGGACGACGTACCCGCCGTAAGGCGTACCCGCCGTGTTCCCCGTCATGACGCGTTGTTCGTACTCGTCGGAGAACCCGCCGACGTCGAGCGACCCGCCTTCGAGAGTCTGGAATCCGCGGGCGAGGATCGAACGCTGTTCGACCGGCATTCCCGCGGGACCGTGTCGCAGCCATGAATCGAAGGCCCGCTTGTAGTCGCGCTTCGCCTGGTCGGGATCTCCCTTTCCTTGACGGGCGGCCTTTTCTCGGCGTCGCCGTTCGAGTTCGCGTTTCTCCAGGTCGCGGGCCTCGGCGCGCTCCTGGTCCTTCAGGCGTTCGCGCATCGCGACCGATCGCTCGGCCTCGGCGTGCAACTCCTGAAACCTCTGTTCTTCTTCGGCGGTCAGCTCGCGGCCTTCCTGGTCGGCGCGGTCGAGGATCCCTCGGGCGTCGGCCAAGGCGCGCTTTGCCGCCTCATCGTAGCGTCTGATTTCGAGCACTAGTCTCCCTCGCCGCGACGCACCAACAGGTCGAGTAGCTCAACCTGGCGGCGGTATCGCGACAGACTGGATCGTTTCCTTTGCCCGCTCCTTTCGGATGCTCCGATACGATCGAGGCTTCGGTTCGCGACCGTTGTTTCTGGATACGCCGGAAGTGTCACCGGCCCTACTTCCCAGACGTGAACACGGGTCAGGGTACGGAGACGCTCCCCGTTGGCTCCCTTCCCCCAGTTCTCGCCGTTTTTAAGCGTCTTGAACGTGAACGAGGATCCTCTGACGTCTCCCCGCTCGATCAGCGCCCGCGTGTCGCGGCCCGCCTGAGTATCGGGCGGGTCGATGTTGTACTTCAGTCCCGTTTGATCGACTTCGAGGGCGAGCGTCCCCGAGGCCGTTCGACCGAGTAGGTTGTCGGTCGAGTGATTGAACGTCGCCAGGACGTCAGCGTCGAGTTCGATCGACCCAGGCTTTATGACCTCGCGGAACCCGCCCAGGTCGAGAGACGGCGAGTCGAAGACGAGGGCGTAACCCTCGATCGTCCCGTCGCTCTTCACGCGAACCTCGGCCTCGGGCGCGAACGTGACGTCTTTTAGCGGTTTGCGGTCGAACGTGAAGATCCGTCGTTCGGTGTTACTCATTCGTTCCCCTTCACGGCGGCCAGCTCCGCGTCGGCCAGGTCGGCGGCGAGCTGCGGCCAGCGTTCGAGTACAGCGTCGCGGAGCGCGTCGGCGATCGCCTCGCGGTCGGGTCGGAACTTTTCGACCAGCTCGAAAACAACCGCGGCGTGACGTCGGGCGTACAGCGCCCGCCGCGTTTCCCAGTGATCCTCGGTCGTCTCGCCGAGGGCGGCCTCGACGACGGGTCGGAAGGCGGCCTCGAATCGGCGCGCCTGGGAAGCCCACAGTGACTCGATCCGATCCGAAACGGCGTCGACCCCGTAGCGTTCGATCCGTCGAGATATCCCGACGAGTTCCTCGGCCTCGCGTCGGAGGAAACGCTCGGCGGCGTCGAGGGCGAGCGGTCGGAACTGTTCGACCAGGTCGGCGTCGGCGTCGCCGCCCGAGTCGTTTGTCTGTTCGCCCGCGCCCGAATCGGGCGTCGTTTGCGTAGTCGGTTCCTTGGCCGCGTCGACCCAGTTTGCGGGGACGTAGTACGTCGTTCCGATCCTGCCTTGGATCGGCGGTAGGTCTTCCCAGGCGCGCATCTCGTCGGTGTTATAGAGCCCGATCTCCTTTCCCGTTCGGTAGCCTTCCATGCGTGACTGGAAGTCGCCGCGGAGCATTCCTCGAAGGTCGATCTTCGTGAACATCCCGCGGCCCTGTTCGTAGATCGACAAGGCCTTTAGATCGGTCGCCAGCTCCAGGCGGCGAGCTGCAGGCGTCAGGACGTCAGTCGCGAACCTCAGGTTCTCATGTTCGATGTTCGCCCGGTCCCCGGCGTCGCGCAGGAATCCGACCTTATGCGGCGGGACCATGAACACGCGGGCGATATCCAGGAGCCCGAGGCTCATCTGTTCGATGTATTGGAGCTGATCGGGCGGAAGGCCGATGTTCTGATATTTCGCGCCGCCGCCCAGGACGCCGACCCGCCCGAAGTTCGCGCCGACCTGTTGCGACTCGAACTCGGCCCGGATCCCCTCGCCCGCGTCAGGTTGCAGCCTGTGGGGGATCTCGATCACGCCCCGCGGGCGCCCGTCGTTCGCCATGAGCTTCGCGCCCGACTGGCGGGCGGCCAGGGCGTAGCCGATCGAGTCTTTGTGCATTGTCAGGAGCGGGTAGCCCGACAGGCCGTCGAACCCAGGGCCCGCGACGTGAATCATGTTCCGGGCGGCGACGGCCCTCGGGGTTCCGTTGTCGTCGGTCATGTAATGCAGCTCGCCCGATTCGTGAATCTCGGCGCGGCTCGTCTTCGGATCGTGTAGGAACAGTTCGCGAACAGGCCCGCCGTTCGGCGCCCGTTTGACTTCGAGGTATCCGTTCCCCCAGCCGTCGACGTGCCAGCTCAGGGCCTCGCGTTTGTTCATATCGCGCAGGAGCGCCGAGAGTGGATGGGTCAGAACCTCGACGGAACCGCCCGACGCGCTCCGTTCGAACACGCCCCAGGGTAGAGCGGCCAAGGCCTCGGCCCTGACCCGCAAACACGCGAAGACGGCGGCGACTCTCAGCGCCGCGGCCTCAGTCACTTCGACGCCCGCCTCGGTCGGCCCGACGCCTAGGTAGCTGAGGACATTTGAACTGGATAGGGGAACTGACGGGGATTCGATCGTTCGGCGATCACCCGCCGTGCTTAGCAGACCGGCCAGAAATCCCATTCGACCTCGCGGCGCCCTGGACCGCGACGACGACCAACGCGACCCCGGCGACGATGATCGCGGCTGCCACGTTGAGCATCCCCACTCCCGCGACGATCAGCAACAGGCCGACCAGGCCCAGAGTATCCCAGAGATCAAAATAACTCAACTGATTATCTCCTTGGCCGAGACGCCCCGTTCGCCCGCCGTCAGGAGCCAAGTCGCCATGATCGCGGCGACGATCGAGTCGATTCGATCCCCCGATCGGTTCTTCGCGGGCTTCAGTGACCCGCCCGAGTCTTCCTGGACGGCGGTATTCATGGCCTGGAACCTGAACAGGGCGTTCCCATTGTGCGCCAGGCGCCCCATTCGCCACAGGCGGGCGAAGTTCGCGGTCGGCTCGCCCATCGTGCGGAAGTTCTGACTGAATGAGACCGTAGGGATCCCCTCGGCTTCCATGTATTGACGCAGCATTTCCCCGTGCCAGGGATCGTAGCCGACGAGTTCGAGGGTCGTTCGGCGGAACAGTGCCAGGACGTATTCGAGGATCGTCTCGTAGTCGACGGCGTTTCCCGGCGTCAGGGTACACAGGCCCTGGTCGGCGTAGGCCCGGTAAGGGACGTGTTCGTCTCGCTCGCGGCGAGCTGCGTTCTCGGCAGGGATCCAGACGTGAGCGTCGACGGCGATCCGTTCGTCGGGGAGATACCAGGCCGCGACGAGGCTCGTCGTATCCTCGCGGGTCGACAGGTCGAGGCCCGCGCAAACGCGAGCTCCTGCGGGGATCTCCAGACCGTCGACCGTGCACGCGTCCCATTTTTCCCGAGGAATCCAGCGGGTTCGCTGTTCGGTCCAGGTGTTCAGGTGCAGACGGCGAAAGGCGTTCTCGTCCTGCGGCGACTCGGCGGCCCTGGCCGCGGCCCGCTGAATCGTGTCCAGACTGACCGAGACGCCGAGGTTCGGGTTCGCCATGGCCCAGACCTCGGGGTCGGTGAAATCGGCGTCGAGCGGCGCCTCGTAGATCACAGGCAGATAGGACGGATCGGCGACGATCCCGTCTCGGATCTTCGTCGCGCGACTGTACTCGCGGTAACAGATCGATTCCTGATCGAAGCCCGCCGTCGTAATCATGATGATGATCGATTGACGCCTGGAGCCCGTCGACGTGAACAGGGCTTCCAGGAGCGACCCGACGTAGTCCCCCGTCCAGACGTGAACCTCGTCACAGACCGCGGCGTGAGTATTGAACCCGTGCGCCAGCTTGGCGTCGGCTGAGATCACGCGGTAGAACCCGTGCGTCCTGGCGTTGACGATCCGCCGATTGTTTCCCCGGTAGATCCTCGACCGCCTCTTCAGGTCGGCGTGTTCTTCGACCATGGCCTGAGCCACGTCGAAGACAAGGGCAGCCTGATTCCGGTCGCCCGCCGCACTGTAAACCTCGGCGCCCATTTCCCCGTCGGCATAGAGCGTTTTCAGGGCGAACCCGGCGCCGAGTAGGCTTTTCCCGTTCTTTCGAGGAATTTCGACGAATGCAACGCGGATAATGCGGGCCCCGTCGGCGCCTACCAGCCCGAAAATCGGTCGGATTATGCGGCGCTCCTGCCAGGGTGCGAGCACAAACGGGCGGCCCGCCCACTCCCCCTTAACGTGGATGCAATACCGCGAGTAGAACCTGACCGCCCGATCGGCGGCTTTCTGGTCATACGTGACGACCAGGCCGTCGAGACCCTCAGCGTACCCCGCGGGGACCTCGACGCCGTCGAACAGCTCGACGTACTCGGTCGGCTCAGTCAAGGTCGGATTCTTCGGGGTCTGGATCGTCGACGCCGAACCCCGCGCCGAGTTTCAGTCGGGCCCGCGCCGAGGGCGTCAGGCCCAGCTCCGCGGCGAACTTGCCCGCCCGGAGCGCCGCGGCGTTCTTGATCGCGATCGCGGGGTGCGGCTTGATCGACCCCGTCCCCGTCGGGACGATTTTCCCTTCTCGACGAACCTTGTAGTCGGCCCAGGACAGCTCGGCGAGGGCCTCGGCGTACAGGACGACGATCCCGACGTCGCACTCGTCGAGAATCCCCAGGTCGGCCAGGGCGGCGACCGTGTCCTCGAATCGACGGCGTGCGGTCCCCTTCAGGTGCTTCGGGGGTTTCGGCGGGGACGGCTTACGGGTTCGTCCTGGAAGCAAACTGGCCTGTTTCGGGTCGTCGACGGGACCGTGTCGGTCCTTTCGGTAGGTCCCGTCGACCAGGTGCATCTTAACGGGCTTTGCCTTGCGGCCTCGGGCCATGGCGGCCTTTCTGGAGCGAAAGTCTCCTTAGAGCGGAACGACGCCCTAATTTGAGTAGCCGGCTCCTACCTTGAGGCAGGCGACTTTCGCCCCGCTCAGAACTCGGCGATCACTGAGTCGACGAGCTGGCGGAACCGCCGAATATCGGGGTCCTCGTTCGCCAGGGCGTCGAGCTTCGGGCCGACGATAGGCCAGAGCTGGACCGCCTCGGCGATCGCGGGATAGAGCGCCTTGGCTTTCTTCTTCGCCTTGCGCCCGCCGAACATGCTGATCAGGCCCGCGATCAGCGGCAGGAGCGCGAACACTTCGGACAGCTTGATCCTCGCCACAAAAAAACCCTCCACTCAAAAACGACTCACAATTTTGACGTCGTGTCTCCCCGCCGGGGGGGGCGTTCCGCAAACGTTCCCGAACGAGTTTCGACCCCCCTACCCCGTCGGTCTCGCGTCATGTTTGTTAAACAGTGTTACGACCTGCAACTTGTACGTTTCCGAGATGACATACATTCCGCCCCCTCTAGCCCTGGCCAGCATCGCCGGTTAGCTGCTCGCGGCGGGTTTTCTTTGAATGGCAGCTCCTGCAGAGCCCTTGCAGGTTCGCCATATCGTCGGAGCCGCCCTGCGAGCGCGGCTGGATATGATCCACGTCTACGGACTCCCTGAGCTGGCAGCTCTGGCACCATGGGTCACGCCACAGGACCAGACGTCGTAGTTTCTCCCAGCTCCTGCCGTATCCCTGAGCTGACGACGAGAGTCGACGAGGCCGCCCGATCGGCGCCTTCCCCTGGCACTCGCTGCAGACGTGGCCAGGATCGACAGGCCTCGTGAAGCAACGCGAACAGAGAATCTTCGGTTTGCGTGGCACTCTGCTAGAACCCCTCAGGACCCCCGGAGAGAGAGACCAGGAGTAGTAGGGCCTGTGGAAAACTCGACCCCCATCATATTAGGCCGCCTGTGGAAAACCCTATGCAAAACGCTGTGGAAAACCCGTGGAAAACAACAAGGCACGGGAAACTAACTGCCGAGACCACCCCCTTTCGACAGGTTTTCCACAGGGTTTTACACAGGGTCGAAAGCATCCCCGACCGCCAGGCGCCCAGGCCCTCGGACTGTGGGGGAACGAGCCCCCAGGCGGCCCGACGATCGGGGAATTCAGTCATGACAGTACGACCCAGGAGAACAGGAAGAAGGCCGCCGTCGCCAGGACGGCGATCGCCACGGCGGTCAGGATCCCGGCGCAGCCCCGAAACTGATCCTCGGCCTCGTAGCTAGCCAGGCGCGCGTCGATCTCGGCCAGGTCTTCCCGAGACGGCCCGACACACGAACACCCGCCCCTGACGGGGTCGACGTAGCGCGGTCGGTCGCAGATGAGACAGGCGCCTTCGGTCAGGTCGAACGCCGATTCAGGCGGCCAGGGCGCGCCCCTACGGCCCGTCATCGCAGGACCTCGTACCGCGGCGTGCGGGTCGAGTGACTGACGGGGTCCTGGGTCGCCCCGAGGCCGACCTCGCGGACCCAGTCGGCGTCGAGGGCTTCCTGAATGAACGCCCGGAACATGGCGCCCCAGGCGTTCGCGTGTTCGGGCTCTCCGACGTCTTCGACCTCGATCGCGTAGCGTCTCAGGTCCTCGCCTATGAATTGATCCCCTCTACCAGCCCGAAGAAGAAACTTTCGGGCGGCCTTTCGGTAGCGCGCCCGCCAGCGTTTTTGCTGATTTCGCTTCACCCGCTCGATTGCCGCATCGCGTTCGGCCTTGGCCTTGGCGGGGTCTCGTTCAACGATCCGAAAGAGTAGCTTCTGACTTTTCCCCACAGTCGTACTCCCTGGCCTTCAGTTCGGCAAGCTCGCGGTCGAGTCGCTTCACGTCGGCCCGTAGATTCGCGTTCTCGCGAATGGTTTCGCCCAGCAGCTCGTCGAGGGCCCTCGCGAACTGTTCGAGCTTCTGGATACTGGCGGTCAGTTTTGCGATCACGTCAGACTCCTTTCCGCGCCGAAATGGCGCCCCACAATCCGTAGTAGCCACGTCCGGTAAGGTGAATTACGTCAACTTTCGCCACCCCCATATCTAGCGGCCAGGTCTGAGCACTGACCGCACCCACAGATCTCGCGCAGCGTCGCGACCGCCCTACAAGATGGAGCGGTATGGCACTGGTCACAGCGCCCGCAATTCGGACAGATCTTCCGGTGCGAATCGCAAATTCTGCAAATGTTCATGGCGACCGCCTGGTCGCAACGGGCAATCGCCCGGCTTACTTTCGTGTCAGCGCGTACACCGTGGCGAGGGTCGAGGGTCGGCGCCGTCATCCCCCAAACCCCGGCAGGCGCGGCGAGTAGTAGAGTTCGACCCGCAGATCGACCTTGCGCTCTAGCCGTCTCGCGTCCTTCAGGCTGCGCAGCGCCCGCGTTGTGAAGTAGGCGTCCTGGGCGGCGCGCATCTCGCGGACCAGGCGCACGAATTCCTCTAGGCGTTCGTTCGCGGTTTTCGGGATTGTGTCCATGTTGCTCGTTCCCCCATAGCGCCGAAGATAGGCGCCGAGGCGGCCCGAGTCAAGTCAGACCGGCAGGCCGTCGACTCGGTCGGCCCCGTCGGGCTCGACCTGGCGGCGTACCTCGAGCTCGGTGTCTGGGTTCGCCCACGAGCGCGTGTGGATCGTCCCGTTCTGGTAGCGGACCTCGACCTGCGTCATGCCATCGACGATCGCCGGCGCGGTTCGGACCCGGTAGGCCAGCCCGCCCGAGTTGAAAATGTCTTTTGGCTCGAGCTGCGAAACGGTCACGGTGATCAGCGGCATCGCGGGCCTCCTATCGAGTGTATTCGTATTCCATCGAGTAGCCGACCTCATACGGCGAGCTGGCCCCCGTGAGCGCGTTTATCTTGCACCAGATCACTTGATCGGCTGGAACCGACGTCGCGTTCAGCGTCGCGTCGGCCCCATAGGTCGCATTCCCCCACCATGACCCGTTGACCAGGTTCGTCCAGGCCGACGAGTTGCGCGCCCCGTACCGCACGATCGTCGAGACCGCCGTCATCCCGTAAAACCAGATCCGGATCTGTTTGACCGTGATCGCCCGGTCGACGTACCAGAGCCCGAACTCACGCCCGGCGGCGGGATCGTAGAGCACCATGTTGACGAAAGCCGTGCGGGAGATGTTCCCCAACTGGACCCGTTTCTTGGCGTCGCTCGACGCCGAGTCTTCGAGTAGGATCACGTCGGCGTCGACGGGCGCCGTCTTTTCAGTAACGGCGACGATCTCCCCAGCGACGTTGTCATGGATCGAGTCGTCGACCTCGGTCGTCAGACTCGACTCCAGGGACGCCACGCGGGCGGCCAGGCGGTCGAGGGCGTCATGAGTCCAGCGAGCCATCGCTCACCGCCTCCAGTGCGGCTGATACTCGACATGAACGTGAGTCGAGCGAATGAGAATATCCCACTCGTCGCCCATGGCGGCGACCAGGTCGTCGCGCAGCTCGTCGGCGTCGCCTGGCGTCAGGCCTGCGATCCCCAGGTCGAACGCGTAGCCGACGACGTGAAGCGAACGGATCACTCGACCCTGAGCGGCCTCGGTCCCCGACGTCATGCGGGCCTCGGCTAACAGGTGCTTCTCGACGATCGGGACCGCCATGAACAGGCCGACCACCGTCTCGGCCTGGATCCCCGCGATTGAGATGCCCTGTTTGACTCTCACTGGCGCCCCCCGTTCGCGAGGTAGTCCTCGAACTTGACCAGGAACAGGTCGAAACGGTGGTCGAGCGCGGTCTGCGCCTTGACCAGCTCGGCGACCGAATTCCGCAGCGTATCGTGCGAGCGGTTGAACCCGTCAACGTAGCGCAGGAGCTGCGCCAGGTTGCTTGAGGTCTGCTCGATCTGACTCTCGATCCGGCGGTGATCGGTGAGGCAGATCCCGTTGCCCGCGCTTGAGCCGTTCCCGTTCCGCCTGGTGATCGCCTTTTCGATCAGCTTGAAGGCCGAGTTGACCAGCGCGAACACGCCCCCCATCACCGTCGCGATCAACAGGTAGGGCGTGTCGGGTTCGACCTCACCCGCGGACTCCGCGCAGGCCTCGCGAACGGCGAGGATCAGGATCGCCAGGCCGACCAGGGCGATCAGGCGCCAGGTTCGAACGGCCCGCGGGCTCATGAGTCGACCGCCGTCAGCTTCAGCTCGCGTAAGAGCGTGACGTAGAGCGTGTGATTCGTCGAGTTCGTGCGACCCCATAGTTCCAGGTCGACGTAACCCTCGGTCGTCGTCTCGTCGAGCGTTAACTCCATGAACCCCGAGAAATAGGTCGACGGCGTGACTACTTCCTGTGTTCCCTGGTCGGACCCGACGGCCCAGTACGCCCGACAGATCGCGTTCGGCGGCGTCGAGCCCTCGACCGCCTGGAGCGACGTGTACGGCTCGATCAGGACGCCCGCCGACCCGATCACTCGATCGGGGATCCAGAGCCTGACCGTTATCAGCTCGACGAAGGTCGACGACGTCGTCGAATTGTTGTCGGCCACGAGATCAGAGTCGAGCCAGATATCGGCGATCGCCCGCGTGTTATTTCGCAGCTTCCGCATGACCCGCGCCGTAACGGGCGCGAACTCGGAAACCTCGGCGGTCGGAATATCCTTCCAGCTCAAAAATCGATCCTCAGCGTGATCGAGTTCGTCGCCCTCGCGTAGACCGTCCCCGTCCCCGAGGATCTCCTGAACCGTACTTTATAATTGACGTTGTCTCCCTTGGTCGCCGCCGCGTTCGAGATCGTGAGTTCGGTCCAGGTGTACGTCGTCGCCGTGACAGCGACCCAGGTTCCCTCGATCGTGTCGGTCGCGTTGTAGAGCTGATACTCGCCCTCGCCCGACGTTACCTTGGCCTCGATCGCGAACTTGACCTGGCGGGCGATCCCTGTGTAATCCGCCATATCGGGGATATAGATCGTCACGCCCGAACCCGTGACGTCTGAGGCCGTCCCCGACGTCGTCGTATCCTCGGCAAAATCGTGCGCCTGGAGCCAGCGTCTACAGGCGATCGCGTTGTCGCGGAGCGCCTGGCCGACGTCGTCTTCCTTCAGCGGCGACCCGACGTCCAGGTCGGTATCGGGAATGTTCGTCCAGGTAGGTAGCGCCATTAAATCAGCCTGTACCCCGGCGACCCGTCGGCCTGGTCGCCCGTCGTATTGTCATTCCAGAACGCGTATGTATCCCGGTCCTGTTCGGTAGCCGAAGTGTAGTCGGCCTGCGTACCCGCCGACCAGACACCGTAGCGCCTCAGGCCCAGGTCGAGACACTCGATCCAGATCACGCCACGCCACAGGTCAGGACGAACCCCGAGAACCGTCATAAGGCGGCCCTCGATCCCCATTGTCCCCGTCCGCTGATCGGGTAGGTCGGCGTGAGTCACGGCGACGACGTCGCCAGCTTCGATCCGACGTTGAGTGAAGTTCACGGGGATCTCGACCAGGGCGGGCCCGACGAGCCAGAGCTGTCGCAGACGACCGGCCAGCTCGCGGGCGATCTCGACGCCGTCCTGGGCCGTCGTTAGCCACGTCGACTCGACCGCGTACTCGACCGTTTCCCCCGTGTCGGTCCTGTTCGCCGTGTCGTCGGCGTGGTCCTCGGCGTAGAGCGGCGTGTAGGTATCGGTCGCCTGATCGTAGTCGCCCGAGACCCTGAACTGATTCAGGTGCTCCGAGATGAGATGTTCCCAGCGTGGCGTCTCGTCGATCAGCTTGTCGAGCGTGATCGCAGGCGCGGAGCTGGCGGGGACGGCGGGGACGTTGAACCTGAACCCGAGGGCCCCGTCGCCGAGTATGGCGATATGCGCCTGGAAAGCCCGGAAGAATTCTTTGACCAGGTATTCGCGCGCCGACGTCGGGCCGTACAGCTCGACCGTGACGTTATCCGCGGGTCGCCAGGTATCCCGCTGAGCTTTCATCCCGACGAAGTCCAGATCGGCGTCGGAGATCCCGAGGCCCGTCGGAACGCTCGACGTCGACGTGTCGGTCGAGACCGACGCCAGCGGAAAGTCCGCGTCAGACGTCGAGAACACGCCGCGCAGGATCGATACGAAACAGTTGACGACGTTCCCCGTGATCTTCGACGGCTTGGCCTCGGTCGCGTTCGACATAATCTCGCCGTCGATCAGATAGGCCGTGTCGGCCAGGTCGATCTCGTAGACGCCCGGCTCCGACAGTCGCAGGCCTGTTACTCGCCCGGTGTAGATCTTGACGTAATCGGCGAACAGTAGCCCGCGGTAGCCCGCGTGCAGACTGATCTTCCTGTTCTTCCAGGTCGCCACAGGCGCGGTCGAGGCCTCGACCCCGAACAGCTTCGAGGCCTCGCCGTCGAGATCGTGAAAGGTCAGCTTCGCCGTCGCGACCGTCGACGTCCCCGAGAGTAGATCGATCCCGCCCGGCGACAGCTCAGGCACGCCGAGGATTACGTGTTCGGTCCCGACGACGCCCCAGATCGGATGCGTCGAATAGAGCGTGTTCAGGATCCCGTCGACCGTAATGTAATAGTTGGGCGCCTGGTCGGGATTGTCCGCGTAGGCGTTCCAGTTGACGTTACCCGTCAGCATGGATCAGCCCCGATACGACCGGAACTTCATTCGGAAGTCCCAGAGGTTCGCCCCGAGGCCCGCGTCGCGCTCCGTGAACTTCACGGCGCCCGCCTTGGCGCGACACTTTTCGTGATACTGGAAATGATACACCGGCGAGTTATCGACGAAGTCCATAACTAGGGCGGGCGTTATGTTGAACTGGGTCGACGTCGGCGGCCCCGTGAGCGCGCAGCTCATACGCCGCGGGTCGGTCAGGTGCTCGACCCAGATCGTATCCCCGGAGCTGAGCCCCGTCGTCGAGTCGACCGTGAGAACAGTCGAGCCGTTCGCGTGGCTCCCGTTGAGCTGATTCGAGTAGGTCTTCGACGACTCGACGGCGAACTCGAACTCCTGACTCACTTCGGCGTGACAGCAGAAAATCTGGAGCATTCGCCAGGTTGCCCCGTCGCTCGCTTTGTCGATCCCGTCGACGTGTAGCTCGAACTCGGTCCAGATATCGTGATAGATCGTCGCGGCGTAGCCCGAGGGCGCGACTACGAGCTTCGCGTTCGACCGCGTGTTCGACGCCAGGCGCTGAAGCCCGTAGTCGCTCAGGTCGACGTACTGCGTCGCCGTCTCCCCAATTGGCGCCCAGGTGATTCGCGCTCCCATGGCTACTCCCGCCGATATCGCGGAGCGACCAGCTCGGTCGCGACCAGGCGCGCGCCGCCCCGCTGAACCTCGACCGAGACCTGATCGGTCAGGCGACGTAGGTTCGGCCCGATCTCGACCATGATGTTCGTTCCCTCGGCCTTGCCCGCGACCAGGTCCCTTTGCTGATCGCGGTTCAGAACGAGTTCGCCCGGCGTCAGCATCGCGTGGACCGAGTCGCCCGCGGCGGGATTGCCCCGCACCATTCCGCCCGCGGCGTAGCCCTGAGGGTTCGTCGATTTGATCTTCTGAACCTGGGCGAAGCCCGCGGCAATCACGGCGGCCATCGCGGCAATGCCGAAGATACCGCCCTGGGCGAGCGCCTTCGACGCGCCCTCGTAAGTGTTAATGATCGCCTGGGCGATCGCGATCGCTTTGTTATCCCCGAACAGCGAACCCGCCGCCGCAGCCATTTCGCCCATCGCGGCGACGCCGACCTCACCCGCGGCCTTGTCGGCCTTGCCGCGGGCCTTCGCGTTCGCCATGGCCTTGTCGCTGAGGTAGTCCTCCCACTTCAGCCAGTCCTTGAACCACTTCTGATCGCTGAGATCCTCGGGCGCTTTCGGGATCACGGCGATGGGCAGCCCGCCCTCGGGTAACACGTCGAGCATCGCCTGCAGGACCATCTCGGTCGCGGCCTCGGGATCCTCGATCTTCGGCTCGACCGGGATCTTCGGCCCGACCGTGTCGCCGGCCTTCCCCGACGTCTCGTAGAGCCGCAGGAGCGCCAACTCGAGCGCGTTCGCCTTCTCGGTCGACAGGTCGAACCCGCTCGAGAGAACCCCGAGGGCGGCGATCTGACCCGAGAACCCCTTCGACGCCAGCGACGCCGCGGTCAGCATTTTCTCGAAGTTATTCGCGATCGCCTCGATCGGTCTCAACAGGCCGACGAGGGCGATCGCCAGGTCGATAACGAGCGTTCGAAACGTCTCGGTATCCTGGGTCGCGCCCGTCAAGTCCTGGATCAGCGGTCGCAGGAAGTGCTCGATCAGCTCCTGACCGACTTCCATCATGGGCCCGCCGATTGCTTCGGCCAGGTCGCCGAAGTCGTTCGACAGCGCCGTAACCTGACCCGCATACGTGTCGAGCTGCGCTGCGGCCTGGCCGCCGTACAGGTCGAGGATCACGTCGGCGGCCTCGCCCGCCATGAGCTGTTCTTTCGTCAGGTTCTTCAGTGCGGGGATCGTCTCGCCGAGTTCGCCCGTCAGACCGCCGAGGGTCTTCCCTATGTTCTTGAACGCGTTTTCCAGACTGACGCCCGCGCCCGCGGCGTAGTCGACGGCGGCCTGGGTCATTTTTTCGAGTAGCTCGCCCGTCGCCCCATACGAGACGAGTAGCGCCTGATTCGAAAGGATCACTTCGTCGCCCGCGGTCGAGGCCGCCTGAAGGCCCGCGGCGTAGGCCTTCATGTTCGGGAGAACCGTGTCGACCGCCTGGCCTGCGTTGACGAGCGCCTGTTCGAGCTTGACCTCGGCGGCCTGTTGAACGCCCGCGGCCTCGGTCGCCGCGGCCATCCCGCGAACGAGCTTCCGCCCGAACGCGACGACGCCCAGGGCGGCGGCGGCGACCCCGAGGGCGCCCATCGTCCCGTGCAGGCGGCGGAAAGTCGGCGACGCTTTGTCGACCGCGTCGATAATGATTGAGGCCCGACGTCCCATTTACTCCCTCGTCAGCTCGTGAAGTGCGGCCAGGTCGAACGCCAGTCGGGCCCGCTCAGTCTTCAGCCCGACGTAGTCTGACGCGCGACCGCCCATTACTTGCGCGCATTGGCCGACGCTACGAATGAACTCGCGTCGGCCACGGTAGGGCGGGCCTCGGCCTTGGCTTCCTCCATGGCCTCGTCGCGCAGCTCGACGATCGCCGCGGCGAGCTTCGCCAGGTCGGGCGGGAGTAGTCGTTTGACCGGCCTCATTCCGCCGCCGCCCTCCAGACTGAACCGAGGTTTCACGGCGCCATGTATCACCATGAAACACTGAGCCATGAGTAGCTCGACGGGCGTCATCTTCAGTTCGGCCTTCGTGATTTTCTCGGTCGCCAGGAGCCCGAGGCTCGGGATAGCGCCGTAGGCCTCGATCTCGTAGCCGACGCCCGGAGGTTCGATCTCGACGACCGTCCCATCGCTGATCTTCACTTCACGCTTCATGGAAGCGTAGCCTGGTCGTTCGTGCAGGCGACCTGGATCGGCGACTCGAGCGACGTGTCCTCGGCGACCGTGAACTCGACCGTGGGCTTGGGCACGCCGGGCCCGTCGAGCGCGGGCGTCCCCTGGGTCAGGGTCGTCTTGTTCAGGTTGACGATGAAATCGTGCGTCCCGTCGTTCGCCGTGATCTGCAGGTCGCAGACGGTCGAGGCCCGGTAGAGCGTGTAGATCGAGGCCGAGTGATTCAACAGAGTGAACGACCCGGTCACGGTCATGGGCCCCGAGGGTTTCGGCTTGCGGGCGAACACCGACGACCCGAGGGCTCGCGGCTCGTCGTGCGGCCAGGTCAGCGTAAGCTCGAGGGCTTCGATATCCCGCGAGACCGAATCGACCGTGAAGGTCATTTCGGTCGGCAGGGAGATATCGAAGTCCCGGTAGCTGGGCGTGTTCGCCGACCCCGTGACCTCGGTCCCCGACCCGAGAACCTGGCCCTCGACGAGGATCGGCTGGTCGAGACCCATCGACATTTTCAGCTCGGTCAGCACGCAGCCCGAGTACTTGGTCGTCTCGCCGTCGCCGCCCTCGTCGCGCTGGACCTCGAACGTGAGATCCTCGGTATCGATGGCCCCGACCGGGTACTGCGGTACAGTGTGATCGTAGGGCCCGGCCCCCGTCGTCGTGACCGACCCGAAAATCGCGTAGAACAGGCTGGGCAGATCCTGGTAGTTGCAGATCGCCCGGAACGGCCCACGCGTGACCTTTCCGACGGTCTTATGGATCCGCGTACCGTTCGCCCGGATCGTATCGACCGCGACGACGTTCGGCTCCATGCGGATCGCCTCCGACAAAACCTCGAGCCAGAGCGACGGCGCTATCGCCGTGTCGTAGCTAGACTCGAAACCGATTCCGAGATGGTGTTCCATGTTCTCCCCTTACGCGCTACCGCGCTCGTATTCTCGAATGACCTCGACGACCAGGCGCGACCGATGGGTCGCTGAGCGTTGAACCTCGGCGCCCTCGACGTTTCCCCAGCTCGTCACTGAACAGATCGTGCAGATTCGCGGCGTCGTCGTTCGGATCGTCGACGTCGGCGACTCCAGAGCGTTTCGGATATCCGCGACCGCCTTGTCGAGCGTTTCCAGCTCGCCGTCCTTCGCGAACAGATCGAGTTCGAAGGCCGTGGCTTCCTGGCCTGACCGCCAATTGTGGGCGTCGGCGGAACCCTCGACACTGACGAGCTGTAGGGCGGGAGTGTCGAGGATCGTAATATCTTCGTCGCCCGTCTCGTCGACGTCGGCGACCGAGAACGACTGGGTCGGCGTCGCGATCGCTTCCAGGTCTGTTTTGATCGCCGCCCTGATCGCCGTCAGTCCGTAGGCCATTACCAACCCCTCAGGATCTCGAATATCGTGCGTTCGAGTTCGCGCTCCGTCCGCTTTTCGTTCCGCTTTCTGACGAGGTTCGCGAGTGGCCGCCGCATATGCTTAACCGACCCGTATTCGTGAAACGCCAGGTAGAACCCAGGCCCAGGGATCCCGGCGCCGCCTCGCGGCCCTATGAATGTTTTGAACACAGTCACGCCAGGTTTGTTCGGGTTCGGGAACTTCGTCCTGACCGTGATCGTCCGCTTCCCCTTACCGCTGAACGTCCCCAGGACCGGCATCCCGTCGCCTCGGCGACGCGTCTCGGGGTCGGTCATCTGGCCGACGAACTCGGCCCTCCATTCCTGTTGCAGCTTCTGGCCGATCTTCTTCATTCGCTTTCGAATCTCGCGCTTGAGATCCTTCGGCGCCTTCAGCATCTGACGCGCCGCCCGTTCGAGCGACCGCGAGTCGACCGACAGCGAGATACCGCCGCCCGCCGACCTGGCCGACCCGCCGTACTTTTTGTACGAGCGTCGAGTTCCGCCCGACTCGCGACCCTTCGCGACTGGGTACGGCTTCGGCACTAGATGATCCCAACTCGCAGGCGCCAGCTCGCGGCGACGCGGTCGGCCAGGCGATCGAGTTCGGTCGGATCGATCGGCGTCGCCGACAGGTCCCCGGCGCTCTGACTGACGACCCCTTCAATATCGCGGCGGCGGAAGTGCGCGACGACCAGCCTGGTCGAGTCGAGCTGGAGCGCCTTCGGAATGACACTGAAGCCCGCGTTGAACGTGACTCGATAGTTCAGGTTGCCCGCGGTCCAGAGCTGGCCGTCGACCCGCCTCAGGTGGCCGTGTCCGCGCTCGTTCGTTCCGCGCTGGACGTAGCGCCATGAGTCGACCTCGGTCGTCGTCACGCCCGACGAGCTGTAAGTCAGTTCGTAGACCGACGCGACCGAGTTCAGCGGGCCTTGCCACAAAAACAGATCCCGGTAGCCCCATCCATCGAAGTCCTGATTCGTGTAGTCCGCGGCGTCGAAGGCCCGCCCCGCGCGGGTCTCGATCACAGACTGAACCTCGTTAATCATGACCGCCAGCATGGCGTCATGAGTCGAGCTGGAGATACCCAGGCGCGACTTGACGATGTCAAGGGTCGTAAGAGCCATTACGCCCGCCTGGCGGTTTTCTTCTTCGCCGACCGCTTGACGGTCGCCGTCTCGCCTTCGGGCTCGACCTCGGCGGCCTCGACCTCGTCGACGGGCCCGACGATCTCACACACGCCCGCCTTCTCCCATCGCTTCGCCAGGTCTGGAGCGACGACCAGGGTTTCGCCCGGCTTGTACGGTTCGTCAGGTCGCGACCTGTGAAGAATCTCGACCTTGGCTTTCACTTCGAACATCGCGCCTCCAGCGAGCGGGCGCCGCCCGCAGGCGACGCCCTCTCAGTTGGGTTTCCGATCAG
>JAAUYE010183947.1_pt1 | contig 18076 bp, 19 predicted proteins | sample 7278081 | NCBI WGS metagenome assembly JAAUYE01 (sample SAMN14350131, study PRJNA611818) | marine sediment metagenome | isolation source: surface marine sediment (0.6m) | place: French Polynesia: Moorea | collected 2018-08
CGTTGCCAGCGTCAACGGCGTGTTGCGCGACGAGATTGTCGGCATCGAGTTCGCCGATCAGAGGGCCCTCGACACGCGCATGATCGAGCTCGACGGCAGCGACAACAAGGGCAACCTGGGCGCAAACGCGCTGCTTGCCATCTCGCTGGCGGCGGCGAGGGCCGATGCCAAATCGAACGGCGTGTCGCTGTTCCGCCACCTGGGCGACGGCACCGAGATGCCGGTACCGATGATGAACATCATCAACGGCGGGGCGCACGCGGACAATAGCGTCGATATCCAGGAATTCATGATCCTGCCGGTCGGTGCGCCGAACTTCAGCGAAGCGCTGCGCTACGGCGCCGAGATCTTCCACGCGCTGAGAAGCGTCCTGCAGGAACAGGGCATGAACACGGCCGTCGGCGACGAGGGCGGTTTTGCGCCCAACCTGCCGTCCAACCGGGCCGCGCTGGACACCATCATGACGGCGATCGAGCGGGCCGGCTACAAAGCGGGCGACGACATCCTGCTGGGCCTCGACGTGGCAAGCTCCGAGTTCTACGAGGACGGCGTCTACAACCTGGAGTCCGAAGGCAAGACCTACGACGCAGCAGGGTTCAGCGCGTTTCTTGCGGAGCTGGCGGACGCCTACCCGATCATCACGATCGAGGACGGCATGGACGAGGGCGACTGGGACGGCTGGAAGCTGCTTACAGAGGCAGTCGGCGAGAAGGTCCAGCTTGTGGGCGACGACCTGTTCGTGACCAACACCTCGATCCTGCAGCGCGGCATCAACGAAAAAATTGCAAATTCAATATTGATAAAACCCAATCAAATCGGTACCTTATCTGAAACTCTTGATGCAATTACTATGGCTGTGGAGGCGGGTTACTCGGCCGTCATTTCGCACCGCTCGGGAGAGACCTCGGACAGCACGATTGCTGACATCGCGGTCGGAACCCGGGCAACGCAGATCAAGACCGGATCACTGTCCCGCTCTGATCGCATTGCCAAGTACAACCAGTTGTTACGCATCGAGGAAGAATTGGGCGGCGCAGCAAGTTACGCGGCCCGGGAGGCGTTCTCGGTAAAGGCGCCGTAAAGCTTGGGGTAGATTTGGGGTGAGTTCACGCTGGATGCTGGTAATCCTGGGAGCCATTGCGCTGGTCCTGCAGGGGCAGCTGTGGTTCTCGGACTCGGGGTATGCGAAGACGCGTAACCTGCGCGCCGCGGTGGCCGAGCAGCGTGACCAGAATGCCGCGTTGCGGGAGCGTAACCAGGCGCTCGACGCCGAGGTCGTCAATCTCAAGCGCAGCCACGAGGCGGCCGAGGAACGCGCCCGCACCGATCTCGGCATGATCGGCCCCGACGAGACGTTCTACCAGGTCGTGCCCGTCGCCGACGCGGCCCACTAACCAACCCCTTGTCCACGCTACCTGACTGGGCCCGAGCCTGTGGCCAGCCTGTGTGTGCCGCAGAGATTCGCGGTACGCCACGCGACTTCCAGGTTATCGAGTGCCTCGACGTAGACTTCAGCGACGACGGCGAGCACGACTGGCTGTGGCTCGAGAAGACCGGCGCCAACACGACCTGGGTCGCGGACCGGCTCGCCCGGCATGCCGGCGTATCGTCGAGGGACGTCGGCTACTCGGGTCTCAAAGATCGGCACGCCGTGACGCGGCAATGGTTCAGCGTCCGTCGCCCGACGGGCATGGGCACCGATTGGGACACGCTCGATATTGAAGGCGTCGCGATTCTCGAGAGGCGCCGGCACCAGCGCAAGCTCAAGCGGGGCGCGCACCGGGGCAACGCGTTTCGCATTGCACTGCGCGGTGACGACATCGAGACGCATCGTGATGAGCTCATCGAGCGGCTGGAGATGATTGCCGCACAAGGCGTGCCGAACTACTTCGGAGAACAGCGCTTCGGGCGTGATGGCGGCAACATAGCGCTGGGCGAATCCGTGCTCGCGGGCCGACGGGTCTCGCGCAACAAGCGCAGCATCGGACTCTCGGCCGTGCGGTCGCTGCAATTCAACAATGAGCTCGCGGCACGCGTCGACGCGGGCACGTGGAATCGACTTTTGCCCGGTGACACGGCCAATCTCGACGGCAGCGGCAGTGTTTTCGATGTCGACGAGCTGACCGATGAGCTGGCGCAACGTTGCGCCGAGTTCGACATTCATCCGTGCGGGGTTTTGCCGGCACTCGAGGCCGCGGGTGTGAAGGCGGCAAGCCGGCCGCTGCGCATGCGCGTGGAGCAGCTGGCCTGGGAGTTTTCCGAAGGCGCGCTCTGGATCGATTTCCGCCTGGGCAAGGGGAATTTCGCAACGTCTGTGCTGCGCGAGCTCGTTCGCTATACTCAACGCCAAATCTAATCGTGGGGACGATAACAATGACAAGATGGCTTGGCCTGGTTCTGGTATTTGCGGCTGCGCCGCTCGCGGCAGAGACGATGACGTATCGCGTGTTGTTTGCGGGCGACGACGTGGGCCACATGATCGTCAATGAGCACGACAACCAGCTCGCGATCGATTTCGACTTCAAGCAAAACGGACGCGGCCCGACGATGGCCGAAGAGATCACGCTCGACGACAACGGCTTTCCGGTCGACTGGTCGATTAGCGGGACGACCACGTTTGGCAGTTCCGTCGATGAATTCTTCCGTGTCGAGGGCGGTACCGCCCGCTGGCAGGACTCCACGGGGACAGGCGAAGCTGCCATCGACGACATGCTCTTCTATATCAACCAGGACGGCAGCATCTATTCGGCGGGCCTGCTGGCGCAGGTATTGCTGGCCGACGAAGACCAGCGCATGGAGGTGTTCCCCGGCGGCGAAGCCTACATCGTTGAACGCGATTCGATGGCATTCGAAGGCTCGGACGGCACGTTCGACGTCACTGCCTACGAGATTCTCGGTCTGACCTACAACCCGGCGCTCGTTATCCTCGACCAGGAAGGCCGGTTCTTCGCGACCGCGAGCCCGCGCTTCAGCATGGTGCGTGAAGGCTATGAGTCGGCTGACAAGGCGTTGCGCGAGTACGCCGACAAGCTTTCCACGGAGCGGTTTGTCGAAATCCAGTCCGAGGTTGCCCACAGCTACGACGCACCGGTGCGAATCCGCAATGTGCACGTATTCGACCCGGAGCGCCTCGAACTGACCGAGCCGATGGACGTGCTCGTTTACGGCAATCGCATTGCCAGCGTCCAGGCAACGGGCGGCCCGCTCACCGAAGGTGAGGTCGTCATCGATGGCGAGGGCGGCACGCTCGTGCCCGGCATGTACGAGATGCACGGCCACATCGGCCAGGGCAATGCGCTGCTCAATGTAGCGGCCGGTGTCACGTCGGTGCGTGATACGGGCAACGAGAACGCCGTGCTCGAGGACCTCGTTAACCGCATCAATGACGGCATCATCGCCGGTCCGCGCATCACGCGTTCCTGCTTCATCGAAGGCAAGAGCGAGTTCTCGGCAGCGACCGGCGAAACCGTAGCGACGCTGGATGAGGCGCTGTACATGGTGCGCTGGTGCGGCGTCCGCGACTTCCACCAGGTCAAGCTTTATAACTCGATGAAGCCGGAGTGGGCGGAGACGCTCGTCGCCGAGGCGCATCGTCTCGGCATGCGCGTGGCCGGCCATGTACCGGCCTTCTCAACGGCGAATGCCATGATCGAGGCCGGCTTCGACGAGATTACGCACGCCAACCAGCTAATGCTCGGCTGGGTGCTCGAAGATGGTGAAGACACGCGCACGTTGTTCCGCTTCAAGGCAATGAAGCGCTTCCCGTCGCTCGATCCGGGTGGGGAAGAGGTGCAGTACACGATCAGCCGCATGCTCGAGAGAAACGTCGCGCATGACCCGACCATTGCCATTCACGAACACGGCCTGACGGCAGTCAACGGCGAGCCGGCACCCATGGCGCGCGCCGTTATCGACCACCTCCCGACCAACGAGCAGCGCTCGGTGAAAAGCGAGTTGTTCGGTACCGAGGGACCCGAAGAACGCGCCGAATACGTTGCCGCATTCGAGTTCATCCTCGACGTATTGAGCCGACTCAACGAGCGGGGCGTCATGCTGCTGCCCGGGACTGATCTCGGTGGCGGGTTCGCTTACCACCGGGAACTCGAGCTGTTCGAGAAGATCGGCCTGACGCCGGCCGAGGTACTACGCAGGGCCTCGTATGACATGGCCGTCTATTTGATGCAGGACGAAGATCTCGGCTCTATCGAGAAAGGCAAATACGCGGACTTCTTCCTCGTACCCGGCGACCCGACAGAGAATCTGAATCAGCTGCGGCAGATTCGCATGGTCGTGTCTGATGGCGTCGTGTACTACCCGACGGAGATCTATCCGTGGTTCGGCATCCGTCCCTTCAGTGAGGTTCCGCAGGTGACGGTTCCGGACGAGGCTTCATAAGGGCCGTCCGTCGATAGAGCGCTCATCAGGACTGCAAACCGGAATCGAGAGTATCCATGAAAGCGGTTTCTACGATCATCGTCGTGATACTGGTTGTGCTGGCGGTGTCGTCCGGCACCACCAAGATCTTGTTGATGCAACAAGAGGTAGCCTTCTTCGGCAAGTATGGCTTTACCGATGCAACTCTGATCGCTTTCGGATTGGCACAGTTACTCGGTGGACTGCTTATGATCGTCAACAGGACCCGATTCGCCGGGGCTGCAATCGTCGCTATTACGTTTCTTGTGTCGCTGGCGCTGCTGCTGATGGAGGGAAATATGCCTTTCAGTATCACCACGGCGGTCGCTACGCTGTTGCTATTCGTGGTTATGAAGCAAAGCTGGCAATCGAGAGCTCGATAATCGAACGACCGCTTCTGAATGTGCTTTGTATCTGACGGCCAGGCGCAACCTGACTAGGCGCTGCGGATACCCTCAATCACGGCCACAACGACTGCGATGACAATTGCCGCGGCTCCGACCACGGCGATCGCCCTGCGGAATTTGTAAGCAATACTTGCAAGCGCGACCAGTCCGAATACACCGAGCCCGACATTCGGCCAGAAACTGAAGCCGGCTTCTGCGCCGATGTTGTATCCGACGACTGCGCCGATAACGCCGAATGCAAAAATCCAGAATCCATATGCATCCGCGTATTCTTCATCGTGGTTTTCTTGCACTTCTACGTTCTGTTCATCAGACATGCTGGCCCTCCTGGATGGGCCCACCGTTTGTATGGCCCACATTCTGTCGATCAGCGTAGCAATTGCGTAGCCCTGAAAATGTTACACAGATCACCTTTCAGTCAGATTCCAGCGCAGAACCAACAGGCCAGTGGCGGCAGTTCCGGTCGCTCACTGGTATTGGGCTAGAATGGGCGTGATTTAGTGCGGCCACTCGTGCCGCTGCAATGCGGAGAATTCGTTAAAGAACGGCATTCTCATTCGATTAACTGACTGGCCGGTAACGACTCACGATCAAGTCCGGGTGGAGCGACATCAAATGGAAGGAATAGTCTGGGTTTTCAGCATGGTCGGCGTGACGTTCGGGATTTTCGGCCTGATCGCCTTCTTGCGCGTGCACCAGCTCATCGCGAAACTGAAGGACGACGGCATCCTGCCGGCCGACTTCGACAGCCCGTCCAAAGACTAGAAAACGGCTACTCCGGTATCGAGTTCAACTGGTACATCGCGGCCAGTATCGGCGGTACATCGATGCCGATGCGGCCAATCCACTTGTAGAAGATATCCGCGTAGGCGCCACTGCGATACAGCTGGGCGATCGAGCGGTTGACTACCAGCCGGAAGTCGGCGTCGTTGCGTCGCAGCGCCAGGCCGTAAGGTTCGAACGAGAAGATCTCGCCGTTGAGCGCGTAATTCTGCGGACTGACTGACTCGATGATCTGCCCGATCAGTACGATCTGGTCAGATGCGAGTGCGTCAATGTCACCGCGGTCGAGCTGCCGCTTGCCAACGTCCCGGCTCTCGACAATGACAATCTCCGCATCGATCAGGTTGTCCTCGAGGTGATTACGCAGCTGCTCGACGGTGGTCGTGTCTTTCGCCACACCAATCTTTTTGCCGGCGAGGTCGGACATGCTCTGAATACCCGTAGATTTCAGGGACAGCACGCTGCCGCCAGTGACGAAAGTCGGTAACGAGAAGTCCACACGCTCTTTCCGAGACAACGTTATCGTCGTCGATCCGCACTCTATATCAACCTTGCCGTCAACAACGGCCGAGATGCGTTCATCAGCCGTGATCTTTTCGAAACGTGTCTTGATGTCCTGATCGGGGAAGTGAGCATTGACGCTCGCGGCGATACGCTGGCAAATGTCGACCGAGTACCCTGACGGCACGCCGCGCGCGTTTTCGTACGACAGCGGGCTCGCATCCGCCCGGTAGCCAATCACGAACTCGCCGGTCCTGGCGACCTTCTCCAGCGTTCCTTCGGCTGCCGCTTGCAGGCCGGGCAGGAACACGAGCAAGGCGATGATGAGCGTGGCGGTGCAGGAGCGATTTTTCATTGTTGTCCTCCTCGTCAGGAGGACGCAGCATAGCACTACCGAACCGGGCTCTAGAAATCCCCGCGGTCGAGCAGAACGTAAACCGCACCGGTGCCTCCATCCACCTGGCGGGCTGACACGAACGCCAGCACGGAGTCCCATTTGCGCAGCCAGCGATTCACGGCGTTCTTGAGCACCGGTCCCCGGTGGCCCGAACCCAGGCCCTTGCCGTGAACGATGCGCACGCAGGTCAGGCCCCGCTTGATGGAGTAGTCGATGAAGTCGGTGAGGCGAGGCCGGGCCTCGGCCACGGTCATGCCGTGCAGGTCGATCTCGGCCTGGACCGCGTACTTGCCTCGGGCCAGCCTGCGCATCGTGCGCTTGCCGACGTGCGGCCGGTGATAGCGCATGCTTTCGGCGTTGGCGGCCTCCATCGTGTCGATGTCGGCCTCGAGACTCTCTTCCAGCGCCTTTTCCTCGTCCGCGCGGGAGAACCGCGCCTTCGGCAACGGCTTCTTGCGGGGCTCGGGGACGCGCTTTTCGGTCTGAAGCGGTTTTGCGCCCTCTATCGAGCGGCGGAACAGGTCGGGATCGTCATCGCTCACGGCGGTGATCTCAGGCTATGGTGCACGGTGAACATTCAGTATAGTGAGCTCACCTCATGGCGCAAATCACCGATCGATTTTCATGAAAATCCTCGTTAGCAACGACGACGGCTACCTGGCCACCGGGATCAACGTGCTGACCGATGCGCTGGCCGAGATCGCGGACGTCGTGGTCGTGGCGCCGGACCGGAATCGATCGGCTGCCAGTAATTCGCTGACGCTGCACGACCCGCTGCGCATTGCCAGGGTTGCCGAGAATCGCTACCGCGTTAACGGTACGCCGTCCGACTGCGTCCACCTGGCCCTCACGGGTTTCCTCGAGGAAGAGCCGGACCTTGTTGTCTCGGGTATCAATCATGGCGCCAACCTTGGTGACGACGTGATCTACTCCGGCACGGTTGCGGCGGCGATGGAAGGTCGGTTCCTCGGCTTTCCCACGATCGCGGTCTCCCTGGTCGGTCACCGGCTGACGCATTTCGATACGGCGGCGCGGGTTGCCGTGGATCTCGTGCAGCGGCTCGAGAAAGACCCGTTGCCGAAGGAGTTCATATTCAACGTCAACGTACCGGACGTGCCATTTGACGAACTCAAAGGCGTGCAGGTCTGTCGCCTGGGTTTTCGTCACAAGTCGGAGCCGGTCGTCAAGTCGACGGACCCGCACGGACGCACGATCTACTGGGTAGGGCCTGCCGGACACAGTGCCGAGTCGGGCGAGGGCACCGATTTTCACGCCCTGGAAAACGGCGCCGCGGCGATCACACCGCTCAAGATCGACCTCACCAGGCACGAGGCGCTGTCGCAGGTGGAGGACTGGCTACACCGTGACTAGCCTGCGCTGCAATATCGAGGGCATTGGCATGACCTCGCAGCGCACGCGGGACAGGCTCGTGCAGCGCCTGCGGGACAACGGCATCCGTAACGAGGCCGTGCTCGAACAGATTCGTAACGTGCCGCGGCACCTGTTTGTCGATGAGGCCTTGGCCAGCCGCGCCTACGAGGATACGGCACTGCCGATCGGGCTCGGCCAGACAATCAGCCAGCCGTGGGTCGTGGCCCGCATGACCGAAGCATTGCTCGACGGGTTTACCGGCGAAAAGGTGCTCGAGATCGGCACCGGCTGCGGATACCAGACCGCCGTGCTCGCACCCTTCGTCAAGAAGATCTACACGGTCGAGCGCATTCCGGAGCTCATGCGCAAAACGCGGCAGCGGCTTTACGATCTGGACATCTATAACGTCCAGTTCCGTCCCGGCGACGGCTGGGACGGCTGGCCGAAATACGCGCCCTATGACGGCATTATCGTGGCGGCCGCCGCCGACGAGTTACCGGAGAAGCTGCTGCAACAAATGGCGCCGGGCGCGCGCATGATCATTCCGGTGGGGCGCACCGGGTACCAGGACCTGCTGCAGGTGACGCGCAAGGACGATCATTTCGAAGAGGTCTCACTCGGCGCCGTGAGTTTCGTACCTCTAGTGCACGGCAAATGAAGATTTTCGGGCCGCTCTACGACCGCGTTATCGAGTGGTCGCGACACCGCTTCGCCGAGCGCTACCTGGCGGCGCTGAGTTTCGCCGAGTCGTCGTTTTTTCCGATTCCTGTCGACGTCATGCTGGCGCCGATGTGCCTGGCGCGCCTCGACAAAGCCTGGCGCTATGCGTTTATCGCAACCGCCTTCTCGGTGCTCGGCGGACTCGCCGGCTATGCGATCGGCTGGGGCGCCTTCGAGTGGATCCAGCCCTGGCTCGCCGAGTCGCGGTACTGGGGCGCCTATGAAACCAGCCGCGACTGGCTGGCGAAGTACGGTTTCTGGGTGATTTTCGTGGCCGGCTTCTCGCCGATTCCCTACAAAGTGTTCACGATCGCAGCCGGTGTTGCGGCGCTGAACCTGCCGGCATTTTTCATCGGTTCGATGATCGGACGCGGTGCGCGCTTCTTTCTGGTGGCGGGCCTGCTGGTCTGGGGTGGCGAGACGCTCGAGTCCAAACTGCGCCAGTACGTCGAACGCATCGGCTGGGCGGTGGTCGCGCTGGTCGCGGCCGTTATTGCGTGGTTCATGGTTAGTGGCTGATGCGGTCCGTCGCATTAGTCCTCATTGCTTGTCTGCTTGCCGCCTGCGGCGCACCGCGTTATGGCTACGATCCGAACAGGCACATCGTGCGTTCCGGCGAGACGCTGTTTTCCATTGCGTGGCGGTACGGCAAGGACCCGCAGGACGTCGCACGCTGGAATAACCTGGGCGACGGCTCGCTGATCCACCCGGGCGATGTCATTTACCTGGCGCCAGGCATGGCGCCTGCAAAGTCGCAGCGCTCGAGTTCCAGCCGACCCGCCCCCAAATCGCTGCCGAAAGTCCCCACCCAGCCACCGCCGCCGTGGTCCTGGCCCACGAGCGGCCGCGTGAGCGTCGAATTTGGCGGAAAACCAGGCACGGGCACGGGCATGCTGATCGACGGCAAATCAGGGCAGGCCATAAGGGCAGCGGCTTCCGGCCGGGTCGTCTACGCCGGCAGTGGACTGATCGGATACGGCCAGCTTATTATCATCAAACATAACGACACCTACCTCAGTGCCTACGGGTACAACGCGTCGCTGCTGGTCAAAGAAGGCGAAGCAATAAACAAAGGCCAGCGCATAGCGACCATGGGGGAGGGGCCGGAACGCAAGGCGCGGCTGCATTTCGAAATCAGGCGAAACGGCAAGCCGGTGGACCCGCGACCGTATCTGCCCGCGAGATGACGCGACGCTCCTTGCAACACAGGGGAGACTGTGCGGCGAGGTCATAACAACAAAGTCGGGAACGGCTCGAGTGACCCGACACGAATCTACCTCAGCGAGATAGGTATCTCGCCACTGCTCACTGCGGACGAAGAAAAGCACTATGCACGACTCGCGCAGCGCGGCGACGAGGCGGCGCGGCAACGCATGATCGAGAGCAACCTGAGGCTGGTCGTCAAGATCGCGCGACGCTACCTGAATCGCGGTCTGCCGCTGCTGGACCTTATCGAGGAGGGCAACCTCGGCCTCATTCACGCCGTGAAGAAGTTCGACCCCGAGCGCGGTTTTCGCTTTTCCACGTACGCGACCTGGTGGATCCGGCAGACGATCGAGCGCGCCATCATGAACCAGTCGGGGACCGTGCGCCTGCCCATTCACATCATCAAGGACATCAACTCCTGCCTGCGCGCGGCGCGGACATTGCGGCAACAGCAGGAGACCGAGCCGACGGCCGCCGAGATCGCGGCCCACACAGGCAGGGACGTCGAGCAGGTCGAGCGCCTGCTGGCGCTGCACAACCGGGTCACGATTCGCGCGGGCAACCGCGAGGACGAAAACGGCCCGGTCGACCGGCTCAAGGCGCGCCGCAGCGCGGAGCCGTCACGCTGCGCGCATAAGGACCGGGTCGAGGACCTCGTCGAGCAGTGGATCTGCCAGCTAAGTGACAAGCAACGAGCCGTACTCGAGCGGCGTTTCGGCCTGCACGGCTACCGGCGCGCCACGCTGGAACAGATCGGCAAGGAAATCGGCGTCACGCGTGAACGTGTCCGGCAGATCCAGCTGGATGCGCTAAAGACCCTGCGCGCCATGATGGAAAGTCACGGCATCTCCGGCGACGTCATTCTCGACTAGCCGTTCTTCTCGCTCTCCAGGGCGCCGAGCCAGGCCGCATCGAGCAACGCCTGCGTGCGTTCCGTCGCCGTCATCCACTGTTCCCGAAGCTCCGGGTTGGCCGCCGCTGCGGCCATGTCCTCGAACATCAGAGCGGCGCCGGGTTTCGAGGACGGGATGTTAATTTCCTCGCTCGTCCCGCGTCCCCAACCGCCCTTGCGATAGAGAAAGTCGGCCGAGCCGTCCGGGTTCTGGCCCAGGAAGTCGTCGATGTTGATCACGCCGTCGGTCCCCGTGATCCGCAGGTCCATGACGACCGCTCCGGAATCGAAACCGCAATTCCACGTGGAGGTCGAGCCTTCCGTGAAGTCGAGCACGCCCGTTCCGCTGATCGCGGCGCCGGTTTCGGCATCGCGGCGCAGGTGCGAGCTGACCGTATCGAGTTCGACGTCGGGCGAGAGGTACTCGACGGCCGCGCGCATGTTGTACCAGCCGGCGTCGCCGATTGCGCCCATTGGTTCGAGTTCGGGATTGAAACGAATATTGCCGCGGTCGGCCAGGTTGAATTGAAACGCCGACGCCACCGACCAGACGAAGCCCAACCGAGCGTCGCGGTTCGCTTTGATGTCGAGCGTGCGCGGGTGGTGGACGAAGTGCGTGCCGTCCATGAACGCGACGTTGTTGTCACGGCAGGCGGCCGTGATGCGCCTGACCGAGGGCAGGCTGGCAAACGGTTTTTCGCCGAGCACGTGCTTGCCATTGCCGGCGGCGGCCAGGCAGATCTCCTCGCGCACGCTGGTTGGCGTGGCGACGTAGATCGCGTCCACTTTGTCCGAAGCGCTCATCTCCGCCCACGAGTCGAAGGCGTTAGGCACGTCGTGATTGCCGGCAAACTCCCGGGCCGACTCCATGCGTCGGCTGGACACGGCAGCCAGGTCCGCGTCGTCCGCCGCCTTGATCATGCGCGCCATGGAATTTGCAATGCCGCCGGTACCGACGACGCCCCATCTGAGAGTTTTCACGGTTTGTGCTCCTGCAATTCGGGATTGGGCAATAAACGAGCCACCGGAAAGCGTGGCAATCGTGGCGATGCTGGCAGCACCGAGAAATCGCCGTCGAGATCGGTCGGGTGAGCTCATGGAGTGTTCCTCGTCGTTAAAGGAATAGCCGCACAATAAACGACCAGGTGACCGTAGTCAGCAACAGGTACCACGCCATAACGCGATGGAATAACGGTTTGTCCACAAACAGGGCCAGAGCCGCCACAACAACATAGTGGCTGACAAATGGCAGGTAGGACGGAGGATTGAACAGGTCGCCGCGCGCCGCGGTCTGTGCGATATCCATCAGCGCGACGCCGATGAAGGCAGTCAAGAACCAGCGGTAGCGATATTCGAACGGGTGCTCGACGCCAGCTGATGACGGCGGGTATAGCGTGATCGCGCCGACGTAATGCGCCATCGACCAGAGCACGATGACGATGAAGTGGAGGAAGTTCCAGTTTTGCTGGTCGACCCACTTATAGCCGATCCACCAATCGAGGATGAGCACGAGAAAGAAGAATGCGGTCAGGACGAAGTGTGTCTGATCGGTCTCCCCGCGGTAGATGGAGCGGATGATGCCGGCCATGACATGCGTGGTACTGATGCCGAAGATGATCGACATGAAGACTGCGAGATATTCAAACTCACTCATGCGGCAAGTACAGAATGGCGGCGACCTTTCTGCCTTCGCCGGCCAGCACGTTGTAGGTCCGTGCGGCCGCGCCTGTATCCATCACCTCGAATCCGATTTGCCGCCGCGCCATCGCGAACACGAGGTCCCTGGGTGGGAAGATATTGGTGCTTCCGGTACCAAGCACGATGACTTCGGGCTCGAATTCCAGCAACGCCGAAAAATCGTCCTCGACCAGGTCCGCGATGTCCTTCTGTTCCCAGTCATCGAGCAACGTATCGGCGGCCACGCCAATCGCTTGCGTGTAGACCTCGTCGCCGATGCGGATGCCTTCGGCGCTTACGCTGCGGATCATGATGGCCGCTGTGCTTTCGCGGGTGAACTTCAACCGGGGTTTCCGTTAGTATCGCGGGCAGTGAAACGTCATCATACAAAGCCCTTCCGGTAGAGCAAGTGGCGCCCCCTTACGAGAAGACAGCAGCGACCGTTGTACTGCCCGCAGTTGGCGGCGGCCGCCTGCAAGACGCGTCGCTGCGCCGCTGGCTTGCGCGTTCCGACCTGCGGCAACTCGAGGCGCCCCGCGAACTGCTCGCGCGCGTTCTCGAGGTGCTCAACCTGCCTTACCCCGACACCGGGCAGGGCGCGTTACGCATGTGGGGGCAGACTGGCGACCGCCCAACGGTCTGGATCGCCGCCGCGGACCCGATATACCTGGAGCCGCGACTCGATCACCTGTGCCTGCATGCGCAGGATGCCGAATCGGTGCCTGCGGCCGACCTGCGGCCGCTCGTCGATCACCTGCAGGCCACGCTGGCGGGTAGTGAGGGCTACGGCTTTGCGCGCCTGGGGACCTGTGGTTACCTGCGGGCCGACACACCAATTGCGACGGCGGATGTGCCGCCTTACGTCGTGCATCAGGACATGCCTAATGAATATATGCCCGCAGGCGAGGATTCGGGTGCGTATCGCAATCTCGTTTCGGAGGTCGAAATGTCGCTACACGATCACCCCGTAAACGAGCGCCGGGTCGCTGAAGGACGCCAGCCGATTAACTGCCTCTGGTTATGGGGCGGTGGATTCGCTCCCGAGCAGGAGACCATGCCGCATCCGCCACTGTTCGCGAACGACCCGCTGCTCGTCGGTCATTGGTTGAGCAAGACGGCGGTCGTCGCTGACTGGCCCGGGGATATCCCCTCGTGCGTCGAGGCTTCGGTTACGGGATTCGTCGCCGTTGTTCCCGAGCGCGATGACCCGGAAGTGCTGGAGCGCTGCCTCGGTGACCTGCGGGAACTGCTGCGCACGGGGCGGATCAGCCGACTGGTGCTGATGTTCCGCGATGGCATTGAGGCTAACGTGGAGTCCCGTCATCGCCTCCGCTTCTGGCGGCGACGGTCCGAGTTGCTGGACGGCTGATATGCATTCACACCGCCCGATCGTTACCCGCAAGGTTCCGCAGGTGTCAAAGCTTGACGGCGTGGATCCGCTGCTGGCCCGGCTGTACGTGGCGCGCGGCGTCACCGACGCCGCGCAGCTTGACTACGGGCTGGCTGGCTTGGCGCCGGTCAGTTCGCTCGAGAACATTGACGACGCGATTGACCTGTTGCTGGCGCACAAGGACGAGCGGATCGTCATTGTCGGAGACTTCGACGTCGACGGCGCCACTAGCACGGCGCTGATGTTGCGTTGCCTGCGTGCATTTGGTTTTGCAGATGTCGACTACCTGGTGCCGAATCGTTTCGAGTTCGGCTACGGGCTGTCGCCCGAGATCGTGCGTGTGGCGTCCGAGACGGGGCCTGCGTTGATCGTCACGGTCGATAACGGCATCTCGAGCATTGAGGGTGTGCGCGAAGCGAAGGGGTTCGGCATCGATGTGCTCGTCACCGACCACCACCTGCCGGCCGAGGAGTTGCCCGAGGCTGACGTCATCGTTAACCCGAACCTGGCAGGCAGCCGCTTTCCCAGTCGCAACCTGGCAGGTGTCGGCGTCGCGTTCTACGTCATGGCCGCGCTCGGCCGCGCGCTGGAGCAGGGTGGGCTGGCCGGTGCATCCAAAATTGCCGCCCGATATCTCGATCTCGTCGCGCTGGGAACTGTTGCGGACGTCGTCCCTCTCGATCACAACAATCGCATCCTTGTGCAACAGGGCCTGAACCGGATTCGAGCCGGCCATACAGTGGCAGGCATCTCGGCATTGCTGGCCCAGGCCGGTCGCGGGGTGTCGCGCACAGTGAGCACCGACCTTGGATTCGCCGTTGGCCCGCGACTTAACGCGGCCGGCAGGCTCGAGGATATGTCTGTAGGTATTGAGTGCCTGATGACCGACGATCCGGGCGCGGCGGGACGGCATGCCGCGACACTGGACGCAATCAACAAAGAGCGGCGCGAGATCGAGGCCGAAATGCGCGAACAGGCGTTCGCCTATGTCGATTCGCTCGGCGCCCGGCGCTGGCCGCCCTGTGTATGCCTGTACGAGCCGTCCTGGCACCAGGGCATCGTTGGCCTGATAGCCGCTCGCGTCCGGGAGAAATGCCATCGGCCCGTTATCGCGTGCGCGCGTGAGTCCGACGGCTTACTCACAGGGTCGGCGCGCTCGATCGCAGGCGTGCATGCCCGCGATGTGCTCGAGGCCGTATCTGGTTCGCATCCCGGCCTCATCGTCAAATTTGGCGGCCACGCAATGGCGGCCGGCCTCACGATCGCTGAGGGTCGCTACAACGAATTTGCCGACGCCGTCGCCGAACAGGCGCAACGGCTTTACCCGGAAGCGGACTTCTCGGGCGCGATCGTGACCGATGGTGTGATTTCTGCCGACGATATCGCGCGTTGGGGAGGGCTCTTGCAGGGAGCGCGCGCATTGCGCGAAGCAGGTCCGTGGGGTTCCGGTTTCCCCGAGCCGACCTGGAGCGGTGACTTCGAACTGCTGGAACAACGCACGGTCGGTGAAAATCACCTGAAGATGAGGCTGCGCCCGGTCGTCGGCGATACCGTGGTCGACGCCATCGCGTTCAACCAGGCAGGACAGGCCTACCGGGGGATTGTTCAGCTTGCTTACCGGCTCGACGTGAACGAGTGGCAGGGCAGGGAGTCGCCGCAACTCGTGGTTGAGCAAATTGCCGCTTTGCAGGCCGGCGGTGCGTGATAATATCCCGCGCTGCAACGCCGGATGACATCATGGAAACGAGCCAGATCAAGCAGACTATCGCGGACCTCGCTGAGCGCACGGATGCGTTGAGGAGGTATCTTTGACTATGAAGGGAAGGCGGAACGCCTGACCGAGGTTCAGCGCGAGCTCGAGCAACCCGATGTCTGGAACGAGCCGGAGCGTGCACAGGCGCTCGGGCAGGAGCGCGCCAAACTGGAGCAGGTCGTGCTGGTTCTCGACGAACTGGCCACGGGGCTCGACGACGCCGGCGAACTGCTGTCGATGGCGGTTGAGGAAGATGACCCGGACACCGTCACTGAAGTCGAAAACGATATCGGTAGCTTCCGGAGCAAGCTCGAGGCCCTGGAGTTTCGGCGCATGTTCTCGGGCGAACTCGACGCCAGTAACGCCTACCTCGACATTCAATCCGGCGCTGGCGGCACCGAAGCTCAGGACTGGGCCGAAATGATCCTGCGCATGTATCTTCGCTGGGCCGAGCAACACGGTTTCAAGGCCGAAGTCATCGAGGCGTCTGCCGGCGAAGTGGCAGGCATCAAGAGCGCGACCGTGCACATGGTCGGAGAATACGCGTATGGCTGGCTGCGTACCGAGACGGGCGTGCACCGGCTGGTGCGAAAATCGCCGTTCGATTCCGGCAATCGGCGGCATACCTCGTTTGCATCCGTGTTCGTAGCTCCGGAGGTGGACGACGACATCGACATTGAGATCGACCCCTCGGATCTTCGTATCGACGTCTACCGCGCTTCCGGCGCGGGCGGCCAGCACGTGAACCGGACCGAGTCGGCCGTGCGCATCACGCATTTGCCAACCAACACGGTCGTGCAGTGCCAGAACGACCGTTCGCAGCACAAGAACAAGGCCCAGGCCATGAATCAGCTCAAGGCCAAGCTCTATGAAATCGAGCTGCGCGAGCGCCAGGCGGCGGCCGCCTCAGTCGAGGAAGGCAAGGCGGATGTCGGCTGGGGCAGCCAGATTCGCAACTACGTGCTCGACCAGAGCCGTATCAAGGATTTGCGCACCGGTGTGGAAACCGGTAACACTCAGGCAGTGCTCGATGGCAGCCTCGACAGCTTTATCGAGGCGAGCCTCAAGCAGGGCCTGTAAGGAACTGGACAACTCGTGACTGACGACACCAACAAGCCGGACGAACACAAACTCATCGCCGAGCGGCGCGGCAAGCTCGATGCCCTGAGAGAGCACGGCAATCCGTTTCCGAACGATTTCCGGCGTAACGCAACCGCCGGCCAGCTACACCAGACCTTCCATGCGCACGACAAGGACGCGCTCGAAGATGAACAGATCGAAGTCTGCGTAGCGGGGCGCATGATGGCCAAGCGCGTCATGGGCAAGGCCAGCTTCATCAAGTTGCAGGACCGGTCCGGCCAGATACAGGTGCGCCTCGAGCGCGACCGGCTGCCCGAAGGCGTCTACCAGGGGTTCAAGAAATGGGATGTCGGCGACATTGTTGCTGCTCAAGGCAAACTGATGCGGACCAACACCGGTGAGCTAACGGTGCTGGCCGACGAGGTACGTCTGCTGACCAAATCGCTGCGCCCGTTGCCCGAGAAGTGGGCAGGACTGTCGGACCAGGAGACTCGCTACCGCCAGCGCTATGTGGACCTGATCATCAATGAGAAGAGCCGCGATGTATTCCGTAAGCGCTCGGAGATCATCACGTACATGCGCGGTTTCCTCGAGTCGCTCGACTTTCTGGAAGTTGAGACACCGATGATGCAGGTTACGCCCGGCGGCGCAATCGCGCGTCCGTTTACGACGCATCACAACGCGCTCGACATGCAGCTTTACCTGCGTATTGCCCCCGAGCTGAATCTCAAGCGGCTGATCGTTGGTGGGTTCGATCGGGTCTATGAGATCAACCGTAACTTCCGCAACGAGGGCGTATCGACGCAGCACAACCCCGAGTTCACGATGATGGAGGCGTACCGCGCGTACGCGGTGTACACGGACTGGATGGACTCGACCGAGGCCATGCTGCACGGGATGGCCGACGCCGTAAAAGGCACGACGGTCGTCGAGTACCAGGGCGAGACATATGATTTCGGGAAGCAGTTTCCGCGCATAACGGTGGAAGAGGCTATCGCGAAGTACAATTCCGAGTTCGACATGGCGAAGATCCGGGATCGCGATTACCTTGCCGCTTATTGCGAGAAAATCGGCGTGCCGGTCAAAGACAACTACGGAGCGGGCAAGCTGCAGCTAGAGATTTATGAGGCCACGGCAGAGTCGAAGCTGCGCGAGCCGACTTTTGTCATCCAGTACCCGGCCGAGGTGTCACCGTTGGCCCGCAGGAATGACGCGGACCCGTTCGTGACCGATCGCTTCGAACTCATCATTGCCGGCCGCGAGATTGCCAACGGTTTTTCGGAGCTGAACGACCCCGAAGATCAGGCCGAACGATTCCGGCAACAGGTGGAGCAGGCGGCCGCAGGTGATGACGAGGCCATGTCGTTCGACCACGACTACATTCGTGCGCTCGAATACGGCATGCCGCCGACGACGGGAATCGGAATCGCCGTTGATCGACTCGTCATGCTGTTGACCGACTCGGCCTCGATCCGAGACGTGCTCC
>JAAUYE010115049.1_pt1 | contig 18067 bp, 11 predicted proteins | sample 7278081 | NCBI WGS metagenome assembly JAAUYE01 (sample SAMN14350131, study PRJNA611818) | marine sediment metagenome | isolation source: surface marine sediment (0.6m) | place: French Polynesia: Moorea | collected 2018-08
CCCAAAATAATTTATAAGCATGATTTACCAGAGTTTCTAGGTTGAAGTGATTTGGGCATTGCTCTCTGTTGCCACAACTCGGCGTTGCGCTTGCGCATCAATCTCTCTTGCATTTCTGTTCGAAATGTAACCGATGAGTCTGTAAATGCGTTATTAGCAAGTTGGCGATGTTCTGAATATGTGTCGGAATGAGACACGTCTGGGCCGTATTTGGACGCCCATGGAAACACATCTACATTACTTCTAGTGATATAATTGGGCATTGTAATCGCATCAACATCATCGTAGAAAAACCTGGGCTGTCCAGTTACCGGCTCTATATATGAGCGATAGCTCGTTCCATATCCCGTAAATCTTGGATCATACGTGTTATAAACCGTTTGATCGATTTCTCGTTCTTCTAGAGTGGGTATTACAGTGACAGTGGAGGGATCCATTTGTGTATATTTGATGCTGTTTGACGTTTCATCTACTTCAGTGGGTGCGAATTGTTGTGTGTATGAAATTCCGATATTACTATTAATCGGTTCACCCACGTGACTTTTCTGATAAACGCCTGGCTGGAGTGTTTGTGTGAGAAGACTATCCCTATGTGGTGGATCCACACAGGTAACGGGCTTAAGAGGGGGCAGTGTTGGTATCGGTGCAACCCCGGAGTGCTCTACGGTGTTTTCATGAGGAAAGTCTAGATGGAAATTTTCTGTAAAGTGCTCTTTCACGGGCCTCCTGGTACATGTGCATGGTTTGGTGTTACACTTTTTACACTCCGGACACATGCATGGTACGTATAAACATTCTACACATTTTGTTGGCAAAACTCCACAATCGTAACCAGATCTATACACGTCAAAATTACTTTGGTCATTAATAGCGGAATGTTCAACCAGATCATTTTCCCTCCACTGTGTAAGATCATGAGATCTGGGCGCTATAAGTGGCGGCACTCTAGTTTTGGGATTTGGGCCGCCCACCAGTAACTGATTTGGTGATATATAATCGGGGTCGTTTGGCGTTAGTGGTACGGAGTCGCGGCAAAATCTCTGAGTGGTGGGAGGAACATATACCTCCGCGTATGGCTCGTGTGGTGGGGGGCCCTCCTCATGGATATAGAATAGTGCCAGTATAACGATAATCGCTATCGTAAGAGTGGAGATACCGATAACCGGTTCAAAACAGGCTATGGCTATACTTAGAAGTATAGCTAGCCGGGTAATCGCGTTTAGTTTCTGATTAAGAGAGGCGCCCTCTCTGGGTATCACATCAATTGAACAAATCAACTGAGTTATATCCTCGCCCCAAAATTTATCTGCGGCACAGTCCATTTTTGTAATATCTATTTTTTCATTATGAGTACTGTAACCACGATTACTACAAAAATCGCGGTGAACATAATATTGGTACTGGGCTTAGCTGAGTCTAGAATATTTACATATTCTTCCAACGCTTCGGCGTCCCGCTTCTTGGTTGTCGCGCCCATGGTCGCCCTCATAAGCATCATACCCCCTATAACACTTGGTCTGCCACCCACCTGAACATGTATACGCCTATCAAACTGTGCCGTTTTGTTGAAGGGGTACATGGCCATTTTGAAATATCCCCCATCCCCCCAGTGCGTGCCCCATGAGTTTCTTACATGCCAGAATGGAACATCTCCACGTTTACCATTATCGTACTGTATATTCTTCCCAACACCCCAACCCACAATGCTCACCGCGTGAAGGCCTAAACTGTTCATTCCACTCTTAATTGAGTCATCGAATGTAAGTTTTGGTTGTGAATAATCGGCGCGGTCAAAGTAAATCCCACCATTACTTTTCGTAAATTTACCATCAGCAAAATTTTTAAGCACTAGATAACCACCAACAATTGGACCAAAATCGAGTATATGACGCTTGATCATTTCTCTATATTTATCAATTGTGGCATCCTGTACGCAGTAAGTATCCGTACCGGGATCCAAATAGTAGTATAGCCCATCAGACCCCGGCTTACATGTACAGTCAGGAATTTCACTGTTCAACATGGGGGTGTTGATAGCACTGGGATGTGTTGCCTTATGTAGATTTGCATTACAGTCCGGACTTTTCTCACACCATGAATAATCTAAACAGGTGTTATCGGTAACACCCCGGTTATGGATATCCAATGCTAGCTGGGCCGGCTGCCCCCCACCACACTGGCCCTGTGGATAACACGCCATACAGTACGTTGGTGATATATCCGGAAATTTGGTGGTGGAGCCCCTCGCCACCAAACAATCTGACATGGTGGTGGCGGTTGAAACGGCCCAACAACTACCACATGAAAACTGGTTAGCAACTGGATGCATCAACAATTTCCGCCTTATAATTATCTCATCATCGGATGTGGTGGGAATAACCCATGAAAAATTTTCTCGCATTTTGAGTTTTTCCCGCGGCTCTTTTGGACCGTGTACAACTGTTGTACCCGCTGATGAGGTCACAGCATAAGAAAGGTGACCGGGATGAAAATGTTGTATATCCTTGAATTCTGGAAGTGTCTCGGTGAATCTGATATCAGTGTTCAGTGGAGGAATGACGATGGTTGGTGTGTCCTCGAATTCTTCAATGCCGGGCACGGGCGAACTAATCTCAGGATTTAATCTTCTCAGTGTATCGAGCACGGTATCGTATTTCGGGCTAAACATGGCACTGTCCGAGGGTAGATCAACCCCGGTCAAATCTAGTTTTCCAGGAGTGTGATGATCGAGCGCTACAACCCCGACAAGCTTGTCTGACGCCAATGGATGGTTTGGGTTTATCACCACGACTGGTTTTCTAGAGCGTAAGTACTGTGTAAACATTTTTAAAAGGTGATTTTTTTTAACAAGCGGTTGTTCAAAGTAGATTTAAACCATGGCAAAAAAGTACATTAAGCAGGATCTGCTGACCAACATTCTCACGAGGCCAGACACATATGTGGGCTCAAAAACATTCAAGGATGTTGTAGACTATGTATGGACAAATGGTGAATTGGTCAAGCGGTCTGTTAACATATCCCCGGCGCTGCTGCGGGTATTCATTGAAATTATGTCTAACGCGATAGATAATGCGCAGAGGAGCCGTGAGAGTGGAACGAAATGTACAATGATAAAGGTGGTCGTGACGCCGACCGAGTGTGAGGTGGTAAACGATGGGGAGGTTATACCTATAGAGATCCATGAAAGCGGTGTCTATAACCATTCACTCATTTTTGGTCAGCTGCTGTCTGGTAGTAACTATGATGATAATGAAAAGCGCCATACTTCTGGCCGTAATGGTCTGGGTGCCAAACTTACAAATGTGTTCTCATCCAAGTTTACTGTCGAGGGGGTCGATCCAAGTCATGGTCTTAAACTCGTCCAAACATGGACTGGAAATATGAGGCAAACCGATGGACCAAAGATAACAAAAACTGTGAGGAAAAGTGGATACACCAGCATTAAATGGAGTGTTGATTATGACCAATTTGGACTGTGTGGAGGAATCCCGCGAGACACACTTGACATGTATTCGAGATATGTTCTGGACGCGGCCCTTGTTACTGGGCTGAACGTGACACTGAATGGTGTCAAATTACCAAACACGATGGAAAAATACGTGGCTCTTATACGTCCTGGAAACACGGAGATTCTCAAATTGGAGAACTCTACTTCCAAAGTGGTTGTATTCCCAAGTGCGAACAAGGAGTTTGAAGCAATCTCGTTTGTGAACGGTATCCGCACAAAGAACGGTGGTGTACATGTAGATGCGTGGGTCGAGGCCGTTTGTAGACCCATTTTGAAGAAGGTGAAATGTGCTACGCTGCGAGATGTTAAACCATTTTTCAGCTTCGTGATTACTACCACGGTCGTTAACCCAACGTTCGAAAGCCAGGAGAAAAACACCCTGGAGACGCCCACCATAAGCGCAGATCCAATTACTCCCACGCAGGTAACAAAAATCCTTAAATGGAGCATTGGAGCGGCCATCAAGGACGGCGTTGTTGAAAAGGAGAAGAAGAAGGTTGTAAAAACCATTGCGGCAAAACAGCCATCCATTGATGGTTACGACAAGGCGAATTTTGCGGGGGGTCCAAAATCATCCGAGTGCACGCTAATTGTATGTGAAGGACTATCCGCCAAAACATTTGCGGTAGCTGGTATCAAACACGGCATGTACGGTAAATCTGGGAGAGACTATTTTGGAGTTTTCCCACTCAGAGGAAAGTTGTTGAACACGAGAAACGCCACTCCCACCACCATCAGTAAGAATACCGTACTGACAAACTTGATGAAAATACTGGGGCTAGATTTTTCCGCGCCAAAAAATCTAAAGAAACTGGCCTATGGTAAGCTTTGTATAATTACAGATGCGGATGTTGACGGAATACACATCGAAGGGCTTATCCTAAACTTTTTCCATAGTCTGTTTCCCAACCTTCTTCAAAACGGGTTTTTGGTCAGCATGAAGACCCCCATATTGAAAGTCATTCCTCCCGCGAAATCTAAGATCCAACCCAAATACTTTTTCGATGAAAGAACATGCGCAAAGGAATTGGAACGGTTTCCAACTGGTAGTAAAACAAAGTACTACAAGGGGTTGGGTACAACCAGACCGGAGGATGTTAACGAAATCTTTGGTGTAAAGCTGTTAGAGTTTCACACCGATGAAAACACCGACGAAAGCTTCAAAATAGCCTTCGATAAAACAACCACTCATGAGCGCAAAGAGTGGTTGGCCGAATTTAACCCCGATGCCACAACATCCATCGATACCTGTGGGAGTCTGACGGCTTATTCGGCCACAACACATATCCGAGAAGAGCTGATCAAGTTCTCGTATGACGACTGTAAAAGAAGTCTTCCATCTGTTTTGGACGGACTAAAAGAATCGCAGAGGAAAATTGTATATGCCGCGAAGAAGAGGAATCTCGTCAACGAGGTTAAAGTTGCGCAATTCGGCGCATATGTGTCAGAACATACAAACTACCACCACGGAGAGCAGAACCTCTTTGAGGCGATAATCAAGATGGCTCAAACATATCCGGGCACCAACAACATACCACTTTTAACACAGGGTGGTATGTTTGGAACCAGGCTAGAGGGAGGTAGGGATGCGGCCTCACCCAGATATATTTTCACAAAAATTGCGCCAAAGTTTACCAAACTATTCCCGGCAGACGACGACGATCTATACGTTAGAAATGTTGACGATGGCGATGTGGTCGAGCCAAGGTATTACGTGCCAACGCTACCACTGATTCTCATTAACGGAAGCGTTGGGATTGGCACAGGCTGGTCTTGTAACATACCACAGTTTTCTCCCGAGGACGTGCTTGAGAATTGTAAACTGTGGATGGCCGATAAACCATTGAACGCCATGTGTCCATGGTTTCAAGGTTTCACGGGAGTCGTGGAGAGGGTCTCGGATAGCAAGTTTGTCACAAAGGGTATATATTCCAGATCAGGAAATAAGATCAAAATAAACGAGCTACCGGTGGGGCTATGGAATGACAAGTTCAAAGCATGGGTTGGAAAACAGCCAGACATTACAAATCTGAACGACAACTCCACCCCAGATAAACCAGAGTTTGAGCTGACTGTGAAACCCGGTTTCCAGGAATCTGTGCTGGGGGACGAGTTAACGACCACCTTCAATACCACAAACATGGTGGTGTTCGATAAAAACGGAAAAATCGTTAGAGTGACAATTCAGGACATTTTTAGATTGTGGGGTGAGGAAAGGTTGGAAATGAACAGGCGCCGCAAGCGGCATCAGATTAAACAGTATGAAGAGAAAATCTCGCGCGCGAACCAGAAAATAACTTTCATAAGACTGGTCCGAGGAAAACACATCATTTTGACAGATCCGGAGAGTAAAATCTTGGAGGTCATGAAAAAGAGCGGAATAAATGATGAGGACCTTCTAAGGTTACCAATTCGAACTCTAACTGAAAATAAGAGGGACGAGCTAATCAAATACAAAGCTGAACTGGAAATGGCCAAATCTGAACTTGAAAGAACAACTGAACAGGTGATGTGGTTGAATGATATTGCAAACGTTTTATAAATAAATTTCCTGTGAGGAAATTTATTTTTCATAGAATCTAAGATTGTTTCTATCCACCTGGGCCCCCGCAACGTCAATCGCCTTTTTACACGCCGAATGTCCCTCCTCTAAATGGCCGGTGTAATAAGCCACTATTGATAAAACATGCCACCGTTTATACTCATAAGCCCACGAATCCACAAACAGATTACATTCTGTTGGATATGATAACTCGCAAGCCAGCTTTGCATAACAGTAAGCCAACTTGTACTGTTTCGTGGCCATATACCAGTTGGCTATTATCAGGATCGGCTCAACTCGATTGATGCATTTGAACGCCTTAATAGCCCACTTATATTTATCTAACCAGCTTTTACTATATTCTGCGCATTTCACCATTGCGGCGAACCGCTCCTCGTAAAATCCGGCGCGTGTTTCTGCTCGACGTTTGTATGTCTCAAACGCCTTATCGTGGTCCCCCAAACAAGCGTAAGTTTGAGCCAGGTAGAAAAGTGTGCGTGGGGTTTTATCAGCCGCCTCTAATAACACCCGATCCTTTTCCCAGCGATCCGCCGAAGATGTAACACCTATCCTATCCTGAAAAATATTAACATCCTCCGGCAATCTTTCACGGGTACCAACCACCTCCAAATATTCGTGCACAGCCCCATGATATTTAGCACCAGCTCGCGCAGCCACAACTCTGATATTGTAGTATTTGGTCGTATTTACGGAGGACGTCTTCCATTTTTGTAGGACCATGTACGCGCTCGCGTCCGGCCGTGTTTGGATGAATTTTTTAAGGTCGCCCACCAATTCGTCATTCGCGTCCAATAATAGATAATGAGTATAATCATGGTCCATAGAGTCTGCAAACTCGTGGAGGATGTTTCTCGAAGTTGCAAAGTCCTTGAAAATGCCGTATTTTACGAAAACTGGAAGGCTATATTCTTTACAAACCCGCTTTACAACTTCCACGGTGTCATCTGTTGACCCCGTGTCGTAAAGAATGACACCATCCAAATGTTTAACACTCTCGAGAGTTTTCGTGATACACTTGGCCTCATTTTTTACCATAATAAGTACGGCTATTTTAACATCCATTTTTGGGCCAAATGGTGACCTTAACATGTTTTTTGAAGAGGTGTCCTAATTGTAACTCATACGGAAAAATGGTTATTGAGAGTATAGCAGCGTGTTTCATGAAAGAAAACGACCAGGCATATTTCGGCGCATGTCCTACACAGGATCAGGTGAATGAACTGGAAGAGTGGGGTGTTGACATTATAATCAACCTCACTTATGATACGGAGAAAAAACTAAGCGTGTACAACACAAGTAGAGAGTTGATAAATTGGCCAATACCAGATCGTGGAGCCCCGTCCAACAAGGCCGAGTTCTGCACACTCGTATTATACCTCGCTCGAATGTTGGGCGAGGGTAAGAAAATATATGTACATTGTAAGGCGGGGCATGGTAGATCCGGTATCATTACGGCGGCGCTGATAGCGGTTACTCAGCAAATACCAATTCGAGAAGCCATGGAATTAACAACTCAGTATCATAGCGAGCGCACGAATATGAGACCATATTGGAAGCGCGTAGGATCTCCTCAAACGAGCAGCCAAAAGAGGTTCCTTTATTCAGTATTTAAACAACATGTTATCGGCCCAGAATCCCCATTTCTAAATATTACTTTCAAGGAGCCATATCTTGACTCATTCTTATTACAGACTTATTTGGGGGATATCGTGGGGCCCAACAGTAAGCCATTGAAAAAGAGCCGCGAGGAGCTATTCCTTGCTCCAGACAATCTTAATAAAATCTGTAAAAAATAAAATGTGGAGAGAGCACGGGTTCGAGATTCTTTTCATATTGGCAATAATAACATTGATTGTGATCACCATCTATAATTTACTTTCAGGTGCAAAGGGATCCTATAATGATTATTCGACATATATCAAAACTCTTATGGGTAAACGCATCAGTAAACCCACTCGGCATAAGCCGGTTGAAAGTAGGGGTGAGAAAGAATGTAGGCGAGCGATTGAAGAGCTGACAAACAAACCGTTCCCCAAAAGTAGACCATCTTTTCTCAAGAATTGTGTGAGTGGACATAATCTAGAGCTCGATTGTTTCAACAGCGAACTTAAGATGGCTGTTGAATATAATGGTCAACAGCATTATAAATATACCCCATATTTCCATTCATCAAAAGAGGCTTTTTATAACATTAAATACCGAGACGATATGAAGAAACGGCTCTGCGATGAGAACCATATCAAACTCATTGTTGTGCCCCATACGGTGAAGCTGGAAAATATAAAATCTTATATTTCTGAACGAATGTAACAAATAATTGCGACCGCCGCAATTATTTGTTCTCCTCCCCCTCGAGCGTATGTAATTAACACTCGCATATCTCTACCAAATCTGCTAAATCTGATGGATATGCAGATAGTACTCGCTCGATCAATTTCGGCGTCAACTCCGTGGTTGGAGCATCGTTTTTGAGGATTTCGACACATTTAGTAACACACTCAAGTTGTGGTAGCAGGTCGAAATCCGGGTTTGTGATTGTCCTATGTAGCTCCTTACACGCACAGGCGATTGCGTATTCCAGTCCGCTGTCCTTCTTGAAAGCTGAAAGAGAATGTCTCGAGTTCATGTAAGATTGCATAGTTTATTTTGGAATGGAAAAAGCTGTTTTTTCTCTTCAATAGTTTTACAATCCCATTTAAAAATGGCTTGTAAGTTAGTTCGAGACTGGGATTGGAAGTCGGGCGATCTCAAAACGGAAAAGCTTGGTTCGCTCACCATTCCGCTTAATTACTTTACCTGTGGAACATTCTATTTCGATGGCCTGTTCTATGTTGTTAAATTTCCTGCTGGTATGTCTATTTATCATGGGTCTGGATCCATGGCGGCCAAGGATATCGAGTTCCCTGTTGGGAATGTTTTTTATAACCCCGTTAACTCTGGGGAGCCCCTACCAGATGGGTTTGTTGAGGCCGTAGAATCTGGAGATAAAACCGTGGCAGCAACACTATCTGGTTATCTACCCGTTACATCTGGTTGGTTCGCGGACCCAAGAATTGCAAAAATTCAAGCCGCGCGGCCTCCGTATGATAAAGTGTGTAAGGATAAGTGTGTGATGGCCTATACCCTCAAAAAGGACGCCGTGTTTATCTTGCTCGATAATAATTATAACCTTATGAAGTTCCTAACCATGCCGGAAATTCCTGAGGATGTGAAAGCCGCCTTAACAAAGATGTATTCGATCGCGGCAGAACGAGCCAGGGTAGAAAAAACAGATTTGGGAACGGTTATATCACTTGATAAAAAGCGGGTTTTTGATAAGGCATTAACCCAGGCGTTTAATAGGTGGATTTGTAGAAATATCGACCAAAAGGCATATGCTGGGTATACTGCTAACACCCAGTTGAGTGAGTCCACGCCGGTTATCCACAACGAGTTTATATTATGCAACGCGCTAGATTATATGGATCGCGATCTCAGAAATAAAATCGACTGGCAATATCACTCGGATGCCACATCAGATATAATGAAACAATTCATGGAACAGCTCTCGTACTACAAAACCACCAATGTAAATTTCAGCGCGGGGAATTTGCTTGAAAATTCTATCTGGGCATTACTACACGCCGAATCACTCATAACAGCTCCAAATGCATATATTCATTTAACTCGTCAGCAACAACAAACAATTGCCGCACTAGCATTCATTCATGATCTTGGGAAAATGGATCCAGATAAAACACGAAAGCGTGAGAAAGACTGTGTTTATTTTCGAATACCGGAACACCCGAAAGTTGGAGCAGAATACATTATGGGAACCAGAAGGATGCCGCTGTTGGATAAGAATGTGAATACGGCCGGATATTTTGATATAGATAAGTTGCTAACCGCGCTGGGGTTTGACTTGGCCGATAAAAAGTCTATCGCAAAAATTGTGTCACTGCATATGGAGTTTGGAAGACTGTTAAATGAGTTTAACAGGGGGGATGAGTCTGGTGCTGTAAACCGGTTTATTGCAAAAGTTGGTGAGAGAAGCCTATTTTTCTATTTTGCGCTACTGGTTGTTTCGGCGGCAGATATTTTTGCATCTCAACCATATATTGGTAAGTTTGATGGTGATAATAAGAAATCTTTATTCTTCCCATTCATCACTAACCGTCCAAAGAAATATCGGGGCGGAGAGCTAAAACCAGCCATTGTAAAGGCGCAGAAAAGATTTGCAGACGCTATTATGAAAAAGCGGGTGGGATTAGCCCCGGATACTGTTCATATGGTAACTGATCTACCACCACCAACACCACCAGAATCAGAAGCATCGAGAGGATTTGTCCTACCATTTTATGAGGAGGTGTCGGATGAATCATCTGGTCCACGCCTCGCAGAGGCTGAGTTGGAGGATGCTGAGCCTGTCCAGCAACACACGCCTATTGTTCCAAGACGCCCTCTTATGCATGGCGCGTTCGAACCACCACCCACACCACCACCACCAACACCACCACCCACCGTCTCGCCGACGGAATGGTTTAGTGATAGGATCCAGACGGGTATCGAAATTTCTAGGAAATTGGACAGCGTGGATATACCTCAGTGGAAAATGTGCCTCTCTGGAACTGAAATGCAATTTAGAAATACCGCAATTGGTCCAACAAAGGTTTTGGGGCATGGCACATTTGGTCAGGTGGTGTTGACAAGCATAGATGGTAAAACTATGGTTGTGAAGGAGGCCCTACTTACTCCTGAAGAGAAGACCAAACTTACACGCCACACGCGAGGAGGATTTCCCAAAAATAGCTGGCCTAACGAGTTCAAGATGGTCCAGTATGTAACAGAATTGTTACATAGTAAGAAAACCCCCAATTTCTTAGATACGTACCATCTGGCGGCCTGTGAAGGGTGTGTTTTCACAACCATTGGTGGGAGAACTGAGGGTGCGTGTTATAACACATTTATGGAGGCAGCCAACGGAGATCTTAAGAAGTACGCGGGGGTGCTCCGATCAACCGATGATTATTACAGCTGTCTTTATCAGCTGTTGATAGCGGTTCACGCGGCCCACCATTACTACGGATTATATCATCACGATATTAAAGCTCATAACATAATGGTGCAGGAAACTCCCCAACTTAAGGGTATGTATTTTCACTATGTTGTGAATGGTAAGAACTATTACGTGAAAAATATGGGCTATGTGTTTTATCTAGCAGATTTTGGTGTGGCAGAAGCCTATAAGGAAAATGCCAGCATAACCGGCGGCCTTGGATACAGGTTAGCTAAGGTTGTTAGAGATAGTAGTGGGGGTCTGAAACTGGAACCCTTTACCACTAAAACCATGTGGTTCATGGCTCACGGAAAGTTTATTGAACGCGCCCCCCTTGAAACAAAATGGTGGGTGGAAAGAGACGATCCAGATCAAGCACTTTTCACCGCCACCAGATATAAGTCGTCAACCCTGAATTCATTCGTGATTGGGAGGGACTCTAAACCCAGCATACCCGTTGATCTCAACAACATGCGGGTATTCCCAGCCTTCCAATTCTATGGTGATATTCAGGATGTTTTGAGAATGTTGGCTGGTGGTGAGCGCATCCAACAACCCGCGATGCACCTCCGAATGCCCCACCCCAATCGTACATTCAATCAAAGTCTGGCTAAATATATAACGAAAGAGTCGAAGGTTTGGGACCACCTATGGGATGTAAATCGTGTCGAATTTGTTCTCGCAGAAGAAATGTTAGGAAAGCTTTACAGAGGACCGGTTAGAGCTCCTGAAAATGTTATAGATAAATTTATCGTCAGTTAAATTTATATGTGGATATCCACATATAAATTTATTTAGTTCAACTTAATTTTCACACCCATTCCAATCAGATCCTGAAACAGTAACTTTGTTGCGTATGGCATGTTCTTCTTGGCAATGTGGATGTTATCGTTACACGTGTTACAGTGTGTTGGCACTTTGGGAATATTCCCGCATGAGGTGCAAACAGATACTGTATATTTATCACTTTTGTCAAACAGACATTCTTTGAGGAATCGTACAGATCCGTGCGCCAGCATACAGTCGCGCTCCATTTCACCAAATCTAAGCCCGCCATCTTTGGACCGCCCAGCCACAGGCTGGTGTGTGAGAATATCCAACGGTCCACACATCCTAGCGTGGATTTTATCCGAAACCATATGTTTCAATCTCTGGTAGAAGGACGGACCCATGAAGATTTTTGCCGGAAATTTCTGTCCCGTAAAGCCCGAGTACAGGGTGCTGTTGAATGAATTCCACCCCAGCACATCCAACCATTCTGTAAGACTTTTCTCAACATTGTCATGAGCAAATGTTGTGGCGTCCATATATTTCCCGGTTCTGCACCCAACCAGGTTATAACACATCTCTATCAACATATTGATTGTCATTCTGGAGGGAATGGCGTGTGGGTTCATGATTAAATCCGGGGTGATACCGTCCTTGTCGAACGGCATGTCTTCCTGAGAGTAAATCATTCCACAGGTTCCTTTTTGCGCCGTTGACGAGGCGAACTTGTCCCCGATTTCCGGCCTCCTGGGGATTCTGATTCTGATTTTAGCAACCCTAATTCCTTCGTTTGTGACGGTATCCAGCACCGAGTCTAGATACCCCTCCTCACCATGTTTAATCACAATGCTGGCATCTGTTATCTCCATCACACGAGCATCGTTCTTCTTCACGGCTTTACAAATGGTCTTACCAATGACCACATCCCCCTTCTTGAGGTAGATGGCTTTATCGGCTTTAACTAGCCCGTTACTGTCTAGATGTGAATAGTTATACCCCCGTTTCTTGTATTCATTTGCGGGCACACAAATCTGCTCAAAATCGGAGTTGCCCCGCTTCCTTTCCTCCTCTACAATTGTTTTATAAGTGGTCGACATGAACAGCCCCCGGTCGATTGATGCCTTGTTCAAGAGCACAGAATCTTCTTGGTTGAACCCCCCATAGGTCATTATCGCCACAATCGGAACAGATCCATGCGACATTTCGTCAAACTTGACAATGTTGACCATTTCAGAACGGGTAATGGGTTTCTGAGGTGTATCCAACACCTGAAGAGTTGTATCATATCTGCTTTTGAAACCCAGAGACGGCATTCCGATCGCCTGCTTACCCATTGATGATTGATAGGCGATTCTGGGTGACTGTGAGTGGTTCGCGAACGGGATAACCGACGCCATGATACCCATCATCACACCAGCTGGCGCGATTTCTTGATAGTCACATTTGTTCAATTTGGTGTCGCGGTCGCTCATAGCCACCGTGCTCTGTTCAAGCTCCCACACATCTCTGAAAACAATATGGTTGTTTGAAACCGCGTCCTCCCATGACTCGTTTTCCACATATGTTTTCTTATTCCACTGTAATGCAAATAGTGGGCGCAACAGTCTACCACCATCAGATTGAATATGAACCTCCTGCTCGCTTCGTAGATAGGCTATACCAACCGTGTTATCAAGACTATCGGACTCTCTGTAAGCTTTAAACTCGCGATAGAAATTCAGAGGATTGGTGGTGGAGCCAACGATCACCCCGTTTACGAGTATCTGGGTTCCCACGAGGCTATTGTCAAAGTTCTTGAACTTCTTTATAAGCTCTACAACTTCACAAGTTGGAATGTCTATGGATGCTTCGGCGGTGAGCGCGAGGTTGGCCACGATACCAACGGTGGCACCCTCTGGCGTCTCATATGGACATATGTAGCCAAAATGTGATGAGTGTAGTTGACGGATTTTCTGATTTTTACCCTCATTTCCAATGGGTAACATAATGCGGCGAAGGTGTGATATTGCTGCGCCATAGTTTTGCCGCGAAAGTACCTGTGAAACGCCTACCCGGGTATATGAGTTGGTTTTTTGGGTGCTCCAGTTTCCCGTCATGAAACAGATGTTCAGTCCATTGGTAATGCTGCTTATGGATGTAATTATGTTGATAGGGTCTGGGCTCTTTTTCTGTGCAAGTTGAGTAGTGATGGTTTTTGTGAATTGTTTGAACAGTCCTTGAAAGAGAAACCCGATCAAGGCAGAAGGAGTGTCCAACCGCTTGTTGGCGAGGTTATCTTTGTCGTCTGGCGAGCGTACTTTCCTGACCGTCTGGGAGAGCTTCTTCAATATATAACCAAGGTGTAGCGCGATACCTTCTGGGGTTAAAAGGCCGATATGGCAAAATGTCTCGTTTTTGAGAATCGCCAAAACGTACTCTGGTGATTTATCGGCCATAGATGCACCTATGATAGTTAGCGCGCCCTCTTTATTTTCCACACTGTTATACTGGTCCAGCAGATACTCTTCAAGCTCGTCGCTGCAAAGATCTGCGTAGAGCAGCATGTCATCCTCCGATATATCCAATGCTCTGAACACCAATCCGGCTGGGACATTGTCTTTGATGTATGGCAGTGAAAAAAATAATCTGTTGCTAGTGTCAATCTTACCTTGAATTAACACTGAGACGCCGGCAGAGTTTATACTCCGAATTTCAGCAAGGTATGGATGCTTATCCTTTTGATGGTAAACATACACTTTGTTGTACACCGGACGCAATTGCCCAACGAGCACGCGCTCCTTACCTTTAATGATAAAGTAGCCACCAGGATCGTTATAGCATTCCTCATTTTCAATCCTGTTATGCTCTGTGAGATTGCATAGGCAGCTGCCGACCATCGTGGGCATTTTCCCTATAGGAACCTTATTATGAGTTGTTTCTGTGTTATCCGCGAGGGATTTTATTGCGACGTTAGCAAATATGGTGCTTTCATAACTAATATTCCTCTTCCTGGCCATGCTGGGTGTGAGAAGTGTGCTAACTCTGGTCGACTTAACAATCCTCGGCACGTCCAAAAACACGTGATTAAATCTTACCTCATGTGTAGGACTTTTAATCATGGGTTCTCGGTTAACAATTTCCTGGATGCCTCGGTAAACAAAGTCGTTGTAGGTGTCAATTTGATGAGCCACCATTTTGGTGGAATCGATATACTGACGGATTAACTCCATTGTAGTCTGATTCCACCATAGATCACTAGTGAATTGTTCAAAAATATTATCTCCATTAAAAATGGAAAATAGCACTATAATTGTATTAGTAACAGTTATCATTATTGGTGTGCTACTGGTTACATTGCGCTCGAGCGAGCCGTTTTGTAACTGTTCTGGGATGAATACCAAGATTGGTAAACCAACATATGTTACATATAGAGATGGTGATGTATCTCACTATGGAATGCACCGCGGCTGGGGTATTACTATGCCAGATGACCAGTTTGCGTATATGCAGCAAGGATGTGGTTATACTGCCGATCCTAAGAAAGTTGTCGATAAAATGGCCCCAGCATGCCCATCTCAGGATACTGGGTACGCCACTCTGGGGCAAGTTAATGGGGATGGAACCGCGATGAGTTATGCTGCGATGGGCGGTGGTGATAGGTCGCTAAGTCCTGTAACACTACTTTCAGATGGACTTCCTAAACAATACGTTGGCCCTGCCGGAAGTTTTACCGACCCATCTCTGAACAACCTTGGGGGTGGTAAAGCGTGCACATCAAAAGGAATGTATGACCTTGGAACTGGTGTGTTGTAATTATAATAGCCATTGCTATTATAATTTACCTTGGTAAAGATTTAATATTCCTTGGGCGCTTTATTTTTGGGGGTGGTGGGGGTGGGGGATCTTTTGAAGGCATATTTTAATTTAGGCTAGAAAATCGTAATATTTAACCGCGTCTGGATGTGCTTTAAATGATTGTTGGTTCATGTTCTCAATATACAGGCCATCGAGTCCCTTGACGCGGGAAAGCGCCACGTAGGCCTGTCCAAATTCAAACACGCCGTGCAGGTTTATGTATGCACAGTCCAATGTGATTCCCTGGCTTTTATGAACTGTGATGGCATATGCGAGTTTCAGAGGAATTTGGAATGCTGAAGCTATATGTTTCTGTTCTTCTTTATGTACCCATTCATGATAGTTAATGGTGCAGGTTAGTCCATTGACAAATTTGACCACGGGTAGGTCGTCCTCAAAACGTTCTACCACACCACGAGCACCGTTTACAAGACCTGATGGTGTATCCAGGTTGTAAATCAGCATAACCTGAGCACCAACCGCGAGTTCTAGAACGGCCGGTGCATTGCACCATTTCTTAGGGTTTAGTTTCGTCCCCTCCACCTCGAGTTCATATGTGTAAATTTTATCTTTCGAGAGTTTTCGAAGCTTCCGATTGTTAATTTCTTCAACATCTGCATTATAGCATAATATCTTTGTGGGTTTTATACCATCTGGCAGACTTGTATGGTTGCTAAGCATACCAATGTCTTCAGGCGTTATTTTCCCAACGCGAGCACGCATAAGGCATTGCTGGAAGTCTGTATCCTTTTGACGCATAATTTCTGTCAAATAAATAGTGGTTGGGAAACACACGTCCCATCGCGGCGACTTGAAACAGAAGTCGCCGTTTACACAGGGAAGTTGTAGGAAATCCCCCGCCGCAACAATTTGTAGTCCACCAAAAGGGTTTGTGTTTTTGCGAAGGATTCGCGCAATCTTCTCAATCTTTTCAAACAGGTTAGATGACAACATGCTAATTTCGTCTATGATCAGAATGTCGGTGTTTATCCAGTTAGATATCACCGTCGGCCTGGTCTTAATTTGTTTTACAAGATCTTTTACCGAGTCGTTCCCGAGACCCAATCCAAGATATGAGTGTATCGTGGTGCCACCAATCAAGACGGCGGCCGCCCCAGTGGTTGCGGTTACACCAACTTGCCTGGTGGTATTGTCAGCAATTTTATGGATTAAAGTTGTCTTACCAACACCGCCTGGGCCGGTGATGAATACATTCTCACCGCGCGCCACGACATCCATAGCAGCCCGCTGTTTCTCATTTAAATAGTTAAACATGATTGTTTTCTTGATTTTATCACACGTAAAAGTGATAAAATCAAAGCTTTTTAAATTTCTATAACGCTGTCAAACACCCCCATTGTTGTTTGATGAGCGATACATAATAGTTGGCCGTAAAAGTTTTCCCGTATAGTATTAATTACGGACGTTGTTGTGTCCTGATCGAGTGACGCCATACTTTCATCGAGTAGTAGTATATCAACCCCGTTCATCTCAGCCAGCGCTATGGTGAAAGCCAGAGCCACTCTAGCTGCCTCACCACCACTTAGAGCCATGAGATCACTGGCGTTGTCACCCACGAACACTTCCACATTAAGTCTACCATCAAACACCAGAGAAACGATAATATTTTCAGCGAACTTGTCCAGGTATACTTGAGCTCGCAGGTTAATTTGCTGGATGGTCTCTTCAATGGCCATTTTCTCTGCAGTTTTAATCAGCGCCTGTAGTTTCACTGCTCGAGGAAGACTATCCCCATATATACGCTCCTGTTCGATAATTGTATCAACTCGATTCCAATATTTCACAGATTTACTTATTTTAAGTTTTACCTCCACCTCCTCCAACTCTTTTGTTTGTTTTATCAGTGTTTCCCGCAGGAGGGCTATATCTATCGGAGGTGGTAACCCCCTCAAAACGCTTAGTTTTGAGTCCTTAAGCGACTTTTGAGCATACAACTTCCTAAGGTGTTCCAGATCGCCGCGCGGCTGATCACATTTCAGTGTTTCGCACTCTGCACTTAGTTTTAAATGCTCGTCATCATGCATTACCATAGCTTCCAGTGATCGGAGGCGACGCACCAGTTTGTCTCTATTTTCAATGGCTAGGACATCTTCCACGCTATCACCCTTTAACCGCCTCATATAATCTAGACGCGATTGTAGTGTTTTTAATTTGGTGTTGACTGTATCCATTTTGGCAACGGTTGTGGGCTCCCCCACACAACCAGACATCTGAATAAGCTGGTCATTCCACATCCCCAGCTCGGCGCTGCATGCCGGACACGCGTAAGCTGTGGCGTGGGTTCGTTTAAACTCTTCCAATTCATCAATCTCTCGTTCAACGCTCTCCATATCCTTTA
>JAAUYE010070875.1_pt1 | contig 18062 bp, 19 predicted proteins | sample 7278081 | NCBI WGS metagenome assembly JAAUYE01 (sample SAMN14350131, study PRJNA611818) | marine sediment metagenome | isolation source: surface marine sediment (0.6m) | place: French Polynesia: Moorea | collected 2018-08
ACCGCTCGTGTATTGAACGGAGGGCGGACGGACAGCCCCGGCGGTGCGCTGCATGACACCATGGCCCACGTGCTTGAAGCCGAACCTTTCCAAGAACCGCTTCATGTCGTCGTCATCCTTGTTCTGGAGTTGGAGCGACAGGTTCGAGTTCTGCATGTCGGCCTCTTCGATAATGGTGTTCAGAAGATGGGTCAGGACCTCACCACGGTAGTCCTCTTCGGCCCCAGAAGCGCACGTAAGCTCTTCAATGACACCGTCCTTGACTCGGGCAAACCCGGCAATCTGTTCGCCGTTCCTGACCTCGTACTCGCCGGAGATGAGACTAAAGATGGGAAGCCGAATCATCTCATTCAGTTCGTCCTCGAAGTTGGGATCGGACTGCTGCTTCCTGATGTTCTTGTTGACCTGTTTGCGGACCTTCCTGGCATCCTTCTTGGTCTGGTCCAGAGACGAGAACTCAAAAGACTCGGGGTCGATGATGGCCATGTTGTCCGGAATGGCGAACTTGCTGTCGCTGCCACGCAACGGAGCCATGAATCCACCCAGGGGACCCATCTCTTCACTGACACGCTGAGTGAATGCAAAGGATGGCTTGGGCTGCCCCGGAACGTACTTGGGTAGCTTGTCCTTCATTTCACCGGCATCGACTTCGACCCGTCCAAATACCTTGCGGTAATTGGGATTGGACTTGAAGATGCTTTCTACCAATCTCAGGTTGCGGTGGGGCATGTTCCAGGAAGAGACCACAACCTTGCGCTCGGGGTCGCTGGCTCGCCCATACGTGTAGACGAAATAGACCGACTGATTGGGATCCGCTCCAACCTCTTTGACAACGTCGTCGTGTTTGACCTCATCGTTGTACCAGAGGTAGAGGTTCTCTCCGTCCGCCAGTCCCATGACATCATCATAGGCTTCCATGATAGCCTTGGCGGTGCCAACTGAAGGGTTCACTTGAACTTGAGCACGAGAACCGAAGATGGGGGACGATACTTGCACAACGGCCTCACCAATCTTGATGCCACCCAGTCCTTCGGGGTTCACCATGTCCTTCTTGGCGCCTTGGGGCTCGTTGTACTGCTCCCATTCGTTATCACCCATGTACTGCTCAGGCTTGCCCACGGGGATAGGATTGGGCTTCTGGGAGCCCTGACGACGCTTCTTGATCGGATTCTTCTTCGGCATACAGGTATTTAGTCAAGCCCGAGGTCCGGTGGGTCGGTGAATTGACCATACGGAATGTCCTCATCATCACACACCATCTGCTTGAATCCACTCAATGGCTCCTGCACCAGCCACTGCCGAATATACTCCCAGTTGTTGGAGTGTCTGAACTCCACCAGGTACCCAGTCACGGGCTCCTTGAAGATGATAGGCGTGTAATTCCGGACCCCGGTCCCCCCGGTCGAAGGGATGACCTCGTTGGTGGGCAGCACGCACAGGTACCCGTGGGTACGGTCAACATTGTGGCCCCATTGTGGATTCCATCGTATCGCTCCCCCGGAGAATTCCCAACGGTGGCGCTCTATGAGAAGACGGGACCGAATGACCTCGACTTCCAGTTCCTGGCGGAGGTCCCTCAGGGCCTGAAGGTCAGTGGATAGGTTCTTGTCTCGGTTCGTTCCGGAACCGAAAACGTAGGATTCTTCGGAGTCGGCGATGGCCTCGTCCAGTTCTTTCGTGGTCAGGGCCAGGGTGGGCTTGCCACGAATCACATTGGGGAATGCTCGAATCATGGCGGGCGGGGGGCCGGTGGCCCCCCTTTTGCAGGATTACTTGCGGAGGATGACCTGCACCGTGGCGCTGAGGGTACCCTCGGCTCGACGGTTCTGCTGACGACCCTCGGCGGTCTCGTTGGTCTCGACCGGCTCATGCTCACCGAAGCTGGTGGCATTCAGGACCTTGATGCCATGACCGGCCAGGGCGGCGGCCAGGGTCTTGGCCCGGCGGTCACCGAGAGCCATATTGTACTCGTCGGTGTGAGTGCTGTCGGTATGACCGGCAACAATGGCCGTCTCGACCGGAATACCTTGTGCTCGAAGGTGGTCGATGAAGTCCTTGAGGTTAGCTACCTGATTGTCGTTCATGACGTGAACGTCGGTCGGGAAGAGCACCACGACACGAACAAACACGACGGTCTGGGCCTCGACGGCGTCACCACAGGCCAGGGCCTGCTGGTCGGTATTGTGGTAGGACTCGTCCTCGATGGTGATCCAGCATCCGCCGTAGCGGCTGTGCCAGGTCTCACCCTCGGTGGTTGTCCAGTAGGCATAGTGCTCATGGGGCTCGGCCCAGTTGTCGCCACCGGACATGCAGGATGCGGATACGGTGAATGGGAGAAAGGCGGCCAGGGCCGCAATCAGAAGTCTCTTCAACATGGATTGGTTCTCCTTCTCGGGTGATACAAGTTTCAAGTGAGCCCATAAGATAACCGAATTAGACTCGTTTTACAAGGGCCTGAACGTCCTTTTTGAAGACTGTCTTCTGCCTGGCGGCGCTTTCTGTGACCTTGTTATGCTTCTCGAAGCGCTCGTAAGCGGCCTCGGCCTCTTTGATGGCCCGTTCATAGCTCTCCTGGGTCCACCGATACAAAGCCAGATCCGCCAAACGTTCAGTGATTTCAGGACGATAGTCGATCCCATGTGATTCAATCAATCGCCTCATGTAATCACGCACGGCTGACCGGTCGTAGAGCTTGTCCATCATCTTGGGGATACCTGGATCCTTGTCGGTACCCTCGTAGCAGGCCACGAACGAGGACCAGAACAGGAAGTCAAACATCGCCCGCTCCCGCATGTGCTCGTACCTTTTCTGGTACCAGGCCAGGCGCCACTCGGTCCAGTCCTTGACGAGTTCCTCAGCGGTCTCATACCGGCGCACCCCGTTCTCTCCCAGAACCACAATGCGCTCCGTGAGATAGGTGGTGAGCTTCAAGTAGTTGAGAAGTTTGTCCTCGGTGGTGAGTTTCGCCAGTGTGGCCCGCTGGAACTTTACCTCGATGTTGATCTTCTTGCGTTCCTTCTCCTTGTAGCTGGCAATCTTCCCCTCATCCTCCAGGCCAGACAGCACATCCCGGTACTTTTCCAAGGTGGTCTCCGGCGGCAATTCAGTTATGACGACCGTAGATGTGTTCTTGATGGTGGCCTTGCCGCACATCTTGTAGTAGCCCGGCGAGACCTCGGTCACCCCGACATCGTAGCCCTCGTACTCAGGCATGAGCTTGTTCTGAACCTTACCGGTGGTCAGAACCTCTTCGACTGCCTGAACCAGGTCCTCATACTGGCGGGGGAGGATATTGGTCGACCACCCGGTGGCCATGCCCTTGACTCCATTCAGCAATACCAGGGGCACCAGCGGCAGGAACACGTCGGGCATCTTGTTGCTGCCGTCGTGGTTCTCCACCATCGGCAAAATGTCCATGTCGATGTAGAGGTTGTCCTGAGCGAACTTGCCACGCTTGACGTAGGTGTACCGTGGAGCACCAATCGCATCGGGCTCGGCCTTGGAACCGATGCCCCCGATGCCTTCGAGCAGTGGGCGGTTGTTCTTGAACCTGGCGGCCAGGTTACTGATGGCGCCGGACGCCGATGCATCACCGTGCACGTAGAGTTCACTGGCAATCATCTCACCGGCCAGGGCCATGGTCTTGATCTTGTTGGCCTTGTTGCGCATGAGCCAGAGCGCAATACGCTGACTGGTCTTCAGCCCATCGTACATGGACGGAATACCACGCCCGCCGTCGAGCACGTACAGGCCGTACTCTTTCGAGATTCGGTCGATGAATTGTGAGCTATTTTCAAACATAATCCCTGACCACATAATAGCTGAACATCGTTCCTGCTGGAATGCACCACCCCGTCAAATACCGCACCCTCCATTGCATGCAGTGGTACACGTAATGGGGTATGTACTTGGGCATCGGTATTCTCATCCTCAATTCTGCATCCTCCAGATGGCCGCCTTCATGAACCACATCGGATTCAACGGAGTAAGCACGTCCTCCATTGGCATGCTCTCAATAAAGAACGGCTTTGTCAAGACCAGCATGCGAAGTGTCAGATCATCTGTGCATTTGTTGAATACATCAACACCAAAGCTGATGATCGAGGTATACCCGACCAAGATTTTCCATGTACCAACGTGGAAACGGAGTAGTTTCATAATACCTCAAGAATCCTGTTTGTCCTCCAAACAAGCTCACGCCAAACATGACTGAATAGCGGAGCCACACATCTACCAAGAAGAGACTCCATCCCCGCCAACTCCAGAACTTAGTCGCAGTCAATCCACTTCGGAGGGCGGTCAACCCAACCACAAATCCATGTCTCATAAGTCCAGAATTCCGGGTCGACCAGGGACTGAACCCGATATCTGATATCTCTAAGGATCTCTTCGAGGGTCGGAACATATTCAGTCGTCTTCATGGTCCTTTTCGTATTGGCGCTGGTACTCATCGATCTCTTCGTCGGTGCGGTCCACGACGAAGGATGCGTAGAACCGCAGGATCTCAAGCACCTTGAACTCAGCGCACGCCTGCTTACCAAATGCTTCTTTCAACTCGCCGTCCTTGTGAATCATCCCAATGGGAGACTCCATGTTGCCAGGCACCAGGTGTGCACGTGAACGGTCAGTGTCGACCGCATACTGAACCGGCAGATTGATCACGGCTTCGAGTACATCCTCTTCATCTGTATGTTCGATGATCTGATTGCACTTGTGGAGGATGGTGCTCATCCCCAGGGAAAAGAATTCTTCAGACATCTGCTAACCACTCCTTCCGGTCATCGGCTCTGGCGTTGTTGAATATGAGGTCCAGAGTCTCTTTCATTTCGCCATCGTCCATCAACGGAACGACCACTGGCTTCTTCAGGGCGTGTTCCCAATCCTCGGGCTCCAGGCTACCAAGACCCTTGGCCCGGCGAACATCCCATCCCTTGTACTTCTCGATATTCGACTGAAAATCGTCGTAGTCATCGGCGTACACATACTTCCGCTGTTTGCCCTTCGACAGAATGACAAACGGCGTACTGAACTTGTAAACAATCGGTTCCGAACCCCTGAAGAGTTCAGGCCAGAACCGGTAGAAGAAATTGACCAACAGTGCCACGATGTTCTTGCCGTCCTCATCCTCGTCGGCGGCGATATAGATCTTCCCGTACCGCAAATCCTCAGGCTTCTCACCCATCTTCAGACCGATGGCCGTCATGATGTCCAGCAGTGCTTCGCTAGTCATTGCCTTGCGTGGCGTAATGCCGAAGACGTTCATGATCTTGCCCCGGAGGGGCAGGAACCCGTGAATCTCCGGGTCACTGGCCGAGGGGAAGTTACTGATGGCGCTGTCGCCCTCCATGAGGAACAGGATGCAGTTACGTCGAATACGACTGTTGGCATCGGAGAGCTTGGCAATCTTGGTCTTTGCCCTCTTACGCTGTTTCTGGTTGACTTCCTTGAGTTCCTTCTTCTCAGTGCGTGCTTTGGCTGCGGCGATGACACCTTCGACCCACTGGGGATTTCGGCGAAATGCCGACCCGACCAGGAACGGATCAAAGCCCGCTTTGAAGTGGTTGTTCACCTCCTTTATCATGTAGGTTTTGGTCTGCGAGTCGAAGGTGGGGTCCTGCATACGGACGATGCCGTACACGAGAAGCCCGTTCGAAACGTCATCACGCCGCAACTTTACTTTAGCACGTTTCGCATGCTTTTCCAACTCCGTCATGGCTCTGGTGTAGAAATACGTGTTGAACGCATCCACGTGGGTTCCACCACGGAAGGTTGGGATGTTGTTCACAAGGGTATGCACGTGTCCTTCCTTCTCCGTGAACCCTGGAATCAGATAGAAATCAGCTTTGAAGTCACCGTCGGCTACGGTAACCACCGAGACCTTCTTGTCGTAGAAGTAGGTCGTCTTGATCTGGTCCCGGCCTGAATGCAAATGAAGTCGTTTGCCATTGTAGAAGATGCGCAACTTGGGATTCGTAACAGCGATGTCCCACAGGCGCCCTATCACGAATTCCTCGGGCAACTCCATTTTAGCATAGACTTGCGCCGACGGCTTGAAGGTGATCTTGGTGCCGCTCTTGGTCTTGGAGCCCCGAATGACATGGGGACCCTTGGTCTTGTGGATGGGTTTCTTCCGGTAGACGCCTTCCTCCCACCGTTGAGTCAGCTTCTTGTGAGTTCCATCCTTCAGCCTACCATATACCTCCAACTCGAAGTATTCAGCAGTGAAGTTGACCATACTGGCGCCGACACCGTTCATACCGGCCATACTCTCCCGGTCAGCGTCGAAGTTATCGCCGGAGAAGGCACGTGCCAGCATGATGCTCGCCGCCGGTCCCTTACCGACCTCCTTGATCTCGTCGATTGGCAGGCCGTGACCATTGTCCTCTACCGTGAACACCATGGCCGCAGGGTCGTAGGAGACCCGCATGGTGTCACCGTGGCCATGAGCGATAAGCTCGTCCACAGCGTTGTCGATGAGTTCACGCAGGCACGTCCACAGAGCCGGTACCCAAGTGAAGGATTCAATCTTCAGTTCCTTCCCATCGAAGTTCAGAACGTCCTCGGTGTGAAGCTCCCGACTGCCCAGGAACATTTCAGTCCTGATGCGAGCCGCTTCGTAGAACTCGATGCTACGATGGTTGCTTCGTTCAGTCATACGAACACCACCCTTGGAGAAATGTATTCCCATGGCTCACCGAAGATTTCAGTGTTCATTTGACGGCGCAACCTGCTCATCGCACCAGTTATGAGTTCTAGGCGATACTCAACCACTATCTGCATCCTGATGTGAATACTCGACACCAGCATCCAGGAAATCTTGCGTTCAGGCATCGTCAGGTACCCAGTCCATTATGGTCGGGCTGATCCAAGCCTCTGTGTAGCGGAGGATCATCTGTTTGCTACGGTTGTACTTCTGAAAATACGTCAGGTGCTTCATGCGATACTCGATCACGATGAGTACACGTGACAACACACCCCACCAGGACGAGAATGAAAAGTGCTGCTTTACCATTTTCCACGCCATAAAGATAATGTATGTCGCTCGCCGTGTATTTTCAAGTCCGCCTATCTCACATCAGATAAGCGTATGATAACACAGGAGAAATGCCCTGTCAAGTCTCGTATGGCAGGGACAGGAGCCGGACGAAGGGGTCCGGGAAGTTGAGCAGGCGCTTCAACTGGTACTTGGCCGCAAACTTGGCGAAGTAGACGCCAATCATCCGGTTGGGCTCCTTGCTGATGGAGTTCAGAATCTCTTCGTCCATGATGTCCAGGACTTCTTGGGGCTGGCGCCTCAGATCGAACAGGAGCCGGTTGAACTCGTATCGTTTACGAACACTCTGACGGTCGTCGTCCGGCCCCCAGATGTGATTCAGGATGTTGTTCCACTCCACACCACCACGGTCCTCGAAAGCCCGTCGTAGGCGCTTGGTCTGCACTCGGGGGTAGGCGCTGCGGAGGTTGTTCTTACCGCCACGAATGCAGCGCTCGAAGACAAACCACTCGGGCTCGACTTCTTCGGGCTCGGCGGTATCCTTGTTGTACTTGACCTTCCACTTTTCTCCATACATTTCAACGACTTCCATCCCTTTCCTAAAGGGTTTTCCATCATTGTAATAGACCCCGTTCGGGAGGTACAGCCGGTGATAGAGGGGATCGTACAGGTGGACGTTCGGGCCTACCAATTGCCGGAAGTCACCGTCGGCGGAAACGATGATGTGGGAAAAGGCCGGATCACTGTGGAGCATCACCCACCGGGCGATGAAATCGTCGGCCTCGATGCCGGGGGCTTCCAGCACCGTGACGTTCGTGAAGTCGCTGAGGAACAACCGTAACTCACTGATAACCTGGCGAAGAATCTCCCGCTCTTCGATCTTGCTGGGGGACAGGAGGTCCTGTTCCTCACGCCGGTCGGCCTTATAGTCAGGGAAGTATTCCGAGCGCCAGGAGTAGGAGTCGAAGCAGGCCACGACGTGGTTGGCCCCGAACTTCTCGTGGGCTTTGCGTAGCGCCGTGAAGACGTTGTGGAGAATCATGGACACCGCTTCATCGAAGCCTTCGTAGTGCTTGACTACGTGCTTCATGCGGTGAATCAGATTGTAGGCGTCGATCAGGACGAATCTCATGGCGTCTCCCCTGTTTCTAATAAGGTAGACACAACCGAGCGAAAAGCAAAGGGTTACTTGCGTTTCGGTTCGTTCTTGGACTGTTGTCGGGTTTCGGGCTTGGCCGTGCGTCCGTACTTCTTGTCCCGACCCTCTTTTCCGCCTTGCTTCTTGAGACTCAGAACACGTTCGAGGTAGGCCAAAAGGCTCTCAAAGAACTTGAGACGAGGATTGTCGTACTTTCCGGTCTCAATCTCCATGCTGATCATGGCCATCTTACCCCGGACCTTCTGAACGGCATCCGAAATCTCGTCCACATCCATCTGAACCAGACGGAAGGGATGAAGGTTCGATGTCTCACGATGTCGGTATTTGGTGACGTAATCCATGCCCTTGACCGATGAGATGAGGGCCTGGTCGACTTTCTTCTTGAAAAGGTCCTCGTCCTCAGGGGTAGGGCCTTCGGCGCCTATACCGGGAATCTGGGGCTGATTGGTGGGGAACTCGCCAGGCATCTGGCCCTGGGCTCCCATGTCACCCATCTCAGGTCCCATTCCACCGCCAGCCGTGGGCTGCCCGGCGGAACCAGCGTTCTGAATGCTGCTGGCGACGTTTTCGAGTTCTCGGTCGATGTCTGCGGATTCAAGTTCAAAGAGTAGCACGGTTCATACCCTGGTTGTGTTCAAGTATTTAGCGTGAAGCCGCCAGAAGAGTCCTTTCAATTTCGACCAGATCAGGAAACGTTCAACGGCGATAGCACCGTGAAAATTGGCAATGCGAAAGTTGAAGTAGTATTCCGTCGATCCCCAATGGGAATTGCATTTGTCCCAATGGGTCCAATTATTGCATGGCATGTCACAACCGCCCTGCGTGGAAATCCTCAAGAACGTCCATCCACTTGATGCGATACTGGTCGAGTTCCTTCTTGGGGATGATGACCTTCTGCACCTTGGGTGGAACCTTGTATTCCTCGTTGGGCCGGGTCCCAATCAACAACACACCTTGCTGGATGTCGCTGTCGAACATCTCGTCGTGGGCCACGGCGTAGGCCGCCGTCTGTAGCTTGTAGTCCTCTATGTACTCAGCCTTCTTGAACCGCTTGCTGGTCTTGTAGTCAATGATGGAAGGGATGCCCTCGTAGGCCCCTACCAGGTCGGTGCGTCCGGCGTAGAAGTCGTAGAGGTGAACTGCAACCTCGACTCCCCAGATTTCCGTAACTCCCTTGAGCCCAAACATCCGGACAGCCTGGAACATCTTCTTGGCCATCTTCACGTGCCAGTCGTCCCAGTCACACACGTAGTCGGTGGCCAGCACGTAGTGTTCCAGCATGTTGTGCATGTGGGATCCGATGGTGGTGGCCTCGACGCTCTCACGCTTGGCCTCTTCCGGCCCAACCCGCTCTTTCCACTCGTCAAGACCAGGATGGGGGAGCTTGCTCAGGATGGTGGTGACGGACGATGCAGGCCCGTCGGGCGTGTAATAGACCCGCTCGCCGGTATCCTCGTTGGTATCGGCGTTCAGGTCAGGGTAGTCGTACTTGATATTGAATTTGAAGCGAGGATTCAAAACCCACCGCCTTCGTCATGGGTAGAACCGTACCCACTGGAACCACGGTCGGCTCCGCCGCTGATCAAGAACGGCCCCTTGGGAGAATCTGGATGGTAGATGGCAACTGCGCTGGATCCGAACTTCTCGGGATATCCAGGCGGGGCAGATTTCTTGATGGAACCCTCAGGGTAGAAGTAGACCGCACCACCAGCCTGTCTCGTGCTCAGGTTGCCATAGGAAGCGATGTACTTCATGAACGTGGCCACATCCACGGACTGATACTGTCCTTCTTCAGTAATACCAGCCCGGCGCTTGATATCTTGGATCTCGTTCATTACCGTAATCCTTTCAGGATGTTCTTGAGTTGGGTCAGGTTGGACATCATGCCACGAATTTGTTCGATGGCCGCACGGCGCTCGTTCTCGGCGCCCTCGATGTGAGTGAACTGCTCGAAGACCTTTTGGAGATCAGCTTCCATGCGCTTGACCGCACGGGACACATCATCCGGGCTCCAGTTGGTAGTCATACCGGCCCGACGCTGGATTTCTTCAACCTCACCGTCGTCCTCACGCACTGACCTCTCGAACCCACTCATGTCAGGGTTCTCCATGTCAATGGTTTGAATCCGGCAATCCGTGCAGCCATGCTTCTGGACCAGAACGTCCATAAACATCTTGGCTTCTTCGGGATCGGTGATTGGACGGCCCTGTGGCTGTGCGAGCAACAGGGTCTCTTCAGTCTGATTCGGGGGCTTACCCCAAATGGCGTATTCCTTGCTCATGTCTTACCACTTGATTATCCACTTGATCTGGTTGACCATGGTCGACCAACGGTCTCTCGTGATAAGATAACCTCTTCGAGTGAAATATGCAATGACCCGGTTCATCTCGATGTCGGCGGCCATGATCTCGGACTCTTCCTGAGCGTTGGCAGCGTTCTGAAGGGCTTGCACCTTATCGGACCAGACCTTGTAGTAGATCTCTTCCGTGGTCATGATGGACGTGACACCCGCATCCTCGGAGTCGAGGATGAGCAATCCATTCTTTGTTGCCTCGTCAACGGCTTCCTGCAAGGCGTTGATTTCCTTGAGGACAGTGGTGTTCGCCGAGCCATTGCCAACAGCAATGTCACGTGCTCTATCAGCGTGATAGAAGCCGTCGTCAAAGGTCAGGTGGGCCATGGATTACATTCCCTTCTTGATGCGCTCTGCGTCGTCTCCGCCACCGAGTTCAACATCGGCCAGGTCGGTTGCGAGGTCTTCCTCACCGCCTTCGTCGCCGATACCAAGCTCGGCGCCCATGTCGGCGTCCGGGGCTCCGCCCATCTCAGGGGCTCCACCGGGGGCGCCCATGGGGTCCATGCCACCACCCATGCCAACGTCACCGCTCTGGAGGGTGTGCATGGTCTGCTTTACCTGGGCCAGAAGGTCAGTCAGGGACTGAACGGCGTTGTTCAGGGGCTCGGTCAGATTGGCGTCAACCTGCTCGGAGGCTTCCGGTCCCAGGGAGACCTGTGCATTGGCCTTCAGCATGACCAGGCCCTCGCCCATGATCTTGCCGAGTTCCTGGATCATCTTCTCGATCTTGTCGGAGGTCTCCTGCATGGCATTCATGACCTCGTACTGCTCCATGCTGTCCTCGTCCAGACGACGGACAAGCAATGCAAAGCTGGCCTGCATCTCGGCGATTGCGTTCTTTTTCATCTCTTCGTTGTCCTCAATGATTGTTCTCAGCTTGTATGGTGATGGCATCTCCCACGGCCAGGGTCCGCCCCAGCGGCCATCGCAATACGTTTCGATCTCGGCCTTGGCGGCTTCGCTCGATTCGCTGACATGCTCAAGGGAGACAGAGTCGAGTGCATCCGGGGAGCCATCGGCCAACTCGACGTAGATGTGGAGGAAATCCTCTTGGTCGCCTGCGGTCAGGACCTGCTTGGCCTTCTCGGTCACCAGGTCAGCACGGAAGGGCTGCCAGATGGGGTCATGACCCTCGACGTAGTAGCACTTGCGACCGACGATCTCGTTGCCAAACTGGCGCACACCACGGTAGTACGTGAAACCGGGAACCAGAACCTCACGGTCCTCCTTCTCGGACTTGTACTCGTAGAGGTGGTTCAGTGCTTCCTGGAGCAACCGCATCTTGGCGAAGTCCGGGCTCTTCAGCCAGGCGCCGTAGGTGCTCTCAGCAATCATGGTCTGGCGCCGGTCGGCGAGCTTCTGCATCTCCACCTTCAGGCTCTTCGGCGTCATCGCCTTGTAGCGGCCAAGATTCACACTCGGATCAACGTGCTTGAGGTCCGCTTCGATCTGGCGGAACGCATCAGCGGGGTCTTTTTTGAGAAAGTCCAAGGACATCAGTCTATGCTCCCTAATTCTTTGGTATGAGTATTTAGTCAGATGCCCAGTTTATAGTTTATCGCTTCAAGGCGCTCCTGAGCCTCTACCAAGCGACCACCGAGATCCTTTCTACCCTCCTTGATTGCACCACGCAACATGCGGATGTGCTTCATCACCGCAATGTGCTCATCATGGGCTTCCATGATGCTCTTGATGCGAGGGTCATTGGCGTTGCCGGTCTGGTTCAGAATGGTGACGATGCGCTCGGCAGCCTCCTGAATACGGAAGGGCTTCTCCATGCCCATTCCCGAGACCTTGTTCTTGATCTTCCACACCGGAACCTTCTTACCGGTACCCTTGAGGGTGGCCTGATACTTCTCGGTCATCCAGTCGTGGGAGACGGGCTGTTGGCGGGGTTGGCGACCATACGACTCGGCCATCATCGTGGCTTCGTTGGGCATCTCATCGATCAGGCCCTGCTGGAAGAGGTCCATGGCGACATCCTGAGTCGCAGAATCAATCGACCCTTCCATGCCTTCCATCAGATCTTCCATGGACAGTCCGCCGGACTGCCGGGGCTGCGGCTGAGGTTGGGGACGACGCTGCTGGCCTGGCTGCGGCAGGGTGGGGGAATCCTCTTCTCCGAGGATCTCCATGATCTTGCGTCGGGCTTCAACGGCCTCACGGTTGGCATCAAACTCCCGACCTTGAACGTCACCGGTATCGGCGTAGTTTTCGTTGAACCCACGATTCTGCTTGGCACGCCAGCTATCGTCGAGGTCGATATCCTCTCGCTTGTCAAGTTGCTTTACCGTGAAACCGGCGTCCTGGGCGGTACGCCCGTCGTTATGAATCTTTTCAGCCATTAGAGTCCACCTCTTGCTTTCTTAATCCTCTGATTCGCCTTACGAATTCTCTTGGCCATGATGTTCGTAAGTTGCGTCTTCTTCTTTGCCACAGCCTGGTGTCCGGGCTGCTTACGCTTGGTCATGTTCAAGCGCATCTTCTTCTCCCAATCGGGAACGCCAGCGCACCCGTCGGGGGTCGAGACCTTCCGACCGTTCTTCTTACCACCGATGCATCGGTAGACCTTCTTCGCCTTGTTCGACTTAGGGTCCCTCTTCAAAACACTAATCGCAGCCTCGTCAAATTTCAAGTCCTTTGACAACTGGACGATCATGGCGTTCTTGTCGGAGGGCTGTACACGAACGTCCTGGGAGGACCGCTTGAGCCAGTTGAGGATCAGACGCTTGACCTGTGGGATGGTATTGGCGTCATCGACCGCATTGTCAAATCCCAGGAACTGGACGGTCAGATAATCGGGATTCTCCCTGACCTTCTTGAGGTAGATTTCCTCAGGCTTGGTCAGGGTGGGTGCGATTGTCTTGAGATCGTCCTCCCGCTCCGAACGAAGCAGATGCCAGGAGTGTTTAAGGGTTTCGAAGTTAAGTTCGGCCATTGGTGTTCTTGCTTGATTCCACAGTCATATTTACCAATGGGCAAAAGAAAAGGCCACGCCTGGTGGCGTGGCCTTTTCGGAGCCGGTTAAGGCAGGTTCGGCTTAGTAACCGATCCAGGTGGCTACGAGGCCGGAGGCGTAAGCAGCCGTGACGACCGGGAGGGCCGGGGCAGCGACACCAACGGTGACAGGAACGCCGTCCGGAAGGACGATGTTGGCACCGCCGGACAGAGCACCGAACGGGCCGGTGGTTCCGCCGTCGAAGGACACGGTTGCGAGTTCAGCCAGAAGCAGGTTCAGACCACGCTTCTCCTTGGGGCCACGGGGCATGCCACCAACACCAACGGTGTCAGTGATCCAGTCCGGAGTACCAGCGGCGGCGGTGCCGTCCTGACCATGCTTGGGAAGGGCCGGGTTGCCGGTCCAATCCTGGTCAAAGAAGACGCCCATCTCGTCCTGCTCATACTTGACATCGACCCAGCCGCCGTTGGCGTCAACGTGGACACCGACCGGAATGGCGTAGGTGGTCATGGCACGAACAACCAGGCTAAGGCGAAGCTGAGCAAGTTCCTGCTCATCAGTGGCGCCCTGAATCTGGTGGTAGTGCGGATACTGGTGGGCCGGGCCTTTGAGAGCCAGGAAGGTGTTGTTGATTGCGCCACCTTCGGCCTGCACACGGAACGTGATCTGACGGTTAACGTTGGCGCTGTTAACGTCGTAGCGATCCTGACGGAAAGTAGGGGAAGTACCCATAGTAGTTTTCTCCAGTTAAGCGTTTTTCTCAGTTGCGGTTCTTGACCGCCTTTTTCCGCCTCTTTTCCTTACGTTCACCCCGTGAAGGTACGCTTACACCTGGGTTCTCGACGACGGGGGCAGAGGCGATACTTCCCGCCGCCGTTACGTTTTCTGCGAGCTTGATCAGTTCGATCAGGGTTCGTCTAGTCACTAGTATTTACCTATGGCTTTGAGAACCTTGCAATAAGGCTCGATTTCGCTAAATATTTAGGTCGGTTAACCCCTTGGTAGGTACAAAATGCGCATTAAGGACCTCACACAGCCTCTTTACGAGATGGCAGCCTTCAACTGGGCTCGTTCAAACGACCGTGTTGCCGTCTTCTTCGGAACCCGCCGGGGATACAAGCCATCGACCATCGTTCTGCCTCTCGACGACACTCTGCATGAGGCCGAACACTTCCTGATTGTGTACGTCCGTCCGAAGGTGGCAGCGACCAAGAACAGCCAGATCATCAGCAAAACTGCTCAGGGCATCGCTATATCCCAGCAGGAGAACCTCTTCCAGAAGTTGTGGGAGGACCTCATACCTGAGGTCGGATATGGTGGAGAGGTCCCTTTCCTCCAGTTTGCCAAACAGGGAATTCTGGACACATATCCCGATGTCTTCAAGTTGCAGGAGGTCCCGTCCAAGGCCAAACTCTACCACATCCTGACGACCCAGGGCCTTCAGCCTTCAGCATTTGAGCAGCAGTTTGGCCCCGTCAAGCACGGCCTGGCCGATACCCACGGAGATAAGGTCAAGAACGCCACTGTGTTCTTCCCGCCCACCATGCGCCCGAACCGCAAGAAGATGATGGTTCAGTTCCTGAGCACGGCTCATGACTTCCTCGCCAGTAATGGTCTCGGGGACCTCTTTGCCGGAAACATCACCTTTACGCAACTTCCAGGCAAGACCATTGGGGACTGGGAACAGAAATCCATGCAGATGCGCATTCAGCCGAACACCCAGAACGACAAGACCAACATCTTCACGCTGCTCCACGAGTATGGCCACAAGTTCTGGTACAACATGATGAGCGAAGAGCAGCAGGCCGCTGTTCGAACGAAGTTCTGGGAACTGCGTAAGTCCGGAGTCAAGCACGAAGCCACCGACGCTGTGCTCGACCACATGAGAGAGGTTGCAGCACAGGTCATCGAGCCTGGTGTTCAAGTCGAGTGGATAGGTCGCAAGACCAACAAGCTCAGAGGCCGCTGGGAGGTAACCAAGGTCGAAGACAGAATAGTCAAGGACCGCTTCAAGGTCTACGTTGAGAAATACTACCAGGCCAAGCAGTTGCCAGAGAAGAACGAGTTCGTCGTCAAACCATCCACCATGAGCGGCCCTATCATCTCACTTCTCAACAAGAAGCGCTGGAAATTCATCAACATCGACGATTCCAATCTTCCCGACCTAAACGAGGCCAACATCATCAAAGCCGACCTCATCAGTGATGACTGGTTCCCCACCAAGTACAGTGAGTCGCAGGCCACCGAGTGGTTCCCCGAGTTGTTCGGCATGCTCATGCTGGGCAACCTGAAGGGTGAGCCAGCCGAATTCATGAAACAGGTGATGGGTCGATGAGACTGATTGAATTCTTCGAAGCCACCGTCTACCACGGGTCCCCCCACAAGTTCGACCGCTTCGATGTATCATTCATGGGATCCGGCGAGGGCAACCAAACCTATGGTTGGGGAATCTACTTCGCTGAGCATCCGGAGGTAGCACAATCCTACCAGCAGATGGGCGACCGCTGGGCTGAGTGGCGGGGACAGAAAATTCTCTACCCCTGGCATCGGAATAGTGACGACATGCCATCGGAAATTTCCATCGCTGGAACTGCATTGGCTCAGGCGAATGGAGACCCCGAGGAAGCTCGCCACATGATGGCGAAGTACATGTATTCGGATTACCGGCAGATGCCCAAGTTATTCGGTCGTGTATTCAAGAACCTCCCCGAGCTTGCCAAGCAGATTGAAGTGAAGAGCACTCAGAACTTCTACACGGTCGAGATTCCGGATCAAGTCATCGCACGAATGCTCCTTTGGGATTACACCCTGGACCACCAGCCACCCAACGTTCAGAAGGTCATCAGGACAGCGATACAAGAATTTGGAATACAACACAAGGAAGGTGTGACCGATGGATGGGCGTATTACGATAGAATTGGCCAGGCCCTGAGTAACAACCCCTCGGAGCAGCACAAGGCGGCGTCCGAGTATCTGAATCAACGAGGTGTACCAGGCCAGCGTTACTTGGATCAGGAATCCAGGAGTCAGGGCGAGGGTACGCACAACATCGTCCTCTTTGACCCACGGCATGCCAAGATTCTGGATCGACGAACCCCGGTTGGTGAAGCGTTGACCGAGGGCGCCACGCCGGTTCTTTACCACTACACCCACACGGGAAATCTGGGTAAGATTCTGGCGAACAACGAGTTCTCCCTGGCTACCTCCCTGGGTACCGGGGCCGAGTCGCCGCACGACGTGAAGGGCGCCCCTTACTACCTGTCCACCACCCGTTCCAAAACGGGAGCTTACCATCAGAGCCCCGGCAACTACAGTGCCATGCTGGTGTTGGACGGCCAGGCCCTAGCACAGAACTACAAGGTCAAACCGGTCGACTACTGGGGACAGGGTTTCGGTCAGTCCGAGGACGAGGATCGGGTTTACTCCAGAGAGCAGACGATCCCCAACGCATCCAAGTACATCAAAGAGATTCACATTCTCACTGAGATGAAGGACTTTCCAGGATTCTCCGGTGACCAGACCCGACGGGGCCTCAGAAAGGCGCTCATCGATGGCAAAAAGCTCGGCGTCCCGATGTACCTCTACCGAGATAGGAAAGCGTGGATCCTTCAGGACAAACGCAAGGCCCTGCCCGTATCCCAGGCCCTCGACAAGCCTCAGGAACCAGAGAAACGATGGCCCTCAATGAAAAAGACCAACTGGTTCAAACCATGGCTCGAACTATACTACCAGAACACTGCCGAGAAGTTATCTCAAGATGCCACCAGGTTACTAAAGAATCTCCGTTATGACGACTACAATGGACAGGTTACCCGCCGCCTCCTGAACGATGTGCACAACGACAAGCGCTCGCCCAACGTCGCTGCTCTTGTCAAAGTCATGAAGAAGCACCGCTTGAATACCGTAGCCGACTACACGGGCCTACTCAAGCAGAAGTGGGGCATAGAGCAATGAGACTCATCACCTTCCTCGAATCCGTTGAATCCGACCGCCAGATGGTCGAGTTCGCCCGTGAGGTGGCTGATGGCATCGTCCAATACCTCAAGGATCACAATCAGCTTCAGAATCATGGGATGGAGGCTAAGGCTACTCCAGAACCTTTCTTGGTTCAGTACGTGTACAAGATGCTTCAGGGAGTGGGGTGGTCCCAAGACGAGACCAAGCCCTTCTATAACCTAATCCTCCAGTTGAAACCCACTGGAACCGGAGAAGAATGGGAAGACTATCAAGCAAGAGGTGGCTATGGATCTGCGGGTCCACATCACCGAGCGATTGTCATTCACGTTCTTCTACCTGATAACCCCTGGAAATTCGTGGACACTCGTTTGGGTGGAATGAAACAGACCCTCATCCACGAGATCGTTCACCATCTGGATTGGCTACGACATAAGGATCCAGGCGCTTCCAAGAAAGACAAAGAGAAGCGAAAGGGATCACTCCTTGGAGGAAAACCAATCGATTACTTCTCTGACCCTGGTGAGTACAACGCCTACTTCAATGAAGTCCTTGAAGACCTCGACGTTACTTTCAATCGGGTGCTGAATCAGGTGATTTCAGTGAATCCGGATGCAGCCAAGAACCTCGTACAGATGTC
>JAAUYE010020073.1_pt1 | contig 18027 bp, 20 predicted proteins | sample 7278081 | NCBI WGS metagenome assembly JAAUYE01 (sample SAMN14350131, study PRJNA611818) | marine sediment metagenome | isolation source: surface marine sediment (0.6m) | place: French Polynesia: Moorea | collected 2018-08
GATCTCGAGGTCGTGGCGTCCGTCCATCGGGCGTTACTGGGTCTCCGGTGTCGGCGTGATACTACGACAGCCTGGCAGCCGATCGCTGTGCAGTGCGTCCGGTTTGTGGCCGATGATAGCCGTGGCGCTTTCGGTGAGAATCCGCAAGTTAAGCAGCTCGCCGCGAGCGAGAAGGTCACGCGTCAGGTCGTCGATGGATGCCTCACCCGCGGTTACCTCTGCAATCTCCGCATCCAGTCGCGCCAGCACTCCAACCGCGAGCGCGGTTTGCGGGCCGGTCGAATGGCCGCCACACAGCCTGGTGGCGTCCTGCGCCCAGTCAGCCAGGTCCTGCTCGGCCATCGCATAGCGTGCAGCGCTGATGGTGCCGGTGCGCGCCAGCAGCTGCAGGCTGTAGTATTCCGCGAGTCCCTCGATGATCCAGTCATGGTCGTCCTCGCTGTCGAGCCCGAGCGCCATGTGCATCAGCTCGTGCAACAGCGTGCTGGTCGCGTTCTCGCTGATAAGCGGCCGTTCGGCATGCAGGAACAGGGACAGGGGCGCCGACAGGCCGCCCCGCCACATCGGCTCGCCGGCGCTGACGATGGTCAGCCGCGGCGGCAGTTCGGGAACGATGCGCGCCAATTCGGGCAGGGTCCAGTTGAGCAGGGCGAGCGTCTCGAGACGGCGAATGGAGTGATTCACAGGGCCTGCAACGGCTACACGCATGCCGGCAATCTGCTCCCGGCGAACGCCAAGCTGGCCCATCACGATCCATCCCGAAGGCAGGTCTAGCCTGCGTTCCGGATTGTCGACCCGGATCGCGCCGTTATCCTGGTACTGGGTGACGACCGACCAGCTGGCCGGCAGGCGGAAACGCAGCGTCGTCTCGCTATGCGCGTCTTTCAGGGTCCGGCTCGACGCCCGCGGGACGACGTCTTCGGCCCGGAACAGGCCGAACTCGGCGCCCAGCCAGGCGTCGTAGCCGTCGCCGTTGCGACGGTGCGGCACGGCGACGCTCCACCGCAGCTGGCCACCGTCTGCGGGCGGCAACCAGCGGGTTTGCGCATCCTCACTAACCAGTTCGCCGTCACCCCGCATTCCTGAAATGCGAACGTCGTTACGCAGGCGCAGCTCGCGCAGGAGGGATTGCGGCTGCTCGAGCTGCAGCGTGACGTCGACGACACTGTCGAGCGGGCGCGGCTCGAACACGAACGTAAGCTGGTAAGCCAGCGGATCGGCGGGCTCTTCGGAATCGGCGACCTGCGTGCCACAGGCGCCGCAGAGCGCAACGCATACGAGCAGAGCGCGCAATCTCGAAGTTGGGATGCAGTTCATACGGTCTTCAGGTTTCGCCCGTTATTCTGGGCGCCATGATATCCCAGCCTGCATCGATCGTGAGACGGATCGCGCTAATTAGCGCAGCCTTGCTCGTCCTCGGTGGATGCGCATCGTCGCCGGTGGCCACGGATCGCGTCGGTGACCAGGCGGCCCGCGTCGCCCTTGACCAGGTGGGGACCCCTTACCGCTATGGCGGTTCGAGCCCATCGGGTTTCGACTGCAGTGGTCTCGTGCACTATTCCTACCGGCAAGTCGGCAAATCGATCCCGAGGACGACGGCAGGGCAGTGGGCCGAGCTTGCGCCGGTGGAAAGGCGCGACATGCGAACCGGTGACCTGCTGTTCTTTTCGATCGAGGGCAAGATGTCCCACGTGGGCCTGTATCTCGGCAACGGAGAATTCGTCCATGCGCCGTCCAGTGGCCGCACGGTCAAGATCGAGCGTCTTGATTCGGCGTTCTACCGCGGCGCCTTCCTGCGGGCGGGTCGCCCCTGAGTCAGGTCGTTTCTTCCTGGACGATGAAGGTGTGCAGCTGGTTAGCCAGCGTCTTGCACGCCCGTGCCTGGGTACGCGCAATCAGGGGCAGCGGGATGACCAGTGCGGGCATGAATGACGTACCGCTGACATCTGTCGATACGGTGCCCGAGGACTCGAGTTCCTGGAGGTCCCAGACTGACGCATCATAGTCGGCGTCTTTCTGCCACCAGGCGAACCCGAAACAGCCGCCGCCGCCTGGACCAGCGGCACACGACAGGCTGCCGCCGCCGGCCACGCGATCGGTGTCGCCGTCGAGCCAGATAATGTAGCGGACACCGTGAGCGGCTATCGTCTCCGCCACGCCGGGACGGTCCATGAGCTTGGCGAGGTTCTTGGTTTCAGCGGGCGCCGTTCGCGGCTCGAACCACGGGAACAACGAGTCGACGAACTGCTCGTGGGGAATCACGTTGAGTCCGTTTCGACCGCGGGCAAGCTTGTCCTCGATGCAGCGAATGTACTTGCGCTCGGTCTCATTGCCGAGGTGATAGCTCTTGGCCATGATTACGATCGACTCATTCTCGCCGATGCCCGTGTTGCTCGTGCGCGCATCGATCACGGTCGAAGTGATGCAGCCGCTGCCAAGCAGGGCTGTCACGAGAATGGCGGGGACTCGCAGCGCGGCGAATCGACTACTCATTGCTGGCTCCTTCGGGGGCGGAAGAGGCTTGCTCCCCGGCTTCGGTGCGTTCCTGCCGCTGCAACAGCGGCGATCTCGGCTGGCTGGCGCCGCCTGCCAGCGAGCTGATACGGGTGACGTTGTCGAATTTCATAATCATCAGAGCGGCTGCGTCCCGCATCGCCAGGATGGCGGCATTGCGCAATGCATCCGAATCACCAAGCGTCGTCGTCTGGCTCTTGCCGTAGGCAGCGACGGGCCAGTTGGACACCAACTTGCCGTCCGGGTCGTACACTTTTAACCGGTAGCGGATCCATACTGCGAAAGCTTCGGTGCTGCTCTGCTCCGGGGTTGAGAACTCGAACGCGTCGATGGTCGGTTCGATCAGGGCATCGATAGGCATCAGCATCGGGTCGTCTTCGGGGCTCAGGATGACGACGTTGGAGAACATGTACGCGAACAACTGTTCGAAGAGGGCTGCATTCGAACGCCCGAGATCGATGGACCAGGACTGCTGCCCATAAATCTCTTCCTCGTGAACGAAATGCTCGAATTCAGCGGGCATGCGCACGCCAACGGACATGTTGATTTGCTCGAGCAGGGGTTCGGGAATCGTCGGCGCCGCCAGCTTGACGTTGCCACCACAACCGGCCAGCAGCCCGGAACAAACGAAGCCGAAAACGATTGTGCGTTTAGAAAAGTACAATTGGATGCGTCCGTACAACCCCTAGTATCAGAGCGGCTCGAGGCGCTAGAGTTCCACCTGAGTTTAGGAAATTGACCACGGCTCCACTGTAGTGTGGCGGGCAGCGAGAATCAATGCGCTGTTCGGCATTCTGCCGGAGCCGTTTCAGGCGCGATGGCGAGACCCAAAATCCTGGTATTTCAGCACGTCCCTTACGAGCCGCTCGGGACCCTGGATCCGTTGCTCAAGGACGCCGGATTTCGGATTCGTTACGTCAATTTCGGCCGCGATCCGTCGCAACGACCCAAACTGGATCGGTACGCGGCGGTCATCGTTCTGGGCGGGCCGATGAACGCCGACCAGATCGATTCCTATCCCAATCTCATCACCGAGGTAGACATTCTCCGCGAGGCCCTCGAACGCGACATGTCGGTACTGGGTATCTGCCTCGGGGCGCAATTGCTTGCCAAGGCCCTGGGTGGTTCGGTGGCGCGCAACCCGCTGCGCGAAATCGGCTGGTACGACGTCGAGCTGACCGAAGAGGGGAAATCGGACCCCGTGCTATCGGCTTTTGCACCGCGCCAGGAAGTCTTCCAGTGGCACGAGGACGGAATCATGCTGCCGCCCGACTGCGTGCATCTCGCAAGTTCGCCGGCCAGCAGCGTGCAGGCGTTCCGCCACGGCGAACATGCCTATGGCCTGCAGTTTCACCTCGAGGTCGACCAATCACTGATCGAGCGCTGGCTGACGGTGCCGGCCAACCAGCCGATCCTCGACGCCGAGCGCGGCAACATCGTGCCCGACGAGATCCGTTTGCAGACACCGTCGCGGATCGAGGCGCTCGAGGACCTCAGTCGCGTGACGTTTTCACGGTGGGTCGACCGTTTCGAGATCAAACCGCGCCGGCGGTGGCTGCCGTCACGTTAGAAAGGCCGCCACTCGAGTGGCGTTTCCTGCATGAGTGCGACCTGCTCGCGCAGGGAGAGTACATGCTCGTCCCAGTAGCGGTTCGAATCGAACCACGGGAAAGCGATCTTGAAAGCCGGGTCGTCCCAGCGCCGCGCGATCCAGGCCGCGTAATGCAGTATGCGCAGGCTGCGTAGTGCCTCGATGAGCCGTAGTTCCCGGGCATCGAAATCACAGAACTCGGTATAACCGTCGAGCAGGGCTTCGAGCTGCGGCAGCTGTTCTTCCTGGTCGCCGGACAGGAACATCCACAGGTCCTGGACCGCCGGCCCGGTGCGCGTGTCGTCGAGGTCGACGATGTGCAGGCGCTCGCCATGCACGAGCACGTTGCCCGGGTGAAAGTCGGCATGAATGCGTTGCGTCGACACTGCACCTGTCTGCTGGTAGCAGGCGTGCACACCGTCGAGCACCAGTTCGGACACGCTCTCGTAGGCGGGGCGCAAATCGGCGGGAATGAAGCCCTGTTCGAGCAGGTACTCGCAGGAATCGACGCCATAGGATTCGATATCGATCTCGGGTCTGTGCTCGAAGTCGCTCGTTGCCCCGACGAGGTGAATGCGGCCAACCAGCCGTCCGAGTTGTTCCAGCAGGTCCAGATCGTCGAGTTCTGGCGCGCGGCCGCCGTGGCACGGGAACACCGCGAAGCGGAACGGCCCGGATCGATGCAGGGTATTGCCGGCGATCGACAGCGGCGCGACCACGGGAATTTCCGCAGCCGCCAGCTCCTGCGTGAACGCATGCTCCTCGGCAATCTGTTCGTTGCTCCAGCGGCCCGGCCGGTAGAACTTGGCGACGACCGGGCGTTCGTCTTCGATGCCGACCTGGTACACCCGGTTTTCGTAGCTGTTCAGCGCCAGGAAACGGCCGTCGCAGTGAAAGCCGAGCTCGTCGAGCGCTTCGAGAATATGGTCGGGTTGCAGGTCTGCGTAAGCCCGCGCTTCGTCGATGGCCGTCATCGCAGCTGCTTGAGTAGCATTGCCACTTCCTTGGCGCCCGCGTCGCTGACGAGCGAGCCGACCTGCTCGAAGCCGAGCCGGCGGTGGAATTCCATCGACGACTCGTTCGGCGGACGGACGTTGACCTCGCAGGTCATGATGGGGACCGACTGCGGCATGGCCCCGGCAAAATCGTCATACAGCCGCGTGGCAATGCCGGATCGCCTCGCCACGGGGGCGACTGCGACTCGGTCAACGTAGGCGAACTCGTCGTAGCGCTCACAGAACCAGCGGTAGTTGGGGCTCGTGTAGCTGGTTCCCGGGCGCAGGCCGACAAGGTAGGCGCCGACTTCATCGCCCGCCATGGCCACGCGAAAATAGGTCGCGTTCTCGGCGTACCAGCGCATGCGAGCCGCGTCGACGCTGCCCACGTGCGGGACTTCCGACTCGTTCAAAACAAGAAGTGCGTCGAGGTCAGAGTCCTGCACATCGCGGATAATCAGCGGATCGGCGTTCATCGTCGCAGTGTAAGTTTGTGTTCACCGGGGAGCAAAGCGTATACTTGAGCAATGACGGCAATCGACGCTGTTCGATATTCAAAAAAACAGACCGTCACTTCTCGCTACTTTACTCGCCTTATCTGGAAACCGGGACTCCGCGTCGGAGTCTCGCGATGGTTTGTTTGTTAAGGAATCTGTCACATGATCAATTCAATGAGTACCAAAATCCTGGCCATGATGGCTGTTGGTGCGCTGCTGCTGACCGGCTGCGACCGCGAGGACAAGGAAGAGAAAGCGCGGGCTGAACTGCTGGCCGAAAGCGCTGATGTCCTGAAATACATCCCGGCCGACTCGCCCTATGTGTTCGCCAGCCTCGCTCCCTTGCCTGACGATGTCATGGACCATCTCGAGCCCAAGCTCGACCGGGTGCTGGTGTCCTACCAGGCCGTAATTCGTGAGGTCGTTGCCGCGAAGCAGGCCCGCGAGGTTGGTGACGAAATGAGCGCCGAAGAGGCCGAACAGGTCCAGGCTTTTGTCGATGAGCTGACCAACCTGTTGTCGATGGACGGACTGCGGAATGCAGGAATCGAACGCGATTCGCTCGGCGCCTTCTACGGTAACGGGTTGCTGCCCGTGATGCGCCTTGAGCTTTCCGACGCTAGCAAGTTCGAGTCGACATTGGCGCGCCTTGAAGAGCAGGCTGGCAGCACGATGCCGACCGCCGAAATCGAGGGTCAGTCCTACCGCTATTTCGATGCGGAAGAGATCCGGATCGTTATCGCTGTAACCGCCGACCAGGCCGTGTTCTCGATGGTGCCGTCCACCTTCAATGACGAGCAGACGGGACGGGCGCTGGGCCTGACATTGCCTGAGGAGAATATCGCCGAGACGGGCGTGCTCGAAGAGCTGATCGGCAAGTACGGTTTCAATGATTACGTGGTCGGCTTTATCGATTTGCCGCAAATCGCCGAGCGTTTCGTTGGTGAGCCGACGGGTCTCGACGCCGATCTCATGGCAATGATCGACTACGACAATTCGCAAATCACGGATGTGTGCAAGGCCGAGGTACGTGCCGTTGCGGGCATCATGCCGCGCATGGTGATCGGCTACACCGATATCACGCCAAAGCAGTTCGACTCCAACCTCGTGTTCGAGTTACGCGAAGATCTTGCACAGGGCATGCAGGCACTGCCGGCCGCGGTTCCGGGCCTCGGTGTCGCTTCGGACGCCCTGATGACTTTCGGTATGAGCCTGGACGCCAAGGCCGCGCGCTCGTTCGTGGAGGCACGCCTCGATGCCATGGAGGCCGAGCCGTTTGAGTGTGAACACTTTGCCGACCTTCAGGCTGGCACTGTCAGCGGCCGTGAGGCACTGAATCAGCCGGTTCCGCCGATGGTCTACGACTTTAAGGGCTTCCTGGCCGTTATCGACGACCTCGAAGGGCTCGATCTTGAAACCCAGACGCCGCCCACGTCAGTCGACGGCACGTTCCTGCTGGCCATGGACAACGCGCAGGCGCTCGTCGCCATGGGCGCCATGTTCAGCCCAGAGATTGCGGCCCTGGACCTGCAGCCGGACGGCAACGCGGTGGCGCTGAACTTGCCGCAGTTGCAGGCCATGGGAATGGAAGCGTTTGCCGCCCTGAACGAAGGCGCGCTGGCGATTTCGGTCGGCGAAACGGCCGAGTCTGAAGCTGCTGATATGCTCGGTGCGGACCTGGTTTCTCCGTCGCCCTTCATGAGCTTTAGCATGGACGCCGCGCGGTACTACAGTTTCATGGGTGAGGCGATTGCATCCACTGATGTCGATTCCGACAAGGCGGCCACGCCCGAGATGCAGGACGCGATGAGCGAGATGATGCGGTCGGTTGCCGACCTCTACGATCGCATGTCGGGTGACGTTGTGTTCACCGAGCACGGCATCGAGCTGCGCATGGTAGAGACGCTAAAAGACTGATGCACCGACTGGCGTTCATTACCATTGTCCTGTTCGCCTTCCCGGCGTGGGCCGGTGAGGGCGAGCAGGGTATCCATGTCGATCTCGACGCGGTTGTGGAGGCAGGGGAGGTCAAGCCGGTCGACGGCATTACCTCGGCGGGCCAGCCTGATGCGCAGGCACTGAATGTGTTTGCCGAGTCGGGGTACGCCATCGTCATCGATATGCGCGGGCCTGACGAAGACCGCGGGATGGACGACTGGGTGGGTGCCGTCGAGGCGACGGGCATGGAGTACATCGCGTTCCCGCTCGTGGGTAAAGGCGCGATCAGCCTCGAAAATGCGGCGAAACTCGACGCAATGCTCGAAGAGATTGACGGTCCGGTGTTGCTGCATTGCGGCAGCGGCAACCGCGTTGGCGCCTTGCTCGCATTGCGTGAAAGCCTGAACGGAGCCAGCGACGAGGAAGCGCTTGCGCACGGCAAGGACGCGGGCATGACACGCCTGGAGCCACTGGTCCGCGAGGTGCTCGAGAGCAACTAACCGTCATTGCGAGCGAAGCGAAGCAATCTGGATTGCTTCGTCGCTTCGCTCCTCGCAATGACGATTAATTCAGAGGATTGTTATGCAGAAATTCATCGGGTTCGTAATTTCGCTCGGGCTTGCCGCATGTTCCACGTCAGTTGACAGTCAGGAGCAGGAGATTCGCGACGCGGTGCTCCACAATCGCGCGATAGAGGCGGCCGTCTGGGCCATGCCGCTGATGAACTACAAGTTCTACCGGGACGCGCTCATTGACGCCGGTGTCGGGGCCAACGATATCGGGTACTTCTCCAAGTTACAGGATTGGCGGTTCCAGACAGCGACGCCGAACAACACCACGCCCTACATCATGACGCACTGGACTGTTAAGGATGGTCCCATCGTCATCGAGATACCGGCTGCGACCCAGGACGTCGGGATATTCGGCACGATCATGGACGCGTGGCAACGCCCAATGGATGACGTTGGCGCCGCCGGGCGCGATCGAGGGCAGGGCGCCACGTACCTGGTCGTACCGCCCGGCTACAACGGGCCATTGCTTCCCGGGGCGCTCGTTTACGAGCAGCGAACCCATAACGGTTTCGCCGTATTACGCCCGATCATCGCCGGCGCCACACCAGAGAATCTCGCAAAAGCCGCCGAGTATGTCCGGCAGGTGAAGATCTACCCGCTGGGCGAGGAGCCGGCGACGGAGTACGTCGATCTCTACGGCACGTTGCTGGAGATGACGCCTGTGCTCGATGAGAAGATCTACGCCGAGATCCACGAGATGATCAATGAGGAGCCCGTCGAGGAGATGAACCTGGCAATGATGGGGTTGCTAGCGAGTGTCGGCGTCGAGAAGGGTGCTGCATTCGAGCCCGATGCTGCACTGCAGGCGGTTCACGCCAAGGCTGCTCCGGAAGCGCTCGAGTTCATGATCGACCAGTATCATCGCCGGTTGATGCCCTGGTTCTTCGAAGGCAAGAAATGGAGTCCGCTGGTACCGCCGGGAGCCATCGAGACCGACTGGTCCTACGAATACCCCACGCATTTCGACTACAACGCCCGGGGTGCGCTCTATTACGCCATCATCACCAGCGTCAAGAATTACGGTAGCGCGACGTTCTATCTCGATCTTGCCGAGACGCCGGACGGGGAATGGCTGGATGGTGGGAAGAACTACAAGCTCGTCATGCCGCCGAACGTGCCGGTCAGGGACTTCTGGGCGATCACGACTTACGACCTCGAGACGGCGTCCTACCTGCGCGACATCGAGCCAAGCAGTATCGACTCTACGATGGCGGACGTGCGGCGCAACGAAGATGGTTCCGTCGATATCTACTTCGGGCCCGAGGCGCCGGCCGGCCTGGAGAGCAACTGGCTGCCGACCGATCCGGAGCGCCGGTTCTTCCTGCTCGCTCGCTTCTACGGCCCGCAGCCCGAGATCGTCAACGGAAGTTTCGAGCTCAACGATATCGAGCGGCTGGACTAGGCGCTGGCGTCATTGCGAGGAGCGAAGCGACGAAGCAATCCGGAGATTGCTTCGCTGCGCTCGCAATGACGTCACTGCGGGCGCAATGACACGAAGTTGGTGGAGGTGGCGAGAATCGAACTCGCGTCCGCAAGCCCTCCGCCCCAAGGTCTACATGCTTATCCCGTCTTTAATCTCGCTGTGAGCTACCCGACGGGCAGGGAAGACTCACAGCCAGTTCAGTGAAGATTTAACGGGTCAGACCCTGAACAAGCCCTCACCGCGGTCCTGTGTCGGTGACCCCTGGGATCCGGACGCACAGGCACGATCCGGGCAGAGGGCGCTAGGCTGGTTTTTAAGCAGCTAGTGCGTAGTTGTCGTCGTTGGCAACTATGAGTTTTACAGCTGGATTTACGAGGTACTCTGTCCCTCGGCATGCACTCGGAGTTTTGCGACCCACGTCGAAGCCATATCACCCCCGTGTGTCCGTACAGTCTATGGCCAATCGCCCGAATTACAAGCGATTAGCTCAACATAATTTACTTTAATAAGTTTCAAGAAGCTATTGATATAATTATCAATGCTTGAGAATACGCGCCTTCTGGCGTTGCCAGTCGCGGTCCTTGTCCGCGGCCCGCTTGTCATGCTGCTTCTTGCCCTTCGCCAGGCCGATCGCCAGTTTGGCGCGGCCCTTGTGCCAATGCAGGTCCAGTGGGACAAGCGCATAGCCCTTGCGTTCCACCGCGCCCACGAGCCGGTCGAGTTCCTGCCGATGCAATAGCAGCTTGCGGCTGCGCGTCGGGTCCGGCTTGATATGGGTCGATACCGTTTTCAGCGGCGAAAAATGTGCCCCGATGAGCCATGCCTCACCGTTTTTCACCGTGACATAACCCTCCTGCAGCTGGGCGTTGCCGGCCCTGAGGCTCTTCACTTCCCAACCTTCGAGCACAAGACCGGCCTCGAGCGACTCCTCGATAAAATAGTCGTGGCGGGCGCGTCGATTGACAGCAATCACGTTGCCAGCTGGCTTTTTCTGCTTCTTGCGGCTCATAACGGGGACGCGATTATACGGTGGGCGAAGTTGTCAGTCCCCGGTATTTGTATGAGAATCGCACGATTCTTTGCCGGTCACGAGCACCATAATGTTAAGCAACCAGGCGGCAGATCCCGCAAAACGCAAATCCCTGCACGGCCACTGGTCGTCACGAATGGCCTTCATCCTCGCCGTCACCGGCTCGGCGGTCGGCCTCGGCAATATCTGGCGGTTCCCGTACGTCGTCGGTGAGAACGGCGGCGGTGCTTTCGTCCTGGTTTATCTCGCTTGCGTCCTGGTCATCGGCATGCCGGTCATGATGTCGGAGATCCTCATGGGTCGCCGCGGGCGGCGCAATCCAATCGCCACCATGGAATTGCTCGGCGCCGAAGAGGGCAAGTCCCCGAACTGGAAGGTCGTGGGCGCCATGGGCGTGCTGGCGGGTGTGCTTATCCTCTCTTACTACGCGGTTGTCGGCGGCTGGACGTTGTCGTACGTGCTCAAGAGCGGCGCGGGGCAGTTCGCCAACGCGACCCCGGAGATTGTCACCAGTCTGCGCGACAGCTTCCTGAGCAGCTGGAGCACGGTCGCTCTCTATCACACGATTTTTATGGGGCTTACGATCTTCGTCGTTGCGCGCGGCGTCGAGCGCGGCCTCGAACAGGCCGTGCGTTTCATGGTGCCGGCATTGCTGCTGCTAATGGTTGTCCTGCTCGGCTATTCGATCGCTTCCGGTCATTTCGGTGAAGGCGTGGCTTTCCTGTTCAAGCCTGACTGGACCAAGCTCACCTGGGACATGGTGCTCACGGCAATGGGCCAGGCGTTCTTCACGCTGAGCATCGGCATGGGCGCGGTCATGGCCTACGGCGCCTACCTGCCCGAAGAGACATCGATTCCGGGTTCTGCGACCGCGGTGGCCATCTCTGACACCTCGATCGCGCTTTTGGCCGGCCTCGTTATCTTCCCGCTCGTTTTCGCCAACGGCATGGACCCGGGTGACGGTCCGGGGCTGGTGTTCGTCACGCTGCCGCTGGCCTTCGGCCAGATGCCGGGCGGTGTGTTCTTTGCGACGATCTTCTTCGTGCTCTTGACGTTTGCCGCGTGGACATCGGCTATCAGCCTGATGGAGCCGGCCGTGGCCTGGATCGTGGAGCGCTTCAACAAGACCCGCGCCCAGGCTGCCGTGGGCATTGGTCTGCTGATCTGGGCGGTCGGCTTCGGCACGGTGCTGTCGTTCAACGTCCTCGCCGACTTCACGTTCTGGCGTGGCACGATCTTCGACAACCTGGATCACCTCACGCTGAACATCATGCTGCCGCTTGGCGGCTTGCTGATCGTCGTGTTTGCCGGGTGGATCATGTGCCGCAACTCGACAGCCGACGAACTCGGCGGTGCCGGTACCGTCTACAAGCTGTGGCGGTTCCTGGCCCGGGTCGTTGCGCCGATCGGCATATTGTTCGTGTTCCTGAAGGCAGTGGGGCTGCTGCCCGAGTTTTCCTGATCCGCACGGTCAGTCGCAGCGCCCTGGTGCCCTATACGGCCGGCGACATGTACGCGCTGGTCGCCGACGTCGAGTCGTACCCCGAGTTCCTGCCGTGGTGCAGTGATGTCGAGGTTCACCTGCGCGAAAACAATACGGTTGAGGCGACCCTCGAATTGCACCGCGGTGGGCTCAAGAAACGGTTTCGTACCCGCAACAAGATGCAGCCCGAAGAATCCATGGACCTGTCGCTGGTGGGCGGTCCGTTCCGGCACCTGGCCGGCGGCTGGACGTTCACGCCGCTAGGTGATGCGGGTAGCAAGGTAGCCCTGGACCTCGAATTCGAGTTCGACAGCCGCGCGCTGGATCTCGTGGTCGGTGCGTTCTTCGAGGATGCCTGCAATTCGCTGGTCGATGCCTTCACGCAGCGAGCGACCCAGGTTTATGGCGATGGCTGAAACGCTCCACGTGGAAGTCGCGTTCGCAATCAAAGAGCGGCAGGAGCTGGTAGCGCTGGATCTCGTGTCGGGTGCGACCGTCGCGGATGCGATTCGCGCGTCAGGTCTGCAGGCCCATTTCAACGAGATCGACTTCGATCAACTAGAGGCGGGTATCTGGGGCCGCGTTGTTGATCGCGAAACCGTGTTGAGTGATGGCGACCGGGTGGAACTCTACCGGCCGCTGGAGAGGGATCCTATGGAAGCGCGCCGTGAGCTGGCAAGGATTCAGAGGTTGGGGTCCAGCTCCTGATCGTCGTTGATCGCGGCGACGATGTCGCCTTCGAAGACGATGGTCACCCAGCGCTTGAAGGTCGCCGGGTCGCGGCCTATGCGGATGAAATACACGTAATCCCAGCGTGACTGGTGGAACGGGTCGTCGACCAACGGCGTACCGAGCAAAAAGCGCACCTGGTTACGAGTCATGCCGACTTCAACCTGGTCGAGATCTTCCTGCTTGATCAGGTTGCCCTGGGAAATGGCGGCGCGATACACGCAGCCGCTCGTAGCCACCAGGCTGCCGACAATCATCAAAATCAGTAACAGTTTACGCATATCAACTCAGCCGGCCGCTAGAGCCGGGCAGGCATCTGGGTCATAATAGGCGCGCATCATACCTTCTTGCCACACGCCACAACAGCCGCAAATCTCATGGAGCAACGCCAGGAACTTCGAAAAGCCGGTCTCAAGGTCACCGTGCCGAGAATGAAGATCCTCGAGATCTTCGAGACCTCCAAGCTGCGCCACCTCAGCGCCGAGGACATGTACAAGGAGCTGCTCGATGCCGGTGAGGACATCGGGCTCGCAACCGTCTACCGCGTGCTAACCCAGTTCGAGGCCGCCGGCCTCGTTACTCGCCACAACTTCGAAGGCGGGCATTCCGTATTCGAGCTGGACGACGGCGACCACCACGACCACATGGTGTGCGTAGACACTGGTGAAGTCATCGAGTTCACCAACGAGGAAATCGAGCGACTGCAGCACGAGATCGCCGAAGAATTCGGGTACGAGATCATTGACCACAACCTCGTGCTCTACGTGAAGCGGAAATCGGGCGACAGCTAAACCTGGTTCAGGCGCGTTTGCGGCTGCCGCCGGCGAGCATCTCGGCGGCGTGATCAATCGTCTTTTGCGTAATTTCGACGCCACCCAGCATGCGGGCGAGTTCTTCGATGCGTTCTTCCTTGCCGAGCTCCGCTACGCCGGTTCGCGTGGCCTTGCCGTCGCTGACCTTGCTGATGCGGAAGTGGTGCGCGGCCAGGCTGGCAACTTGCGGCAGATGCGTGACGCAGAGCACCTGGCGCTTGCCGCCGAGTTCCTGCAAGCGGCGGCCGACCATCTCGGCAACGCTGCCGCCAACTCCGCTGTCGACTTCGTCGAAGACCATCGTCGGAATCCTGCTGCCGTCTGCGGCGATCACCTGGATAGCGAGGCTCATGCGCGATAGCTCGCCGCCCGAGGCGACCTTGGATAACGACATCGGCGGCTGACCCGGGTTGGCGCTGATCAGGAACTCGATGTCGTCGATGCCCCAGGCGCGCGCACCGTCATCGGCGAGCCGCGTAATGCTGACTTCGAAAACGCCGCCCGGCATGCCGAGCCCATCCATCGCATCGCTGACAGCCGCGGCGAAGTCTCGAGCCGCTTTGCTGCGCGCTGCTGATAATTTCCCGGCCAGTTTGAAGAAGTCGTCGCGAGCGGCCGCTGCTTCGGACTCGAGCTCCCGGCCGCGCTCTTCGGCGTGATTCAGGGTGTCGAATTCCTCGCGCAGGCGCTCGACGAGCGCGGGGATGTCCTCGACGGTCGTCCGATGCTTGCGCGCCACGTCCTGCAGCGCATCCAGCCGCTCCTCGACCCAGTCACGCCGCGCCGGGTCCATGTCGATCGACTCGCCGTAGCGCTGCAATTCGTCGGCGGCCTCCGCAACCTGGATAGCCGCGCTCTCCAGCAGTTCGCCGATCGGGGCCAACTGGTTATCGAATTCGATCAACGCAGCCACGCTGCGCGAGGCCTCGGCCAGCAACGAGTTTGCGTTGGCGCCCTCGTCCTCGTTCAATGCGGCGAGCGCGTTCGATACGCCTTCGGCCAGTTTGCCGCTGTTGAGCAGTTTCTGTCTCTCGGCCTGCAGTTCGGGAAGCTCGTCGGCGGTCACGGCGAGGGCGTCGAGTTCGCGCAGCTGGAATTCGAGCAGGTCGAGCCGCGATGCACGGTCGACGTCAGCCGCCAGCAGGTGTTCGAGTTTTTGCTGCAATGACTGCCATTTCTCGAACGCGGACCCGGTTGCGTTACGCTGTTTCTGCAGCTTGCCGAAGTGGTCGAGCAGGTCGCGCTGCACGGGCTTGCGGGCGAGCGACTGGTGGAAGTGCTGGCCGTGGATGTCGAGCAGCCGTTCGCCGAGCGACTTGAGCTGCTGCATCGTAACGGCATTGCCATTGATAAAGGCCCGCGATCGGCCGTCGGCGGCCACGACCCTGCGCAGCAGGCATTCGTCGTCCTGGTCGAGCGCCTGCTCCTCGAGCCACTGACGGACAGGCCCGAGCTCGCTGATATCGAACTCGGCGCTGAACTCGGCACGTTTCGCGCCGCTGCGGACGAGCTGGGCGCTGCCGCGCTCGCCCAGTACCAGGCCGACCGCATCGACGAGGATCGATTTGCCGGCGCCGGTCTCGCCGGTCAGTACGGTCATGCCGGGCTCGAAGTCGACCGAGATCTGGTCGACGATGGCGAAGTCGCGGACTTGCAGGCTGGTGAGCATGGGTTATCCCGGTCGCGCCGCGCGGTTGCGGCTGTCGCGGCCCCAGAGCAGTTTCGAGCGCAGGATCTCATAGAAGTCATAACCCGGCGGGTGCACGAGCTTGACGCGCTGTTCCGCGGCCGTAATACGCAACGTGTCCGCCGGGTCGATCGGACCGATCGAATGGCCATCGATCGATACACCGGCGCCGGTATCTTCCCGGTCGAGCAGCCGGATGGTGATTTCCTGGTTAGCGGCAATGACGAGCGGCCGGTCGGTGAGCGTGTGCGGACAGATCGGCACCAGCACCATGGCGTCGAGCTGTGGCTCGACGATAGGTCCGCCGCAGCTGAGCGCATAGGCCGTCGAGCCGGTCGGGCTGGCGACAATCAGACCGTCGCCCGAGTGCGTATTGACGAACTGGCCCGCGACGCTGGTTTCGAAGTCGACCATGCGGCCGGTCTCCCAGCGCTGCAGCACGACATCATTGAAGGCGATGCCCGACACAACTTCGCCGGAGCCGCGTTCGAGCCTGCCTTCCAGCAGCAGGCGCTCTTCGATGGTGTACTGGCCGTCCAGAACGCTATCGACACTCGCCAGCATGGCGTCGGGCGTGACGTCGGCCAGGAAGCCGAGGCGGCCGCGGTTGATGCCGAGCAACGGGATGTCGTGCTCGCGGACACGACTGCCCGCGTACAACATCGTGCCGTCACCGCCGATGGCGATCGCAAGGTCGGAACCCTCTACCTGGGTGTCGTCGCGCACCTCGATACCGGCTTTTGTCAAATGCTCGACCAGTTGCGCCAGCGGGCCGGCGACGCGCTTGTCGTCGCGGCGGCCGAGGATGACAATCTTGTTGAACTCTTTGCCCATTGCGCGTCTATTTATTCCCTGCTAGCGTCACGAAAGATACCCTAACATAGCGAGCGCCTTGCCAATTCTGTATTAGTTTCGAATGTCTGCAGAAGCAATCAGTACTCCTCCGAGCGACCGCGCGCAACACCTGTTGCGGGTCCTCATTCAGCGTTATATCCGCGAGGGTCAGCCTGTCGGTTCGCGCACGTTGTCGAAGGACTCCGGCCTCGACCTGAGCCCCGCAACGATCCGCAATGTCATGTCCGATCTCGAAGAGCTGGGCATGGTCTCCGCGCCGCACACCTCGGCTGGTCGGGTGCCCACACCCAAAGGCTACCGGCTGTTCGTTGACACGCTGGTGCGCTACCGCACGCCCGGGGACACCGAGGTCGACCAGCTGCGCTCCAAAATCCAGGGCCAGGTGGACGAGCCCGGGCAGCTCGTGTCGTCGGTGTCGAACATGCTGTCGGACTTCACCAAGCTCGCCGGCATCGTCACGATTCCGCAGGCCCAGCACGCGGCCCTGCGGCAGATCGAGTTCCTGCCGCTGTCCGAGCAGCGCATCCTCGTCATCCTCGTGATCAATGATCGCGAGGTCCAGAATCGCATCCTGCACGTCGACAGGGACTTCACGGCCGAAGAACTGCAGCAGGCCGCCAACTTCATCAACGACCACTACGCGGGCAAGGAGCTGCCGCAGGTGCGCGAGCAGCTGCTGTCCGATCTCGACGACACGCGCAGCTCGATGAACCAGGCCATGCACGACATCATCGAGGCGGCTCAGCCGGCAATGACCGAGCATGGCGAGGGCGGCGAATTCGTGCTGGCAGGCGAGACCAATCTCATGGACTTCGCCGAGCTGTCCGATGTCGAGACCTTACGGCGGCTTTTCGAGGCGTTTTCGCGCAAGCACCTGATTCTCGACCTGCTCGATCGCAGCATCCACGCAAAGGGCGTACAGGTGTTCATCGGCGAAGAGTCGGGCTACCGGATCCTGGACGACTGCAGCGTCGTCACGGCCCCGTACCAGCTCGACGACGATACGGTTGGCGTCCTAGGCGTCATTGGTCCGACCCGCATGGCCTACGACCGCGTCGTGCCAATCGTCGACATCACGGCCCGGCTGCTGAGATCCGCGCTTAAGACCTGATTCGGGCATTTTTTTGCCTTTAAACCCTTGATATTTGCCTCGCGGGCCCCAGACTGCTGCAAAGTTTTTTGGGGAGCCACCAGCAATGAACGCACAGACCGATCGCCCTGACGTCGAGTCTGAAGACGCCGAAGTAGAAGGCGCGGACGCCGAGGGCCGCGAGTCCGAAGCCGCGGCGACCGATATCGAGCAGCTGCAGGCCAGGGCCGACGAGAACTGGGACCGCTACCTGCGCGCCGCCGCCGAGGTGGAGAATGTGCGTAAGCGTGCAGCCCGAGACGTCGAGCACGCGCGCAAGTATGCGCTCGAGAATTTCGGACGCGAGTTGCTCGCCGTCAAGGACAGTCTCGAGATGGGCCTGGAGGCCGCGGAATCCGCCGATGCCGACAGCCTGCGCACGGGCAGCGAGGCCACGCTGAAACTGCTGGCGACGACGCTCGAGCGCTTCGGCATCACCGAAATTGACCCCGAGGGCGAGCCGTTCGACCCCGAATTGCACGAAGCCATGACGATGCAGCCGTCAGCCGATGTCGAGCCCGGCTCGGTGCTCACCGTCATCCAGAAGGGGTATGCCCTTAACGGCAGGCTGCTCAGGCCGGCCCGCGTTGTGGTGGCCAGCGAGCCCGCCGACGCTTGAAACCGGGTCTAAAAGCCCCATTCAACAGCCAGATTTGCAGTAAACAACGATTTTCGGAGTAAGAGCATGGGTAAAGTAATTGGTATCGACCTGGGTACTACCAACTCCTGCGTCGCAGTGATGGAAGGTGATACGCCCAAGGTCATCGAGAAC
>JAAUYE010100317.1_pt1 | contig 18014 bp, 26 predicted proteins | sample 7278081 | NCBI WGS metagenome assembly JAAUYE01 (sample SAMN14350131, study PRJNA611818) | marine sediment metagenome | isolation source: surface marine sediment (0.6m) | place: French Polynesia: Moorea | collected 2018-08
CCCAGCGGCGGCACCAAGCGCAGCCAACCCGGCGAATTGAACCGCAACAAGAAGACGCAGAGTGGATCCTAGGGAATGCTAGACGAACCTCTGTCAGCCCCAGAACTGGTAGATAGGATTGTAGAAACGATAAGTCCGCTTCTGCCTCAGGCCGAAAGCACTGCTGATTTTGGCGTTGCATTGCTGGCCGCATATCTCGCTTATGCGCAGGCAACCCTAGGCAAGTCTCAGAATGAGGCTATAGATTTCACAATCGAATATCTGCGCGATTTTCAGAAAGCAGGCCTAGAAGTTGGGGATGTCCAAGGAAATGCCTAAAAACAAACCCGCACTCTGCAACTGGTCACCGATCCGCACGGCACCTAAGGACGGAAGCCTGATTTGGCTTGGGGCTGGCGACAAAATGGACCTAGGCTTCTATAGCAAGATCCTTCAGAAAGGACCTCGAGGCGGAAAGCCTAAGAAAGTGGGCGCATGGTTGCTTGCTTATGATCAGTTTGATGCAAAATCTTTGCTCACAGACTTCGAGCCCACTCACTGGCAGCACATACCCAACCCGCCGGGGGCGTAACAATGGCTGAGCGCTATGAAATCTGCAAAAACTGTAGATTTTGGGCTGGCCTTGGCAAGGTGGGTCTATGCCGTAGACGTGCGCCAAACGCGCTGCCTGACTCGGGGGCGGTCTGGGGAACAGGTGGGGCGGTCTGGCCTAGAACCGATGAAGACGAATGGTGCGGCGAGTTTCAGCTTACTGAAGATCTAGCCCGAGATAAGCGCATGGCCGAATATGAAAAAGAATTGGAGGATCAAAACCGCGAACTTAAGAAATATCTTGATCGCTCCATGAGAATCGCCAGCAGCCAAAGACTTGGAAGTGAACATGCCTAAACGCAAAGCCCCTCCCACAGCATGGAAGCCAGAGCATGTTTAAAGGCTGTAAGCAGGGCGTCCACAAGTTTGAGCCAAGGTATGACGAGACAGGCCCAGAATGGCTTACAGTTGCCCTCCAGACTGGAAATGTGCCGGCTGAGGTTTCTGCCGACGCAATGGAGAAGGACAAGCGATATATCTGCGACGTTTGCGTGCGATGCGGACTTGTAGCAGACGCTAGAAAGCAAGCGGTGACAGGCATGCAGGCAATTCCGGGCAATTTGTTTGGAGCAGGATTAAGCCATGCCAAAGCGTAAGGCACCCCCAACAGCATGGAAGCCAGGACAGAGCGGGAACCCTGACGGAAAGGCTTTGACTGCGGCTCTGCGCAAGCGTGTTCACAGGCCAGCGCTAGACGAACAAGGCAATGAGATCATCGAAACCGATCCTTCGTCAGGAAAGCGTAGCAATGTCAAGCAGTTAGATTTAATTGCAGAAGCATTCTTAAGAAAGGCGCTCAAGGGTGACATGAATGCCATCTGTGAGATCTTCAACCGCCTCGACGGCAAGGTCCCCAACGAGAACCACAACACCAATGAAATGGGCGACAACACCCTCGAGGCCCTACTCAAAGCCATTGACGGCAGATCCAGGGATATCGTCGCACCACAGGCCAACGGGCATGATACGGCCACAGACGAGGACACAGTGCATTGAACTTCTGGGGGCCAAATATGACTAAGGTCCTTGAATGGGCAGACCGCGAAGGAATTGCTTGACGTGGCATGTTGCCTGTCGAATTTTTCGTAACGGTCTCTGATCGCCTAGGCGTTGAACTTTCGCCATTCATAGACCCAGAAGACGCAGCCGCAGCATGGTTAGAGGCCATTGTTAAGCTTGACGCGGCAGACGACGGGGAGACGGTGCATTGAAGACTCTGATTGGCATCTTGGTCGGCAGTCTCACGGCTATAGGATTCGCCTTCATTGGTTATGGCTTCTGGGCTCAGTCACCGAATGTAGTCGGGATTGGCGTGACAATCCTCTTCGTTGAGATAGTCGCCCTAGTCGTGGGCGCAGCAGCAGGCTTTGCAATGGATTGCTATGACCGCCTTACAAGCCGCCATTGACCAGTTCTCCGACTACCGCTGGCGCCTGAACAACCTCTACTGGATCACCAGCAAGGACGGGCGCAAGATCCAGTTCCGCACCAACACGGCGCAGGAGCAGTTGCTCGACAACCTGCACTACTGCAATGTGATCCTGAAGGCTCGGCAGCTAGGCTTCTCGACGCTGATTCAGCTACTCATGCTCGACGCCTGTGTCTTCAACAGCAATATCCGCTGTGGAACGATCGCCCATACGCGAGACGACGCAGAGGATATCTTCAGGGACAAGGCGAAGTTCCCTTATGACAACCTGCCGGAGCAGATCAAGGCCAGCAACCCGGCAACGAACGACTCAGCGCGGCAACTGATCTTTGCCAACAACAGCGAGCTCAGGGTTGGCACGTCCCTGCGGTCAGGGACGCTGCAATGGCTTCATATCAGCGAATACGGGAAGATCTGCGCCAAGTACCCCGAAAAAGCTCGGGAAGTCAAAACCGGAGCGCTCAATACAGTTGACGTTGGCCAAATGATCTTTGTCGAAAGCACGGCAGAGGGCCAGGAAGGCGACTTCTATCGCATGTGCCAAGAGGCTGAGGTCCACGCCAGCCGCGGCGACAAGCTGACGCCCCTAGACTTCAAGCTTCACTTTTTCCCATGGTGGCTCGATCCTGGCTACACGCTGAACCAGAACATCCTGATCACGCAGGAGCTTGAGGAGTATTTCGACGGCCTTGCCAGCAAGGGTATCAGCCTCACTGACGGCCAGCGCGCTTGGTACGCAGCCAAGCAGGCCCGGCAAGACGAGGACATGTTCGCCGAGTATCCCTCAGAGCCTGACGAGGCCTTCCGGGCTACCGTCGAAGGCGCCTACTATGGCAAGACAATCCGCAAGCTTGAGGAAGAGGGCAGGATCGGCGAAGTTCCGCACGATTCCAGCCTTGCCGTCGAGACGTGGTGGGATCTGGGTATAAACGATCTCATGTCTATCTGGTTTATCCAGCGCAAAGGTGTAGAATACCGGGTAATCGACTTTTACCAGAACAGTGGCGAGGGCTTAGGACATTATGCCCACATGCTCCAGGAGAAGCAGCAGGAGCGCGAGTTTACCTATAGCAGGCATGTGTGGCCCCACGACGGCAATGCGCGTATCCTGGACGAAAAGGGGCGCTCTCGGACCCAAGTCATGCGCGATCTAGGCTACGAAGTTGAGGTTGCCGAGCGTGGTTTGATCCAGACTGGCATACAGGCTGTGCGAGATCTCCTGCCTTTCTGCTGGTTTGACGCCAAGCACTGCGAACATGGTATAAAGAACCTGCGTTTGTATCGGAAAGAGTGGGACGATAACCTTGGCACCTGGAAGAAAAGCCCGTTGCATGACGACAACAGCCACGCAGCGGACGCATTCAGGACGGGGGCGAGCTACAATCCGCCGAAGGGCAGGCGCAAGGGCCAGCGCATGGCACCGGAGCTAGCGATCGTATGAGCAACCAACCCACAGTCCAGATCATAGAGCCCGGCGACCCTCGCCACAGCGATCCGCTGGGCCAGGAAAACATTCTGCGCCTGATCGAACGCGTTGAAATGCTTGAGGCTCAGGTTCATAGACTGGAAACTCTTTTCATAGACTGGAAACTCTTTTGAGGAAGCATAGGATTTCATGAGCGTCCTGCCAGCAACACAGCCAATTCTGCCGCCAGAGGCTGATAACCCCTGGAATGATCCAGATCTATCGCGCCGGCTTGGTCGATTCCGCATACCGAGAACAGCAGAACTAGTCTATGGGCTAAACCTTCTGCACAAGATCCAGTCGTCCTGTATCATTCGCTGGATGCAGGCAGAGTGGCACATTGACGAGCATACGGTATATGCGATCAATCCTACGTTTGAGACTGTCCCGGAAGGCAATCTGATCCCTTGGTATGACCTGATCATTGAGGACCACGGCGACAACATTCTAAGCTTTCGGTTTGAAATCAAAGAGGCTCAAGAAGAGCCTGAAGCTATGAGGTTTTTCGGTAAATGAGCAAACACCCCACAGAGCGCGTTAGATCCGTCCAGGAACTCCAAGCTACGTCTATGCAGCAAAGCGACAAGGCCTTGCGACGCATGGCTGCGGCTGAAGAGCGCCTTGCCAGGCTTGAAGGCAGGCTGGCAGAGAAAGACGAGCTAATTAGCGAGTTCCGCGAGGCTTACGGGCGCCAAGCAGACACGATCAACGCCATGGGCGCAGTCGTCAAAGAGCTTGAGAGCAAGATTGCCCGCGGCGTGGATCAGGTGCTTACGGGGCTTGAAGGGCGGATTAGCAAGATTGAAGTTGACGCAGACGCCATTCATGGACTGCAGGGAAGCTTCAGTGTTCTGGCTGATCGATTGCGCGCCCTAGAAGCCAAACCCAAGCGCGGCCGCCCCAAAGGTTCCAAAAACAAGCCGAAAAACCTACCGCCAGTTGAAAGTCCAGAAGCAGAAAGTGGCCAAAGTGCCGCCCCCATAGGGCAGCAACCAGAAGGCGAGCCGCAGTGACCGACGCTTTCACGAAATGGGACAAGAAAAAACCTGACACTGCGCTTGTCCCAAAGACGTGGAAGGGCAGGGAGACAGTTGCTTGCTTTGTCCCCACAGGCAAATCAGTGGCTGTGATCTATGTGGTTTCGGTTAAGGAACACCCTGGCGTGGTCAAGCTTGGCCGCACCATGCGAGGCTGGAAGCAGCGCCGCAGGCAATATGCTAATTGGAACCTCTGCGCGGGCGACGGCATCAATCGGGAAATGGTGTTTACCCTCACTGAGGAATTCGTGGATCTGGCCAGACTTGAGGCCGCTATCCTAGAAGCAATGCCATTCCCACAGCGCAGCGGGCGCGAGTGGTTTGTTGCAGATTTCGACGAAGTATGCAGGCTTGTGGATCAATTCCTATGCCAGCATGAGATAAGCTACGTTTGAATTGCGCCAGGGTAGGCTCCCTATCCTCCCGACCCGCGGGGAGCCGGCGCGTAGCTAGGTAAGCGAGGAGGCCAGGTAGGCCACCATGGCAACAAGAAATCAATCCCCCCAGCCCATGACTGAGTACGAGCTCAAGTCAATGATCGGGCAGCAGATCGCGCACGCTCGCTCCTATCTCAGCGCTGAAATCGCCTCAGACCGTCAGGAAAATCTTCGGTACTACCTGAATCGCCCGCTTGGCAACGAAGTTGAGGGCCGTTCGCAGGTGATCTCGACTGACGTACAGGACACGATCGAGTCCGTCATGCCGGATCTCGTGGAAATGTTCGCAGCGTCTGGTGCGATCTGGAAGTACCAGCCAAACGGGCCCGAGGACGTGCCTTTCGTCAAGCAAATGGATCAATACGTCTTTGACGTTGTCTGGAACGTGGATAACCCAGGCTTCAAGATCACTCACGACGTGCTGAAAGATGTTCTCCTCGAGAAGACGGGCATTCTCAAGATCTGGTGGGACGACACGCGACCGACCGTGAAAGAGGTTTACGAGCAAGTTTCGGAATTCGAGGTCGCGCAACTGGACATGGATCCTAATGTCGAAGTCATTGAGTCAAGCTCCAGCATGCTTGGCGAAGTCGAGATCCCAGGCGTTTACGATATCAAGATCGAGCGCAAGCAGGAGACAGGGCGCTGCAAGGTTGAGGTCATTCCGTCCGAGGAATTTCTGGTCAACACACGGACGCGCGAGCTCGACGAAACATGCTCATTCTGCGCCCACAGGCGCTACACGACACGCTCAGAGCTTGTTGACCAAGGGTATGACCCTGATTTCGTCTGGCAGCTTCCAACCATTGAGGGCAACAACAATGCTAATCTTGATCGTAGCCGTGTCCGTCACGCTCGCTTTAGCGACGATCGTTCAGCCCTGACGGACTACGGCGTCCAGCCTGAGAGCGAACGCGAGATTGAGATCTATGAGTGCTACGTCCTCATGGACTATGAGGGCGACGGCATATCAAAGCGCTATCTGGTGCGGACTGCAGGCTTCGACGGATCCACGCTGATTCCCGATCTCGATACCGGGGAAATGGCTGTCGAGATTGACGACCACCCCTTCGTGAAGGCAGAGGCTATCCGGCAGACGGGCCGTTTCTTCGGGCGGGCACTTGCTGATCTCTGCCGAGACATTCAGAAGATCAAGAGCACGATCCAGCGACAGACGCTGGACAACATGTATCAGATCAACAACCAGCGGGCTGTGATCAGCAACCGCGTTGACATTGACGATTGGCTGAACAACGACGTGGGCGCAGCCATTCCGGCTGACGCTGAGACGGCTGTGGGCCACGTTGACGTGATCGCGCCAGCGCCCATTGGCCAGATCACGGCGCCCCTGCTGGAATACTGGGACGGAGTGCTGAGGGATCGGACGGGCATTGCTGGCGGTGCCGAGCCTATGGATCCCAAGGCCTTTCACGAGACTTTCGGCGGCGCCAACCTCATGCTTGGGCAGATGATGAAGCGCTTGCTCTTCTATGCTCGAGTGATTGCCGAGACTGGCTTTAAGGACGCTGGCAAGAAGATTCTCCGCACGATCGTCTATAACCAGGACGTTCCGCGCACGGTGAGGCTTAGCAACAAATGGGTGCCAGTGGATCCGCGGCGCTGGAATGCTGCACTAGACGTGAAAGTGGTTGCTGGGCTTGGGCATGGCACCAAAGAGACGCGCCTAGCCGGCGCCATGCAGATCGCCCAGATCCAGGAGCGCACCGTTGCGGAGATCCAAAAAGGCACGTTGCAAGGCCCATTCGTCAGGCCTGAGCATATCAGCAACACCTACGACGCCATCTGCGACAGCATGAGCATGGATCGTGAAATGTACTTCGGCGAGCTAGATGAGGCGGGCATGCAAGCGCTCATGAATCCGCAACCGCCTGAGCCATCAGATCTGGAGAAAATGGCCCAAATGCAGGCTCAGATCGAGCAGCAGCGGGCGCAGTTGAAACTTGAGCAAGAGCGGGCCGACAATCAGATTGATATCCTGAAGATCCAGGAAGACGCCCGCCAAGCCAACCAGGACGCCCAGCTGAAGCTGATCGAATACCGATACAAGTACAATGCCGATCAGGAGAAGCTGGCGCTTGAGTACCAGAAGGCGGCTGGCGCGCAGAATGGCCGTATGAATGGCGAGGGCGACGACAGCAGATCAAGGAACCCGACAGGCTCGCCGCTGTTCACCATTCAGGCCAGCGACGACGTTAACGAAATGCTGGTGCAGCAGGGTGGGGCCGTGTCTGAGCGCATGGCAGCTTTAGATGACGCCATGGCACGCATGGTCGAAATGGAAGCCAACATGATGGCGCTTGCTGAGCGCATCAGGGCGCCTCGGCGTTTGGTAAGAGACGAGTCAGGCCGTGCGGTCGGCTCTGTGGTTGACGAATAGGAGTAGCCAGAATGGCCGTCACTGTCGATTTTTACAATCACTGGTTAAGAGTTTCGGGCCTGTCTTCAATTGACATGAGCACAGACACTTTTGTTATCACGCTGCACAACAACTATAGTTTTAATGGATCGCAGACGCAGTACAGCCAAGTTGCTGCGACTGAGATTCCTACCGGGGATGGATACACGCAGCAAAACAAAGTTTTAGCGAATCAAGTATGGGCAGAGAATGCCGGACTTGTCGTTTTCGATGCCGATGACATCATTTGGACAGCAACCGATCCAGGCACTATAGGCCCAGCCACTAGCGCAATCATTTATGACAGCACCACAACAAACAACCTTTTGATGTGCAACATTGATTTCGGTGGCTCAGAAACGGCGACCAATGGCGCGGATTTCCAGATCATCTGGAATGTCAATGGGATTTATACAGGTAGCTTCTAATGCGCAGAAAGCCCCTGATTTTAGGCGCTGGATCAATTGGGTTCACTGTGTCTTTAGAAGTTCCGTCTAGTGCTGCCTCCTATTCTGTGCAAGAGCCGCAAGTCTTTTCCACAGGCGAGCCAGATCCCCTTGCGCTCAATTTTCTTGCCATGCGGACGGATACCTCGGTTAGAGGTCCGATTCCAAATTGGGAGGCATGGCTTGGGCGCCCGATAAAAACAGTGGGAACTGACGTGGCTAGGATAAGCTGGGCAAGTCAGGCGGATCCAGAAAGAGGCGGCCGCTTGGCTGGCGTGGAGTTCACAGAAGACTCCAATATAATTTGGGACATGCCAACTTCGCAGGATACCCCCACGCTTTCGCAGATAGCCAATGGTGTTTGGGATAACGAGATCATTGCCGTTGCCCAGAACATGATTGATCAGGGCGCTGCCAATGCGCAGCTAAGATGGAATCACGAACCGGACGGATTTTTTTCCGCTCATAACTTTAGAAACGGCAACGGACCTGTCTTTCGGGATTCTTGGCAGCGTGTGCATGGGCTTGTGATGGCAATACCAGGGGCTCAGTTCTCATGGGAATATGACATGGACGGGCCTGGCGGGAATGGAACGGACATCCAAACGGAGGATGATCCAGAGCTTGGCACGAATATCCCTCTCATTGAGATTGGATATCCTGGCAATGCTTATGTGGACACTGTTACAACCGGAAGCTACTGCAGAGGAAGCACAAACTTAGATACAGTGCTCAATTGGAAGCTAACCGACTTGGATTATGTTTATTCATTTGCTCGATCCAAAGGAAAAAAGTTTGGTTCTCCTGAATGGGGAATGTGGGTTGATGGTGAAGCAGGCATTTCCAGCCCAGGGGATAATGTCGAATTCATTCAGTCCCACTATGATTTCTTTATGTCAATACCTCCCGCAGATAGAGGCATCTTGCAATACTTTAATATTAACCAAGGCCCTGGAGCTAACAGAAGTGATCTGTCTGCCGGTGATTTCCCCTTAGCCGAACAAAGGTTTTTGGATATTTTTGGTGTGAACTGATGGCCATCACTTATCTTGGGTCTTCTACGGACACTTCTTTCAATGGCGGTAACAATGTCGTTGACTTGACGTCATTGGCATTGCAGGAAGGCGATGTTGTTGTTGCTACGGCTAATATTGCTTCAACGCCATCTGACACTAGAACCACAGACGAAACTACAGGGACGTACACGCTTGAAGGCGAGGTTAGCGAAGACGGCGGAACGGCGGGGACCAAGCAAACCTTGGCCGTGTATTACAAAAGAATGGGGGCAACCCCTGATTCATCCGTGACCATGACATATCCCGGCGGGGCAAGCGGGAATGCGACTAGCAGCATTGCTCGAGCCTACAGGGGTGTGGATCCCTTGGTTCAAATGGATGCGAGTGGCGTATCAGATTTTGGCACAGGGCCAAATCAGCCTAACAGCCCGGCTATCACCACTGTAACCGATGGTGCCTTTGTTTTGTCTATTGTTTCAAATGCGTCTCAAGATACGACAGCGGGATCCGCTCCCACTGGATACGGGAATTTGGATTGGATCGCATTGTCGGCAACGCATTTCACGACGCAAGCAGCCGCGGATAAAGAGGTTCCATCAGCTGGCGTTGAAGATCCAGGTCCTTTTTCCGGGTTCACAGCGAGCGCCGGAAGGGTTCAAATTCGCTGGACGATAGCGCTTAGACCTGAAGGCGCGGCGCCACCCGCAAAGGAAGGCTTTCCTAGGGCCTTGTTTGGTGAGCGCAAAAAGCTTTCACGAATTCTCAGAATGTAACTCCAGGAAGGAAAATCAATGGGACTCGTTTACTCTGCGACCTTTCCGCCGACGACTGTGACGGGCGGCACTCAGGTGGATTTCTTTGAATTCCAGGTGCCCACAGGGAGAACCTTAAAGCTTCTGTCTGTGCATGTCGGCCAGTCTTCCGAGGCGGGTGACGCTGAATCGGAAATGATTAGCTACCACATCAAGAAAATGAGTGGTGCTACGTCTGGGTCAGGCGGCCAAACTGCTGATATCAGCGCTGCGGATCCAAGCGTTAACTCGTCTGGCCTAACGGTTGAAGCGCTTAATACGACAAAGGCAAGCCTGGGAACGACTGAGACCGTTCACCGTGATGCCTTTCATGTGGCTGCGGGGCTGCACTATGTCCCGACGCCTGACGAAATGCACGACGTCAAGACGGGCGATCTCATTGTCGTAGAAATGACCAAGGCCCCTGCTGACAATGTGACGTTTATGGGAACTATCAACTTTAGCCTGTCGGGTGCGTAAGCCATGGACCTTTCGCAGACCTTGGACGAACTGGGCAAGTCTTCGCCGTAGAGAAATCATAGTACCGATCGACATTCCGGTCGATGCTGAAGTCCAAGTTCCTACAAGATCTGCCGTTTACACTGCACAGCCTCCCTCTGTGCAGGTGGATACGCGCGTCTTTGTCCAGTCCGTTCGATTTCGGACGCGTAGATATCAGCTAAAAAAGCAAACTGTTTTCAGGCCGAAAAACTTCACCATTCAGCGGCCAGTGGTTCTCCCCCTAGGGGAAAGCCCAATTGCGACAGAGATCTTTGTTCCGCAAAGCAACGCTACATACGTTGCGCCGCCGCCTGTAATTCAGATTGTCACCGGAACGGTTGTAAACGTCCCTCTATCTAGGGCGACATATACGGCTCTGGATCCAACGACGAAACGAAGCGTCAAGGTTTCGCCTTCTGTTTCGGTGATGAACTACACGGCTTGGACTCCTGTCGTCAATCCAAGTCCAGAGCCAGAAGAAGTCAAAGGCGGGCGGCCCTATCTCATGCGCCGCCGTCGCCGCTTTATTCTGCCGAATGGCACCTTCTTTGAAGGCAACGACAGTGAGGCTCTTGAGCGCCTTCGCCGATTCTTCAGTCAGCAAGAGAAAAAAGATCAGTTAACTAAACCTAAAGACGAGCGGCCTACTTTGCCGCTCATGCAAGAGCCTGAAGACGGTGATATCCTTGAAGCGCCCGTTGCCTCGCCTGTCATGATGACCCTGCCAGATCTACGCGTCATGCAATTCCAGCTACAGGCTCAACCACCCCAATCTATTGATCCACAGTTGCTTTCTGTGCTATTGCAAAGGATTGATGATGAAGAGGCGGCAATGTTGTTGCTATGACCGATGTCACGATCCTCCAGAACAAAGTCAACCGCGGCAAAGAGGCCGAGCAGATCCTCGAGGCGCCCCTCTGGAAGGAAGTCGCAGAATCGCTTCGCAGAGACTGTTTCAAGGCTTTCAAGGGCGATGATGAAGACAAAGCTATGGAAGCTCGTGTCGAAATTAGGGTTTTCGAGGCCTTTTTGACCAAGTTTGTTAAGATCCGGCAGGAAGGCATTAACGCTCACAAGCAGATCCGCAACCTTCAGGATCGCGAGGAACGGGGCCTATCCAACGAATTCAATGATCTACAAGGCATTGCTTAGGCACTTTGAAAGGAGCCACAACCATGAAGTCCCTGAAACAAGGAAAGTCCAACAAGAGCCAGATGCGCATGGCCGCCAAGTCGGACTACGGCAGCAGCGCGAACGTGCGTGAGAGCACGGCGGAGTCGTATTCCAAGCCCAAGGGCGGCAAGGCGAAGGCTGGCAAGTACGCTAGCTATAGCTAACCCCTAACCGGCCCATGTAGGGCCTTATAAACCCCTACTCAGTCGGAAGGGGTTTTAGGAGATTTGCCAGGATGGCAGAACCACAGGCCACAAATCAGGACGGCGAGACGCCTAAGCCTGAGGCCGCACCAAGGATCGATCTAAGCGCTGATCGTAAGCGACGGTCGTCCAATCACGTTTCCGCAAGAGAATGGCAGGAACGGCGGAAGGAAGAGCGCCGGACGGCAGCTGCTGAGCAGCAAGCCCAACCCGAGGCTCCAAGCCAAGAACCCGATCCAGAGCCGACGACTGACCTAAGCCAAGAGGACACTGGTTCCGAGGACGGTCAGACGACAGAGGCCGCTGAAATCGCCCCTGAGGCGGAGGCAGCGGAAAGCGAAGCTGACGAAGCTTATTTCCCTGAAAACCTGAGCGAGTTTGCCGAGGCGCTGGGCGTGGATCCCAAGGATTTCGCGCAGGGCGTGACGACGACCGTCAAGGTTAACGGGATTGAGCAGAATGTTCCCATTGCGGACCTGCTGGAGTCTTACTCGAGCAAGTCGGAACGGGACAGCATCAGCAACGCTTTGCTTGACGAGCGCAAGGCATTCCAAGCGCAAGTCGAGCAGCATCAAGCCGAGTACCAAACCCGCATTCAGCAAGCCGACGCCATGCTGGACACTCTGAAGACCTCGATCGATTCGGGGCCTGACGAGGCAACGCTTAGCCAAATGCTCAATTCTGGGCAGATTGACGAGCGCCAGTATCTAACGGCGCGGGCCAACCGCGACGCGCAGACCGCAGCTTTCAACAAGGCTGTGGAAAACCGCAACGCGCTGGCACGCGAGGCGAATGAAAAGCTTCAAGCCGAATTCCAGAAAGAGCGCGGCCGAGAGCAAGAAAACTTGCTGAATTTCAAGCCTGAGCTCCGTGATCCAGCCAAACTGTCAGAGTACGAGTCGCGCTTGCGGCACAACCTGACGCAGAACTACGGCTACACGGAAGAGCGCGTTAACAGATTTTTCCAAGGCTACACGCTGCCAGATATCAAGGTGTTAGAGGACGCCTTGGCCTATCGGGCGTTGAAGTCCAAGGAAAAGCCGTTGCGCCAGAAGCTCCACGCGCTGCCCAAGCTTCAAAAGCCTGGCACCAAGCGCACAGGGGCTCAGCAGGCTAACGACGCGGTTCTAGGTGCTCGGAGTCGTCTGAAATCGTCCGGGTCTCCGCAAGACGCGATTGCGCTCCTGCGTGCCCGGAGAGCACAAAGGAACCAATCCCATGGCGGAAGCCAATAGGAAAACCACCTACGACTCCCCGGCCAACCGGGAAGACCTTGAAGATATCGTCTACAACGTCGATCCGTGGGAAACGCCGTTCGTCACGCGCATTCCCTCGACTTCGGCCACTGCGACGCTTCATGAGCACCCGATCGACGTGCTCGAGGCCGTGGACGCTTCAAACGCCAAGCTTGAAGGCGATGACACTGCGATCGAAGCCAGCACCAACCCGACGCGGGCGACGAACTATTGCCAGATCCTGAAGAAGTCGCTCATGGTCTCTGGCACGCAGGAGTATGTCATCCAGGCCGGCGTGGACGATGAGGTTGACTATCAGCTGGTCAAGAAGACCAAGGCTATCCGGCGCGATCTGGAGACGATCGTTCTGGGCAACCAGGCCAAGGCGGCTGGCGACAAGGCAACCAACGCCCGCAATCTGGCGTCTGTGCAGTCCTGGATCGCCACCAACTATGTCCAAGGCACTGGCGTCACTGGCGGATCCGCGCCGACCGGCGACGGCTCCGACACGCGCACCAACGGCACGGGCGGGACGCTGGATGAAACCCAGTTCAAGCTTGCCGCGCGCAATGCCTGGAACAACGGCGGTAATCCCGACATGGCCCTTATGACTGCGGTCAATAAGGAAACCTTCTCGGCCTTCACCGGCAACGCTACCCGGTTCAAGGGTGCGGAGGACAAGCAGCTGGTCGCCACCATCGATATCTACGACGGCGACTTTGGCGAGTATGAGGTTGTCCCAGATCGCTTTGCGGACGACGACTACCTGCTGCTGGCCGAGACGAACATGTGGGCGCTTGCCGAGCTTCGCCCGCTGTTCAGCGAGCCGCTGGCCAAGACGGGTGACGCTGAGAAGTGGCACCTTGTCTGGGAATGCACGCTCGAGGCGCGCAACGAAAAGGCGTCTGCCTGCGTGGCCGACATTGCCTAAGGGTTTGGGGCGGTCTTCGGGCCGCCCCTTCCCATAGAGAGGACACAATGCCCAGGGCTAAAGTCTTCGACGCTTGGCAGGGGATCCACACAGGCTGGTGGAAGGATCCCGCCACGGGCAAGAATGTTGTCGTCAACAAGCAGGACTGCAGCGACGTGCTGCGCCTGACGTCGCATAGCCGCAACCATGAACGAGCCCACAACAAGGCGGGCGATCCTCTGCTGGCGAGCATTCCGGTTGTGGAATACTACAACCAGCTTGCAGAGCAAGGCATTGACGCGCGGACGTGGATGCAGATGCCGCGGCGCGAAAAGCGCAAATGGGAACGGCGCATGCTCTCTGGCGACTGGTCAAAGTTCAAAGCTAGGTGATCAATGGCTATCTCGAACTATGGCGAGCTCAAGACGGAGGTTCAGAATTGGCTGAAGGCTAGCGATCTGACGGCCAGTATTCCCACTTTTATCGCGCTTGCCGAGGATCGGATCTACAGCGAACTGGATTACACGGATCTGGAGACTACGGCAGATATCACCATTGACGCGGCCGAAGTTGCGTTGCCCAGCGATTTCCTTGAGCAGCGCAGCCACTACATAGACGTTGCTGATCCAGTGCAGCGGATTCAATACGCCACGCCAGAGCGCCTGAGAGACTTTGACGCCGGCAAGCAGAGCGGATTCCCCAGTTTCTACAGCATTGAGGGGCCTAACCTTGTTTTCAGCCCTCCGCCTGACAGCACCTACACGGGGAAATGGCTCTATCTCGCGCGCAAGCCGCGTCTGAGCGCTGACACAGATACCAATGAAATCCTTGATAAATATCAAGGCCTGTACCTATACGGCGCCTTGATCGAGGGCTCTGCCTACCTTGGCAACGATCCTCGGGCGCTGACCTGGGCGCAGTTCTTCCAGGACGCCATGGAAAAGGCCAACATGCAGGGCCGCCGCGCGCGCTTCCCGAAAGGCCAGAAGATCATGCGCTCAAGCGTGCGGATCTCGTCTGGCGGTCGGACCAAAATGTAATGAGCAGCCTGGCCACAAAGCTGAAGTCGGCTGGTGGTGCGGTTCAGTATGCCGCAGAGCAAGCGATTCCGATTGAGTTTGGTTCCTGGATGCCGGACCAGCCTTCCCTCGGCAACCCAGGCGGCCGCGTGGCAAGGAATGTGGTCCCAGGCAGTCGGGCGGGCACCTATGAGCCTTTCCGCGATCTGTCTTCAATCAGCACCAACGCGCTGGAATCCGAGGCTCTGGGCGGCACGGTGGCGCGTGACTCTGCCAATAACATTTTCCCCTACGCCGGCACGACGTCGAAGCTTTACGAGCTCATTGACAACCAATGGAACGACGAAAGCAAGGCCGGGGGATATAGCACCGATGCCGAGGACGTCTGGGAATTTACCGTCTGGGATCGCCAGCAAATGGTGATCGCTACCAACTTTACCGATCCAGTGCAAAAAATCTCAATTGGCGGCGGTGTCTCTGGATCCTTTGAAGATCTGATCACGTCCACCAACAAGCCGACAGCCCGTCACGTTGACGCTGTGAGAGACTTCGTGGTTCTGGGCAACACCAATGACGCAACGGAGGGCGCTCGGCCTAATCGCGTCTGGTGGTCTGCGATCGGCGATCCGACAGACTTCGATCCTGACGCAACCACGCTAAGCGATTACAGCGATCTTCCGACCGGTGGCTGGGTTCAGCGAATCGTGGGCGGCGCCGAGTATGGCGTGATTTTCCAGGAGAAGCTGATCCGCCGAATGGAATTCATTGGCAGCCCAGTGATCTTTGATCTGCCTGCTGCTGACCGCAAGCGCGGGACGCCGATCCCAAACAGCGTGGTCGCCTTCGGTAGGAATATCTTCTATATCTCCGAAGAGGGTTTCTTTGTCTTCAACGGCAGCAGCAGCGAGCCGATCGGGAATAGCCGCGTTGACAGAGAATTCTGGCGGATCTTCGACCTTGCAAACAAGACAAAGGTTTCAGTGTCGATAGATCTGGAAAGAAAGCTTGTTCTCTGGGCTTTCCCGGCAGCCTCAAGCGTGGCGAACACGATCTTCGTATACAAATGGGACAGGGGCGATTGGTCGGAGATCCGAGACATTGAAGTGGATCGATTGCTCAACGGCCAGAATCAAGGGTTTACGCTTGACGGCCTAGACGCGATCTCAACCAACATTGACACGCTAAGCCCTTCGCTTGATTCCAGTGTGTGGAAGGGCGGCAAGGCATATCTGGGCGCGATTGATACCAGCCACGTGCTGGCGTCCTTTGACGGACCCACCCTGCAAGCCACTATGCAGACTGGCGAGCGCCAGTTTACGGCTGGGCGCAACACGGTGATCCGCAGCGTGCGCCCGCTTGTCGAGCTAGACGAGAACCGCGCGTCGGCGCAGCAGCAGTCCCAGACTAATTCTCTAACCTTCAACGTGTCTGTCGCGCTTGAGGGCCGAAACGTCCTTGAGCAAGTGCCTACGGTTGAAGGCCCTACCACTATCGACGGCCTGGGCGAGGCTAACTTCGACCGCGAGGACCGCTACCACAGGATCACGGTGAACATTCCCGCCAACCTCGACTGGTCCCATGCAAACGGGATCATTGTCTACAAGCATGCCAGGGGACGGTATCATGGCGATCGCGTCTCCTAGAGCCGACGCTCTCGGCGACCGCCGGCCTGGCGTCCCGCTGGACTGGTACGACCCAGACGAGCATCGCCGCAAGCTTGCCGAGGCTCTGAATATCACCAGCGGGCAGTTGCAGGATCTGGTGGATTTCACGCGGCAGCACGTATCTGTGGCGATCTATGGCAGCATGTATACCAGCACGACAAGTGGCATATACAGCCTAGGTGCTGGCTGGACGCAATACACTGACTTCGATACGAAAGCCGTGACGGACAAGGGAACGACATTCAACACCACGACGGACTCGTTTCAGGTCAATGCTAACGGTATCTATATGTTTTACTTTGGCTTTTCGTTTCAGCATGACGAACTGAACGCAGGACGAACTTTTGACGTTAGGCTGTTCAACAACACGGATTCTGTAGCCGTGGGAGCGCCGATCACCGTAGGCGTGGGGCGCAATACCCCGGCAACCAATTTTAGCTATCAGTTCATGTTTGAAACGACACAGGATATCGAGGACGACGATCTGATCGTTCAGCTTGGTAACGGTGATTCGATTACCGGGACATTTGATGATTTCGACATCGGAGTGTATTCGATCGGCGAATTGCGCGGCACTGCGGGCGATTTCATAGATCCGGCGGACCCTTCGCAATGACACCTGACAACGTGACAAGCCTTGACGAGGAGTTCTGGACAGTCTGGCGCAAGGTGCGGCCTTTGCTGGAAAAGGCTTTGAAGCGCTCTGACGAGTACAGCATGTCGGATGTGCTGCACTTTGCCCACACAGGAATGTGGCAAATGTGGCACGGCGACAACAGTGTGGCTTTCACCCGCATTGCCAACTATCCGCAACACACGGCATTGATTATAGTCCTAGCGGCTGGCGAGCTTGAGGAGATCATTGATCTAGAGCCGCTTGTTGCACAATGGGGCCGAGATCAGGGTTGCAAGTACGTCGAGATTTACGGGCGGCGCGGTTGGTCAAAGGCTTTGCCCGGCTATGACGAACAGTCGGCCATTCTCAGAAAGGTGCTGTAATGAGCGGCGGCGGTGACAAGCAAGAAACCAAGACGGAACCCTGGTCCGGAGTCCAGCCTTATCTAGGCCGAGGCTACCAGGCCGCAGAAGCCGACATTCTAGATCGGCCACAAGAATTCTTTCCGGGCCAAACCTACGTGGATTACTCGCCAGAGACAGAGCAAGCCCTTGCCCTGCAGACGGCTCGAGCCGGCGCCAATCCCCTTTTAAGCCAAGCGCAGGACTACACCAGCGGCGTGCTTGCGGGCGACTACCTAGGACAGAATCCCTATTTTGATCAGCTATCCGATTCGGTGCTGTCCAATGTGATGCCGCAAGTCTCCAGCCAGTTTGGCGGTGCGTCTGGGCGCTTCGGCTCTCCGGCCATGGCCGAGGCTCTGGGCCGAGGGGTTAGCCGCGGCATGGCGCCCTATCTGTTCCAAGAATACGGGGCAGAGCGCGGGCGACAGCAGCAGGCGGCCGGTATGGCGCCGGGCATGGCGCAGGCGGACTACTTTGACATTAGCCAGCTTGGGCGCGTGGGCGCGGCTCGAGAGGATCTGGAGCGGCTGGCGCTGCAGGATGAAATGGCCCGGTTCCAGTTTGGACAGCAAGAGCCGACACAGCGACTCCGAGATTATATGGGCATTCTTAGCGGCTCTTCGCCCTTGCTCGGCGGCGCTGGCACGATGACAGCCTCGGC
>JAAUYE010192881.1_pt1 | contig 17929 bp, 17 predicted proteins | sample 7278081 | NCBI WGS metagenome assembly JAAUYE01 (sample SAMN14350131, study PRJNA611818) | marine sediment metagenome | isolation source: surface marine sediment (0.6m) | place: French Polynesia: Moorea | collected 2018-08
GACCTACTGGATCGATCCTGTCGAGAACCTCGTTGCCGTGTACATGTCGCAGGCCAGGCCGACGAAGTCCGACATGGGAGACCGTTTTCGCACGCTCGTCTACCAGGCGCTTGAATGATGATGACTCTTACGGAAATTGATCCGGAGTGGTTCCGGCAGGTCGAGAAGGCGAACGAATTCGTCACGCTGATGGACGCCGACGACCGCCTGCTTTACGTCAACCATCCTCAGCCCGGGCTAGAGGACTATACCGGCCGCCCGGTCCTGGACTTCGTCGCACCGGATTTTCATCATCCCTTGCAGCGCGCCGTGGGCCAGGCCCGGGAGACCGGCTTGCCGCAATACTTCTTTTCTCATGCAGCCGGTCCTGCCGGGGAGACCTCGCACTACACGAACTGGATCCTCCCGCTGCCGGACCGGGTTGCGCGGGGCGTTGTCGCATTTGTTGCGACGGACGTGACTCACCAGGGGCGCATCGAGGCCGAACTCGAACTCAGCGAAACCACGTTGCGGTCCCTGGTCGACAACTCTCCGGATGCGATCCTCATCGTGGATCGCGATCGCAAGATCGTTTTTATCAATCGCTTCGAATTCGGATTTGGAATGGAAGAAACGCTCGGCCAGCCGGCCGAGCTGTTCGTGCCCGAACCGTATCGCCAGATGGTTATCGACGCAGTCGCACATGTCCTGGCGACAGGAGAGACGACCTCGTACGATACCGAGCTCAACACCCCGCAGGGCATACGTCACTTCACGACACGCCTCGCACCGGTATCCCACGAAGGCGAAATCGATCGCGTCATGATGGTTGCGACGGACATCACGGAGCACCAAGAGGCGGAGCAGGAACGGCAGCAGCTCGCCGCACAATTGCAGCACGCGCAAAAGATGGAAGCGATCGGCCAACTGACTGGCGGCATAGCCCACGACTTCAACAACCTTCTCACGGCTATTAGCGGTAACCTGGAGCTGGCGCAGACAGCCGAGGGCGATCACCCGCCGGTTGGTGAATACATTGCCGAGGCGCTCGAGGCCGTGCGGCGCGCGAGCACGCTGACCCACCGCTTGCTGGCGTTCTCGCGCAAGCAGGACCTGCGGCCATCCACTGTCGATGCCAACGACCTTGTTTCTGGCATGCGCAGCCTGTTGCAGCGAACGCTCGGCGAGACCATCGAGGTTTGCACTGTGACAGGCGACGGCCTGTGGAGCTGTCACATCGACGCACCACAGCTCGAGAATGCGATCCTCAACCTGGCGCTCAACGCCCGGGATGCGATGCCGAAGGGTGGTCGGCTGACAATACACAACTCCAACTTTTCCTCCGATGGCGGCCCGGGCGCGCCCGTTCCGGCCGGGGACTTCGTGCGTATTGTCGTCAGTGATAGTGGCACGGGCATGACGTCCGACGTCGCGGCGCAGTGCTTTGAGCCCTTTTTTACGACGAAAGATGTGGGCGAAGGGAGCGGCCTGGGCCTCAGTATGGTGCATGGTTTTGTGCACCAGTCCGGCGGTTACGTTCAGCTTCTGAGCAAGGCCGAAACCGGGACTTCGGTGGAGGTCTATCTGCCGGGTCATCGCGTACCGGCGGCGCCCAGACCGCGTCGCGCGACGGTCGAGGAAGTGCCCCGCGGCGACGGCGAGCGTGTACTGATTGTCGAGGACGACCCTCAGGTGCGAGCGCTGACGGCGAAGTTAGTGCAGGGACTGGGGTATCCGGTCGAGGTGGCCGCCGGGGCCGAAGAGGCTCTCGAGTGTCTCGCAGCGCGGCCGGATATCGCCGTGTTGCTTTCTGATGTGGTATTGCCGGGCGGCACGAACGGCTTCGAGCTCGCGGACCTCGCTCGCCGCACGGTCCCCAACCTGCCTGTCGTGTTCGTCTCCGGTTACCCCGCGGATGCCTTGCAGAGAACCGCGCATGCAGACAGGGCGAAGGCGGTTTTGCACAAGCCGTATACGACAGCCCAGCTCGCCGGCGCCCTGCGCGCGGCCCTCGATGGAAAGCCGGAGTCGTAGGCTTGCCGCGTGCAACTACTTGACTTCGCTAGTGGCTCAACGGCTCCGTCCACGCGCGACCGCTCGGGTTAACGCGTCATGTCCGAAGCCGTCGCGAGCTCGGTCAGCATGCATTCGAACGCGTCCCAGCGTGAATCGAGATCATCGCCCTGCCGCTCTATGTAGTTGCGCACGATGTCCTGGCCGAGGCTGTAGTTGAGCACGTAGGACCGATACTGCTCGATGAAGCGAACGCTCTGCTCGGCACGCTCGCGCGACGTAAGACCATAGCGCCGTCGCTGCTCGATGGCCTCCTCTCGCGTGATCTCGCCATCGAGATAGAGCTGCGCCGTGGCGACCTGCGAGTGTGAAAGCTTTCTTCTAAGGTCGTTGAGTTCGTCGAGGGTTGCCGCTTGCTCGGGATCGAGACCCGCGCGCGGGAACAACACATCACGCTCGAAGTCGATCTTTTCATCGCCCGGAAAAGCCAGGTCTAGCCCGTAATTGGCGCTTCCCTCGCCGATCAGGGCATACGGGCTGAAAAGCGGGTAGATCGAAAACTCGATCCAGCCCTTGTCATTCAATACCCTGTTTTCGACGAGGACGTTCCAGACGTGGTGACCCGGATAACCCTCGTGGCAGCCGAGGTCCACAGCACGGTCAATCTTCAGCGAGAAGTCGGTGTTGATCTGCATCAGGCTCGTATCGTCGCCCTGGTACCAGTTGTACCCGGACCAGTTAACGCCGTCGACGTACTCGAGTACAAAACCTTCCGATGGGGGTAGCGCGATATGTTCGAGTGTGCGCCGCCGACACTCGTCGATAGCCAATCCCAGCACCTCGTCGACCATGTCTTCGGGGATGGCGAGGCTCTCCAGGAAGGCGTCGACGCGATCCGACAGCTCGCCATCGCCCGGGAACAGCGCCTCGATCTCCGCGAGCGCCGCGTCGAATTCCGCGAAGTCGTACTCTGGCAGTTTCGCGTCATAAATCAGCCTTGCTTCCTCGGCAAACGAGAACGATTCGCCATTTACCATGCGCATCCGGGCGTCCATGGCGCGAACGTTGCGCAACAGCGCCTTGTGACGGATGGCCGATTCGCCCTCGGCCACGAACATATCTTCGAGGCTGTCGTAAAGGTCCGAAATCTCGTCAGACAGCGTCTCTTTGGGCAGCAGATTTTGCTTCGCTGACGCCGCCCATTCCTCGGGTCCGAGATAGGCATCGACGTAGTCCTTGTCGTATTCGCCGAGCTGCAACGCGAGTTTCACGAACTCCTCGGCGGCGTAATCGAGCGGGTCGGGACGATCATCGTCGCATGACGCCACGGCCAGGAGCGTCAGTAAGAGAATCAGCGTCTTGTATAAGGTGGCGTTCTTCATGAGTACCTCACTTTACCGCTATTGCCTGTATCTCAAATCGCATGCCGAACAGCAATTGCCCGGATCCGACGAACGCGCGTGCCGGGTAATCGCCGTCGAAGTAGCTGCGATAGACCTCGTTGAAATCGCCGTACAATGAAAGATCGGGGCAGTAAATCGTAACCGAAACCAGGTTGTCGAGCGTCATGTCCGCAAGCGCCAGAGTGTCTTTCACGTTCTCCATGAGCAATTTGGCTTCTTCTCTCGGGTCATCGGGTACACTCATTGTTTCGAGGTCGATGCCGCCGTTTCCGGACAGGTATAGCGTATCGCCGACGAGTACGGCGTCACTGATCGGGATACCCAGCGCCTCCGTTTTTGGAAGACTGAAGGTGCGGCGTTCCTGGCGCGTATCGTCCGCGGTGGCTAGCGAGGAAAGCGCGACGGCGACGAGAAGAATCGCGAGCTGGCGAACATTCATGGCATTGCTCCGGAAAGGGTTTGCCGACAATAGTATCGCCCACCGTGACCGGAAGATAATTTGTGCAGAACATCGACGACAATTTCCAGTGGCCTGTCTCCGTCAGCCAGCGCATCGCCGCACCCCGACAGGAGGTCTGGCGCGTTATTTCCACGCCGGGCAGCCTGGAGGACTGCCACCCTTTCTGCGCAAAGAACCCTGTGCACAGGTGGGGCGGTGCGGACTCGAGGGACGAGATCCATTACCTGAGCGGCTGGATGTACGAGCGTCGCTTTCGCGAGTGGCACGATGGCACCGGTTACGATCTCGACACCTATCGCGGCGACAAGCGCATAGCTTCGGTCTCCTGGCGGATCACCGATGTAGAGGATGGCATCAGCACGCTGGAGATCACGGTCTATCCTCACGTGCTGCAGAACTGGCCCGCGATCGCGCGCTGGTTTGCGTTCTGGCTGCGTATCAAGCCCTACCTTCGAAGTTACCTGCGATCGGTCGTCATGGGCTTCGAGTGGTACATCACAAAAGGCGAACGCGTGCCGCGCAACGCCTTCGGCAGGCACCCCTGGTTCTCAAAGGAATAGCGAACTGACTAGGCCGGAAAGTCGCTCGCGTCGCCTGACTCGTCTACCTCGTAAGCCTCACCGAGAAAGTCTTCCTCGAAGACGAACAAGGTCGTGCCTTCGGGGGCCCGGATTGCCACGAAGGCGCCCTCGAAACCCGGGAACTTCTCGAAGTCCAGTCCGCGCTGTTCGAGCAGCCCCATCAGCCCATGGCGATCCCGACATTTGAAGCACAGGGACGGACCCTTGAGCGCGATGCTCTCGGACAGGCCCAGGGGTACGCCATCGGCCTCGAAGCGCATATGCGTCGTCGGCTCCTCGCGCATCTCGAGTAAGGTCGGCGCAATTGGCGCCCAGAAACGGGCCGCGCGAAGGGCGTCCCGAACCGGTAGAGTCAGCTCGAACCAGGCCCCACAAGCCGAATCGTTTTCCGCATCTTCGCTCGCGTTGAACGTACGCGCCTCCAGCATCGTTATCGTGTGCCCGTCGCGGTCCGGGAAGCGTATTTCGTTGAATGCCTCTTCGCCGAGCTGCATGAAACTGAAGTCAAAGCTGTGATCCGCCATAGAACGCGCGTGTTTCGCAAGGTCGCGTTGCACGAACGTGACTGCGGGCGAGTCAAAGTCACGATCGTGCAGGCCGATGTTCAGTTCGCCGTCGCTGACGACGGCGTACTTGTGCGTCCACATGTCGCCGATCTCGAGTTCGGCGAACCCCAGGGTCTTGTAAAAATGCAGCGACTCGAGGATATCGGGCGTGCGCACGGAGAACTCGAGAAAACGGCCGAGCGTGCTCACTTTTCCGCCCCCAGCTCGATGGCGCGCTGGCGTGAAAGCGGATCTTCGGCATAGTGCTCGGGCCAACCGCCCAGATGCTTCTCAACGAGGCTGGACAAGAAGCGGACATGATCGTCGCGCGCGTTGAGCGCGGGAATGTAGTGCAGTCCGCCACCACCCGATTCCTCGAACAGCTCGGCATTCTGCATCGCGATTTCTTCAAGCGTTTCGAGGCAGTCGGTCGAAAACCCCGGGCACACGACGTCCAGCCTGCCGAGTTTGCTCTTGCCAAGTTCGGTGACGGTTTCGTCGGTATACGGCCTTAGCCACTCCTCGCGTCCAACGCGGGACTGGAACGACAAGACCCAGTCACTATCTGCGAGGCCAAGCGTTTCCACAACCAGGCGTGCGGTCTTGCGGCACTGGCAATGGTACGGGTCGCCGCCGAGCAAGGTGCTCTTGGGCACGCCATGGAAAGAGAACATGAGCTTGTCGCCGCGACCGTTTTTCTCCCAGTGTTCGCGGATGCTTGCGGCAAGCGCATCGACGTAGCCACGCTCGTCGTGATACTGGTTAATGAAGCGCATCTCGGGAACCCAGCGCAGTTTGTTGAGCTTGCGAGCGACGGCGTCGATGACGGATGCCGTCGTCGTGCCCGAGTACTGCGGATAGAGCGGCAGTACGAGCAGCCGGCGAGCGCCATTGCCCAGCAGGCGGTCAATCGCCCCGTCAATCGAGGGCTCGCCGTAGCTCATGCCAAGCTCGACGTTGACGGCACCCGAATACCGCGCATCAAGTAATTCCTGTATCTTGCTGGCGATCGCCTGCGAGTAGATCATCAACGGCGAACCGTCGTCCGTCCAGATCTCCCGGTACGCAGCGGCAGAGCGTGATGGCCGAATACGCAGGATGATGCCGTTGAGAATCAGCCACCAGAGCCAGCGCGGGTATTCGACGACTCGCGGGTCGGAGAGGAACTGCTTCAGGAAGCGCCGCACCGCGGAGCTGGTCGGCGCCTCCGGGGTGCCAAGGTTGACGAGCAGGACGCCCGTGGATTCGGCGGCCCCATGTTCGAAATTGGGGGTGATCTGGTATGACGGCATCGACCCGGCATGCGTTTCTGAACGCGCCCACCCTACTGGAAAGGCCGGCTCGGCGCCACCCGATCGGGCTATAATTCATTGTCTTGATTGACAATTGTGTCGTGAAGCGCCTATGAACATACTGCCTGACCAGGAACAACCCTCGTCCGACCGCTGGACGCTGATGCGAGATATCGCGGTACTGCAGGCGAAACTCATCGTCGATGGGCTGCGTGACCTGGTGCTCGTGCCGGCCTCGATCGTGGCGGGTATCGTGAGTCTCGCGAGTAGCACGGACGGCCGGCCCGGTACGCAGTTCTACCAGCTACTGGGTCTTGGCAAACAGAGCGAACGCTGGATCAACTTGTTTGGTGCGCTGGAACATGCGCCGCCGGATCTCGAGCAAATCGAGCCGTTCCCGGATGCGGACATGGATGAACTCGTCGGCAAGCTCGAGACGTTCGTAAGGGACGAGGAAAGGCGCGGCGCGGTCACCAACCAGGCGAGAGAGCGACTCGAGAAAGTGCTTGGCGCTATCAATCGCGGTCGTCGCGGTTCTTCCTAGCTGTTAATGCAGAGTGATTTACGGAACAGGCCGAGAAGAAGTCACCGAGCGGCGCCTGCTTCACCTCCAAACCCAGCCTCCTGAGTGGCCGCTTTCGGGATATCATGGAATTCCGTAAATGACCCTTTGTGGTCACTGGCCGAGTGTTCAATCGGAGCTTCCCAATGCGTCATAGCCTTAGCTTAAGAAATCAGTGCGGCGTTGTTCTTCTCTTGTTGTTGTGCGGCGGTTGTGAGATCGGGCAGCAATCTGATGGTCTTATGAGTCCCGAGGATCTGGCAAACAGGGTAGGCGAGGCCTGGTCTTTACATGATCCAGACATCGTAGACGATGTGTTTGCTGACGAGGGAACTTACGAAGATGTCGCGATGCAAGCTTCGATGCGCGGCAAGTCTGAGATCAAGAAGTTCATGGAAGAGACTATTGCAGGCTTTCCCGATTTTCATGTCGAACAAGTACGCTCCATTTCAAGTGACAACATGATCGCAAGTGAGTGGATCATGTCTGGCACGCACACTGGAGATTTCCCTGGACTTGAGGCCACGGGGAAGCCGTTTTCGGTGCGGGGAGCCTCGATTGCGATCGTGCGCGACGGCAGGATTGTCCAGTGGACTGACTATTACGACAGGCACGATCTCATGAGCCAATTGGGCGTGTTTGGCGATTCGAGCCCAGACCAGGAAAGCGCAGAAGAGTAATCCAGGGACAGTCTCCCTCTGGCCGCGACCCGCCGCCTCGGCGATCTGAGGTAGACTGACGGCCTCCGACCCAAAGGAGCCGTTCGTGCGAATGGGAACTCCGGGTCACTACCAACCACCGGCGAGTTCCCCAGATGCATCGACTCTCGATCTCCCTGCTACTCATCGCTGGCTTGCTCACCAGCACGGCATGCGAACCGGTCATTGAGGACCAGCCATCGACGACGGTTACCCTGCTCTTCACCAATGACGTCGAAAGTGCCTACGACCCGATCCCGGCGTTCTGGCTCGATGACCAGGAGATGATCGGCGGCATCGCCGAGATGACCACCCTGATAGAGACGATACGGCAGACTGAAGCCAACGTCTTCCTGTTCGATTCCGGGGATATCTTCACGGGTGCACTTGCCAAGCTGACCGAGGGTCGGTTGGCCTTCGAGCTGATGATCACCATGGGGTACGACGCCATGGCAATCGGCAATCACGAGTTCGAATATGGCCACGAGATATTTTCGTGGCAAAAGAACCGTGCACCGTTTCCCGTGCTGGGCGCCAACTTCTTTTACAAGGACACGGATCATCCCTACGCTCAGGCGCACGCAATCATTGAGCGCAATGGCGTGCGCATAGGCGTCATCGGCATCATGGGCCAGGACGCCGTCTCGGCGATCATCCCATCATTTATCGCCCCGCTCGACGTCACCGTGCCCGCCGAGGCCGTGCAACGTTCGGTTGACGAACTGCGCCACGACGTCGACCTCATAGTGCTCCTTACGCATCAGGGCAAGACGGCGCCCATGCAGACCGACGCCGAGAGTGACCCGCGACTGCAGCGCGACATCGATGCGGATCTCAACCTGGCCGGCGCAGTGACCGGCATCGATGTACTGTTCGCCGGCCACGCGGATGCAGGAACGCCAGAGCCCGTCGTGCACCCTGAGACCGGCACGATCATCATGCAAACCTACGGACAAGCCACGCATCTCGGTTACCTTCAACTAGGTCTCGATCCGGACACGCGCAGGATTACGAGTCACGACGGCCGGCTGATTGCCGTGGACCCGGCACTGCACGAACCCGACCCCGCGGTCATCGAAAAACTCACCGAATATCGCAACGCCTACCCCGAAATCCGCCAGGTCATAGGCCGAACGGCTGCGCGCATGAATCGCCGCTATATCGAGGAGTCGGATATCGGCAACCTATTCGCGGACGCATTCGCCGCTATCGCCGATACGGATGTCGCTTTCATCCATAGCGGTAGCCTGCGCAAGGACCTGCCCGGCGACGATATCCGCGTTGTGGACCTGCTCGACACGTATCCATTCGTCGACGATGTCATTGTGAAAGAAATGAGCGGCGAACAGGTTCGCCGCGCACTCGAGCAGTCGTTCACATTCGAGCGCGGATTGTTGCAGGTGTCCGGCCTGCGGGTGGTTTACGACACATCACAACCGGAAGGGCAGCGCCTCGTGTCAGTAGAACTCGGCGGCTCGCCGCTGGCAGATACGGATCGCGTTACCGTTGCCGCACCGGGATTCCTGGCAGAAGGCGGCGATCTCTATACGATGTTTGCCGAGTCGGAAGCGGTACGCAGCGCAGGTGCCGTCACGGACGTCGTAACCGCGTATCTCGCGCAGCACGAGATTGTCGCGGTGCCGCAGCGCGGACGGCAGTTCGACCTCGGACAATGAAGGAAAGGTTTGCCGTGATAGCCAGATACCAGGTCTCAATGACGAAAGAGAAGGTGAAATTCTTTCTTGGGTTGGGGCTGCTGATCTTCCTCTTATACGTTTCAGTGCTAAGGCAGCAGCAGGTCTCGAGCTACGAATACGTCATTTTGTTGTCGCTGACTATTGCGGCACTCATATTCGATTTTCGGAAAGTCAGCCAGTTCCTGGCCTTGACTGAGGAACATGGGCAGGCCAAATGCTCGCATGAGCTTGCGACACAAAAAGCGCTGGAAACCACGTTGAAGTCGCCACTTCTCGTAAAGCTTCTGAGAACCGAGCTGCTTACGTTGTACTATGCGTTTTTCGCAAGCTTTGAACGCAGTGGCGTCATTGCCAAACAAACGCAATTCGGCTATGCCAAGTCGAGTAATGCACACGATGTGTTTCTGTTTGTAGCAATATCCCAGCTGCCATTCTTGCCGTTCATACACGTCATTCTCGAATACAAGAAAGGGCCAGCTGCTGCGTGGGTGATTACGCTACTCACTTTGTGGTCTGTCGTTTGGTTCCTGGCTCAAGTTGAAGCCGTCAAGTTTCGGCCAATTGAATTGAGCAATGACCATCTCAAATACAGGTTTGGCTTGTCGTGGGCGGCCGATATTCCACTTGGCAAGATCAAACTGGCACGAAGCGTCGCCGTTGGCGAGCCGCTTCGTGGGAACGATCTGTTCCTGTCTCCCATGGGCTCGACGAAGAACGTCATTGTGGAATTCGAGGCTCCGATTCGATTCTCCGGACCCTATTTCATGAAAAGGTGCGAGAGAAAGGCAGCGATCTCTCTGGACAATCCTTCGGTCTTTCTCAGAGAACTGGCGCAGAGAGGCGTTGCTACTGACTCAATGCAGTCGGCAATCGGGCCTCCGTCGATCGACGCACGTATTCCGCGAATCAAATGAAAGACGTAACTATATGCCGCGCCGAAGTAGCCGATGCTGCGGAGCTTGCAGAATTCGCCGCCCGTACTTTTGAGGAAACCTACTCCGTCGAGAACAAACTCGAAGATATGCGGGCTCATGTCGACGCAAATTTTGGCCCGAGCCAACAGGCCGCCGAACTCTCCGATCCATCTGTTACTACGATCCTCAGTCGCTCAAGCGGAGAACTGGTTGCATACGCTCAGATTCGGCGGAGCACGCCGCCTTCCTGTGTAACCCACGCCGCTCCAATCGAATTGCACCGCTTCTACGTGGATCGCAAGGCACACGGGTCTGGTTTGGCTTCCAGGCTAATGGGCGCGGTCCATCAAGCCGCACACGAGTTGGAAGGTCGTCACATTTGGCTCGGCGTCTGGAAACAAAATGCTCGGGCTATTGCCTTCTACAAAAAGGTAGATTTTATCGACGTTGGCAGCACCATATTCATGGTCGGCCCTGACAGACAGGTAGACCGGGTCCTTGTCGTCGGTGTTCGTGGGCAAGGCATCGGTACGTCAAAGAACGCCGTCGGATCTGGCAATGACGCAGAGAATTAGTTGACGGCGCTTCGTTTGTGCGCGGCAATTTCCTGGCTGCTTAGTCCGAGAAACCGAGCGGCGTTGTCGTAGAAGATCGCGGCTTTCTGCTCGAGACTCAGGTCCGAAGAGTTCACGCTGTCGATTGCCACGCCAATAGTCTGAGGCCAGACCATCTGGTCGGAACCAAACATTATTCGGTTCCCAAATCCTGCATCAACCAGGCTCCGAAGATAGGCATGCAGCTCAGCCTCAGGTAGTGCCCAGTTAATCGCAGATATGTCGACATAAAGCTGGGGATGAGCATAGAGCATCGCCTTCATGTGCTCTAGGTAAGGCCAGCCGCCGTGGATGACATAGACTTTTAGCTTTGGGTGTCGGACGAGAACTTCCTCGAGCTGCCGCGGATCGGCGTTTGCGACCCTGACGTCTTTCATTCCCAGGATGTAGATCGCGCCAGGCGGCCCTCCGGGCATAATGTGAAAACCCACAGGAACCCCGAGGCGTTCAGCGAGCGCAAAAAGCGGCTCCTGCGAAGAGTCATCCGCTCTTATCCCGGCGTAAAAAGGATTCAGCTCGCCAATTGCGTCGAGCTTTCCATCCGCATGCAGCGCAATAAGTTCCTCTTCTGACAGATTGCGGGCGCTCACGAGAATTCGGTCGGGGTCATAGTCGACCCAAAGCTGCCCGTCCGAAGTAAGCGCCTTCACGATATTGTGCCGCTCGAACTGCTCGAGCGTGCTCTCCCATTGTTCTAGCGGTGTTGCCACAGACTGATATGTCTCCCCCCGCAGGGTTGGGGGATGCGGCATACCAAACATAGGCTGCCTGTCATCGTATGCGTGTATGTGCATATCAATGATCGGACCGCCGTACCGCTTCGGCAAGCCCTGATCCGTTAGGGGCTGAGGGGCGCTGCAGGCGACCACAGAACAAGCAAGCACCAGAATCGTCGTCAGTCTCTTCACGGGCAGAATTATGTATGAGTCAAGCCGAGCTAGCTACGTCTTCTCTTGGCCGCACCGAGACGGTGGTGCTTAGCTGAGTCGGCCGAGCGCTTTACGCCTTAAAGTCGTCGGTCGCCTGCTTTCAGGCAAAATTCCCGCTGACGACCCATAACCGCCCCTCGCCAAGCTAAAAAGAGGGGCGTGACGCAATGATCCAGGGCTACCTTTGGCAGTGAATCCTGGCTTTAACCTGAATACCGTTTCGCACCTTACCAGTCATTCGCCCTTTGTAACCACCATACTCTGTGCGCCATTTTTCAGCCACACACTGACAGTATTCTTCGGGATCTTTGTTCTGAGGGAGCTGGTTCGGAGGGAGAGCCATGCACTGCTCGTACTGGTATTCTGCTGCCCCATCACCATTGAAGCAGACATCCTGCATCAAGGCATAGATGTTGTTCCATGAGGCATCAGGATTGGTTGCTCGCCTTTTCATGAATTCCTGTGCCATGCAATCGCAACGAAGATATATTTTGCGATGCGAGCTGTTTTGACACTCGCTCAACACCAGCTTTGCTTCATCAGTCAACGGCGCTGCGTCTTCTGCAATAGAAATAATAGGAAAGAAAAAAACGATTGTTAAAAGCAAGACTGGAACATTCAGAGTATTTCGCATGCTTTATGTCTCATCCTGATTTAGGCATCTTTAAGAAGAACGAGCGCCGCACCCCGGCCTGGCAACCGTGGTGATTATTTTAGAGTGATGTTCAGGTTATACCCTCCCCGCATTGGCATGAAGCTGACCAATAGCGAGTAATGGCCCCCTGGTGCATTTTTTGGGTAGGTGCAGCTATTCGCATTCCCCCGGGGCGAGCGTTGGTCCTGGCAGTCTATCTTGTCGCCAAATGAGGCTTTTAGCGAATCGATGATTTCGTCCTTGGAATTGTCACTGACTGGACGTTCCTGAATGGAAATGCTCGCCAGCTTTCCGGAATGAAACTGGGCTCTCAAGAAGCTCTGGCCGTCGGATAGGACTGTTGGTCTTGAGGAAAAGTCCTCGGTCTCATAATTCAGTTTGCGCAATTCCTCTTTGACCTGCTGCTCAAGCATGCCGAGCGTCATACCGTTGATGTAAACGACGTCGTTTCTTAGCGTGATAGAGAAGCGGCGCTGTTTTGCCGTATCTACTTGCGTGGGTGCAGCCGCCATGGTTGCTTTGGGTTCCTCTGTCTCGTTTGCGGCAATACGCATCGTATCGAATTCACAAAAGCCTACCTTGTCGAAAGGTCGGACTCCCACGATCTCTATTTGCGCGCTATTTAGACGAGAGGAACCACTCTGCTGGAAGTCATTGGTCAAAGCCTTCGCTGCCTCAGCCGAAGTCCATCGAAAAAACTCGCAAACGTATTCCTCTGGACCAATAAACGCGTCCCTGGCAACGATAGGTTTTGGAAGCGGGGTGTCCAGGTCGCCCGTCCCGGCACGAATGGCAACCTCGTGGACCCGTGTCAGGTAATGACCCTTGACTTGAGGGAATGTGATATTCGACTTGGCGAGATCGTCAACAACTGCAGCAGAAGCGGCCAGGCAGTACTTCTGATTTTGCTTCTTATGAACTTGTACGTTGTTCAACCGAATAAAAGTCCCCCTGTGGGGAGCAAAAGCCTGAGCCATCTGCTGGACAGACTTGCCGCTCAAATCACCGACGGAAATGCCATCGATCTCTGGCAATGAACGGTCAAGATACAGCGCATTACATTGAAGCTCACTGCTAATTGTTCTCGTCACACCAAATACCGAAATACTGATATACGTACCAGGGTTCTTCAGCCCCAGATCGTCGATCATTGGGCTGCGTCCTTGAGAGTAGCTGACGCTGTCTAACCAACCATACAGGCTCTGTCCGGTTGACGAATCCGAGTTGCGTGATTCTGAAGACGACTTGCTTTCGGCGAGTGCATTTGAGGCGGTGTCTTGTTCGACAGCAGATGCTGAATTTTCAAGACTCTTCGTATTGTCCGCCGTTTCCGATCCGGTTTCGTCAACATCACCGCTGATATCTTCGATGGCTTCTTTAAGTTCTGAGACATCTTTTTCTATCTCTTTCAGGCGATCGAACAGATTCGCGTGTGCAGAAGCAGCTGCCAAGGTCAAAGACAAAAAGACAGTATGCAGTTTCACTGATGGATCTCCCCATGCCGTTGTAGGCTTATTGTTCTGTGCCGGGTGATGCAGCCTACACTGTAGAACGATGTATTCTGGCGCACTGAAGCGCAGAGTGCCATGTGAATACGAACATTCGCCGAAATATAGCAGCTGTTCGAAGGATCGAAAGCTACACCCAGTGAGTGACGCAGGACAACAAGCATACGGGTTCTATAAAATGTATCTGAGAAACGAGCGCCCTTTCCGCCCCGGTCCTCAAGATCAAGAACTTTCCGGCTGAAGAAATCGAACTCTGATCTTCTCTACGAATGCGTTGGTTCTAACGGCACTAATTGCCGCGGTTCTATTCGTCGCCTTCTTACTTGCCGAGGCAGTTTGGCGGCGGTATCGAAAGTGAGGCGCACAGGCTCCGGCCGATCGATCTGAGGTAAAATATCGGCCAGTGACGCAAACCAGACGCTGTTTCAGATCGTTCAGGGCGCGTCAATGAGTTTACGGAACAAGATTTGCAGTATTGCCCCGCGCGCGGACGATTGGGCAGGATGCCGGGATTCGAATTGGTCACGTGCGAATGACGGATTCGTATGATGGGTGAATTTCGGGATTTTCGGCAAGAGCTCAGACGTCGCCGTGTCTATCGAGCGGCCACCATCTACCTTGTCGTTGCCTGGGGCGCCACGGAAATCGTCACCTTCTTGCTGGAGCGACTGCTTTTCCCTGCGTGGGTGATATCCCTGATCGCCATCCTGTTCGTCGTCGGTTTTCCAGTATCGATGATACTGGCCTGGCACTTCGATATAACGACCGACGGGGTCCAGTCGACGCCGCCTACCAGCGCCAAGGGCGCGGTAACGATCGCGCTGTCGTCGCTGCTGTTACTCGGTGCCACAGCCGGTCTGTTCTTTCTCATCTACCCCGATGGCACGACGCCTGCGACCGAAAGCGTAGTGCAAGACGAATTTTCCCCCCCGGAGCGATCCATCGCGGTGCTGCCGTTTGCGGACCTCAGCCGTGAAGGTGATCAGGAATACCTGGCAAGCGGTTTAGCCGAAACGCTACTGAACCAGCTCGCGAAACTCGAGAACATCCAGGTTATCGCGAGGACGTCGTCCTTCGTGTTTAAAGATCAGAATCAGAGCATTGGCACGATTGGTCGACGCCTGAATGTCGGGACGGTGCTGCAGGGCAGCGTGCAAAAACAAGGCGGGATGATCCGAGTGACGACGCAGCTCATCGATACGACGGACGAATCGCACGTCTGGTCGAAGACGTTTGACCGACCTGATGAGGATATCTTCGGAATCCAGGACGAGATCGCCTCGAAGGTGACGAGCATGCTGCGTTCGACACTCGCAGATTCCGCGATGATGAGTTCTGCGGAACGCTACACAAGCGATGTCACCGCATACGACCTCTATCTTCTTGGAAGACACTACTGGCATCAGCGCACCGAGGATGCGCTATTGAGGTCCATTGAACTGTTTAACGAAGCGACCGAGCTCGATCCGGATTTCGCGCTGGCGCACGCGGCGCTAGCCGACGCTTATGGCGTACTTCCAGATTACAGCGGGATTCAGGTCGAGGACATATCCGGGCCTATGGAAGCGGCTCTCGAGAGGGCCTTCAAGCTAGACGCTAATCTGGCTCAGGCACATGCGTCGATGGGTTTGTTGCGCCTTAAAGAGGGTCGCATCGAGGAGAGTGACCGAAGCCTTGAGCGTGCGATTTCACTTTCGCCTGGATACTCGATGGCGCACCTGTGGCATGGCCAATCTTTGATGCACCAGAGCCGCTATCGCGATGCCATACGGACCCTGCGGATTGCCCGCCGTCTCGATCCGCTTTCGTCGGTGGTCAGCAGCAATCTGGGTAACGCCTATCTATGGACCGGCCAATTTGAGAAGGCGCGAGGAGAATATGAGCGATCCGTGGAACTCTCGCCCGATTCGATTAACGGATATTGGGGCCTCGCAGCTCTGAGCCGATCGGTAGGAGCTTTCGATCAGTCGATCCGCTACCAACAAAAGGTTGTTACCTTGCTGCCCGACAATGCGCTTCAACTTCGTGAACTCGCATGGGCGCTCGTCGGCCTCGGCGTGGACGACCAGGCGGACCGCTGGCTCGGGCGGGCAGAAGCAGTCGACGCAGACAATATCTTCACCGTTTATGGACGGAAGCTCTACTTTCTCGAGACGGGTCAAGCCGAGGCATTCGTCGAGTACACGCAACGGAACCTCGAACGACAGCCGGACAATCAATTCCTCATAGCGGACGCTGCACTCGCCAAGGTGCAGGCGCATGATTTCGCAGAGGCAGTTCGTTTATACGAGAAAGTGGAACTGCGGGAAGTGGGATTCGATGAGCCGTTATTCGATCGATGGAATTTCATGTATGGCTACAGTCACGCGCTTGCCCTGATCAAGGCCTACCAAATGAATGGCGACCTCAAGAAGGCGAATAACCTGCTGTCAGACTTTGATGCCTTCCTCGGGCAGTATTCTGAGCAGGGTGTCGCCTTGCCGAACGCTCTCTATTTTCTCGCGTGTCTGAACGCACTAAGAGGCCTCAACGATCAGGCAATTGAGGCGTTGCAGCGAGCTTATGACGCTGGATGGCGGAGCTACCGTCTGGCTAGCAACAACCCCGTGCTGAAGTCGCTCGAACGCGACGTACGATATCAGGCAATTTTGTTGAAAATTGAGTCCGAGGTTGCTGAAATGCGTCGCCGTTTCGAGGAATCGGCCTAGTCGCGCAAAATACTCATTCGACTTGGTCAGCCTGATCCAGCCGCCCATATAATTCAGGGTAGAATGACGGCTTCTGACTGCGGGGTCTTTCCGCACTCTCCGCCAGTTTAGCTGCCGCCGATTCACTGGAGACCGTACATGGAAAAGATGGCCTCAAATCTATCCGATCTGCGAACGGATCTGGCGCTTCGAAGCGGGTGGAATATCGGCTTTTTTGTTGCCGGTTTGCTGTTGTGGATCGGGATTCTGGTCACTAATCTGATCGCCCCGGTTGAGACTGGGCGTATGATCTGGATTGCATTGACTTTCGGCGTATTTCCCGTCGCGGTCCTCGTTTCGAAGCTGGTCAAAGCGGATCCATTTTGCAACGACAATCCCCTGGGCCAGCTCGTCGGATATACACATATGAGCGTCGTTTCGCTTTCGTTCCCAATTTTCGTCATAACGGCGATGTACGATCCTCACATTCAACTACTCGCCATGGCGATACTCTTGTCGATCGATTTCTATGTCATGAGCTGGGCGTTTGGCTCGGCGGTCTTCGGGCTTCATGCGGCGGCTCGAACCGTACTGGTTACAGTTGTCTGGGTAGCGTTTCCCGAGCTGCGTCTTACGTTGATTCCAATTGTCGTCGCAACGTTTTACCTCGGAACGGTTTCATTGCTTCCGATTGCGCGTCGAAGATGGATAAATAAAGCTGATACATAGGGCAACGAGTGCCTCTGGCCCAAAACCCGCCCGTAACGATACGTAGAGTGCGAAGGAGAAGCCGATAATGAAAAAGCTGGTCTTTGGTCTGATTCTTTTGATGCCTGGCCTGTCGGCGCACGCAGAATCGACTTCGATAGAAGCCGCCGCGACTGCTGCGGCAGCCTTTCTTGCCCTGGTGGATGAGCGCCAGTACGCCAAGTCGTATTCGACCGCGTCGACGGTATTGCGCGGAGAGGTCTCACAGGAGAACTGGGTAACTCACGTAAGCAGTTTACGGAATCCACTTGGTCAGGTTGAAGAGCGAACGATAAGCTCGTCAGAGTTCCACGAGTCTCTTCCGGATGCTCCACCCGGGGAATACGTCATCATTACCTTCGACAGCTCATACGAAAACAACAAGTTCGCCGCGGAGGTAGTCGCCGTCGTTAAGGAAAGCGATGGCGCGTGGCGAGTCGTTGGCTACTACTTCGGGTAGCGTCGGGGGGCAAAAAAGCTGCTCAACGGGCCGCTTCTGGTCGATTCCGGGCATCTCGGCGAGCTGACGCAGGATGACTTCCGCTAACCCGGAGCGGCTATCCGTGCGATGCCCAGCCTGTACTCGACGAAATGCTCAGAGTTCTATTTGCTCGCCGTCGAAAAAGACGCTGCCGCTGAGGTTGC
>JAAUYE010116594.1_pt1 | contig 17927 bp, 11 predicted proteins | sample 7278081 | NCBI WGS metagenome assembly JAAUYE01 (sample SAMN14350131, study PRJNA611818) | marine sediment metagenome | isolation source: surface marine sediment (0.6m) | place: French Polynesia: Moorea | collected 2018-08
CACCGAGGAAGACGGCTACATCGTAATCGGCTGTGGCGTAACACACAGCCGAATTGTGGCGGACCCGAGGATTCGTGCGGATGCGAGTTGCCTTGCAGAGAGCTGCGGCGTAATCGGCGGGCCGCAAGTGCGTAATGTCGGCACGCTTGCCGGCAACGTGGCGCATGCGCTGCCCGCGGGTGACGGCACGATCGGATTGCTGGCTCTCGATGGCGAAATCGAGATAGTCGCCGCAGGTGGCAGGCGCTGGATTCCGGCCAGGGAATCGTTCGTGGGTCCGGGTCGCAGCGTCATCGATCGCCGCAGGGAAGTGTTGACCCGCCTGCGCTTCAGGCCGACAGGAGGAAGAGAAGGCTCTGCGCATCACCGCGTGATGCGTCCGCAGGGACTGTGCCTGCCAATCATCTCGACCGCGGCACGGGTTCGACTTGATGAAGCAGGCAACATGGAGGCCGTGACGGTCAGCATCGGGCCTGTCGGGCCCATCCCGTGGGTGGCCGAACCGGCCATAGACGTGCTGCAGGGTAGCCCGCCGACGCGGGAACGGTTCAACGAGGCGGCGGAGGCTGTCATCGCCGAGGTCACGCTGCGCACCAGCAAATACCGCGCGACCAGCGAGTATCGGCAGGCCATGATCCGCACCTACCTGCCACTTATCCTTGCACGCGCCGTGGAGCGTGCCGGGGGTGCGTCGTGAGCCGGCTGCAGATGACAGTCAACGGCAGGCCTGTCGACATCGACGTGCCCGAAACGCGCTACCTGTCCGAGGTGCTGCGCGATGACCTGCGACTGACGGGCACGAAGATCGGCTGCAATGAAGCCGAGTGCGGTATCTGCTCGGTGATCGTCGATGGCACATCCGTCAACAGCTGCGTGTTCCCGGCATTCAAGGCGCAGGGCGCCAGCGTCGAGACAATCGAGGGGCTCTCGCAGGAGGGTGGACTCCATCCGCTGCAACAGGCGTTCCTGGAACACGGTGCCGTGCAATGCGGCATCTGCACGCCGGGCGTCCTGATGACCGCCAAGGCACTTCTCGACCGAAAAAGCGCGAGCGAACGGTTGACGGAAGATGAGATCAGGGCGGCGCTCAAGGACTCGTACTGTCGTTGCACGGGATATCAGAGCATTGTCCGCGCGATCCTGCAGGCGTCCGGCCAGGACGTGCCGCCGCTCCTGCCGCAAACGAAAGCGCCGAGCGCCGCCGTGGGACAGCCGAAACCGAATCCCGATGCGCTGGCCAAGATAAGGGGCACGGCGCGCTACACCGACGATTATCACTTCCCGGGCATGCTCTACGCGCGCACCCGGCGCGCCGGTGTACCGCATGCCCGGATCACGTCGATCGACGTATCGGCGGCACGTGAGCTGGCTGGCGTGCGCTCGGTCCTGACGCACGAGGAAATCCCCGGCCGTAATCTGCACGGACTGGTCACCCTAGATTGGCCGGTTCTCTGTGGCGACAAGGTACGCTACGTTGGCGATGCTGTCGCTGTGGTCGCAGCGGACTCCGCGGATATTGCGGCCGCAGCACTCGAGTTGATCAACGTCGAGTACGAGGAGCTCCCGGTAGTCGCCGATGCCGTCGGCGCGCTCGAAGACGATGCGCCACGGGTCCATGAAGGTCGCGAAGACGGCAACCTCCTGAAACACATCAAGGTGCGTACCGGTGACGTCAGTGCCGGTTTCGACGCCGCCGATGTCATTATCGACCGGACCTATCGAACACCGACCACGGAGCACCTGTTCCTGGAGCCCGAGTGCTCGATTGCTGTGCCTGCGGGCTATGACCCGACCCGTTACGGCGGGGATTGCGATGCTCGCGCGGCACGCGGCGAAACCGCGAAACACGAAAAGACCACGGTCTACGTCGGCAGCCAGATCCCCTACGCGGATCGTGACCAGGTTGCCGCTGCGCTGGGCAAGGACTCTGGTGACGTGCGCATCGTAGCGACGCTCACGGGCGGCGGCTTCGGTGGTAAGGAAGACATCGTCGGCCAGATACATGCGGCATTGCTGGCCGAGACCTGCGGCCGCCCCGTCAAGATGCTGTACTCGCGCCAGGAGAGCATGCTCGTGCATCCGAAGCGGCACGCCACGGTGATCCGCATGCGCACAGGTGCGAAACGGGACGGCAGGCTGACGGCGGTACAGGCGACGCTGTATGGCGATGGCGGCGCGTACGCGAGTCTCAGCGAAAAGGTGCTCACGAGAGCGACGACCCACGCGTCGGGCCCGTACCACGTGCCCAATGTCAGGGCCGACTGTTACGCGATGTACACGAACAATGTGCCCTCCGGCGCTTTTCGCGGCTTCGGTGTTACGCAGAGCTGTTTCGCAGTGGAGAGCAACATGGACCTGCTCGCCGCAGAACTCGGCATCGACCCGTTCGAACTGCGTCGCATGAACGCGCTAAGGATTGGGTCGCAGACTTCGACGGGGCAAATCCTGCGAGAAAGCGCCGGCCTCGAAGACTGTATCGACAGCGTCGATGCGGAGATGCGCAAAGACGACTTCCAATGGGCCTGGCAGGAAGGTCACCGTCGCTTCGGCTGGGGTACCGCCGTGGCCTACAAGAACACGGGTCTCGGTGGCGGTGCGGCCGACAAGGCCGAGGCCATTGTCGAGGCGTGGCGCGAACCGAAGGGCGGCCTGATGGCCGAGGTACGCATTTCCTCCGCAGAGATGGGGCAGGGCCTGCCGGGCGTGCTTGCTGCGTGCGCCGCCGAGCAACTCGGCACCACGACCGAAAACGTGACCGTGCTACTGGGCGATACGGATGTCTGCCCCGATGGTGGTCCGACGACGGCCAGCCGCCAGACCTTCGTCAGCGGCAATGCGGTGCGCTTCGCTGCAAGAGAAGCCGCGCGGAGGCTGGAACGGGCGCCGGACAAAAAGGCTCAGGCCCGTTATGAATACGAGGCACCGAAGACGCAGCCACTCGGCACCGGTGGCGACATGCACGTTGCCTTCAGCTATTGCGCCCAGGCTGCACTTTGCGAAATCGACATGCGCACGGGCGAGGTCAGCGTACGCCGAATCATCGCGGCGCACGATGTCGGTCGGGCCATCAACCCGCTGACGCTGCAGGGCCAGATCGAGGGCGGCATCGTCATGGGCGTCGGGCAGGCGCTGACAGAGCACTATATCCAGGAGGACGCGATGCCCTGGACGGACGTCATGGCCCGCTACAAGACGCCGAGCATCGAACACGCGCCGGCGATCACCTCGTTCATCGTTGAACACGAAGTCGCTGCCGGGCCTTTTGGGGCGAAGGGCGTTGGCGAATTGCCGAGCATTCCGGTCAGCCCGGCCATCACCAACGCAATCCATCGTGCGACGGGCGTCCGCGCGCTCAGCCTGCCTGTCGACCAGGACGAGCTGTTGCGAGCGATCGAAACGTCGGCCCCCGAGGTCGAGCTGGCCTGGGGCGACCGTGAACCGATTCCCGTCATCGGAGGGGAAGCATGAAACTGATACCCGATATCAACCAGGCCGTCCTCGAGAAGAGCGTTGCCCGCGCCCGGGCGCGGAACGTGCTGTTGCCGACAATCCGGCAGCAGATGGATCCCGCCCTCGCGCCGGAAGCGATCCGGTCGAGACTCCGGGACGTCGGCCTGTGGGAGGTCGATCCGGCGAACCTGTTTCGTATCACCTGGAAGAACGAACCCGCCGAGCATGGTGGCGGCTTCAACGATGGCAACTGGATCGAGTTTCCGTCGTCCCTGACCGGCGTGGATGCCCGCATTATCGGGATTCTCGGTAAGTGGTTCCCGACCGGGGCGCACAAGGTTGGGGCAGCTTACGGCTGCCTCGTGCCGAGGCTGGTCACGGGAACCTTCGACCCCGATACGCAAAAGGCGGTTTGGCCGTCCACGGGCAATTATTGTCGCGGCGGCGCCTATGACTGTGCGCTGCTGGGCTGTGACGCCGTAGCCATCCTGCCCGAAGGAATGAGCCGCGAGCGTTTCGCCTGGCTCGAGGAAATCGGCACGAACGAGATCATCCCTACCCCCGGAACGGAGTCGAACGTCAAGGAGATCTACGACAAATGCCACGAACTTCGTCGAGCAAGAGGCGACAACGTCGTCATCTTCAACCAGTTCGAGGAGTTCGGCAATGCCATCTGGCACTACCACGTGACCGGCGGCATTATTGACGAGATCTTCGAACGACACTGCGCCAATGGCCGTCTCTCGGCCTGGGTCAGCGCTACGGGCTCGGCCGGCACGATCGCGGCCGGCGATTATCTGCGCAGACGGCATCCGGCCGTACGCGTCGTCGCGACCGAGGCACTGCAGTGTCCGACCCTCCTGCAATACGGCTTCGGCGAACACCGCATCGAAGGCATTGGCGACAAACACGTGCCGTGGATTCACAACGTGCGAAACACCGACTTCGTCGTTGCCGTTGACGATGAGCAAACGATGCAACTGATGCGGCTCTTTAACGAGGACGAGGGCCGCGCCTGTCTGTGCCGTGAAGGTGTCGACGACGCGATTGTTGATCGCCTGGGCCAGCTGGGCATCTCGGGAATCTGCAACCTCGTCGCGAGTATCAAGACCGCGCGCTACTACGACATGAACGCGAGCGACGTGATATTCACGCCATTGACGGACGCGATGGACCTCTACGCGTCGCGCATGCAGGAACTCGATGCGGCCGAGGGACCTTACACCGAGCGCCTGGCAGACAGGCACCACGCGCGTTACCTGCAGGGGATCACCACCGATCATCTGCGTGAGCTGAGCTACGCCGATCGCAAGGCACTGCATAATTTCAAGTATTTCACCTGGGTTGAGCAACAGGGGCGCAGCCCGGATGAACTGCGGGCACTCTGGGACGAGGACTTCTGGCTGGAGGTCTTCGCCGAGGACGTTATCGACGAGTGGGACCGGCTGATCGGCGCTTTCAACGACGCCAGCGGAATGAGCAGGAAATATGGAGAGTGCCAATGAGTACTGACTATTACGCCGCTGCCGGCGAAATAAGAGCGGACCTGGTCTCGTTCATGCAGGACATCATTCGTATCCCGTCATTGAGCTCGCAGGAAGGAGCGGTCATCGAGCGGATCCGCAAGGAAATGCTCGACATCGGCTACGACGAGGTGACCGTCGATCCGATGGGCAACCTGATCGGTCGAATCGGGACGGGCGAGAGAACTATCGCGTTCGATGGCCATGTGGACATCGTCGACGTCGGCGACCCGAAGCTCTGGGACCGCGACCCGTTCTCCGCGGATATCGAGGACGGCGTTCTCTATGGCCGAGGCGCAGCGGATATGAAGGGCGGGGTTGCCGCGAGCGTCTACGTGGGTGCCTTGCTGAAGAAGCACGGCATTCCCGACAACGTCACCGTGTATGTTACGGCAACCGTGCAGGAGGAGGATTGTGACGGGCTTTGCTGGCAGTACATCGTCAATGAAGACGGCCTGAAGCCCGATCTCGTCGTGATTACCGAGCCGACCAGCCTGCGTATCTATCGCGGCCAGCGCGGCCGCATGGAAATCGAGGTGCACACCTCCGGAGTTTCCTGCCACGGTTCGGCGCCCGAGCGCGGCGACAATGCCGTGTACAAGATGGCGGGCATCATTGCCGATATCGAGAAGTTGAACGAGAAGCTCGAACCGCGCGATCCGCTCGGCAAGGGAACCGTCACGATCAGCGAGATCCGCTCGACGTCACCGAGCCTCTGCGCCGTCGCTGATGGCTGCACCATACATCTCGATCGCCGGCTCACAACCGGCGAGACCGGGGACACGGCCATTGCGGAAATCGAGGCATTGCCATCGGTACGGAATGCGAAGGCGACCGTCACGGTACTCGACTACGCTGTGCCGAGTTATTCGGGGCTGACATACCCGACACGCAAATACTATCCGAGCTGGGAGACCAAGGGCGATGATCCCGCCATCGCTGTCGCCATCGACGCCTACCGCAATGCGTTTGATGCCGAACCCGAGGTGGGATTCTGGACGTTCAGCACCAACGGTGTCGCGACCGCCGGTATGCACGGCCTGAAGACGATCGGTTTTGGCCCGGGGCACGAGCGCTTCGCCCATGCCCCGAATGAGCAGACGGAAGTCGAGCACCTCGTGCGCTCGGCAGCATTTTATGCGGCTCTCGTCGACACTTTTGCCGAGAGCAAATCCCCGGGAGCGTGCACACAATGACCCGACAAGCCAAAGCCATCTCCGACGCGCTACGTGGTCGCGACTGGCTAATGACGCAGGACTGGTCCGACGAGGAAATCGAGATCGCCCTCGACACGGCCGATCAACTCAAACAGGAGTTCAGGGAGGGTGTGCCGACGCTGCACCTGCCGCACAAGACACTGTTCCTGATCTTCTTCGATAAATCCACGCGCACCCGCAACTCATTCGAAGCCGGCATGACGCAACTCGGCGGCCACGCGCACTTCATCGATTCGGAGACGTCGCAGATCGCGCATGGCGAGAGTCCCAAGGACATGGGCACGATCCTGTCGAGCTACGGCCACGGCATAGCGATCCGCCACGACCTCGTACCGGGCGAAGGCCAGAGCTACATGCGCGACGTTGCGCACTGGGCGTCGGTGCCCGTCATCAACATGCAGTGTGACGTCGACCATCCCTGCCAGAACCTCGCGGACCTGATGACGATCCGCGAGGAATTCGGCAAGGACCTCCAGGACCTGAAGATCGCCGTTTCCTGGGCCTTTGCGCCGAGCTACGTGAAGCCGATGTCCGTACCGCAGGGACTGGTCATGTTGATGACGCGTTTCGGCATGAACGTCACGCTTGCGCACCCGCCCGAGTACACGCTGATGGACGAGCCGATGAAACTGGCGCGCGAAAACGCGACACGCTCCGGCGGCCGTTTCGAGGTCGTCGACAACATGGAAGAGGCATTCGCCGACGCGGACATCGTCTATCCGAAAAGCTGGGGCGTGGAAGCACTGTTCAGCAGGCCGGACGAGGCGATGCGCGTAGCCCAGCAATACAAGCACTGGATCTGCGACGAGGCGATGATGTCGCGCGCCAAGGATTCGGCCATCTACATGCACTGCCTGCCGGCGGACCGTGGCTACGAGGTAAGCGATGCCGTCATCGATGGGCCCCAATCGCGCGTATACCCCGAAGCAGAGAACCGGCTGCATACGGCCAAGGCGCTCATGGCGCTGACAATGTGAACGAGTATCGGAGATGACGGAAAACCAATCCGGGAGAGACAATCCCCTCGTCGTCATCGCGATTGGCGGTAATTCGCTGATCAGGGATGCGGAGCACATGGACGTGCTGGATCAGTACCGTGCGGCAGGCGAGACGGCGCACCACATCGTGCCGATCGTCGAAAAGGGCTACCGCGTCGTTGTGACCCACGGCAACGGGCCGCAGGTCGGCTTCATCCTGTTGCGCTCGGAACTCGCGCGCGACGCCATTCACCAGGTGCCGCTCGCGAATTGCGTGGCTGACACACAGGGCGCCATCGGAATGCAGATTGCGCAGGCGCTGCAAAACGAGCTGCATGCCCGCGGGATCGTCAAGAACGTAGCGGCACTGGTGACACAGGTTGTCATCGACGAAAACGATCCGAGTTTCAATGCGCCGAGCAAACCAATCGGGCCGTTCATGGGCGAGCAGGAAGCGCGCGCGCGCGCCGAGCAGGACGGCTGGACCATTGGCGAGGACGCCGGGCGCGGCTGGCGGCGCCTCGTCGCGTCACCGCAACCGATCGACATAATTGAGCTGCCTGCCGTTCGTACCCTGCTCGATAGCGGAACGCTCGTGATTGCGGCCGGCGGTGGCGGCATTCCGGTGGTTTACCGGGCTGACGGAGAATTACGGCCGAGACCGGCGGTCATCGACAAGGATGCAGCGTCGTGCCTGCTTGCCTCCGAACTGGGGGCCGACTATTTCATCATATCGACCGACGTCGACAAGGTTGCTGTGAATTTCGGAACGCCAGAACAGGCGGACATCGACGTGCTGACCGCCGCCGAGGCGCGCACGCACCTGGCCAGCGGTCACTTCGCCGAAGGCAGTATGCGCCCGAAGATTGAGAGCGCGGTGTATTTTCTGGAACACGGCGGCAAGAAGGTCATCATTACTCAGCCACACAATTTGCGCGCCGAGCTCGACGAGATATACGGCACACATATCGTGCCCTGACGGATGGAACGGATGATCGGGTATCGCTGCATCGCTTGTGCAACGCCGCAGACCGCCGACTACGACGGCTTCGTGTGCCCCGCGTGCGGCAATAATCTCGACGTGGTCTATGATTACTCCACGGCGGCCGAGGCGTTCGCGCAGCAGCTCGGCTCGCAGCCAGTCGATATCTTCGACTACGCCGAACTGCTACCTGTCGCGGAAGAGGCCTCGTTTCCGCTGCGGGTCGGCGCAACGCCCCTGTATGCAGCACCCGCGCTGGGCGAATTCCTCGGGCTCGAGAATCTCTACCTCAAAGACGAGAGTGGCAACCCGAGTGCCTCGATCAAGGACCGCGCCAGTGCGATCGCGCTGCGACGCGCCAGCGAGACAGGTGCCGGGATCGTTGCCGCTGCGAGCACGGGCAATGCAGGTTCATCGCTTGCCTGCCTCTCTGCGGCGCTGGGAGTGAGGGCGGTCGTGTTCGTGCCCGAGACCGCACCGGTTGCAAAGCTCACACAGTTGCTCTCGTATGGCGCCAGCGTCCTGGCAGTTCGCGGCAGGTACGACGACTGCTTCGACCTGTGCTTGACTGCGTGCGAAGAATTCGGCTGGTTCAATCGCAACACGGGGCACAATCCGTTCACACGTGAAGGAAAGAAGACCTGTGCCTACGAGATCTGGCGTGCTTTCGGCGGCGAGCTTCCCGACCGCATCGTAGTAGCCGTTGGAGATGGCAACATCATCAGCGGCATCTGGAAAGGCTGCTGCGATCTCCAGGCTGCCGGCCTGGTCAGGAGTTTGCCGAAAATCGATGCCGCCCAGTCTGACCGCAGCGCCGCAATCAGTCACACCGTGAACCAGTTGCGAGCCGCTGGAAACGATGTGACGGATTGGGCACATGTCGAAATTGACAAGGTGACTGCCGACACGGTTGCCGATTCGATCGCCGTCGACCAGCCTCGCGACGGCCTCGCCGCGGTGAAGGCCGTAATCGAATCGGGCGGCGAAGCCGTAACGGTGCCGGATGCCGAGATTCTCGATGCCATCCCACTGATGTCTCGTTTCACCGGCGTATTCCCCGAGCCTGCCGCCGCCGCTGCGCTGGCGGCGATCAAGCGAATGCTCGCAAAAGGCACGATTGACAGCGCGGAACGCGTCGTTTGCGTCGTAACCGGAAACGGCCTCAAGGACACCGGTAGTGCGGCCAGGGCCGCCGGGCGGCCGACCGTTATCGAAGCGACGATCGAGGCGGTGAGGGCACACTTGCCCCGAATCGTCTCCTAGACGGCGTCCACTGGCCAACGCGGCGATGGTTTGCCGAGCGTACCCTGAAGTGAGCCCCGGCTCGGTGTCGTGCGGGCTTCAGGGCGTATACGTCATACCGTTGCACCGCGCGATAAAGGCCTTGACCTGGTCGGCGTCGATTTCACCCGCTGTAAAGTAAGGGAACTTGATCATCGGCTGGTCCTGGATGAAGTCGTGGATCACGGCCTCCTCCAGCGGCTGTCCCTCGCTGACCTGGCTGGCGAGCCATTTCGGCACCAGTTCGATCAGCAACGGCTGCAACTCCGGGTTGGACCAGAACTCCCTGAAGAAGCTGTATTCGCTGAACTGGTAGTTCACCTTCTGCGTGGACTGCAGCGTCACCGTCTGCTGCAGGCGAATATCGCGCGATGACGCGCCGACCAGAATCCGGAAATCACCGCTCTCGGCGATCCAGCGCCCGTGCCGCGTGCTGTAATGTGCGAAGTCTCTCTCGGAAAGCTCGAATCGAACCGTTCGTTTTTCGCCCGGCTCGAGTCCTACCTTGTGGAAGCCCCGCAGCTCCTTCTCCGGCCTGCGGACGCTGGCTGCCAGGTCCGTCACGTAGAGCTGCACGACTTCCTTGCCCGCGGTATCGCCTGAATTGCTTACGGTGACAGTGACGGTTAGAACGTCCTCGTCGGATATGCGCTCCGCTGAAAGCCCGAGATCGCTGTAGGTAAACTCGGTGTAGGAGAGGCCATGGCCAAAGGGGAACAAGGGGGCGATCTTGCGCTCGTCGTACCAGCGATAGCCTACGAAGATACGCTCCCCGTAAATCACCTCACCATCCTCGGCCGGAAAATTGAGGAATGCGGGTGTGTCTTCCAGGCGTACCGGGAAAGTCTCGGCCAGCTTGCCGGAGGGATTTACCTTGCCGAAGACGACATCCGCGATCGCGCCGGCACCGGCCTGGCCGCCCAGCCAGGCCTCGACGATCGCAGGCACACGGTCAACCCACGGCATTGCAACGGCGCTGCCGTTGGTGAGCACGACCACGGTACTCGGCTGCTTCGCGGCAATGGCCTCGATCAGGCGATTGTGTGAGGGCGGCAAGTCGATGTGCAGGCGATCGATACCCTCCGACTCGTACTGCAATGGCAACCCCGCCAGTACCAGGGCAACGTCGGCCTCGGCGGCGAGGTTGGCAGCCTCCTCGATCATGGAGAAATCGACGTCGTCGGCAAGGCTGTAGCCCGGCGCGTATTCGACCACGAAGTCGTTGCCGTACTCCTGGCCGACGATATCCATGAAATTGTCTACCCTGGGCGGCCTCACCTCGGAGCTCCCGTTGCCCTGGTAACGAGGATTCACAGCGAACTCGCCGATCAATGCAATCTTGCGGCGGTCATTCCCGGTCAACGGCAATACCGGTCCATCGTTTTTCAGCAGCGTAATGGCCTCGGACGCGACCTTGCGTGCGAAATCGTGGTGTTCGTCGAGATTCTGCTCGCGCGGCGAAGCCGCGACGGCGTTGGCCCGTAACACGATACGCAGGATGTCGCGCACGACACTGTCCAGCCGGGCTTCATCCAGTTCGCCGCTCTTCACTGCGTCGATCACCATCTGGTTCGTCAGGTGGCCGGGTTTGCCGGGCATCTCCAGGTGCATGCCGGCGCGGATGCCTTCCACCCTGTCGATCACCGCATCCCAGTCCGACACGACGATGCCCTCGAATCCCCAGTCCTGCTTCAGCTTCCGAGTCAGCATGTCCGGCGACTGGGTGCCGTAAACACCCTGCACACGGTTGTAACAGGCCATCACCGACCAGGGCTGCGCCTCCCGGACAGCAATCTCGAACGGGGTAAAGTAAATTTCGTTCAGCGTCCGTTCGTCGACAGCCGAGTTGGCCCACATGCGCTCGGTCTCAACGTTGTTGGCCACATAGTGCTTCAGCGATGTGCCAACGCCCTGGGCCTGGACGCCGTCGATATAGGCGGCGCCGAGCTTCCCGGACAGGTACGGGTCCTCGGAAAAATATTCGAAGTTTCTCCCGCCGAGCGGAGAGCGCTTGATGTTGACGCCGGGGCCCAGCAGCATGTTCACGCCCAGCGCGCCTGCCTCATGCCCCAGCGCAGCGCCTACGTCGCGTATCAAGGCCGTGTCCCAGGTGGCGGCCAGGGCTGAAGCCGTCGGAAAACAGGTGGCCGGGAGCTGGTCGCCGTATCCCCATGTGTCAGTCGATGGCGCCCGTCTCAAGCCGTGGGGGCCGTCGGCCATCCAGATATAGGGGATATCGAGGCGCTCGATCGGCTGTGTGCTCCACGCGTCCCTCCCGGAGGTCAGCAAGGCCTTTTCTTCCAGGGTCATGCGGGAAAGGAGCTCGGCAATCTTCTCGTCCGACCACCCCGATTCCGCCTGCGAATGCGTCGCCCATACGCCAGCGACGAAGAGCATGGCCGCCGTAAGAAGACGGGTTCTTGCATTCATAGGCTGGTCTCTCCTCGTCACCGTCCCCTGGCTGCCTCGTACTCCTGCGCGTCCACTACCGCGATCGCGCTCATGTTCACTATGCCGCGTACGGTCACCGATTGGGTCAATACGTGGGCGGGTTTGGCCACGCCGGCCAGGATCGGGCCGACGTTCACGGCATCGCCCGTCGCCTTGACCAGGTTGAAAGCGATGTTGGCCGCGTCGAGATCCGGCATGACCAGCAAATTGGCGCTGCCACTGAGCCGCGAGTTAGGGAATATGCGCTCGCGTATCTGTTCCGAGATAGCGGCGTCGGAGTGCATCTCTCCCTCGACCTCGAGGTCGGGTTCGCGCTCGATCAGGATCTGCAGCGCATCGCGCATCTTCTGCGCCGACGGTGCGCTGCTGGAGCCGAAATTCGAATGCGACAACAGCGCTGCCTTCGGCGTCAGCCCGAAGCGGCGCACGACGTCCGCCGCCATGCGCGTGGTCTGGGCAATATGTTCGGCCGATGGCTGGTAGGTCACGTACGTGTCCGTGATGAAGAGGCCCCCCTTGGGGGTTATCAGCAGGTTAATGGCGGAAAAATCCTTCAGCCCGGGCGCCAGGCCGATGACGTTCCGGACGTATCTCAGGTGCTTGTGGAAGCCCCCGTTGACGCCGCCGATCATGCCGTCGACGTCGCCACGATGGAGCAACAGGGTTGCCAGGGCCGTCGTTCGGGTCAGTATGATCGCGCGTGCATCGGCCGGGGAAACGCTCTTGCGCTCCATGATGCGGTGGTAGTCCTGCCAGTCCCGTTCGTAATCCGGGTTGTTGGACGGATCGAGTACGTCGAAGTCTTCGCCACAGACAATGTGCAGGCCCATGTCGCGGATCGTCGTTTCGATTACCTCCCGGCGCCCGAGCAGCAGCGGCCGCGCGATAATGCCGTCGTCGCGCAGAACCTGGATCGCGCGCAACACCCGCATCGATTCGCCCTCGGCATATACGAGTCGGCGCGGGTCCCTGGAAGCCCTTTCGAATACGGGTTTCATGACCAGGCCCGACCGGAAGACGTAGTTTTCGAGACTGTGCCGGTACGCGTCGAGATCCTCGATGGGTCGCGTCGCAACGCCGGACTCCATCGCCGCCGTCGCCACGCGCAAGGGCACCTCCGCGATCAGCCGCGGATCGAACGGCTTGGGGATCAGGTAATCGGGGCCGAATCGCAGCTGTGCGCCTCCGTAGGCGGCGGCTACCTCTTCGTCGGCCTCTTCCATGACCAGGTCCGCCAGGGCCTCCACGCAGGCGATCTTCATTGCCTCGTTGATGTCGGTTGCGCCCACGTCCAGGGCACCGCGAAATATGTAGGGGAATACCAGGACGTTATTGATCTGGTTGGGATAGTCGGAGCGGCCGGTGCCTATGATCGCGTCGGGCCGCACCTCGCGCACCAGTTCCGGCCGGATCTCCGGCTCGGGATTCGCAAGGGCCATGATCAGCGGGCGATCGGCCATGCGCTTGACCTGTTCGGGCCCGAGAACACGCGGCGCGGACAGTCCCAGGAACACGTCCGCCCCGTCGATCACGTCATCGAGGACACGGGCATTGCCGTCGATTGCGTAGCGTTCCTTGTAAGGATCCATGTTCTTACGACCGCGATAGACGACGCCGTCGATGTCGCAGAGCGTCACGTGTTCCCGGCGCAGGCCCATCGCCAGGAGCAGATCGATACAGGCGAGGGCGGCTGCGCCGGCGCCGCTTCCGACCAGGCGTACGTCTTCGATGCGCTTGTCGATCAGGCGCAGGCCGTTGCGTACGGCCGCGGCGACGCAGATGGCGGTGCCGTGCTGGTCGTCGTGCATTACCGGTATCGACATGCGGTCGCGCAGCCTGCGCTCGATGTCGAAACACTCGGGGGCCCCGATGTCCTCGAGGTTGATGCCGCCGAACGTGGGCTCCAGGGCAGCGACGATGTCGACGAACTTCTCCGGGTCGGTTTCGTCGATTTCGATGTCGAATACGTCGATGCCGGCGAACTTCTTGAACAGCACTGCCTTGCCTTCCATTACCGGCTTGGAGGCCAGCGGGCCGACGGGCCCCAGTCCGAGTACGGCCGTGCCGTTGGTCACCACTCCGACGAGATTGCCGCGCGTGGTGTAGGTCGCGGCCGCCGCCGGGTCGCTAATAATTTCTTCGCAGGCGAGCGCCACACCCGGCGAATACGCCAATGCCAGGTCCAGTTGGTTGACCATTCGCTTGGTCGGCTGGATTTGCAGCTTTCCCGGGACGGGATGCCGGTGGTAATACAATGCGCGTTCGCGAAATTCGTCGGTCATCGGTGACTGGTACCCCACGCGGCTGCAGTTCGCTTTAGCCGCTCATGTCCTCGAGTTCGATACCGCGCGTCTCGTGCACCATCTTCACGACGAAGACGATGGAGAGAATCGCGCACAGCGTGTAGAAACCGTAGGCGCCGCCGAGGCCGATGCTGGCGAGCATGATCGGGAAGGTCATCGTGATGCCGAAGTTGGATCCCCACTGCGCGAGCCCGCTGACGGCGAGCCCGGTGCCGCGTATCTGGTTCGGGAACATCTCGCCGAGCATGACCCACATGACCGGTCCCCAGGAGAAGTTGAAGAACACCACGTAGACGTTCGCCGCAACCAGCGCGAGCGGGCCGAAGATGCCCTCGAGTGTCAGATCGCCGTTCGCGTCCGTCGTTGCGTTCATGAAGGCAACGACGAGGGTCGCGAGCGCAATTGACATGCCGATCGAGCCGATTAGGAGGATAGGCTTGCGTCCGATCCTGTCGATCAGCAGCACGGTGAACGTGACGGCGCCTATGCTCAGGCCGCCGCTGATGATGTTGATCAACAGCGCGTCGCTCTCTGCAAAACCGACGGACTGCCACAGGACCGCGCCGTAATAGAAGACGACGTTGATGCCGACGAGCTGCTGCAACGAGGCGAGGCCGATGCCGACCCACACCAGCGTGCGGATACGATTGGTGTCCGGATCGATCAGGTCCCGCATGCGCGGCTGGTGATGGTCCGCCGCGAGCGACTGATCGATCTCCTCGACCTTGCGCTTCGCGGCTTCCGGACCGATGAGCTTCGTCAGGACGTCGAGGGCTTTCTCCCGGTGTCGACTCAGGACGAGGTAGCGCGGGCTCTCCGGGATCACGAGCAGGGCCAGCAGGAAGATCGAAGCGGGCAGGATCTCGATCCAGAACATCCAGCGCCACGCCTCGTATCCCAGCCAGAACTCGCTCGTCGATCCGCCCGCCGCGCCGGCGAGCAGATAGTTGCTGATGAAGGCAACGAACAACCCGGCGATGATCGCGATCTGTTGCACCGTGGCGAGCGCGCCTCGATATCGCGCCGGTGCGACCTCGGAGATGTACGCAGGGGCCAGTACGCTCGCGGCGCCGACGGCAAGTCCGCCGAGCACGCGGAAGATAACGAACTCGAGCGACGCGGACGCGACGCCCGATCCCCAGGCGCTGACGATGAAGAACACGGCCGCGACGCGCATGATGCCGCGGCGCCCGAAGCGGTCGGCGAGGCGCCCGGCAAAAAACGCGCCGACCGCGCAGCCGAGCAACATCGACGCCACGTTGAAGCCGGTGCCGACGCTGTCGGAATTGAACGCGCCCTGGAGTCCGTCTACGGTGCCGTTGATGACGCCGCTGTCGAAGCCGAACAGGAATCCGCCGATCGTCGCGATGCAGCTGATCGTGATGACGTAGAGCGTGTGTTTTTCCAATGCTTACCCCTTAGATCCCGCAATATGATCGTTTCTCGGCGGCGCGACAAGCCCCGACCTGTCGTATTGCGAGACAGTGACCCTGGCTCGCCCCAATTGCCGGCGATGATCCGGCCCGCCCCGCGAGTTAGGGCCACTGTCCCCAAATCCGTCGGCAGAGGCGTTATGCTATCGGGGCAGGCAAGAACGAGGTAACAGGATCATGTTCAGCAAAAAGAAAGAGGATATTCCGGAGTACGAGCGTTCCGAACCCGCAGTACCGAGCAGTCCGGACGTCAGGCGGCGCAAGACCTCCGTCATCGGGCCGACGCTCAAGTTCAAGGGCGAATTGTCGGCGAACGAGGATCTGATCATCGAGGGCGAGATCGAAGGCACGATCGCCCACCAGGACAAGAACCTCACGGTTGGCAAAGAAGGCCGCGTCAAGGCCAATATCGACGCGCGCACCGTCGAGGTCTACGGGCGGGTCGAGGGCGACATCCACGGCCAGGACATCGTGAAACTGGCCAAGTCCGCCGACGTGAAGGGCAACATTCGCTGCGCTCGCATCGTTATGGAAGACGGGGCGCAGTTCTCCGGCAAAATCGATATGGGCCAGAAAGCGAAGGCGGCGCCCAAGCCGGCGAGCCTCTCGGTCGCCGAGTCGTCCAAGCAGGCCGAATCTGCCGGTTGAGCCGGGGTGACGGGGCGGATACGCCTGGCGAAGCAGCGGATGTCGAACGCGTGCACCCGGCCGTAGAAGCAAGCACCGTGGATACCGCGACCCTTGCGGCGATGTTCCGCGAACTCGTGGATGCGCAATACGTCGTGTCCGCCGACGAGTCGAAACGGCCTTACGAGTGCGACGGCCTGTCCGTGTACAAGGCAATGCCGGGTCTCGTCGTGATGCCCTCGTCGACCGAGGAGGTCCAGGCCGTCCTGCGCCTGTGCCATGAACACAAGGTGCCGGTGGTCGCGCGCGGCGCAGGCACCGGCCTTTCGGGCGGCGCGTTGCCGCACCCCGATGGCGTGCTCCTGTCGCTGACCCGCCTGTCGAATATCCTCGAAATCGATGCCGCTGCCGGGCTGGCGCGCGTGCAGCCGGGCGTGACCAACCTGGCCATCAGCGAGGCCTGTGCGCCGCACGGCTTGTTCTATGCGCCCGATCCCTCGTCGCAGATCGCGTGTTCGATAGGCGGCAATGTCGCGGAAAACGCGGGCGGCGTTCATTGCCTGAAATACGGCCTGACCGTGCACAATGTGCTCGCGCTGACCGTCGTCACCGTCGACGGCGAGATCATCACCGTCGGCAGCGAAGGCATGGCCGCCACCGGTCCCGACCTGCTGGCGCTGCTGATCGGCTCGGAAGGCATGCTCGGGGTCGTCACCGAAGTGACGGTCCGGCTGGTGCCCGAGCCGTCGCACTGCCAGGTAGTGCTGGCGTCCTTCGCCGAACTCGGGCATGCCGGCGATGCCGTTACCGCCGTCATCGGAGAGGGCATCATCCCGGCGGGCTTCGAGATGATGGACAGCCACGCCATCCGTGCGGCCGAGGACTATGTCGGCGCAGGTTACGACACCAGTGCCGCCGCGTTGCTGCTGTGTGAACTGGACGGCACGGAAGAGGAGGTTCGGCACGGTATTGCCCGGGTCACGTCGGTTTTCGAGCGGCACGATGCGACGTCAATCCGCGTGTCGCAGGACGCAGCCGAGCGCTTGCTGTTCTGGAAGGGGCGCAAGTCCGCATTCCCGGCTGTCGGGCGAATATCGCCGGACTACTATTGCATGGACGGCACGATTCCGCGCCGCATGCTGTCTCGCGTGTTGACCGAGATCAGCGGGCTGTCCAGCGAGTTCGGACTGCGAGTCGCGAACGTCTTCCATGCCGGTGACGGCAACATGCATCCGTTGATCCTGTTCGACGAGAGCCAGCCCGGGGAACTGGAGAAAGCCGAGCGCTTCGGCGCCGAGATCCTGAAGCTGTGCGTGCGTGCCGGCGGCTGCATCACCGGCGAGCACGGCGTCGGCGTCGAGAAACTGCCGCAGATGCTGGACCAGTTCAGCGACGCGGAACTGGCGCAGTTAAACGCGATCAAGGATGCGCTCGATCCCGACGGTCTCCTCAACCCGGGCAAGGGCGTGCCGACGCTCAAGCGCTGCCAGGAGTACCGGTCTCTATGAGCGCGATCGACCTTCTGCTCGAGCAGGTCCGGGCGGCGGCGACCGACCGTCGGCCGCTGTGCGTTGTCGGTGGTAACAGCAAGCAACACATCGGCCGCCAGTCATCCGGCGAGCCGATCCGCATGCGCGAGTATTCGGGCGTTGTGGACTACCAGCCGTCGGAGCTGGTCATCAC